>Ga0187769_10001986_pt1 | contig 11853 bp, 6 predicted proteins | sample 0116_SJ02_MP02_1_FD_133140 | JGI IMG/M metagenome (GOLD analysis project Ga0187769, IMG submission 133140) | Tropical peat soil microbial communities from peatlands in Department of Meta, Colombia - 0116_SJ02_MP02_10_MG | ecosystem: Environmental > Terrestrial > Soil > Wetlands > Peat | place... | reverse complement strand
GCGGAGATCGTTGTGCACCAGCGCGAGCTGGAATATGGAGACTCTGCCGAGGCGGATGGCGCCGTGCTGCGTTTCCATGCGCGGGAGCTGCGCGGACAGCCCCGCCTGCGCGCAGTCTCCGGCGATGAGATTGCTCTCACGCCTGAACTCACTCTGCTGCACGTGCCGGGACACACTCCCGGAGCCATGGCGCTGGCCGTCGGGGGAAATATTTTGTGCGGCGATGCGGTGAAGAGCCGCTGGGACTTGCAAGGCACGCTTTCGCCCCCCTGGTGGAACCAGGAGCAGGCGCTGCGCTCCATCGACCGCCTGAAATTGCTCAGCGAGATGCTCCTGCCCGGACACGATGCGCCCCTGGCGCGCGAGGGCGGTGCGTGGAAGCCCCGCGGCACTCCCGCGCTCCGCATCTTCTTTCCCGACCGCACCGAGCATGTCGTCTCTCTGCCGAATGACTAACCTGCGCTTTTCACCGAGGCCCGATCCCCAGGTTGGAACTGTAGCGCGGGGCCTCCCGGTCCCGAAGCTTCGGGATTCGGGATAGCCCCGCGGCTTTTTTTCTGCCGCGCTGACCCCACTTCACGCTCCCGCATTGCCCGCGTTATCCGTGAATGCTAGATTGAACAACAAGCGGAAGTGGCGGAACTGGCAGACGCGCAGGACTTAGGATCCTGTGGCCGAAAGGCCGTGGGGGTTCAACTCCCTCCTTCCGCACTGCCATCCCAGGCCGCGATTTGATTCGGCTGAGTTCGAGCAACCGGGGCTGGCTCGCAACAAGTTTCTGAAACCGCGCCATCTGCGCGCACGTTTGAGCATCCGGTGGGCCTTGGCGCGCAGGGCGCCCGGGCAATCCGCAGGAAATTCTGGGGAGGGGAGATTCATGCGCATTCCGGTGAAAGCACGTCTGGGGGTTTCCGCCATCATTTTCGCAGCGCTTCTGGCGCTCGCTCCGGTGGTGCGAGCGCAGACCAAGCTGCTGCGCTTTCCGGACATTCGTGATGACAAAGTGGTGTTCGTCTATGGCGGAGACCTGTGGGTGGCTTCGACCTCCGGCGGGCTGGCCACACGGCTCACCGCGCATCCCGGCCTGGAGCTGTTCCCCAAGTTTTCGCCGGACGGCAAATGGATCGCTTTTACCGGGCAATACGACGGCGACGAGCAGGTCTACGTGATCCCCGCAACCGGAGGCGTGCCTCGCCAGCTCACCTTTTATCCCGCCCGCGGGCCATTGCCTCCGCGCTGGGGCTACGACAACCAGGTGTACGGCTGGACGCCTGACGGCAAGAGCATCCTTTTCCGCTCCCTGCGCGACCACTTCGATCTGGGCGATTGCCAGCTCTATACCGTGTCCGTCGAAGGCGGCGTCCCCAAGGCGCTGCCTATGCCCACCTCTGGCGCCGGCGATTTTTCTCCCGACGGAGCCAGGATGGTGTACTCGCCGCTCTTCCGCGACTTCCGCACCTGGAAGCGCTACGAGGGCGGCTGGGCGCAGCAACTTTATCTCTTTGATCTGGCTTCCCACGCCGCGGAGAAGATCACCGAAGGGCCGCGCTCGAACCGCGATCCCATGTGGATCGGCAGCAAGATTTATTTCGCTTCCGACCGCGACGGCACACTGAATCTTTATGTTTACGACCCGGCAAACAAAAAGACGGAAGAGTTGACCCACAGCAAGAAGTGGGACGTGCGCTGGCCGGGCACCGACCACAAGAGCCGCATCGTCTACGAGCTGGGCGGGGAGCTGGAAATCCTGGAGCTCGCCACCGGCCAGTCCCACGCCATTTCCATCACTGTGCCGTCCGACGGGCTGGCCATGCGGCCCTCGCACATCGCTGTGGCCGAACAGTATGAAGGGATGGCGCTGAGCCCCAAGGGCGAGCGCGCGCTGTTCGTGGCTCGCGGCGACGTCTTCACCGCGCCCATCGAGCATGGCCCCACGCGCAATCTGACCAACTCCTCGAACGCGCACGACAAGTGGGCCCGCTGGTCCCCCGATGGCGCGAAGATCGCGTTCATCTCCGACCTGAGCGGCGAGGAGGAGGTGTACCTGAACGATCAGGAGGGCGGCAAGCCCGAACAATTAACTCACGACGGCCACGGCATGCGCTACGCGCCGGAGTGGGCCCCGGATGGCAAGCGCATTGCCACCGGCGACAAGGATGGCGACCTTTACGTGCTCACCCTGGCGGACAAGAAGATCGAAAAAATCGCCCACGACAAAAACGGCAATGTGCGCGATTACGCCTGGTCGCCGGATGGAAATTTCCTGGCCTTTTCACTGACCACTATCGAGGGCTTCCGCGCGGTGAATATCTGGAGCGTTGCGGACGGGCAGACGCGCCAGGTCACACCATCGCTCTTCGATTCGGATGCGCCCGCCTGGGACCCGGAGGGGAATTACCTCTACTTCCTGAGCAATCGGGAGTTCCAGCCGCAGCTCAGCCGCATCGAGTTCAATTTTGCCTCCAACCGCAGCGCGGGAATTTTTGCGCTCACCCTGCGCAAGGACGGCAAAAGCCCCTTTCCTCCGGAAAGCGATGAAGTGACCGTGACCAAAGAGCCGGAGAAGCCCTCGGCTGAGCCCGCCAAAGGGGGGGAGAAGAAAAACGACGCGGCGAAAAAGGAGGAGGGCAAACCCGGAGAGAAAAAAGAAGAGAAGCCGAAGGAGCCCGTGCGCATTGACTTCGACGGGCTCGAAGAGCGCGTCACCCGCGTCCCCATCGAAGCGGATAACTACGCCGGAGTCAACGCGGTGCCCGGCTATTTACTCTATGTGCGCTTCGGTTCGTTCTATTACGGGCGCTCGAGTTATCCGGATTCCGCGCTGGTGGTCTACTCGCTCAAGGACCGCAAAGAAACCGTGCTCGCGGAGAAGGTCGAAGGCTACGCCGTGAGCGCCAATGGCGCCAAGGTGCTGGTACGCACCGGCCGCGAGTTCAAGCTTTACGACGCCAAGCCGGAAGGGAAAGCCAATCCCAAGCCGGTTTCCACCGCGGGCCTCGCGGTGGACCGCATCCCCCAGCAGGAATGGGCGGAGATTTTCAATGAAGTCTGGCGGCGCTACCGGGATTTCTTCTACGTGAAGAACATGAACGGCTACGACTGGGAAGCGCTGCGCAAGCAGTATAGCGGGCTGCTGCAATACGTCTCCAACCGCGCCGACCTCAACTACGTGCTGGGGGAAATGGTCGCGGAGCTGAACGTTTCCCACGCGTATATCGAAGGCGGGGACATCGAAACGCCCAAGCGCGCGCCCGTGGGACTGCCCGGCGCGCGGCTGGAGCTGGATGCTGCCGCCGGCCGCTACCGCATTGCGCACATCTTCCGCGGGCAGAATGAAGAGGAGAACTACCGCTCGCCGCTCACCGAAGTGGGTGTGAACGCGAAGGAGGGCGACTACATCCTGGCAATTGACGGCCGGGAGCTCACCGCGAAAGACAATCCCTACGAATTCCTGCGCAACAAATCCACGAACCCGGTGGAATGGACGGTGAACTCACAGCCTACGTTCGACGGCGCGCGGAAAATCTCCTACCGCCCCATCGCTTCCGAAACGCGCTTGCTGTATCTCGAGTGGGTCACCCGCAACCGCGAGTACGTGGCGGAGAAGACGGGCGGCCGCATTGGCTACATCCACTTGCCGGACATGGGCGCCAACGGCATCCGTGAATTCATCAAATACTATTACCCGCAAATCCGCAAGGAAGGGCTGATCGTGGATGTGCGCGGCAACGGCGGCGGGAACGTCTCCCAGATGATTATCAACCGCCTGCGCCGCACCCTGCTGGGCACCGAATTCGGCCGCGCAAGCGACCAGACCAGCACCTATCCCGACGCTGCGTTCGTCGGGCCGATGGTCTGCCTGATTAACGAAACTTCCGCTTCCGATGGCGACATCTTTCCCTACATGTTCCGCCAGGCGCATCTCGGCCCGCTCATTGGCAAGCGCACCTGGGGCGGAGTCGTGGGCATCACCGGCCACGGGCCGCTGATTGACGGCGGCACCGTCTTTGTGCCGCAGTTTGCCAGCGCCTCGACCGACGGCCATTACGTGATCGAAGGCCACGGCGTGGACCCGGATATCGAGGTGGCCAACGAGCCTCGCGACGTCATCAACGGTAAGGATGCCCAGCTCGACCGCGCGATTGCCGAAGTCACTCAGGCGCTGGCCACGCATCCGCACACGCTGCCCGGCCGCCCGCCTGATCCGGTGAAGACGCCGAAGCGCTAGGTGGCAAATTGGTTCGCGTAGCGTGGGCGCGTCCCGAGCGAAGTGGAAGGGCGTCCCGCGTCGGCCCGGGATCGAGTTGCCGAGCGCGAGCTACGAAGAGGATGGGGTGGACTTCGGAGCAGCAACGCCGCGGTCGCGGCGGCGGCTGCGGCTCTTGGGAGAGGTCGGCGGGGTGACCCCGGCCAGGTCGGCCAGCACGCGGCGCAGCTTCAACCGCTCTTCCAGATCGATGTCCACGATTTCGAAGCCCATCATCTGGCTGCGCGAATCGCGCACAAACGCGGTGGCGCGCATGCTCTTCATCCCGGCCGTGAATTTAACCTGGATGAGCGTGCCCGGCGTCAAATAACGCTCGCAGGTGGCGATGCCGCCGCCTAGGTTCATCGAAGTGGTTTCCAGCTTCTGATTCTCGCGCAGGTTCGTGGTCACCAGCGGCAGCGGGCGCGAAAGTTTCAACCGCGCATACCGCCGCTGGCGCAGGCAGGAGGAGATGGGCTCTTCGAGTGGCGCAGCAATGGCAAATTCTCCGGCCTCCACCCCGCTCTTCGGGAAAAACGCCTTTACGAAATCCGGGTCCAGCTTTTCGAGCGCCTGGAGCGCCACGATGCGCAGTTCCATCGGATAGCTCCAGCGGAACATCTGCCGCGTCTCCACAATCTTGCGCAGGATGGGAGTCGCTTCCGCGGCCCGCAGTCGCGAGAGGCACTCGATGGCCTTGATGGTCAGATAGGGCGAAACTGCCGGCGGATTTCCCCCCGCGAGTTCGAGCAGCAGGGGAACGGCGGCAACCTCTCCGCTCAAGCCCACCTCATCGAGCGCCAGCGGCTTGACCAGCGGATCCAGCTTCTCGAACATCGTGAGCAGCAGGCGGCAGCGGTGCGTGGAATCCGCCGCGGCAATCTGCCGCACCACGCGATCGTGGAAGGAGCGCTGCCACTCGCCGATTTTCCCCGGCAGCCATAACTCCAGCGTTTCCGGATCCAGCCGCGCCAGCAGGCCCACCGTCTCCACGGCCTGCGGCGGCGGTCCGGAGCGCAGTACGTCGCGCAAGAACGCCGCGCCCGTTTCTCCCAGTCCGCGCGCCATCTGCAGCAGCAGGTCCACGTCTTCGCGGAAGCCGGCGCGGCTGAAGCGCACCGCCAGTTGCTCGATGGCGGGTCCGGGCACGCGCTTCAGCAACTCGGTGAGACCTTCCGGCACGGCCTCGTCGCGCAGCGCTTCTTCGATCAACTCCGGGATACGGTTCTCCACGCCCATGCGCGCGAGTAGGTTTTGTCCCGAGCCCTGCCGCGCCTTCTCCACCTCTTCCACCAGGTCCAGGCACTTGATCATGGCCGGGAAGGAGTGCAGGGTGGCCGCGGCCTGGCTCAGGCGGATGAACGCCGCGCCGATCAGGGTCTGCAGCTCCGGCTTTTCCTCCACGGCCAGTTGCTTGCCCACCACCTCGATGGATTCCAGCAGCAGTTCCGGCGACTGCCCCATGAGCAGGTCGGCCACTTCGGGCAGTCCCAGGGCGGTTTCGCGCCGCGCCTCGGGATCTTCCTGCGAGATGCACTGCACATAATTGCGCAGCACCTTGGCGATGGTTTCCTTGTCGTCTTTTTTGCGCAGCTCCTCGATGTATTGGCGGATGTTGCGCGAGGGCACGCACCAGGCCTCGCCGGTCAGCAGCACTTCGCGCTTCTTCTCCGCGGGCACCTCTTCCCAGAAGAACTGGGTCATCAACTGCACGTGCGACTCGTACTTCACGCCGGACTGCGACATCTTGTCTTCGTGCGCGCCGATTACGCGCCGCAGTGCTTCGATCTCCTGGTTCAGGCTTTCGAACATCTGCTTGATGGCGTTGACGCGCACCTCGCCGCGCTCGTAGCTCTCGATGGCAAAGCGGATGGCGATGTGCTGGGCCAGCTTCAGCAGCATGGGCTGATCCGGTCCTTCCGCCGGCGCCTGCGCCGCCAGGCCCGCCAGCGCGCTGTACAGCAGCGTCTGCGCTTTCATGGGCATGGTGGTCAGGCGCTGCTGGAAGACGGCAGGTTCCGGCGCTCCTGCACCGGCTTGCGTGGAGCGTCCCAACTGCACCAGCATTTGCAGGATTCCGCGGATGTCTTCCTGCGCCACCGTGAATGTGGCGCCCGATGTGCTCCCCGGGACATAAACGCCGGCGGGCGGCGGCGCAGTTCCCGCGGTGCCCTTCACATCTACGCCCAAACCCTTGGTAGCCGCAGCCGCCCACATGCTGGGCCGCACTCGTGACCCGGCGCCACCGCCTCCTCCTTCTCCGCCCGGTCCACCGCCAGGCCCGCCGCCGGGTCCGCCAGGTCCCGCACCTGTTCCCGCGACCGCGCCGCTTCCTGAGCCCCATGCGCTCGCGCCCCCAGTGGGACCGTATCCTCCCGCTCCCCCGCCTCCTCCGGCTCCCGCTCCGCCTCCTGAGCCCCAACCGGCGGCACCTGCTCCGCCACCGCCAGCTTCGCCTGCTCCCCCGCTTGGGCCCCAGCCGCCGCCGGACGCACCAGACTCACCCGACGCCGCTGCGCCCGTCCCTCCTGGCACTCCTACGCCAACAGGCTGGCCACCTCCCTCGCCGCCTGATGATCCCCCCCCGGGTTGAGTCCCTGAATAACCGCCACCTCCGCCGCCGCTTCCGCCCGGCGTCGCCCCGCCGCCAGGGCGCATGATAACTGTCGCGTCTCCGGAGCCACTGGGCAAACCGCCGCCCGCTCCTCCGTCTGTGGGACCCCAGCCCCCGCCAACACCGCCACCCGTGCCTCCGCCCGTTCCCGCGCCTGATCCGCCACCTGAGCCTCCGCTACCTCCGCCTGGACCCCACCCCCCAAGGCCGCCGCCACCGGAACCTCCACTACCGCCTCCCGCAACCCAACCGCCACCAGCACCGCCACCGCCGCCACCAGGTCCACCGCCCGGACCTCCACTACCGCCGCCGGAGCCGCCACCGGCGCCACTACCACCGCCCGGACCCCAGCCACCACCGCCGCCACCAGGCCCGCCACTGCCACCGCCTGAGCCACTCGCGGACCCACCAACGCCCCCGCCGGGTCCGCCGCTACCTCCACCCGGGCCCCAACCGCCACCGCCGCCACCGCCAGGGCCGCCACCCGGACCTCCACTTCCGCCGCCCGGACCCCAGCCGCCACCGCCGCCGCCGCCACCACCTGACCCTGGTCCTCCACCGCCCGGTCTGCCCCCGCCTGGACCCCCTCCACCGGGACCTCCTCCACCTGGTCCACCTCCGCCCGGCCCACTACGCGCGCCCTGCGCGGCGATGATCAATTGGAGAAGTTTCTGCGGGTCGTCGAACCACTGCTTCATTTGCGCCGAATCCGCGCCCAGCGCTTTCGCGGTCATCTGCACCGCGGCCTTCACGCCGGCCATGGCGGGATCTTCGCGCACGAAGCGCACTTCATTTACGCGGATGCCGGGATCGCCCTCGAGCGAGATGCGCAGCTGCTCCGCCAAAGCGCCGGCAGCGGCCGGAGAGCTGCCCGTCCCCGAAGGAAACGCGCGGATGAATCGAGCGAGCGAGGTCTGCGTGCACTGCGCAGTGAACATGATGCTGGCGATGCCCGCACTGGAAAGCATTTTGGCGAAGCTTTTTTCCGCCGCAGCGGATTCCAAAGGCACGCCGTCCAGATGGAGCTGGTCGCCGTGCGCGCCCAGCAGCAGGCTGCCGCCGCCCTGACCTTGCAGCACGGAGCGCAATTCATTCCAGGTGATTTCAAACTGTGCTGCGGTCCGGGCGTGCCCGAACTCGTAGAGCCGGGCGAATTTCAGAAGGATGTTGAGGCTGCGGACAAAGGCACGTGCAGCCGCGATTTTTGCGTCGGAGGCCATTCGGGTCCGCCCCGCCCTGGCGGGGCCGCGTGCGTCGCCACTGTGCTTACGTTAGCGCCAATACCGCCCGGAAGCAATCTTCCCGGGAAACCGCTGTGGCCTATACACCAACCAATTTCTCATTGTCGCAAGGAGTCCGCAAATACCCGTGGTATTTCGCTTCCGCCGCCGCGCACTCCAAAGCGCGCCGTTTGCTATGATTCCCGCCATGTCGCCAGGGGAAATCACCCCGGATTCGCGCACCGCCGCCGAATCCCACGGCCCTTGCACGGAGAGTGTCGCCCAGCAGGGGACGCTCCGCCCGCCAGTGGGCCGGCTTCTTCTGCGCGCCGCAGGCTTCTCTGCGTTCCTCTTCGCAGGCTGGATGTTGCTCGCCGGATGGTTCCACCCATCGCTCGCCTCGCTTCAAGGTCCGCAAGCTTCCCCAACTTTGCTGCTCTCCTATTATGTGTGCTTGGATGGTTTCGCGTTGGCGCTGAGTGCTCTATTTCTTCGCGCCGCGGATGGTCGGAGCTTCCGCGCGCTGGGTTTGTGGTTTTTCCCGCGCTGGTGGCTTCCGGCCGCCGCGGGTGTCGCCGCCGGGGCCCTCCCCATTGCCTTGGTCGCGCTGGTCGCCGCCGAATGGAACGGCTCCGGTTTTATCGCTCCGGCTTCTGCGGACCGCAACCTGCCCAGCCTGCTGGCGTTCTTCCTGTTGGCTGCGGCCTTCGAGGAGTTGATGTTTCGCGGTTACGCCTGGCAAAGTCTGTCCGACGCCCTCGGTCCCCTCTCTGCTTCCCTGGTTTCGAGTCTTCTCTTCGGCCTGGCCCATGCAAACAATCCCCAGGCCGGCCTGCTTTCCCTTGGCAACACCGTGCTGGCCGGAGCCCTGATGTGTGCAGCGCGCTGGCGGAGCCGCGCGCTCTGGATGCCCCTGGGATTGCACTTCGCCTGGAACGTCTTTCTGGGTCCTGTGTTTGGCTACCCGGTGAGCGGCCTGCCGCTTTCCGGTGGCGCAGCCCTGGTTTCCGGCAAAGCGCCGGACTGGGTGACCGGCGGCGGCTATGGCCTGGAGGCCAGCGCCGTGCTCACCGTAGTGGCCGCTGGCGCTATTCTGCTGGTTACCCGCTGCCCCTTGAAATGGCTTTCCCCCTTTGGCGTTCAGGAGTAGACTAATTCCCAGACTGTGGCGTGGGAGCCGGTACCATGGCACTGGCCGCATGTGTTGTTTTGGTGGTGAGTTTAGGGGCCGCAGCGGACGTTTCCCAATCGTTCCGCTTCGCCTTCCAGCAGGGCCAGCCTGCCGATCCGGAAAAGAGCACCCCGCAAGGCAATCTTCGCCCCGTCGTTTCCACTCCACCGGCTGAAGAGGCCAAATCCCCGCCCCCCGCTGCACCTGCGCAGCGTTCCGCGTACCTGACCGAAGAATCGCGCCTGGCCATCCTCCGCGCCCTCTCCGGGGAATTCGTGCGCGCGCAGGCGGCCCTGCCCGGCGGCAAGGAAGGTACACACGTTTCTGCGATCCCGGCGCACGCCGTTCCGGCCAGCGCCGCTCCTGCCGCTGCCGTGCAGAATGGGCCGGTCGTGAATGAAAATCCCAGGATCCTGGTCGTCGCGGTGGTCCCGGCGATTCATCAAGGTGAGCGCATTCAGATTACCCGTGTGGAGTTCCACAGCCGCAGTATCGTCTTTCAGTTGAACGGCGGGGGCTACAGACCCTTCCGCTTGCGCGATCATCTGCACATCGAGGTGATGGCGCCCGTCTCCAGTTCCGTGGACCAGCCCGGGCAGCCGATCACTTACATCGAGGGCCAGGGCGCGACCCTGTATCTCGATTTCGACCGTCCCCTCCCGGACGTCACTCCCGCGGAAATCAAACAGGCCCTGGCTCCCTATCTGGACTTCAGACTGGCGCGCAGTCCCGCGCTGCAGTATGCCCAGTCGCTCCCTCCCGAATTCCAGCAGGCCATCAAGGAGCGCATGGCCGTGGTCGGTATGGACCGCGAAATGGTCCTGGCAGCGATGGGCCGTCCAGCCCGGAAAGTGCGCGAGCGCAATGAAAGTGGCGAGGAAACGGAAGACTGGATCTACGGCACGCCCCCGGACAAAACCGTGTTCGTCACGTTCGTGGGAGACAAGGTCATCCGCGTCCGGGAATTCCACTGACCCCTTCCTGCGTTGACATTTATCCGTGATGCTCCTAGCATGCCCCTCCGCGCGTCCATCAGCGCTGCGCGCGGCGGCAAGAATCACGGCAGCGGCTTTCGGGAGGTTTCATGGCCATCAAGGTGGGCATCAACGGCTTCGGGCGCATCGGCCGCAATATCCTCCGCGCTGCCTTGGGTTCCCCGGACCTGGAATTTGTCGCCGTCAACGACATCACGGATGCGAAGACCCTGGCGCACCTGCTGAAGTACGATTCCATCCTGGGAAATCTCACTCAACAAGTGATTCATACCGCCGATACTATCGGTGTTGACGGACACTCCTTCCGCGTCTTCAAAGTGAAGAACCCCGCGGAAATCGATTGGGCCTCCGTAGGCGCGGAGGTGGTGGTCGAATCCACCGGGCTGTTCACCAGCGGGGCGGAGGCGCGTAAGCATATTCGGGGCCCGGTCAAAAGGGTGCTCATTTCCGCCCCGGCCACCGACCCGGACCACACCATCGTGCTCGGCGTGAACGACAAGACCTATGACCCGGCAAAACACCATGTGGTCTCCAACGCCTCCTGCACCACCAATTGTCTGGCTCCGGTCGCGAAAGTCTTGCAGGACACTTTCGGCATTGTCCACGGCACCATGACCACCATCCATTCCTACACCAACGATCAGAAGCTGCTGGATTTGCCGCACAAGGATTTGCGCCGCGCCCGGGCGGCCGCGCTCTCCATGATTCCTACTTCCACCGGAGCGGCCAAAGCCCTGCATCTGGTAATCCCCGCGCTCAAAGGCAAATTGGATGGCTACGCCATGCGCGTGCCCACCCCCAACGTCAGCGTGGTGGACCTGACCGTGACCACGGAAAAACCTTGCGCGGTTGAAGCCGTCAATGCCGCGCTCAAGGCCGCGGCCGAAGGCCCCATGAAGGGCATTCTCGAGTATTGCACCGACGAGCTGGTCTCCGTGGATTTTCGCGGCAATCCCCACTCTTCCATTGTCGACGCGGGCTACACGCGCGTGGTGGCAGACCGTTGCGCCAAGGTCCTGGCCTGGTATGACAACGAGTGGGGTTATTCCTGCCGCTGCGTGGATTTAATCCGGTTGTTGGGGTCGCACTGAAATGGGCCGGAATCGCGCCTGAGGAGCGAGACAGGAGCCGGCTGCCCTCTGCATCGGCCGGACGAAAATGCTCTACAAGCTCTCCATTGACGATCTGACGCTCCGCGGGCGCCGCCTCTTTATCCGCGTGGACTTCAATGTGCCGCTCGAGGCCGGGCGCATCGTGGACGATTCCCGCATCGTGGCCACGCTGCCCACCTTGCGCGTCGCCGTCACCCGCGGCGCCCGCCTGATTCTCGCTTCCCACCTGGGCCGCCCCAAGGGCAAAGTGGACCTGACCCAATCGCTGCGCTCGGTCAGCCGCCGCTTGCGCGAATTGCTGGACCGGCCCATCGAGTTCGCCGTGGATTGCATCGGCACGGAAGCGGAACAGAAGAGCCGGGCGCTCCAGGATGGCGGCGTGCTGCTGCTCGAAAATCTTCGCTTCCATCCGGAGGAAGAAGCCAACGATCCGGTCTTTGCGCGCAAGCTTTCGCTCCTCTGCGACGGCATCTATGTGGACGATGCCTTCGGCGC
>Ga0187769_10001985_pt1 | contig 11854 bp, 14 predicted proteins | sample 0116_SJ02_MP02_1_FD_133140 | JGI IMG/M metagenome (GOLD analysis project Ga0187769, IMG submission 133140) | Tropical peat soil microbial communities from peatlands in Department of Meta, Colombia - 0116_SJ02_MP02_10_MG | ecosystem: Environmental > Terrestrial > Soil > Wetlands > Peat | place... | reverse complement strand
GCGCCGCGAGGGGGCCGTCGCGAGCGACCGCGCGCGCGCCTTGACGCGCATTTCGCGGCCCGCATCTGGTACCAGCTTGTAGCGGTCGAGCAGCGCATCCAGCCGCGCGGTCTCGGCCCGCGCCGCGACGGCGGCCGGCGAGGTCAAGAGGAAGGCCTTCGCCGGCGCGCGCAGCTCGCGCGGCCAGCGCTCGAACGACGCCCCATAGGCATCGAGATAATACATGAACTCTTCGAAGGTCATTCCCCCTCCTTGGGGCCAAGCGCCCCGAGCTCGGCGAGCTTCGTGCGCAGCGTGCGCCGTGCCCGAACGAGCAGCGCCTCGAGTGCGGAAACCGAGACTGCGAGCGCCTCGGCGGCCTCGAGATTGCTCATCTCCTCGAAATAGCAGAGTGCCAGCGCTGCCCGCTGGCGCTCCGGCAACGCGCCGATCTCGGCCGCGACCGCCCGGCTGAGCTCGTCCTGGTAAATCTTGTCGACGGCACCCCGGGCCGGGTCGGCCGGCTCCGCGGCAGTCTCAAGCGATAGCATGTCGGGCCGCCTTTTGCGATCGAGGCAGAGGTTGACCAGAATGCGGAAGAACCAGGTCGAGAAGCGCCCGCGCCCCGGCTGCCAGGTGTCCGCCTTGGTCCACAGCCGCAGAAAAGCCTCCTGCACCAGCTCCTCGGCATCGCTGGCATTGCCGGAGATGCGCTGTGCCAGGCGCAGGCTGCGTTGCGTGTGGCGCTCGACCAAGAGCTGGAAGGCCGCTTGATCGCCCTCGGCCGTGCGCGCGACCAAATCCTCGTCCGAATCCTCGTCCATGCCGGCCTTCACCCGCGCGACGATGAGCACCGGCCGTGGCCGCGGGCGGGGTGCATCCACTCCTCCGCACCCCACCCCCGTGACGCGCTCAGCCCTGTCGAGGACAGGGTCGGCATAGGGCATCGGCAGACTTGCACTGATCATCGCATGCCGGATCGTAAGGCGGTTTCAAGCCTTCCGTAAAGGCCGCGAGCGCTGCCGCACGGTGAAATCGCTCCATCTTCCGCATGCGCAGCTCTCAGCCTTTCGGGAGGGGCCGGATCAGGCGCTCGTCCGGGCGTCCTCCGGTCCAAGCGAGCCATGGCTGATATACGGGAAAGGGAGGGCGACCCTGCGCTCGCCGGCGGGCTCGGGGGCCGGACTCGGCGAGGCCTGGGCATCGCCGGTCGCCGCTATTCCGCCGCTTGGGAGGCAGGCTGTGGCGGGCGCCAGCGCAACACCGGCTTGCGCGCGGCCGCCGTCTCGTCGAGCCTGCGACGCGGCGTGAAATAGGGAGCGCCATGGAAAGCCTCGGCCGCCCCCGCCTCTTTGGCGCGCTCGGCCAGCCCGCGGACCACCGCGATGAACTGATCGAGCGATTCCTTGCTCTCGGTCTCGGTCGGCTCCATGAGGAGTGCGCCATGCACCACAAGGGGGAAGTACATCGTCATGGGATGGAAGCCCTCGTCGATCATGGCCTTGGCGAAGTCGAGGGTGCTGACCCCGCTGTCCTTGAGAAAACGGTCGTCGAAGAGCGCCTCGTGCATGCAGGGCCCCGCGAAGGCAGGTGTCAAGACGTCGCCAAGACGCGCCAAGAGATAGTTGGCGTTCAAGACCGCATCGGCCGCGACCTGGGCGAGGCCGTCGGCGCCGTGGCTCATCATGTAGGCGAGCGCCCTGATGAACATGCCCATCTGGCCATGGAAGCCCTTGAGCCGGCCGAAGGGCTTGCTGCCGGCCCCCGCCGCTTGGGCGTGCTCGACGAGGCAAAGCCCGTCCGCCCCGTGCACGATCCAGGGCAAGGGCGCGAAGGGGGCTAGGGCCGCCGAGAAGACCACTGGCCCGCTCCCCGGCCCGCCGCCGCCGTGCGGGGTGGAGAAGGTCTTGTGCAGGTTGATGTGCATGCAGTCGATGCCGAGATCGCCCGGCCGCACGCGCCCGACGATGGCATTGAAATTGGCGCCGTCGCAGTAGAAGTAGGCGCCGCTCTCGTGCAGGCGCGCGGCAAGCTCGACCATGTCGGGCTCGAAGAGGCCGCACGTGTTGGGATTGGTCACCATGAGCGCTGCCACGTCGGACCCGAGCTTCTGCTTGAACGCCGCGAGGTCGACCCGTCCCTGCGCATTCGCCGGGATCGGGTCGATGGTGAAGCCGCACTCCGCCCCCGTCGCCGGATTGGTGCCGTGCGCCGATTCCGGCACGAGCACGCGCCGCCGCCCCCGCTCGCCGCGCGCCTCGAGTGCAGCCCGGATCGCGATCATGCCGCAAAGCTCGCCATGGGCGCCGGCACCGGGCGAAAGCGCCACCGCGGGCATGCCCGTGAGCGTCTTGAGCCAGTGCGCAAGCCGATCGATGAGGGCAAGCGCCCCCTGGACCGTGCTCACGGGCTGCAGCGGATGGAGGTCGACGAGGCCCGCGAGGCGCGCCACTTTCTCGTTGAGGCGCGGATTGTGCTTCATGGTGCACGAGCCGAGCGGGTAGAGCCCGCTGTCGATGCCGTAGTTTTTCTGGCTGAGGCGCGTGTAGTGACGCACCACCTGGGGCTCGGAGAGGCCGGGCAGTCCGATCTTGCCCGCGCGCCTCATGGCGCCGAGACGCTCGGCCGAACGGCGCGGCTCGGGCAAGTCGACGCCCGTGCGCCCTTCCTGGCCCTGCTCGAAGATGAGCGGCTCCTCGATCTCGAGGCCCCGGTTGCCGCTGATGCTGGGCGCCGCCGCAGGCGCTGGCGCGCCCGCCGAACGGCTCTTGCGATCCTGCGAGAGATCCATCACAGCACCTCCTCGAGCGCTTCGGCCAAGGCCTCGATCTCGCCTTGCGTGTTCATCTCCGTGGCCGCGACCAGCATGAGATGGGAGAGGGCGGGAGACTCCGGATAGAAGCGCGAGAGCGGAACGCCGCCCAAGATGCGCCGCTCGGCGAGCGCTTCCACCACCTCCGCCGCGGGCTTGGGCAGCTTGAGCGTCAGCTCGTTGAAGAAGGCCTTGTTGAGGACCTCGACCCCTTTGACGGCGGCAAGCCGCTCGGCGAGCTCCACGGCGTTGGCGTGATTGAGGGCCGCGAGCCGGGTGAGGCCAGCCTCGCCGAGCAGGGAGAGATGGATGGTGAAGGCGAGCGCGCACAGGCTCGAGTTGGTGCAGATGTTGCTCGTCGCCTTCTCGCGCCGGATATGCTGCTCGCGCGTCGAGAGCGTCAGCACCCAGCCGCGTCTGCCTTCGGCATCGACGGTCTCGCCGCAGAGCCGGCCCGGCATCTGGCGCACGAACTTCTCGCGCGCCGCGAAGAGGCCGAGGTAGGGGCCGCCGAAGGAGAGCGGGATGCCGATCGACTGGCCCTCGGCCGCGACGATGTCGGCCCCCATCTCGCCCGGCGGCTTGACGAGGCCGAGCGAGACGACCTCGGCGACCGCGACGACGAGGAGGGCGCCCTTGGCATGGCACGCATTGGCGAGCGCCGAATAGTCGCGGAGATGGCCGAAGAAGCTCGGGCTCGCCACCACGACGCAGCTCGTCTTGTCGTCGATCATGCCGGCGAGCTCCTCGCCCCCGCGCGGATCGGGTGGGGCGAGCACCGTCTCGAAATTGGCCCAGCGCCCGCGCGTCGCGCAGATCTCGCGATAATGCGGGTGGAGCCCGCCCGAGAGGATCGCCTTCTTGCGCTGCGTCAAACGGTTCGCCATGGCGACGGCTTCAGCTGAGGCGGACGCTCCGTCGTACATGGAGGCGTTCGCTACCTCCATGCCGGTGATGAGTGCCACCTGCGTCTGGAACTCGAAGAGATACTGCAAGGTGCCTTGCGACACCTCCGGCTGGTAGGGCGTGTAGGAGGTGAGGAACTCGCCGCGCTGGATGAGATGATCGACGCTTGCCGGAATGTGATGGCGGTAAGCGCCCGCGCCCAGGAACGAGGGCATCGATGCGGTGCCGAGGTTCCCGCTCGCGAAGGCCTGGAACTCGCGCTCGACCTCGAGCTCACCCATGTGGCGCGGGAGCTCCACGGGCGCCTTCAAGCGCACGCCCTCGGGCACGTCGCGATAGAGGCTGTCGAGCGAGCCGACGCCGATCGCCTGCAGCATCGCGCGGCGATCCGCGTCCGTGAGCGGCAAGTAGCGCATCAGTGCAGCCCCTCGCAGAATTTGCCGTAGGCGGCCTCGTCCATGAGCGAGGCGAGCTCGCCCTTGTCCTTGAGGTCGAGCTTGAAGAACCAGCCCTCGGCCATGGGCGAGGAGTTGACGAGCGCCGGCTCCCCCGTGAGCTTGTCGTTGACCGCGACCACCTTGCCGCTCGCGGGGGCATAGACCTCGCTCGCCGCCTTCACGGATTCGACGACCGCGGCATCGCCTCCCTTCGCGACCTCCTTGCCCAAGGCCGGGAGCTCGACGAAGACGACATCGCCCAACTGCTCTTGCGCGTATTGCGTGATGCCGACGGTGGCGCTGCCGTCGGCCTCGAGGCGGATCCATTCGTGGTCCTGGGTAAATTTCAGCACGGCCTCTCCTCCCTGGCGTTCATCCCCGGTAATAGCGCTGCGGCACGAAGGGGAGTGCCGCCACCTTGGCCGGGCGCGGCACGCCGCGCACGATGAGCTGGACGGGCGTTCCCACCGCGGCAGAGGCGCTCTCGACGTAGCCCATGGCGATGGGGCCGCCCACGCTCGGGCCGAAGCCGCCCGAGGTGACGGTGCCGATCCTGCGGCCGGCCGCATCCATGATCGCGGTGCCGTCGCGCGCGGGCGCCTTGCCGTCGGGCAGGATGCCGACGCGCTTGCGCTCGACCCCCTTCGCGAGCTGCGCGCGGATCACCTCGGCCCCCGGGAAGCCGCCTTCTAAGCGCCGGCGCTTGCCGATCGACCACACGAGCCCCGCCTCGACCGGCGTCGTCGTGGTATCGATGTCGTGGCCGTAAAGGCAGAGGCCCGCCTCGAGGCGAAGCGAATCGCGCGCACCCAGTCCGATCGGCTTGACCTCGGGCTCGGCCAAGAGCCGGCGCGCGAAGCCCGCCGCGGCAGCCACCGGCAACGAGATCTCGAAGCCGTCCTCGCCCGTGTAGCCCGAGCGCGTGACGAGCGCTTCCGTGCCGCCGAGCGTATAGCGCGCGAGGCTCATGAATTTCTGGCTCACGCAGGCTGGTGCCAGGCGCCCCAGTACCGCGGCCGCAGCGGGGCCTTGGAGCGCCAGGAGGGCGCGGTCCGCGAGCGGCTCGAGGCGCACCCGGCCGTCGAGGCCCTTCTCCATGTGGGCGATGTCGTCGGCCTTGCAGGCCGCGTTCACCACCACGAAGAGCCCGTCCTCGAGGCGCGTGGCCATGAGGTCGTCGAGGATGCCGCCCGCCTCGTTGGTGAATTGGGTGTAGCGCTGGCGCCAGGGGGCGAGGCCCAGGATGTCGCCCGGCACCAGGCGCTCGAAGGCGGCCGGGGCGTCCTTGCCCCGTAGGCGCACCTGGCCCATGTGGGAGACGTCGAAGAGGCCCGCCGCCTTGCGCGTATGCATGTGCTCGGCGAGGATGCCGCTCGGATAGTTGACCGGCATCTCGTAGCCCGCGAAGGGCACCATCTTGGCGCCGAGCGAGAGGTGCAGATCGTAAAGCGGCGTGCGCTCTAAGGGTTGGGGCGAAGGGGCGCTCAAGAGGTCCTCCAGAGGCGTTGCCGCCTGCCCGACGCGCGTGCCGATCCCGCCCTCGGGATCGCCTTGCCGGACAAGCCCCCTCTGTCCTCGGACCTGAAAGATTCGCCCGGCCTAAGCTGCCGGGGTTACCCCTTCGGTGAGCCGCACGGCCGTCCTTAGGGCGCGCGGCTGCTTTCCAGAGCTGCCTACCCTCGCGGTCCCTTTTGCCTGAGAGTTTCCGGGGCGGTTGCTCCTTCGGCGCCGGCGCGGCACCAAGCCCGATTCAAGGCCAAGTGCCGCGTCGATCTCTCCCGCGAGAGTCTACGGCGGCGCTAGCCTAGCCGCATGGCAGGGAATGTCAACAGACGGCTTTGCGATCGGCGAATGCCGCGCCGTCAGCGCACGAGATAACGCGCGGGCGTAAGAATATCGACGCCGCGGAAGGGATGAAGCACGAGGAGATCGGCGTCGCCCGTGATGATCAGCCGCGCCTCGCCATTGACGGCGAGCTCGAGGATTTTGTCATCCTTGGGATCGCGACACACGCGTATCGAGTGAACGATCGGAATTCTTTCGGCGATGCGTCCGAGGAGGCGGAGAAACTGCTGGCGCTCTGCGAGCGTGACATAGGGATCGAATCTGGCGCGCGCGAGTACGTCGGCCAGCTCCAAAAGCGTCGCATCCGAGACAAGGAGCTGGCCCTCCGCGACTGCCTTGCGGACCGCTCGGGCGGGAAGCGAAGCGGGAAGAAGAAGCCTACTGACGAGTGCGCTCGTGTCGATGACGAGACGCTCCCTAGCCGTCATCGGCAAGCATCTTGGCGAGCTTCTCCTCGGTCATGCCGCGCGCGGCCGCGCGTTCCGCGATGCGGTCGCAGAAGCGCTCGAACTCGTCCCGGTTCAAGGCGGAGAGACGCTCGTACTCCTCCGCCGACAAGATCACGGCGACGTCGCGTTTCTGGCGGCGAATTGTGATCGGCTCGCGCTGGGCCGCGTCGAGGAGCGCGGCGAGGCGCTGCTTGGCATCAGTGGCGGAGACATATCGCATTTGTCTATTATAGACAAAATAGACAAAATCTCAAGACCCGGCATCTGCAATCACTCGCTTAGCGCCGCACAACGGACCCCTGTCACCCGCGCTCCCGCAATGCTCCTGGGCGAATGTCCGGTGCGCGCTTCTGCCTTCAATCGAGCGATCGCCGCGACGGTGCCGAGCGCGGCGCAGCTCAGCCGCCGAGATGTGAGCGGTTGTATTGGAGCTCGGCGTCGTTGAGCTGGAAGCCGGTCCAGATCTGCAGGTTGCCGCCGTTCTCGGGGTATTTGAGCGGGATGAACTCGTGGATCTCCTCGACCTTGCTGACCGTCGTGCCGCCCGATGGGAAGGCGAGCTCTAAGGGGAACTCGCGCTTCGCCAGCACCTCGCCCCTGAGATTGACGATGGCGACGAAATAGCGAAGCTCGGCCGCAGCGACCTTCGAGGCCGGCGGCCGCTCCGCAGAGATCTGCACGCCGAGGAGCACGGTCAGCTTTTCCTGCGTGGTCGGATCGTAGGAGCAGCTCAGCTTGGCGTCGTTGATGCTGCCGACATATCGCACGGTCTGCGGGCCGGGCGGCTGGCCGGGCGCGAAGCTGGTGACGCTCGCCGCCTCGCGCAGGATCTTGGCGGCCGGACAAGGGAGCGTGGGTGCCGAGCAACCGGCGAGCGTAAGCGCCGCCGCGACGGCCGCAAGCCGGAGTGCCGCCGGAACGAGAGCCCGCGCGGCCCCTGCCGCATCGAGACGGCGGTCGATGCTCACAGCTTGCTGTGGGTCCCGTCGCAGAAGGGCTTGTTGCCCGAATGCTTGCAGCCGCAGAAATAGACCGCTTTCGCTTCGGCCGCCTTCCACTGCACCGGCGAGAAGGCGCTACCCTTGTGCGAGCCGTCGCAGAACGGCTGGTTCTTGCTTTGGCCGCAGGCGCACCACCAGTAATCCTTGCCGGCCTCGACGTCCTTCATGTAGGGACCCTTTTGGGCCACCCGTGGCTCGGGCATCCTGATCTCCCGTGCTCGCTCGCGCGTTCCTGCGGCGAATCGTGCCGGCACTCTATTGGAGGCACCTCGCCGGCACAAGCCCCCCAAAGCACCGGGCGCGCGGCAGCCTTAGCGATTGCCCTCGAAGAGCTAAGCCGTCAGATTAGGGGCCCATGGCGGTCTACACCGAAGTTTCCGACGAGGACCTCGCGGCCTTTCTCACCCAATACGACCTTGGTGCCGTTATCGCCTGCAAGGGCATCGCCGAGGGGGTGGAGAATTCCAACTACCTGCTCCAGACCGAGCGCGGCACCTACATCCTGACGCTCTACGAAAAGCGCGTGGCGCGGGAGGACCTGCCCTTCTTCCTGGCACTCATGGAGCACCTCGCGCGCGAAGGCCTCGCTTGTCCCACCCCCGTGCACGGCAAGGACGGCCTCGCCTTGCGCGAGCTGTGCGGGCGTCCCGCGGCGATCGTGAGCTTCTTGAAGGGCCTGTGGCCGCGGCGCATCGAGCCGCGCCACACCGCACGCCTGGGCGAGGCGCTCGCCCTTCTTCACCTGGCCGGCCTCTCCTTCGCGCAGCGGCGCGAGAACGCGCTCGGCCTCGGCGGCTGGCGCACGCTCTTCCAGGCTTGCGAGACGCGCGCGCACGAGGTGCAGACAGGCCTTGCGCAAGAGCTCGCGGCCGAGCTCGCCCATCTCGAGGCCCATTGGCCCAACGCGCTCCCGGAGGGCGTCATCCATGCCGACCTCTTCCCCGACAACGTGTTCTTCTTCGGCGACGAGCTCTCCGGCATCATTGACTTCTACTTCGCCTGCACCGACTTCCTCGCCTACGACGTCGCCATCTGCCTCAATGCCTGGTGCTTCGAGACGGACGGCAGCTTCAACGTCACCAAGGCGCGCCTTCTGCTCGCGAACTATCGCAAACGCCGCGCGCTATCCCCAGACGAGATGGCGGCACTCCCGATCCTTGCGCGCGGCGGCGCGCTGCGCTTCCTCCTCACCCGGCTCTACGATTGGCTCAACCACCCGACGGGCGCTTTCGTGAAGCCGAAGGATCCGCTCGAGTACCTCGCCAAGCTGCGCTTCCATCAGGGCATCACGCGCCCAAGCGAATACGGCCTCAAATGACGGCGGGTGCCAAAAGAGCCGAGAGCGTCGTCGAGATATTCACGGACGGCGCCTGCAGCGGCAATCCCGGACCCGGCGGCTGGGGTGCAGCACTCGTCTGGAAGGGCCATGAGCGCGAGCTCAAGGGAGGGGCTGCCGCCACCACCAACAACCGCATGGAGCTCACCGCCGCCATCATGGCGCTCGAGGCCTTGAAGCGGCCGAGCCGCGTCCGTCTCCACACCGACAGCCGCTACCTCAAGGACGGTATCTCCAGCTGGATCGCGCGCTGGAAGAGGAACGGTTGGCGCACCGCGGACAGAAAGCCCGTCAAGAACGGCGATCTGTGGCAGCGCCTTGAGGCGGCACTCGCGAGCCACGACGTCACTTGGGTGTGGGTCAAAGGGCACGCCGGCCACGCCGGGAACGAGCGCGCCGACGCGCTCGCGCGCAAGGGCATGGCGCCTTACCTCGATGCCGAGACGTGAGGCGCCAAGGAACGCAGCGACTGAGCCACAGCCGTATCGGCGGCCGAAGAGTCCTTGCCCGAGTGACCGTCACCGAATGGCCGAGACGCCCTTGCGGCTCGCGGCAAAAGCTCAGGGCGCGCTCCCGCTATCGGCGGGACGGGGAAAACGTACATCCTAATGGATTGACAAATGGCTGTACACGTCGCATACGACTGAAGGATGGATTTAGGGGTCGCCGGATTTGAGTGGGATGAGGGCAACCGGGAGAAGTGCCAGAAGCACGGTGTCCCGCTTGCCGCGATCGAGAGCCTGTTTAGGAGGCCGCTATTGGTGTTCCGCGATTCCGCGCATTCCGGAGCCGAGGAACGGTTGAAGGCGGTCGGATTCACGGAGGGCGGACGCGGCGTGCTGGTCGTGTTACCCTCAGGAAGCAGGGCGAGGACACGTTTATCCGCGCTTTGAGCGCGCGCTACATGCACCGGAAGGAGGTCGAGCACTATGAAAAAGAAGTTGAAAAAATTGCCAAAGCTGAGAAGCGATAAGGAAGCGGAGGAGTTCGTCGCGAATTCCGACCTGACGGAATACGACCTGTCGGGTGGGGAGATCGTGCGCTTCGAGTTTCAGCCGAAGAGCGAACGGGTGAATATGCGCCTGCCGCGCCCGCTGCTGGACGCGGTGAAGGCCACGGCCGCCAAGGCCGGGGTTCCGTATCAGCGCTTCATCCGGCAGGCGCTCGAAACGGCCGTGCGCCCGCGCAAGGGGCCGTGACAGCTCCATCGCGTTGAAGTGTTAGCAGCCGAGGAAGGGCAAACCTGAACGCCCTTTACGGGCTGCCGCGCAAGCGCATGGCGCCTTATCTCGGCGGCGAATGGTGAGGCGCCCAGGAAAAAGGGGGCCGCAGCCCCCTCGTCCTCATGCCACCACGCTTCGCTCGCTCAGAGCTGCTTGAGCACGTTCTCGGCGGAGCTCGCCTCAAGCTTGCCGGGCGCCTCCTCGATGCCGAGCCACTTCACGACGCCGTTGTCGATGACCATGGCATAGCGCTTGGAGCGCACGCCGAGGCCCGCGGCGGAAAGGTCCTGGTCGAGCCCGACGGCCTTCGTGAAGTCCGCGTTGCCGTCGGCGAGCATCATGACCTTGTCGCCCGCCCCCTGGGCCTTGCCCCACGCGCCCATGACGAAGGCGTCGTTGACCGAGATGCAGGCGATCGTGCCGACGCCCTTCTGCTTGATCGCGTCGGCGTTCTGGACGAAGCCGGGAACGTGCTTGGCCGAACAGGTCGGCGTGAAGGCGCCGGGCAGTCCGAACAACACCGCCTTCTTGCCCTTGAAGAGCTCGTCGGTCGTGGTCTCGCTCGGGCCGTTCGCACCCATATACTTGATTTTGACGGACGGAATCCTGTCTCCAGCCTTGATGGTCATGTCCCTTCCCCTTCGATGAGATCAACCCTCGATGAAGCCGCGACCGCACCTCGGACGCGGTGCCGCGAGACGCCCATAAATACCCATTCCGCGCGGCAAATCCAGCCCCTTCGCCGCGGCCTCACCCTTGAGCGCCAGGGCCGCTTCCTGCGGCCTTCGCGCGGGCGGCCGCCTCGAGCGCCGCGCGCACCGACTCCGCGGTCAGGAGCTCGGGAAGCGCGATCCCCGCGGGCGCGCCGGGGCCGTAGACCGCGTTGAAGGGGATGCCGTAGCGCCCGAAGCTCGTGAGATAGGCCGCGATCTCATCCGAGGGCCGCGTCCAATCGGCAACCATGCGCACCACGTCCGCTCCGGCGAGAAGCCCCGCGATCGGCGGACGGTCGAGCACGAACGCCTTGTTCGCCTTGCAGGTGATGCACCAGTCGGCGGTCACGTCGACGAAGACGACCTTGCCCTGCGCCACCAGGCGCGGGATCTCGGCGCGCGCCAAGGGGCGCCAATCGCCCGCGCCAAGCGTGCGCTCCGCAGGCGCTGCCAACTCGAGCTCGCTCGGAAGGACAAAGGCGGCGATGATGAGGGCGAAGACGGCGACGATGCCCGAGCGCCCGAAATAGACGGGCCAGCGCTGCCTAGCGGCGAGGACGAGCGGCAGGCCTGCGAGCAGGGCGGCTATGAGAAGGGCGGCCTTGAGGCCGAGCTCCCCCACCATGACGAAGACGAGCCAGCCCGCCGTCCCCGCAAGCGCAATGCCGAGGGCTCGCTTGAGCTTGACCATCCAGCGGCCCGGCCGCGGCAACATCTGGGCGACCCCCGGTGCCGCCGCCACGGCGAGGTAGGGAAGTGCGAGGCCCATGCCGAGGGCCGCGAAGACGGCGAGGATCTCGAAGGCTCCGCGCGCAAGCGCGAAGCCCAAGGCGGTGCCGAGGAAGGGGGCGGAGCAGGGTGTGGCGAGCACCGTGGCAAAGGCGCCGGTCAGGAACTCGCCGAGGATGCCGTGGCGATAGCCCCCGCTCGCCAGCGCGTCCGAGAGAAAGCCCGGCAGGCCGATCTCGAAGAGACCCCAGAGATTGGCCGCGAAGAGCATGGCGAGGACGGCAAGCGCGGTGAGGAAGGCGGGCTCCTGGAACTGCATGCCCCAGCCGACCGCATGCCCCGCGGCTTTGGCGGCAATCGCAGCTCCCGCGAGGGCCAAGAAGACGGCGAGCACGCCCGCGGCGGAAGCGAGGAAGCTTATGCG
>Ga0187769_10001984_pt1 | contig 11858 bp, 10 predicted proteins | sample 0116_SJ02_MP02_1_FD_133140 | JGI IMG/M metagenome (GOLD analysis project Ga0187769, IMG submission 133140) | Tropical peat soil microbial communities from peatlands in Department of Meta, Colombia - 0116_SJ02_MP02_10_MG | ecosystem: Environmental > Terrestrial > Soil > Wetlands > Peat | place... | reverse complement strand
TCGAACCCTTGCGAGCGTACCGGTGGGTGGGAATCGATAAGGACACCTGGAAGCGTTCGGCACAATACACGAGTGCCGACGGGATAGACGCCCGTCATTGGTACTACGAAGTTAGCGTCCTTGGGTACAAGTACAACATGAACGATCTAATGGCAGCGATCGGGCTGGCGCAGCTACGCAAGCTCGACCGGATGAACGAGCGCCGCCGGCAGATTATCCGGCGATACCTAGAAGGGATTTCCGGATGCAAGAGGATCGTGCCCTTGCTGCCCTACCAGCTCGACGGGAACTCGTACTGGATTTTCGGTGTGAGATGCGAACAGCGCGACAAACTGATTCTGCACCTCAAGCGCAAGGGGATCGCCACCAGCGTCCATTACATGCCCCTCCCCATGCACCCCCTCTTCAAGAAGTATGACGGTGATATTCCAGTGGCCAAACGAGTCTGGCAAACGATGGTTACGCTCCCGCTCTTCCCGGATATAACAGATGCGGAAGTCGATTATGTTGTGGAAGCATTGCATGAGTTTAAAAGCCACTCATAATAAGGGTATGGAGCCATATATGAGGGCTTGTAATGAAATGACCGAAGCCCCAAGCTCCTGGACCACCGGCAGCGAAAAACTGGCACGGACACTCTTCTCCCAAATGGCAACCATCCGCCGCGTCGAAGAGCGCCTGCTGCAACTGTTTTCCGAGGGTCTGCTGAATGGCACCGTTCACACTTGCATTGGACAGGAGGCATGTGCTGTTGGAGTGGTTAACGCGCTGGCTAAGTCACAGGACATCATCGTCTCCAATCACCGAGGCCACGGACATTTCCTCGCTTATTGCGACGATGTGGAAGGATTAATTGGGGAATTAATGGGGCGCAGCACGGGTGTGTGTGGGGGAAGGGGAGGCAGCCAGCACCTCCACAAGAACAACTTTTACTCGAACGGCATTCTAGGCGGAACAGTCCCGGTCGCCACGGGCATGGCATTTGCGGAGAAACAGAAGCATACAGGGTCGATCGTCACTATCTTTGTCGGTGATGGAGCCATGGCAGAGGGCGTAATTTACGAATCCCTGAATATTGCGGCGTTGTGGGAACTCCCCATCCTTTTTGTCGTCGAGCATAACGGCTACGCCCAGAGCACACCCACGCATCTTGAACACGCAGGCCGCCTCGAAGCCAGAGCCGAGCCATTTGCAATCCCGATTCGCGTGCTCGAGGCGAGCGATCCCTGCAGCGTCTACCATGCGGCGTGCGAGGTGGTTGGAGGCGTCCGTCGTGAATGCCGGCCCAGCCTGCTCTTCTTGAAAACATATCGGCTGGGCCCACACAGCAAAGGAGACGAGACACGCCACCCCTCGGAGGTCGAAGAACACCGCCAACGGGACCCCCTGGCCTTGCTTCGGGAGAAATTGGATCCAGCTTGGCGTGAAGGTGTCGAGGCACAGATTACCGAGCGGGTAGAACGCGCGATTGCAGCCGCGCAGCAGGCTCCCTGGGCGGAATTGTGACCCGCAATGGGTCGAGAAACGACATGACCTACTTGCAAAGCCTACGCAACGCCCTCCACGAAGCTTTCGCCAAGGACCCGCGGGTCCACTTGATCGGTGAAGATGTTCTTGATCCTTACGGTGGCGCTTTCAAGGTCACAGCAGGGCTCCAAGCGAAATATCCAGATCGGGTTCTGACAACGCCAATCAGTGAGGCTGCTTTGGTTGGGATGTCAACCGGCATGGCCCTGCGCGGGCTGCTACCGGTTGTCGAGATCATGTTTGGCGACTTTCTCCTGTTGGGAGCGGATCAAATAGTTAATCACGCCACCAAATTTGCCTCCATGTACAACGGCAAGGTGCGCGTTCCCAGCGTGATCCGAACCCCGATGGGGGCGGGGCGCGGCTACGGACCAACGCATAGCCAGTCCCTGGAAAAGATGTTCCTGGGAGTACCAAACCTCACCGTCGTTTCCCCCACTCACGCGCACGATCCCGGTGCGCTGTTGCTCCGTGCCATTCTCGAAGATCCTGGTGTGGTATTGTTTATAGAGCACAAGCTGCTCTATCCATTACCACTTGTAGAGGCCGGTGAGTCGGTGAGCATCGAGCAGGTAGATGAGCCCAATGGATACCCCACGACCCTGTTGAAGAACTACCACGCCGGCGCCCCGGATGTCACTGTGATCGCATACGGCGGCATGAGCCGCATCTGCGTCCCGGTCATGGAACAGCTGGCGGAGGATGAGGTAAGGATTCTCGCGGTCTTCCCCGCCAGTCTCAAACCTCTGCCCGTGGCCACTCTGAGGAAAGCAGCGGAGGAGACTGGGCGCGTGGTCATAGTGGAAGAGGGAACGGAGGGCTTCAACTGGGGCAGCGAAGCGGCCGCGGCGTTGTATGAATCGCTCTGGCGCCGGTTAGAGGTGCCGATCAAACGCGTCGCCAGCCGCGAAAGTATCCTACCGGCAGCAAAGCATATGGAGGAGCAAGTGATGGTCAGGGCGGATACCGTGCAGGCGGCCATCCTGGAGGTCATGCAATGAGCATGCTCATCAGGCTGCCTTTGGTGGCACCGAATGAGGAGACTGCTACAGTCGCGCGATGGCGAAAGGCTACGGGTGATTTTGTGCATAGCGGGGATCCCGTATGCGAAATCGAGACCACCAAAGCTGTCATCGAAATTGAGGCTCCGGGGGATGGTTACTTGCAGCAAATCGCCCCTGAGGGCAAATCGTTGCGCGTGGGTGAACCCCTGGCCGCGCTGACCGCGACTGCCAACGAAGCCCTCGCGCCACTCCTCGCGGCAGCACCCGTGACCGTCTCGGAACCCACACGCCGCTGGACTCGAAAAGCGGAAATCATGGCCCGGCGTATGCAAGTTGACTTGGAGAAGCTAGCGGCAAAACATCCGGGCAGTGTGATTGGTGAAACAGAAGTGATGGCGGTTGGCAAAGAGGCTCCCGCCGAAACCGACCGCGTTGAGCGCGTCCTGGTCCTGGGTGGTGCTCTTGGCGGGAGTGCGGCATTAGTTTTGGACGCCCTGGCGCGGATCCCTACGAAACGGGCGGTGGGGGTCCTAGACCGTGAGCCCGCTACGCATGGGAGCTCCATTCTGGGTATTCCCGTCGTGGGGTCGACGAGCCAAGCTGAGGAACTGCGGCAAAAAGACTTTTATGATTCGGCGGTCATCGCGTTCAACGCCAACCTGCATGAGCGGGCCGAACTCTTCGAGAAGCTTGCTGCTCGGGGCATACCCTTCACGAATGTCGTGGATGTCACCGCGGATGTGCGGCTGAATGCCCGTATGGGCATGGGAAATGTGATCCTGGCGTTCTGCCATATTGGTCCCTTTGCCCTACTGGGTGACAACAACTTCCTCAGTACCGCCTGCTGTATCGAACACCACTGCCGCTTGGGTAGTCACTGCGCATTTGGTCCCCATGTGGCCTTTTCTGGACGCGTCACGGTGGGTAACCAGGTAAGATTCGGAATGATGATCGGGATTGAGCCCGACGTTACCATTGGCCATGAGGCCGTGATCGCATCCGGTTCCATTCTGACCCGCAACGTTCCTGACCGTACAACCGTCAAGGTGCACCCGAATTACAGCCTGCGATCTCGGCAGGAGGCCAGCGATCGGGCGCCAGGGTAACACGGAGATCCGGATTTCTTTCTGCCACCGCTCTTTGCGGACAGTTCCTGATTCTGCCTCAACCCTCCTAGGCTGTTTTGGGATGAGAGCTCGTCTGCGGCCAGTCAGGCGGCATCGAGCTGAACGGCGTAGTTACCTGCTCCAGTTCGATCGAACGGTTCAGTCATGTCCAAGCTGACCAAAAACATCATCTTCAACCTACTCGGCCAGGGCACACTCATGGCGCTCGGGTTTGTCGCTGTACGGTACATCTACCGGGGACTGGGAGGCGACGCCCTTGGAATAATCTATTTCGCGCTCACAGCAAGCACCATTATCTCCGCAATGCTGGACTTGGGCATCGGATCCAGCGCCATCCGGGAAGTTTCAAGCCATGCGAAGAGCGAGCCTGAGTATGTTGCCGACTTTGTCCGCACCGGATCGCTGTTTTTCTGGGGTGTCTACTTGTTGCTCGCGCTGGCCATCTATCTTTGCGCTCCCGCGATTGTCACCCACTGGATCAAGCTGAAGACCCTTGATCTCGAAACGGCCATTCGCGTCCTCAGAGTCATTGGAATGGCCTCCTTAGTAGCGTTGCCGCGGACTTTGTATGTTGGTGTTTTGCGCGGGCTGCAACGGATGGAGTTCAATAATGTGATCGACGTGACTGCTTCCGCTCTGCAACAGTTTGGCACGATTGTAATTCTGCTCTCGGGAGGTGGGTTGCTTCGCGTCGTGCATTGGTTTGCGATTTGTTATTTTGCGAGTATCGCAGCTTATATCCTGACTTGTTCGGCCTTTTTGTCTCGCCGGGCGATGGTTCCCAGCTTTCTGCTGGCGGTCGTCAAAAGGAATTTCAACTTCGCTTCGAATATGGCCGCCGCGTCTGTTCTGAGCATTGTCGAAAGCCAGGCGGACAAGATTATTGTCAGCAAGTTATTGCCCATCGGAATGTTCGGCTATTACGGCGTGGCGTACGGAGCGGTCTCGAAAGGAATGCTAATTACGGGTTCAATTGCGGACGCTGCTTTACCGTCCCTCTGCGAGTTACACGGGAACGGAAACACCAAAGCACTTTTCTCTCAATACAACAAACTCCAGGATCTATTGTGCTTCGTCACCCTGCCGATCGTGGCGGCCATCCCCTTTGCCGCATTACCGGTCTTCACTTTCATGCTGAACGCTGAAGTTGCCCGTCTGCTCCTGCTTCCCACAACCTTCCTTTGCCTCGGGTCCTATTTGAACAGCACATTACAAGCACCGCATATGTTCTCCCTTGCCGCAGGGAGGCCCGATATTACGGCACGATTCAATCTCTTCGCCCTGTTCGTGGTTCCGCCGACGGCAATCGTTCTCATCCACTTTTTTGGCTTGAACGGAGCTGGTTTTTCCTGGGTCGTCTACAACCTGTTCTCCTATGCGTACGCGGTCCCCCGTATCTGTAAAGAATGTGGTCTCGGAATCACTCCCACCCAATTGTATGCACACGTTTTTCGGTTTCTCGGCCCCGCTGCTATCCTCTACGGTCTGGCGTGGACCGTTTGCAGAACCGCAGGCCACGCCTCTATTGCTTCTTTGGTCGTGGGCTACGTTCTGGCTTCCTTAGTCTTTGCATGCGGATCTTTTCTACTACTAGGGCCTGACCTGCGATGCACCTTTCAAGGCATGGTTCGAGCTTTCCGGGCGAAGCATGTTGAGGCTTTTTGAATGTCTAGCTCAGACTCACAGCCACTGATCACCACGGTCATTCCCACCTATCGGCGTCCGGCCATGCTGCGGCGGGCCATTCGGAGTGTCTTGAATCAAACCTTTCCTGATTTTCGGATTTGCGTTTACGACAATGCGTCGGGCGACGAGACACAGGCTGTCGTCGAGGAGTTCCGAAAAAAGGACTCCCGGGTGGAATACGTTTGCCGACCGAGCAATATCGGTGCCCACCGCAACTTTGTGGATGGCGCCAACCGCGTCGAAACGCCATTATTTTCGTTTCTCCCGGATGACGACATCCTCCTCCCACATTTCTTTGAGACGGCTTTGAATGGTTTTCGCCAGCACCCAGAAGCGGCCATGTCCGCCCTAGCCACGATGCTGACGAGCCCCGACGGCACATTCGTCGGATCGTGGGTTCTGCGGTGGCCGGAGGGTCTCATTGAGCCTCCCAGAGGCTTGTTTTCTACACTTCATTATGGCGACCCCTGTCTTCAGGCGATGCTGATCCGCAGGCAGATTTGGGAGGAATTCGGAGGTTTTGACCCAACGACCGAACCATGTGGTGATATGGACTTTTCGATGCGTGTGACCGCGCGCTTGCCGATAGTGGTTTCCCGAAAGCCTGGGGCAATTGGGAGCTTGCACCCGGGTAGCACTACAGTAAGGACAGAACTGAACTCTGCCTGGCCTGGCATGTGTCGAATGGCCGAGAAGCTCAGCCAGGACGAGAGTCTCTGCCCAGAGATTAGGCAGCGTGCCAGCGAAATACTCACAAGGTGGATGAAGAGAAGTCTGGTTACGAGGGGCATAATGCGATCTATCAGTCTCGGCAAATGGGAAGATGCGGAAAGAGCAGCGGATCTCTTGGTGCAGGAATGCCGACAATCGCGCGGTGCGCGGTTCATTCGAGGCGCCATCGCGACGTGCCGGCGCTTCCCGGGCTCTACGCTGCTTGTGCGGGCGCTCTTTAGTATAAGAGCTGCCGAGAAGACATTACTTAATCTCGGCATGCAGTGGCGGTTCCGATCCTATTCGAGGTTCTTGCGGGCATCAACTCTAGCAGCCTCAACCGCGCATTTGGCTTCCGCCGTGCCTGGCACTAGCGAAGACGGTGGCGCCGCCGTTCCGCAAGACATCAGCGCGAACTGACACTTTGTCCGAGCCTATTATCACGATTGTCATACCGACTTACCAGCGCCCAGCCATGTTGCGCCGTGCGATTCGCAGTGTCTTGGACCAAAGCTTTCCTGATTTTCGCGTATGCATCTACGACAACGCGTCCGGTGACGAAACAGAGGCGGTCGTTGAGGGGTTCCGAAAAAGGGACTCCCGTCTGGAGTACGTTTGCCGGCCGAACAATATCGGCATGTCACCGAATTTCGTGGATGGCGCCAATCGAGTGGAGACGCCTTACTTCTCGTTTTTGGCTGATGATGACCTAATGCTTCCGCATTTTCTCGAGACTGCCTTGTCGGGATTTCAACGCTACCCGGAAGCAGCGCTCTCGATCCTTCCCACGCTCTGCATGAATCCAAGGGGCCTCATTCTCCTTGTCACAAACCTGCAATGGCCCGAGGGCTTGCTCCTGCCTCCGAGCGGGATGTTGTCTGCTCTGCGGTACGGGAACCCTGGCTTGCAGGCTATGTTGATTCGGAAAGGCGTGTGGGATGAGTTCGGAGGGTTCGATGAAGCGACTGAGCCCGCCGAAGAGTACGACTTTGATTTGCGCGTGATGGCTCGGTTACCGGTCGTCGTTTACAAGAGGCCCGGAGCCATCCAGGTTGTGCATCGCAGCACAAGCACAGCCGCGGGAGGACTCAACTGGGTTTGGCCTTGCTTTCCGCGGATGATCAGGAAATTCCAGGACATGAACCTCGCAACCGCCGCAAGACAAGAGGCCATCGAAAGACTAACGCGGCTTCTGAAAAGAGGCTTAATCGTGCGCGTCGGCCTCCGCTCCCTCAGCGACGGCAAGTGGGAAGACGCGCAACGGGCGGCGGATCTCTTGGAGCAGGAATGCAGACTCGCGGGGCCTGCGCGAATCATCCGTGTCGCCGCTGCGATCTGCCGGCGCCTGCCGTTCTTACGCCTGCTCCCCCGTGCCCTTCTCGAGCTAAGAAACTGGCAGAAGACCGTCCGTAATATGGGCCTGTGGTGGAGGTACCGATCGTACGCAAAGCTTCTGCGGATTTCCCCTGTTGAGGTCCCGAAGCGCCAGACGCGTCTAGCTCAGACCGCGACGCACTTGGAGTCGTGAGGCCGGCGTGCACAGTGTTGTCTTCATCCCGTCGCGCTGCTGCTGGCCTGATCGCGGAAGCTATACGGCACCCGTCCAAGAGGCACTTCGATGAAAGCGCAATCGGTGGACAATCGGTATCTGCCCTCATTTTGGGCCAGTATCCTAGTCTCTATCCTCGTGATCGGCGCCCTCCAGTCTGTTCTCATGGGACCAGCCGCGGCGGTGATCGTGCTTATTGGCGGAGCGGTAGTCGCATCAGTGTGGTTGGTGCTCCGTCGTACAGTAATGGTGCTGGGAATCGTACTGGCCATCATGCCGTTGCACTTCTTAGCTGTCTCTCTTGGCCAGTTCTATGGTTTGCCGCACATGACAGCAATTTCGGCAGCCACAAAAGAGATCCCTTTGTTGCTCATCTCCTTCATCCTTTGGCGAAGGAACGGACTTAGACTGAGAGCTCCGGACTGGTTTCTCTTGGCTTTTTTCGCGATTGGCTTAATCAGGTCAGCTTTTGGCGGTGGCGTCAGGGGTTTCATCGATGATTTTGGTCTTCTCATTCCGTATGCCGCTGGGAAGGTGACCGTTCTGACGGACGCACAAGAACGCCTTTGGGCAAAGTGCGCCGTATGGATTGCGGCTGTGTTGTCCGCAGTCGGCATGGCCGAAGTGTTTGTCTTAGGAGATGGCCCAAGAAGAGTGCTGTACGCGGTTGTGTCCCCCGGGGAGGGACTACCTACCTCCTACTACGCCAATGACTTCGAGGGTCTCAGAGAAGCCTCGACTACAGCCGGGCCATTGCTTTTCGGTGCTTTCTGCATGGCCGCGCTCATCATTTGGTGGGTTTATTTCCGTAATCCGCTCCCTGCTGGGATAATCTTTGCGGGCCTAATCTGCACGCTGACTCGCTCTGCCTGGGCAGGGACTGCCATCGCAATTCTCCTGTTAGCCCTCAGGATGGGCCAGAAGAAGCGGTTGGCGAGTTATGCGCTGCTGGGCATTATCGTGTTTGTCGCTGCTATCCCGATTTTGGGCATGGGTGACTACCTTTTCTCCACGCGAACGGGGCAGGATACTTCTGAGCAAGTCCATAGCGCGTCTCTGTTGACAGGTCTGGAATATGTTGGCAGCCATCCAATGGGTTCCGGGGCGGAAAGCGTTGGTCCTCGGATACTCCGGCAGAATGCTGCCGCGACGCATATTGAAAGTAGCTATCTAATACTTGCGGCACAGTATGGTTTATTCGCTGGCTTGTGCTTTGTTGGTTTCCTCCTAACCGCGATACACCGGACATGGAAGAATCGAACACCATTGGGCTACGCGGCAGCGGCAATCCTGATGGGGTTCGGGACCATGATGTTCTTTCTTCCGATACATCAGGATTTCCGCTTGAATTCGTGGGTGTGGTTTCCCGTTGGCTTGGCGGTCAGTTCTGCCATCGGCCAGGGTATCCCCACCGTCTCGGGACTGCCACAAAGACGGGGTGGAGAAACAGCATGAACTTGTCGGTCGCTAGCGTGACAACTGCATACAACGCTGCTTCTGTGTTGCCGCGACAGATGGATGCCCTCTTGCGGCAGACCCGGCCGCTGCAAGAGATCGTTGTGGTGGACAATGGGTCAACGGACGGCACCAACAGACTGCTTGCGGAGCGATATCCGCAGGTGAAGGTTCTCCGAATAGATGAGAATTGCGGAGTGGGCAACGGTTGGGCAGCCGGCTTGGCCTACGCCGCACTTGAGAAGCAGCATGATTGGGTCTGGACGTTCGATGACGATAGTGTGCCGAACGACGATGCTCTGGAGATCTTGCTGAATGGAGTTGCGTTCTTAAGAAACGTTGATGGCGCGCTGGGAATGGTGGCGCCCTTGCCGGTGCACCGGGAAACCGGGATCTGCTATCCGCCGCTACTTTGGCGCGACGGCTTCGTGAGACCGTCCGCCGAATTGGTGCGGCAGCCGATCTGGTTCGCTGACCTCGCCGTCGGTGCAGGCTGTATGATACGGCGCGAGGTCGTGGAGACAATCGGGTTGCCGCGCGCCGATTTCCTCATGGACTTCATCGATTTCGAGTATTGGCTTCGCGCGCGGTCTCGTGGCTACAAGCTTGCCGTCATCAGCCGCTCCCAAATGAGCCACGAGGTCGGCAATGCCCGGAAGGTAAGGTTTCTGGGCCGCTCCCGTCTCTGGGCCGATCAAGCTCCTTGGCGCAACTATTACATAGGGCGCAATTTGGCGTACATCGGCTGGTGGCTTTATCCAAGTCGTCGCACCAAACGGTTCGTCATCCGCCACCTGGCCCGTCACTCCGGCGGGGTGTTGCTCTTCGGCTCCAACAAGGTTGCCTGCTTGAGAAAGTTAGCGCAGGGATTTTGCGACGGGCGGCGAGCAACTTTGGGCGCTCGCTTCCACCCCGAGTAGCGCTCGACAAGGCCGGGGGCTATTCGGGTGTTCGAAGGCTCCCTTAGAAGAATCCAGACCACACCAAGAGAATAAGGCGCCTCGCGATGCTGGTTTCGTTCGTCGCCAGAGGAACCGGATTCCCGTGCTCCAACGTCGCCGAGCATTTGCTGAAAAGCGACCAGGGGGATCATCACCTTCTGCGATCGAAGTGGCAGGCTTGCAATTCAAGTGGCGAACGATCCTTTGGCTGAAACAACGGAAGATCTTAGCCGATGACAAGTAAGGTCTGAACAAATTGAATCAAAGAGGAGAAGGCAATGCCAATTTCATTAGTGACCGGCGGAGCCGGGTTCATGGGCTCACATGTTGCGGAGCAACTGCTGAAGAACGGTCATAAGGTGGTTGTTTTGGATGATTTGAGCGGCGGGTTCACCGACAACGTGCCGAAGGGCGCAACGTTCGTGGAGGGCTCGATCCTGAACGCGGAGCTGATCGATCGACTCTTCCAGCGGCATTGCTTTGAATACGTCTATCACCTGGCGGCGTATGCCGCAGAGGGGCTGAGCCACTTCATTAAGCGATTCAACTACAACAACAATCTGATCGGGTCAGTGAACCTGATTAATGCGTGCATTAATTACGAGGTGAAATGCATTGTGTTCACATCATCGATCGCGGTTTACGGGGCGGGCCAGATACCCATGAGGGAGGAGATGACGCCAATCCCGGAGGATTCGTATGGGATCGCGAAGCTGGCTGTCGAGCAGGAACTCAAGGTTACGCGAGAGATGTTTGGGCTGGACTACATTATTTTCCGGCCACACAACGTGTATGGGGAGGGGCAGAACATCGGCGATCGATATCGCAATGTTGTGGGAATCTTCATGAACCAGATTTTGCATGGCGAGCCGATGACGATTTTCGGCGATGGAACGCAAGTCCGGGCGTTCACGCACATCAGCGATGTGGCGCCGATAATCGCGAGCTCCGTGGATGTTCCCGGCGCGCGGAATGAGGTTTTCAACGTCGGGGCGGATGTGCCTTATGCGGTCAATGACCTGGCGGGGATCGTTTCCCAGGCCATGGAGACCGAGTACCGAGTTGTGCACCTGGATCCACGCTCCGAAGTAAAAGTTGCGTTCTCCGATCACAGCAAGGCTGAGCGAGTCTTCGGAATGAAGGCCCAAATGACACTGCCGGACGGCGTTCAGGCGATGGCGGAATGGGTGAAGGCGCATGGGGCCCGCGCGAGCAGCGTCTTCGAGAACATCGAGGTAGCGAAGAATATGCCGACAAGCTGGGCGCGCGTAACACTCAAAGCCGTTGGGGTTTAATGGTCACACAGAGGAACCGGAGAGAATCCATGAATGGAGAAATCACCAGCAAGCCCGAGGGACACGGGCGTCGCAAGTTGCGAATCGCGATGTTCGGGACTCGCGGGATACCGCATACGCATGGCGGTCTTGAAACGTTTTTCTTGGAGCTGGCGCCGCGCTTGGCGGCGCGCGGGCACGAAGTGATCGGCTATTGCCGTCGGGGCCTGTTTAAAGAGCGGCCACGGACGTACCAGGGGGTGCGTCTGATTTACTTGCCGAGCATCGAGACGAAAGAGCTGGGGACGCCAGTTCACTCGCTATTGTGCGCATTCGACGTACTTTTCCGGAGCGTCGATGTCATTCTCGTGGCGAATGTGGCGCATGCATTTCACTGCATAATTCCGCGACTCTTCGGAAAGCGAGTCGCGATCAATGTGGACGGAATGGATTGGAAGCGAGGCAAGTGGGGCGGAATTGGAAAGAAGTACTTTTACTGGAACGCGAAATGCGTGGGCAAGATCTGCCCGAAAGGCGTAGTCACGGACGCGTCGGAGATGCGGCGGATCTACCTGGAAGAGTTT
>Ga0187769_10001983_pt1 | contig 11860 bp, 12 predicted proteins | sample 0116_SJ02_MP02_1_FD_133140 | JGI IMG/M metagenome (GOLD analysis project Ga0187769, IMG submission 133140) | Tropical peat soil microbial communities from peatlands in Department of Meta, Colombia - 0116_SJ02_MP02_10_MG | ecosystem: Environmental > Terrestrial > Soil > Wetlands > Peat | place... | reverse complement strand
GGTTCGGTACTTCCTGGATGTGTGGAGCGTTAGGTGGCTTGTGGTGATTAAAGCGTTCACACTAACTCCCCCACCCATGACATCATCCTCAACCCTGTACACTAGGGGGTTGGGCATCTTAGTTCTCGCAAGTTGCATGTTTGCGTCGCGAATCGCGATCAAAGTCGTCTCGAGAAGAAGTTTATCGTCGAGAAGGTCGGCGCGGCAACCGTGTAGCGTCGCAACTACATGCCGATAAGAGTAAGGTCTAGAGGGCATTGTTTTTACTCAGAATCCTCCCGTTAGAAATCTCTGATTTTCAGTATGAATAAGCAATTAACATATAAGAGTTGCTTCGTCGCGAAAAAAAGTTCACGTGAAAATTTTTCTTCCAAAATATTCCGCGTCATCACTAAAATTGGTTCGCAGTCCCTCGAAAAACCAAAATGCTGCAATGAATCCCGAAATGTTTTCTTTCTCATCAAACACTTAAACGCAAGATCACGGAAATTTGCGCGAGGAGAATTCGAAAATCGAATGATAGTCAGATAATTCATTGCGTGCGCTTGTCCGGCGCGTTCATACGAAGCGAATTAGAATCAGGTCTGTGCCCCGTCAGTCATCATGACTTGCCATGCCATCTTTAGCGGCGTCCAACAATTTTCCTGCGACGACGCTCGGCAGATTGCCAATCTTGAATCTGGTGACCCACAATTCCGACTGCGGATAGTAGACTTGGCTCAGATTTGCCATCATCTGCCTTTGTCCGCATGAAGAGCATACGCCAAAGAACTCCTTGCCTTCAACCTCAACCTTATGCTCTGAGACCCGCTGGCACTTCAGGCAGAAGTCGTTAAAAGAGAATCCTTCAACCAATCTACCCATGGTCGGACCTGCCACCTGAGGAGGAGATGGCCAAAAGAAGCCTTGGGGAGAATGGGCGGTCTAAATTCTAGGGCAGTTCTTCTTGTGAAGTGCAAATATTTCTTGGCTGTTGGTTTCGAAGCCGCATTTGTCGCAGATTAAACGCTGGCCTTCCTTTTCGAACCTAGACATCAAAGGTTTTTCACTGCGCGAGGAGAATAAGCCGCCCACCCTTATAGTTTATCGATACGAACGTAGCTGAAGAACCCCTGTGGGAGGTACGTGGCCATGAATAAGCTTGGAATCATCCTGGGTGTAGCCGTCATAGCGGTTGTTTTGGTCTCTGCGCCGATGCCGCTTGTCGTAAACCTGGAGAACCCGGCACGCAATGTAACAATTTACCCTAACCTTCTGTTCGCCGTCCCACTTACGCTACTTGGCGCACTACTCTTGCTCTACGGAGCGGTTGCCGGAAATAGTCGACACCGCGAAAAGGCGGTTCTCGAGTAGACTCTGTCAGGCGGCCGTTTCCGTCAAACCCTACTAGTTAGCCGCAGCCCTGAATTAGGGAGTACGTGCGGCATTTAGAACGTCTTTGTGTCCGCGACCCAGAGAGAGTTTACGGATTTCCGAGGAGGAGAAGAATCTGGTCTCCTTCCACCATGGCTTTGCCGATGGTTTCGTTCCAGTCTTGAGTTCGTAGACGAAGCAAATATCCCAATGGTTGAATCCTGTTCGCCACCTTCGAGTCTTCACAGTCTCCGACGGACGAAGGTGAGACTGAACCATCAGAAAACGTGGTCTGCCCTTCACACCCATCCATTCGTTCGCAATTCTCTTGGCCGCATGATCTGGAGATTCCTCCATAAGCAAATGGGTTGCGGGAAGTAGCCAAGAGTCGCTCTTCTCGAGTTTAGCTGCGTGGCGCGTCGGGTAACCGCCCTTCTCAGCCCAGGCACTGGATACATGTGGTTGGCCGAGAAGTATGGAATTGCCTTTGCGTATTATCACGAAGCTTGACAGGCAGAGTCCTGCAGTTGGAACGTGGATCATCCAAGATGAGTCTCGTGGGCCGATTCTTGCCCATCTTTTGACTACGGGTGTTTCTCGCATAGTATTCATCAGCCACGCACTTGAACGGCATAGGTTCATTAACTGTCCGTTTGGAACCTTAGTACGTTCATTGTGAAGGCGGAAAGGATGGGGAAGGTTGGTTACTTCGAGGGTACGGATCCTTTGCTATTGACGATTTTGGCGACGGAGGGCCATGAAACCTTACCTATTGCGAATACTTGGGACGCGCATGGGAAACCCGTCAACCATCTTACCAAAGGGGAAGTGGATGTGGTAGTTGGTTATCTCCACAAGGTCATACCGGCTGAGCAAGGCCGTACGGCAATGTTCGAGCTCCTCTTGGACAATATGCTCGTCGCATGTAGAACCCATAATATTCCGGTTCTGCTTATTGCACCAGCAAAAGTGCACGATAAAGCAAGAAAACTGCTCGGTCACGTAGGGAACAATGTGCATGTCGTAAGTCCCGAGGAAGTTGAAGCGCAAGTCAGAAAATACTTACCCGGCTAGGTTTTCATACCTAGTTTCGAGAAGGCTTGCTCCAGGTTCTGCGACATCTTGTTTACTTGCAACATTCTCCATAGCGAAGGAGATTTGTGTGGCGCATTCCGAATGGAGAATTGTTGCGGGGCCAATTTCTCGTTGTCCAACTGTCCGACGGTTAGCGGGTAGGAGACGGGAGCTCCAGGTAGCGCCCTTATGCTGAGAGGCGCGGTGATCGTTTTCTCCAATCCGTTCTGCAAGAAGTCTACGTACACATGCCCTTTCTTTTTGGCTGCCCTCGTCGATACCGTTGCCAGTTTTGGGTCGGCCTTCTCGATTAGTTTCCCTATCACATAGACGAACCTCCTGATCTTCTCAACGCCGTATCTTCGCTCGATTGGTATGAAGAAGTGAAGGCCGTCTGCACCTGATGTTTTTAGTAGGAACTCTAATCCCAACCTGTCAAGGATTGTGACTACTCCTCGAGCCGCAATTTTCGCTTCATTGAATCCGGCCGGGGGGTGCGGGTCGAGGTCGATCAGAACAATGTCCTGCCGACTAACGCTCGGTTTCCTTGCCAACATATGGTTGATCTCAATCGCTGCAAGGTTCCCAAGCCAGATCAGAGTGGGAAGGTCGTTGCAGAGCACATAATTCTCCGACTTGAAGTAAAACAACTTCACCCATGATGGTACATGGGGAAAATGTTTCTGGACGAAGTATTGCTCAGTTATCCCCTGCGGATACCGTTTTGTCATTATGGGGCGGTCTCTTAGAAAGGCAATAATGTACTCGCTAAGGTCGGCGTAGTACTTTATCACTTCAGCTTTCGTTATCTTTTCGTTCGGCCAGAGAACCTTCTGCAGGTTGCTTAAAGTAAGCTTACGCCCTGCGACCAGGACGGATTGTTCTTTATCTGACAAGGCTGACCCTCTTAGAGACTAGCTTGACCATTGGTTGGAGATTGAGGCTCATTGCATTGTGAGCAGGTTAAACCATCTCTGATTCCATGTTCGGTTTGGCAGAAATCAGCTTAGATGGGGGGTTGTTCGAGGGCACGGTTGAAGTACACGAGTATAGGTCCTTTTCATGGGTCAAAAAGTTGCCGAGAGCTACCTGGAGCGGTTCCATCACCTTCGGCCTCGTAAACATACCAGTAAAGGGATTCGGTGCAGTCTCCGAGCATAAAATAGGCCTACGCCTGCTCTGCCCGAAAGACAAGAGCCCCATCCAATTCAAACGCATCTGCATGAAGGAAAAGAAAGAAGTCCCGTGGGCCAGCATCATCAGAGGGTACGAGGTAGAGAAGGGCAAATACGTCGCCCTAACCAACAAAGACCTTGAAAAGATCGAGATCAAATCCGGCAGAGCCATCGAGATATTACGATTTGTCGACTTGGACAAGCTCGATTCGATTTACTTTGACAAGAGCTACTTTCTCGTTCCCACCGAGGATTCGAAGAAACCGTACTTCCTACTTCTCGAAGCCCTCCAGGCCAACGGCAAAGTTGCCGTAGGGAGAGTTGTGATGCACGAACGGGAACATTTAGTGGCGCTGCGACCGTACGGCAATTCAATTCTAATGGAGACGATGCATTACGCTGACGAAATCCGCGACCCAAGCGACTTTCCGGAGCTCCGAAAGCCGGTAGAGATCACACCCGAAGAACTCGAATTAGCGGGTCAACTCATTAGAATCATGAAGAAACCATTCAACCTGAAGGAGTACAAGGACCGGTACCAGGAAGAGTTGAATGAATTAGTTGAGGCGAAGATGAAGGGCAAGGAGGAGGTCTACGAACCGAAGGTTCCTGAGATTGAAGCAACTCAGGATCTAATGCAGGCCCTTAAGGCAAGCATCAAAGTCAGTGCCAAACATTGACCTTAATGGACGAACGCAGCATTCGTCCAATGCTCGCGCAAACAGCCGACCCATTCGACTCCGACGAATACTGCTTCGAACCAAAATGGGACGGCATGAGATGCATCGCCTACACTCAACCTGGAAAACTAGAATTACAGAATCGTAACCTCAAGATTGTGACGGATTCTTATCCCGAACTCAAAACTATCACGGATCACGTGAAATCGCGCTCCGCCATTCTCGATGGAGAGGTCGTGGTGCTTGAGAATGGCCTTCCAAGCTTCGACTTACTTCAAAATCGGTTCGGCGTAGCCAGCCCTCTCCAAGCTAGAATGTTGTCTAGGAAAATTCCGACGACTTACATTGCTTTCGACCTATTACATCTGAACGGAAAAGACCTCGTCGACCAACTCCTCTCAGATCGAAGGCGACAACTTGCCAAGATTATCACCGATAGCCCTCACTTGCTACTCAGCCAGTACGTAATCGGAAGTGGAATCTCTTATTTCAAAAACGCTCTGAAGCTCGGATTGGAAGGCGCTATGGCAAAGAGGTCCGCGTCCCTATACCAGATAGGAACGCGAAGCGAAGACTGGCTGAAGCTAAAGCAAGTGAAGACGGTTGATTGCGTGATAGCAGGTTACACGGTTGGGACAGGCGCCCGATCAGCCACCTTCGGCGCTCTTGTCCTAGCGGCGTACAACAAGCAGGGAGTGCTCAAACATTTGGGCAATGTGGGGACAGGATTTACGGACGCCGGTCTGTTTCGGATAATGAAACTACTCAAGCCATTGCGCGTCAGAAGCGAGAGCGTGCCGGGCGAGGTCAAGGCGCCCGCGATGATAATATGGGTCAAACCTGAATTAGTTGCCGAAATCGGTTACATGACCATGACGACGGATAAGAAACTAAGACTTCCTAGGTTCGAGAGGCTTCGCCTGGACAAGCTCGCAGCAGACTGCGTTATCTGACTGCTAACCTAAGGTTAAGTTTCGGATGTGAAAGAGGGTTGGTGCAATTTTGGGTTGGAGTGTCTGGATTCAGTTACACTAGTTGGAGAGGAGTCTTCTATCCAGAAACCACGAAGCCAAATGAGATGTTGCAAGTTTACGCTGGGAAGTTGAACTCGGTGGAAGTGAACTCAAGCTTCTATCATATGCCCACCCAAGCGACAACGGCAAGGTGGGCGGCCTTAACCCCAGACGCGTTCAGGTTCAGTTTCAAAGCGAGCAGAAAAATCACACACTTCAAGAAACTCAAGGATGCCGAGAACGAATTCGAAATATTCATGACAGGATTGGAGCCGGTCGAAGGGAAGCTCGGTTGCGTTCTCATACAACTGCCGCCCTACATGAAGCAAGACTACGATGTCTTAGAGACTTTTCTTGCGGAAAAGCCTAAGGCGGTTCTCGTGGCGGTCGAATTTCGCCACAATTCATGGTTCGGCGACAAATTGAACAATCTACTCTCTAAATACAACGCCGCGTTGTGCGTGGCGGACACTGAGGACATGCGTCCCCTATTCGAGCGAACAGCAAGTTTCAGCTATGTCAGGCTTCGACGGAGTACATACTCGAAAGGGGAATTGAAGAAGTGGTCTGAAAATTTAGGCAAATTCACCACTGGTCTTAAGGACTGTTTCGTATACTTCATGCACGATGAGACCGGTGAGGCTGCGGATCAGGCGGCGGATTTCAGCGCCATGCTGAACGGTTAGGCTTCGTTTTTCGTTTTCATAAATAGCCAGTTTTTTTCTTTGAAACGAACCAAGGCGTATTTTCCGTTCAACCGTTTACCCTTAAGCCAAAATTCGTAGAGGTCGTCCGTTCGTCTTTTCAGCTTGAAAGTTCCCTTATCCCAAATCTTCACAGTTCCCGCTCCGTAACTGCCTTTTTGGATTGTACCGTGAAATGTGATGTAGTCTACGGGATGGTCTTCCACCTCGACCGCCAGTCGACGAATGCCAGGTTCCTCGGGTGGGCCTCGAGGGACGGCCCAACTCTTGAGTACCCCGTCAAGCTCTAAGCGGAAGTCCCAATGCAAGTGCGTCGCGTGGTGCTCTTGCACAACGAAGCGGTGTTGGTCTGTTTTCCTGATTTTTGGACTCGGCTCCGGGGTGCGAGTCAGGTTTCTCTTCTTCCTGTAAGTCTCTAGCGCCAAGAGTCGTGCAATCCCTAAGGACGTCTGTTCATTCGGTTAGCTGAAATTCATGTAGGGATTAGAGTTAAGATTAGCTTTGCGGTATTTCGTCGGCATCGGTGGGTTGTGCATTCGTCGCTGTCTTTTCATTAAACAATAAGTGTATCGAGCCGTAATCCTCTGCGCGTAGTTCGAAGGTGGAGTAGCTGAAGATTCTGTTTCCTCTAATGATTTGCCTGCTTATAGTCTCCATAAGCTCATGTTCTCCGGTCCTCGCGGCAACACAAACGACGTCGATTTCTCAAGTCGTAAGTCCTAGTGCGGCCGTAGCCGGGAGTCAGAACCCCTTGCCCGTCTCTGTAATCGTCTTCTACAATAATACAACGGCGGGTTACCACTTGGTCGTAGGGATTCTGGACACAAGTCTTTCCCCGGAAGAACCCGTACCAGGTATCGTTGTTTCCTCTACAGACCCCTGCGTGAACCAACCGCAGGCAGACGCGCTCTGCCAGATTATCGTTCCGAAATTGTCAGGTGTTGAGCGGATAAATTTCCAGATAGGCGGTATCTTCGGTAGCAGACAGAAACCCGGGGTGTGGAATCTTAACGCTACATCTGTTCTTACGGACCATCAAGACACGCTTGTTCCTGGTTCGGTGAGCAGCCGACTATTCAGAATCGATTTGACGCCGGTCAAGTTGGAGGTCATTGTTCCATCAAATGTCACTGTATCAGTGGACGGTGCGCAGCAACCTGCAGGACCGGTGTCAGTGAGCGTAGGGCTCGGCCAACACAACGTCGCCGTGCCACAACTCGTTAATGTTAGCCAATCCACTCGGATGAGATTTGATCACTGGTCTGACGGCAACCCATCAACCTTCCGAGTGTTCCTAGTCACTAATTCTACGACCCTGCAAGCTGACTACGTGACCCAGAACCTACTAACCCTGATCGGCGTCCAAGGCAATGCAACCACCTCCAGCTGGCATGATGCGGACAGCAACGCTACATTCTCGACTGACGAATACGAGCCAGTGTCAGGCGGCCTAGGCGCACTTGGCTTGAGGTTAGCGTTTCAAGGCTGGTTCGAGAATGGGCAGCTGGTCACGAATTCGCCTACGGGAACGATTTCAATGGATAAGCCACACACATTAACCGCGGAGTATCAAGTCGGTTACTCTACTCCCGCTGCAATCGTCCTTGGCATCCTTGCCGTGGCAATCATTGCATTCCTACTCATACGCCGAAGGAACCGAACCCCTAGTACTCGACGTAGGCGTAGCTCGACGAGAGTTCGTAGACGAGCTCGTGGCAAAGCAAAGACCGAATAGACTCGTGTTTATTGATTACGCGGAGTAGCCGCATTTGCCTATTGAGCCTTGGATCATCCCGTGACACCTGAAGTTGGAAAAACTCGCATGAGTGAATCGCCTACATGGGGCCGTTACGATGGTCGGCATAGGAAGCTAGTCGGGCGGGACTTGAGCAAATCTTTCCAGAGCGTGGCCTCCTCAAAGTATCGCCCAACCGATTAGCCGCGGTCAGCAGTCGGAGATTTTTACGCCACCTGTTCGATCTGATCTAGGGGAGGTACTGGTTCCGTCTGAGCTCTAACCATCTTGGTCTTCTGTTTCTTCTTCAAAACCTGCCACCTCCATTCTCATTGGTTCAATTTTCAGCTCCCTAGTAATAAGGGGGCTTGGAGAAACGTCGGGAAAAGGAAAGAATTGGCTAATTCCACTCGGTGGTATGATTCCCTCAGCTAGCCTTACTATGCGGCTAGAGGAATGGTTCGCACCGACGGTTTGGAGATTGCTTGCTTATGAATCTCGGGCAAATAGCTTTCATGTAAATCGCAGTATTCTTCGCATTGTTCAGCCGTTTCCACCGCCTTATAGCCGAACCCGCAAAGTTCGCATATGTATACGACTTCGCCCTTTTTCTTGAACCTATCCACCATCGCGGTATGCCGAGCGAAATTTTGCCTGGAGCCCAAAATAGGCTTTATCTCGAAATGTCAAGTGTCAAACATTCGAGTCAATTGACTCAAAATTGCCATGCCTGACTAAATCATGCCGAGCGCTATGAATTGCAATCGATCTCAAATCTACACGTTCATGCTGAGTCAGTCGAACATAACGGGTGACAGCCTCACCGCGGTGGGGCTGTCTTCTATGGTCTCGGTTCGTCCCGATCCGTTTATCGCTTGATCTCTATTTGTGCTTCAGGCTGAGTAGGTAGTTGTAGGCGCTCAGGGCTGCGTTGGCTCCTTCGCCTATTGCGATGACCACTTGCTGAGCGTTGACGTCTGTTATGTCGCCGGCCGCGAAGAGGCCGGGTACGCTGGTCTGGTTGTTTTCGCTTATCATTATTCTCCCATCAGCCGTAGTCTTGACCATGTGTGAGTATAGGTCCCCTTCGGTCTGATAGCCTAGTTCTATGAAGACTCCTTGGACAGGGATGACTTGCTCGGTTTTGTTGGTTTTATTTCTCACGAGTAGCTCCTGGACTGCAGTTTTCCCTCGAATTTCTTCGACCTCGTAGTCGGATAAGAATTTCACTTTGCTGCTAGTCTTTAGCTTCTGGCCTAGGTCGGATTCGATAAGTTTGGTTGGTGTTCCTATCGCGTTCACGACCTTGGCTATCTGAGCGAGTTCTGCTACCGCTTGGAGTGCGGTTGTGCCTTGGCCTACGACCGCGACCTCCATGTCGATGAACAATGGTGCGTGGCTTACCGCGGAGTAGCTGACTCCGCGTCCGAGAAATTCCTTCTCTCCAGGGACGTTCAGTCTCCTCGGCATTACTCCGGTAGCTATGATGGCTGCCCTACCATTGAAATTCTCACCATTCTTAGTTGCGACAACGAAACCGTCGGCAGTTCGTTCAACCTTAGTTACTTTGTCGAGATGACGCGCGAAATCGAGGTATTGGAGTTGACTCTTGAACTTGCTTACGAGTTCTTCTCCATCGATGATTGGGTGTGTTTCAACGCCGGGCAAGGAAAACTTGTAGTTGGTTTTTCCGCCTAAGTCTTCGCTGATCAGCATTGTTTCTATTCTTTTTCGAATGGCATACGCGGCAGCCGTAAGTCCTGCGGGTCCGCCGCCTATGATGATCAGATCATACATTTTGTTTGATTCTTCTTTCTTCATTTTTCATTCCCCCTAATCCGGAGCCTTTGGGATATATCCCAATTTCATGGAGTTCTGCGTCATATCCCTCGACCTCTTGATGATTCTTGTAGCTGTATCAAGGAGTTGGGTTCTCGTGAGCTTCAAGCCGGCCACGCCCACCTCTTGTGCTTTAAGGCCGACGGCTGTGGCTTCTCGTGGGAATACCTCCCATTCGTCCATCGTTGGGGCTATGTAATCCGGGCTGAGGCCTTTCTCTTGTGCGCAATCGGCGAGTTCAGTGGCAGCTGCGATGCACATTTCATCAGTTATTGTACGTGCTCTGACATCAAGTGCTCCGCGGAAGATGCCAGGAAAGCCTAAGGAATTGTTCACTTGGTTTGGAAAGTCTGAACGGCCCGTTGCGATTACTCGCGCGCCGGCTTCCTTTGCCTCCCAAGGCCAAATTTCTGGGATCGGGTTGGCGCAAGCGAAGATGATTGCGTCCTTATTCATCCCGGCCACCCATTCTTTCTTGATCGTATCCGGTCCGGGCTTCGAGAGGGCTATGCAGACGTCCGAGCCCTTCATGGCTTCCGGTATGCCTCCTTTGCGTTGCTCGCTGTTGGTTGTTTGACAGAGGCGCCATTTGTCCACGAACTCTGCCTTGCGCATCTCGATATCCTTCCTCTCTTTCTGGAGGATGCCTTTCGTGTCGACAACGAAGGTGTTCTGGGGGTTGATTCCGTATGCAAACATCAGCCTACTGCACGCAACGTTAGAGGCGCCCGCTCCAACCAAAGCAACTCTCACGTCTTGAGCCTTCTTTCCAACCACACGCAGAGCGTTGATTAAGCCACCAAGCACGATTGTTGCAGTCCCCTGTTGATCATCATGCCACACCGGGATTTCGGCCGACGCCCTCAGCGTATCAAGTATACGGAAACACTTCGGTTGCGAAATGTCCTCAAGGTTCACGCCGCCGAACGACGGTTGGAGCCATTTTACAGCGGTTATGATTTCATCCGGGTCCTTAGTTCCTAGACATATTGGGACGGCGTCCACGCCGCCTAAGTACTTGTATAGGATCGATTTTCCTTCCATGACGGGAAGCCCAGCCTTAGGTCCGATATCTCCTAGGCCGAGTACCCTGGTTCCGTCACTGATGACTGCAACCATGTTCCATTTGTTTGTGTAATCATAGACGAGGCGTTCGTCTTTCGCAATTGCTTTGCATGGTTCCGCCACGCCGGGCGTATACCAGATCGCAAAGTCGTTGAAATCGCGTATACAGCATTTGGGCACAATCTCCATTTTCCCACGGTAGAATGGGTGGAGCTTCATCGCATCCAATGCCGGTTTCTTCGCTTTCTCGAGAAGCTGTTCCTTTGTAAGAGTCTGCAAATTCCACACCTGAAAGTAAGAAAAGCATCTAAAACGTCAGCTTTTATTTATCACGCACGTTTAGCATATACCACTAAATAGTGGCCCTTAGTCTTCGATAGAGGGCTGCTTCCTCGTAGTATACTCCTTGATCCGCATCATGGTCGCAAAGAGCAAGAGGGTCTCTCACATGAATCATGTATACGCACCGCTTTTCTTACGGCGAAGACTTGTGGGAGCCTTCACTGTGCTCCAGTCTTTCTACTAAGGTACAAATTTAGCCGATGACTCCGGCTCAATTCTCTTTCCTAATCTGATGAACCAAAATGCTGAATAGCTCACATTCGTGATTCTTCAGCAGCTGCTCTTCCTAACCATTCTCTCGAGATGGGGTTGAACCTTGGAGTCGTTGAAAGCGGTCAAAATTCCGCCATTGAGTAATCTAATCCCGGACGGAATCAAACCGGGGACAATGTTCTTGGTGGAATTTGACCCGGAGTCGCAGTGGTTCTCTATAGCTACTACGCTCGCTGCAAATGCGTTTCGCGACGATCGTTACGTGTGTTATTTGGCGATGGCGAGGCCTGTTGAGGACGTTAGGCAAAGTCTCTCAGATATTGGAATAGACATGAATCTAACCAAGACAGCGGAACGCTTGGTCGTAGAAGATTGGTATTCGGCCACGCGGAGCGGCGGACGCCTCGAAGCGCAGGGAACTGAACTGTTCGAGCGAACAGCAGATGGATTGCGAGTCCACTCCCTGAGAATTTCGGATCTTAGCGTTGAATGGTTAAAGACTTCTAAGTCGGGTCCACGCGGTCAGGATATAGTGGACTTCTGGCCGCCCGGCTCCTTGATAATTGGGGAATCATCTTCTTCGATTCTTCGGTTTAACGAAGAGAAACCATTCGTTGAATGGTTAGAGAGCCGGGTGAATCCCGAAGAACGCAAACGAAAGAGCATT
>Ga0187769_10001981_pt1 | contig 11863 bp, 13 predicted proteins | sample 0116_SJ02_MP02_1_FD_133140 | JGI IMG/M metagenome (GOLD analysis project Ga0187769, IMG submission 133140) | Tropical peat soil microbial communities from peatlands in Department of Meta, Colombia - 0116_SJ02_MP02_10_MG | ecosystem: Environmental > Terrestrial > Soil > Wetlands > Peat | place... | reverse complement strand
GACAGAATCGCCGCGCACCTCAAGCGCGAGCATGCGGTGCTGGTCGGTCAGCAAGCCGCCGAGCAGATCAAGGCTGACATCGGCTCGGCGTCTCCGTACGGGCACGACCGGAAGATCGAGATCATAGGCCGCGACATGGGCTCCGAGAGGCTCAAGACCATGCGGCTCACCGGCCTGGAGATCGGCTGTGTGCTCGAGCGGCCCCTCGCCCGGATCATCGAGGCGACCGAGGAGACCCTTACGCGCACGCCGCCGCTGCTTGCCTGCGACGTCATGGACCGCGGCATCACCCTCATCGGCGGCGGCTCGCTCCTCCACGGGCTTAGAGATCGTCTCGCTGGCGAGACGCGGATGCCAGCCCATCTGGCTGACGCCCCGTCCACGTGCGTCGCGATCGGCGCGAGCAGGCTGGTCGAGAGCCGAACGTCACCCGTTGCGGCTAGCTGGAATGTTCGACGAGGGGCTCCTGGTTGGCCGCCCCGACCACCGTGCAGCTTCCGTCTGAGGTGCACGACACGGCGCTAAGCGTCATGCCGGGGGCTACGCCGGGGAGGTTCTCGATGGACCAGCTTGCGCCATCCCAAACTTCGACGACGTTAGGGGCTGCGATAGCGGCGCAGGCGGACGCAGAGGTGCACGACACGTTGGTTAGGATCTCGTTTCCTGCGAGGCCTATTGGTGCGGGCTCGATCATCCAGGTGCTTCCATCCCAATGCTCCGCAAGGGTAGTGCAGCAGCTACCAAAGATCTCTCCGACGGCGGTGCAATCCGTTGCGGATGTGCACGACACCGCGCTCAACTGGTAGCCCTGCGCGCCGGGTGGTGTTGGTGTGTTCTGGATCGACCACTGCGTGCCGTCCCACCGCTCTACGAGCGCCTGTCGGATCGTTGGGTTCAGAAAGGATCCAACCGCGGTGCACGCGGTGTCGGATGTGCACGACACCCCGGTCAGCGCGGCGCCAAAACCAGGCAGGGGTGGAGCAAAACCAGTGAAGGGTGGAGTGGACTGGATTGTCCATTCTGTCCCGTCCCAGTGCTCCACGAGGGGCTGCCCCGATCCCGCGCTTTGTTGCCCCACTGCCGTGCAGGCGGTCTCAGATGAGCACGAAACAGCGTCGAGCGTCGCGCCTTCGACACTCGGTGTGCTTTGTATGTTCCAGTTGGCGCCGTCCCACCGCTCAATCAGGCCGCCTCCGAGCGCCATGCAAGCGGTTTGTGACGCGCATGAGACAGCACCTAGAGAGGCCTCGGTGCCAGGGGTAACGACGGGGTTTGCCGTGGCCTGGACGGACCAGGTCATGCCGTCCCATTGCTCGGCCAACGTCATGGTCGTTTGGGATGTGTCGCTCAGGCTGCCGACGGCAATGCAGGCGCTACTTGATGCGCATGACACCGCGTTGAACCCGCCGGGTTCTACGACAACGGCGTTTGGGGCCTGCTGCATCGACCAGGTGGCGTGACGGCGGCTCTCCGCGAGGGGGAAGGCGGCGCCTGCGCTGTTCGTGAAGGTTCCGACTGCGGTGCAGTCGCGCTGCGACACGCATGAGATGCCGGCCAGGATGGCGCTTTGCGCCTCCTCCGGCTGCGAGATCGGCTGGATGGACCACCGGGACCCGTTTGACCGCTCGGCGAACAGACCGGCGGTACCGGCGTTCGTCGTCAAACCCGCGACCAACGTGCAGGCCGTTGCGGAGGTACACGACAACCCCTCGATCTGCACGGTCTTCGCCCCGTGGGGGTTGGGCATTCGCCGACTGATCCACACGCCACCGGTCCACTGTGCGGAGAACGGCACCGATTGGTTGCGGCGGCGAGTAAACGTCCCGATCCCCGTGCATCGCCCGATCGACGAGCACGAAATTTGATCGACGCTCACGCTCCTGGCGCCGGGGGGACGGGGAGCCGATTCGACTGTCCAGCTATGACCATTCCATTGCTCCACCAGCGCTTTCCTTGTGCACGGCCCGGCCGCATGCCCGTCAGAGCAGCCGCTCCCGGAGCGGAAGTACCCGACCGCGAGGCAGGAAGTCGCAGAGCTGCACGACACGCCGTTCAACGAGGTCTCATACCATTGTCGTTGCAGGGCGATCGGTTCCGCGAGCCACCGCTTGCCGTCCCAGCGTGCAGACACGGCGGCCGGCGGGGAGCCGTAGAGATCGGTCCTGGTGCCGACCGCAATGCACGCCCGCGCGGAAGGGCAAGACACCGCGGTGAGATCGCCCGCGCCGCTAAATCGTCCGACCGTCCACCCCGATCCGTTCCAGCGCTCCACCAACTCCTCGTCCTCAGGGCCCTCGTAGCCCGACAGCTGGGTGAATCCGACTGCGGTACACGCGCGCGCGGAACTGCACGAGACGGCATTCAATGCCGCCCCCGTCCCCCCCGGACTGGTCTGCTGCGGCATCGAGAGCGCCCAACTCCGCCCGTCCCAACGCTCGGCCAACGGGGTTATCCCCCCGGTGTCGCCCTCGGTGTCGGTCTCGGTAAATCCCGTCGAGACATACCCGACGGCCATGCACGCCTGTCCCGAGCGACACGACACGCCCTGGAGGTAGCTGTCAGCGACCCGAGTTGGCGGTCCAACCGGCAAAACCGACCAAGTGTTCGCCCCGGCTGTCTCCGCGCCGATTGAAGAGAGTGCCACCGCCACGCAACCAGCCGCGATCAGAACCCGCCACCGCAACTGACAACGCAACGGAGCGAGCCTCAACCGAGCCCTACCAACCACCACCACAAACTGCCGCACCAGTCCCTCCCAAAATCTGAACGTCTCGCTCCGAGCCGGTCCCGGGAACCGAAACCATTCCGCACCTGTTTCCGGGTCGCACATCCGTACAGTGCCGCACCCCCCGTGTCAAGGCCGGTTGCGGGTACCGTACGAGACTCCCTGCCAGCTGGTGCGCGCTTCTCGCCTGCCGCAAGAACCCGTCAGCAGTTAGCGGAGCACCACGGCCGGAGAAAGGAAGAAGGCGCCTGGAGCCCAACGGCGGCCGTCCGGCGCCAAGAGCGACCGGCTTCTGCTTTCCATGCAACAGGGCACTCTCAAGGCCCTAACCTGAAATGCTGAATTCAGCTACCACTTACCCCGAAGTGACGCTGCCCCTTCTCGATAAAGCAGCACCCACGAGTTATCGCGCTTTCCGCGCGTTGGGGGGCGAGCTGTGGCTGAGACGACTTGCCGCGTGCCGATGTGAAAGCGGGGCCGAACGCCGTCTAGGAATGGCGCTCGCCATTGCGGGGTGACACGATCGTGCTCGTGTCCTTCGATTTCGGCCGCACGGACGAGTTCATTGTGGCCGGCTGTGTGCCGCGTGATGATCATGCGTCTGGGACTCTCGACGTCGCCGATTCGATTCGCCGAGCCCATCCGCGCGCTGCGGCCGATGACATCTACGCCGCGGCCGTCCTTGGTGACCATGCGGAGGTTGCGCGGCTGCTTGCGGCGGATGCTGAGCGCGCCACCGCTCGCGGCGGGCCCTATGGTTGGGACGCGCTCACGTATCTGTGTTTCTCCCGGTACCTGCGGCTGCGTCCCTCGGCCGGGTTCGTAAGCGCGGCGCGAGCGCTGCTGGACGACGGAGCCGATCCCAACACAGGCTTCTTCGAGTCCGCGCATCGGCCCGAGCCCGTCTTTGAGAGCGCTCTATATGGTGCCGCGGGGTTGGCACACCACGCGGAGCTGACACGGCTGTTGCTCGCCCGCGGCGCGGACCCGAATCTCGGCGACGTGGCCTATCACGCGCCGGAGGGGTTCGAGCCCGAGGCGATGCAGGCGGTGGTGGAGTCGGGTCGGCTCTCCGATTCGGGGCTAACGACGATGCTCCATCGCAAGCTGGACTGGACAGATCTGGAAGGGGTGCGGTGGCTGCTGGAGCATGGCGCCGATCCGAATGCACTGAGCGCCTGGGGGGACCGGGCCCTGCATCACTCCCTGGCGCGCGACAATGCGCTGCCGTTACTCGAGGCGCTGCTCGACTTTGGTGCCGATCCAAACCTGCGGGCACCGCGGCACGAGGATCGCAGCGCGGTGGCGGTGGCGGCGCGCTCCGGTCGGGCGGACGCGCTCGAGCTGTTCGGGTCTCGCGGGTTTGCGACCGAGCTAGGCGGTGACGACGCGTTCTTCGCCGCGCTGTCCTGTGGCGACAGGCGCGGAACGCTTGAGTTGGTGACCAACGAGCCGCGGATCGCTGAGCGGCTAGAGGCCTCCCAGCCAGGAATCGTCGCGACGCTCGCAGGTGCCGGCAACACAGCCGCGCTCGAGCTCGCGCTTGACCTCGGCTTCCCGATGTCAGCCGATGCTCTTGCCGGCGCTGTATGGCGAGAGCGCTCAAAAGCAGTGCGGCTACTCCTCGATCGCGGCGCGCTCGTCTCCGCCTCCGAAATCTCGCTCGCCGAGCGCGCCCTCACCGAGATGTCGGAGTGGACACCATGTCACTCCCGCGACATTCTCGATGCCCTCCAAGCGCGCGCAAGCGAGCCATGACGACCGGTCGATCCCTCCTCGACCAAATCCCTACTGCGGCACACCAGAACCGCGTTGCCGTGCCCCTCCAGCCGCAGAAGCAGGGCACGACCTCACTAGCGGCGCAAGACCTGAGATTCGCCAGCCGGGGGTATGGCGTCGGGTCGGCCCATTTTGGGCCTGGGCCGACCCGGTTGAGCTTCGATCTATCGAGCCATCTGAAGGCCGGCGGTGGCGGAGATCGTCGGCGAGGGTCGTCCGTGGACCGTGCTGATGACTCGCTGCTGTCGATGCCCTGGAGGTAGACGCTCGTGATACCAAGGTTGGCATGTCCGAGTTGACGCTGGATGACTACCAGCGGAACGCCTTCGTGCGCCATCTCGACCGCGTGAGCATGCCGCAGCTGGTGCGGCGCGAACCGCCGTCTCACCCCCGCCGCGACGGCGGCATGCTGCAACTGCTTGCGCGCCGCCGACGCTTCCCACCGGCGTCCGGCGGTCGGTCCGTGGATCACGCACAGCACCGCACCGATTGGGAGCCTGCGGCGGGTCTCCAGCCATGGGTCAAGCTGTCCCCAGGCCCAGCGGTCCATGCCGACCTCGCGGCGCTTGCCGCCCTTCCCGCGCCGGACAAGCACCGCGCCGCGGGATCTGTCCAGATCGCTCTCCTGAAGCGCGAGAGCTTCGCTAATTCGTAGGCCGGCGCGCCAGAGCAGGACGATCAGCGCGCGAAGCCGGCGGCCGTCGGCACGATCACCGAGCGTGCGCATCACCGCGACGATCTCTTCAACCGTTGGTGGATCGGCCGGGTACTGCTCGCCCTTGTTGCGCGGTGGCCGGCGACGTCCAGCAGCACGGATTCCATGAATCCTCCCTTGGTGGGTTGGTGATGCTGCTATTCGAATCAGGTCCGTATGTACCGGAGCGAACCGCCAGTGGCGGCGCAACCCGCGCCCTTGGTGTCCGCGCAAACGAGGTGCGTCGCCGCCGCCCCCGGCATACCCGTGGCGATGGCGGAGCAGGTCTCCGCGGCGGACGATGGCGTTGCCGGTCTACGCCTATTGCGGCAGCGCTGGTATCGAGCCCGTCGTGACCGCTTTAGTGCTTGCAGCTTGAGTACCTTCAGCTAGCACCTCATGGCTCGGGTCCACCTCTTACGGCTCGTAATCCACGGAGAGTTCGAGCCATTCCTGGGCCTGGGAGCGAGCACGCTGCGCAGCCTCACGGGCACGCTCAGCCGCGCGGCGCTCGTTCGCCGCGGCATTGCCGTGTCCGATCTGGTCCTTCCTCCGGGCATGCTCCTCGGCGACGGCAGCGCTTTCCTCGAGCTCCGCGGCCGTTTGGTTCAGAAACGCCGAGAGGCGCTTTGCGGCCCCCCGCACGTCGTCCACTGCGGGCCCGGTAGGGCTGGATCGCTCTGCCTCTATGGCACGACGCTCGCTCCGGACGGTCTCGCGTCCGATCGTGGCCTGCTCTCTGAGCCTCTCCGCCTCGTCGCGCTTCAGCGACTCTCTAAAGCGCTGCAGTTGCCCTGCCTCGTCCTCGGGCTCGCCGGCGGCTATGTCGCGCTCATCGGCGCGACGTTCGCGCCGATCCGCTGACTCCTCCCGAAGCTCGGCGATCCGATCCCGATCGTCCGCGACCCGCTCCCGCTCGTCGGCCGCGCGATCGCGCTCGTCGGCCGCCCGCTCCCGCTCGGCCGGCGTCTGCGCGCGCCTAAGACTAAGGACCGGTGTTGGCTCCTGGTGATCGACCCCACGCTCTAGGCGCAGCCTGGCGCGTTCGCGCTCCAAGGCCTTGTCATCGGCGTGAAGCTTCGCGGTTCGCCGCCTGATCTCTGTAGTCCGGCGCGCGATCTCGGCACGTCCAGCTGCATCACGCTGTTGCCACCGGGCCCGCGACCGCTCCACATCCGCGCGGTCTGCCTCCAGTTGCGCCGCCTCACGCTCAATCCCCGCACAACCCCGCTCAAACTCAGCCCACTCCGGTTCACCGCGCGCATCCCATTGCACGGCCGCGGCTTCATGGCGGGCCGCGCTCTCCTCGTGCACGCGCTTCGCCCGGTCAAACTGACCCTCGCTGTCGCTGGGCGTCTCGGCAGACGGTTCCATCTCCGAAGCATCCCTTGGTTGGCGCAACACATCAAGTCGACAACCGCGCCACCGCCACCGGCCCGGCGCTTCCGCCCCAGGCGACCAGCGTCAGCGGCGCCCATGTGTCCAGGACACGTTTTCGTCTTGCCACGCGTCTTCATCGTGATCGCGCGGGAGCCCGGAACGCGCGGACCTCGAGCGTGTCGCGGCTCCGGTGCGGGCCGGGGCGCGTCGAGCCCGCCTCCGAGGCGCACCTCCCGCGCAAACCGGGCATCTGGCCGGACTCAGGGAGTATCGCGGCGCGGGCGAGCCGGGTCTCGCCAACGCTGATGCGCGGGGCGCTACTGCTCTCAGGGAAAAGGGGCACCCCCGCTCGTGGTGCATGTTGGCGCGCAGGGCTCGAAGTGCGATCATGCGTGGCCTGTCGGGCTTGGAACCTGGATCAGGTGTGTCGATGAGTTCAGCCGCGGACTCAGTGCGCTTGTCCCGAGTCTTGATGCGAACGGCGGAGGTGTTCGAGCGGCGGGCGGGCGTGGCTGAGGAACACGCCCAGAGTTGGGAGGAGCTGGGGCGAGGCGATAAGGCCGCCGAGCGCCGTCGAGTCGTCAGGCGGGCTCGTGAGGCTGTTTTGCGCGCCCGTTCGGAGGCCGCCCGATTGGAGCGACGGCGCCTGGAGCTTGATGAGCGAGAGCGTCGCGCTGACGAACGTGACCGGGTGGCCGACGAGCGCGAGCGGGCTGCCGATGAGCGTGAGCGGATCGCGGATCAGCGCGAGCGCGCTGCCGATGAGCGTGAGACGCGGCTCTACGAGAGGCTCATACGGGAGGGGGCGGAGCCTGGATCGGCACGCGTGTCGGCGAGTCCAGCGGTTGACCCGCGGCGTCTGTTTGAAGTCTTTATGCGCACGGCCGAGGTGTTCGAGCGGAGCGCTGCTCTGGCCGAGGAACACGCTCGGAGATGCGAGGAGCGCGGACGAGGCGATCTGGCCGCCGAGGAGCGTGGAGTCGCCGAGCGGGTTCGTGTCGCTGCTCGGCGCGCCCGTTCGGAGGCCGCCAGGCTGGAGCAACGGCGCCTGGAGCTTGATCAGGGAGAGCGTCGCGCGAACGAACCAGACCGGCTGGCCGACGAGTCCGAGCGGGCGGCCGACGAGCTTGACACCCGGTTCCACGTTGATGCGGCTGGTCTGGCGCCCGTCCGCACGGGAGCCACGAGGCGGTCCGGCAAGCGCGCGAAGCGGTCGAGTACGCGCGGGCCAGGGTCAACCGCCTCGGCGTCGAGCGCAAAGCCCGGGAGGAGAGGGCCACCGCCGAGAGATGACCGAAGGTAACCGAGAGCCGGAGGCGATAGTGCCTGACGCTGTCAGCCTCGAGCAGCTGCGACGTCAGCTCGATGAGCGAGAGCGTCACGCGGACGAACGAGACCGGGTGGCCGACCAGCGGGACCGGATCGCAGACGAGCGCGACCAGATCGCTCAGCAGCGCGATCGGATCGAGGATGGACGCGAGTGGCAACTCGCGGAAGGGCGCGCGCCTACACCAGGCGACGTACCGCGGTGGCGCCGTGAGGTGCTCAAGCGAGAACGCAAAGCGCTCGAGAGGGCCCTGGCACGGGTTAGCCGTCGCGACGCCCGACTTGACCGCCAAAACGCCGAGCGGAAACGTGGTGAGGCCGAGGTCGAATACGAGATCGCGCGAAGCAAAATCAAAGGCGACAAGTCCAGCAGGACGAGATAGCCTGAAACACAGCCGTTAGCGGCACCGACCGACACGGCATCGAGCAGTCCCTACGCCCCCGATCCACTCCCGTCACAGACGAGCGGCAGGAGACCGACGGCACCAGTGTCTGCTCCAGTGCGCGATCGCAGAAGTACCGCGTCGAGATGAGATCACGTGGGTCACCCGAGGCTCGTCGGGATCGCTGGCACCGGATCGCGTCCCGTGTCGATCTGGAGGACGCGGCGAGCCTACTCGGCGGGTCCGGGTCCGTTGTCCGACAGTGCATCCGAGGCACGGTCTGGCTGCGGTGGCTGCTCCCCGCTTACGGCCTCGCGCTCGCTCGCGGCGATCTCGCGCTGGATCGTGGCCTCCTCTCGCTGAGCGCCCTCCCGCTCACGCTCCGCGCTCTCCTCAAGGCGCTCCAGGCGTTCGCGCTCGCGCTTCTCGGCCGTTCCCTCTGGCTCATCGGCCAGACGTTCGCGGCGATCGGCGCTCTGCTCGCGATGGTTTGCGGTTTGCTCGCGCTGATCGGCGATCCGCTCGCGCTCGGCCGCCATCCACTCCCGCCTGGCCACCGCACGCTCACGCACGTCGACGGCCGCCTCTCGCTCCTGCAGTCTCGTGACGCGCTCCCGCTCCAGAGCCGCAGCATCCGCGGCCAGCTGCGCCGGCCACTGCTCGATCTCCGCGCTGCGACGCTCGATCTCGTCCCGTCCAGCCTCACCGCCCTGCTCTAACCAGCCGGCGCGCAGCCGCTCCAACGCCCCCCGATCCGCCTCGAGCAGCGCCGCGTCACGCTCGATCCCGGCGGCACGCCGCTCAAACTCGGCCCACTCAGCCTCGCCACGCTCATCCCACCAGCCGGCTGCCTCCTCGTGGCGCTCCGCGGCCTGCTGATGGCGACGCGCCGACTCGTCCTGGCGACCTCCGCGAGCATTCACCCTTCGGCTTGTCCTCCCTTGCCGATGTCCTGCCGCGCCTGCTCGGCCTCGTGGCTGGCCAGCTCGCGCTCGCTCGCGGCGATCTCCCTGGCAACCTGCGCCTGGTCACGCAGCAGCCCCTGGCGCTCCCGCTCCTCCCGCTCCCCGACACGCTCAAGGCGCTCCTGCTCGTGCTGACCCGGTCGGCCCCCGTGCTGGTTGGCGACAGTCTCCCGCTCATCGGCCCCCAGCTCGCGCTCGTCAGCGAGACGCTCACGCTCATCGGCCAGCGCCTCGCGCTCGTTCGCGATCCGCTCGCGCTCCTGGGCGATCTGCTCGCGCCGCTCGGCAGACCGCTCGCGCTCGTCCAAGCGCTCGATCCACCGCTCGACCCGTTCGGTGACCTGCTCGCGCCGCGCTGCGACCTTCTCACGCTCACTGGCGACCGCCTGGCGCTCCTCAGCGATCCGCTCACGCTCCTGAGCGATCAGCTCCCGCTCCGCCGCTACCCGCTCGCGCTCCTCAGCCGCGCGAACCATGGGTCCCACCCCAGCCCCATTCCGCCCCGCCCCCCCCGGGACCCGACCCTCTCCCCGCTGGCTGTCATCGACCGGCATTCCAGACCCCAATCTTGGTCGCTGCCAGAAAGCGTAACCCGACCGTCAAAACGACCTAACGTCCCAGATCGACAGCGGTAGGGCGCTACCTGCGCGCCGATGATCGACCACGCCTCCAGAACCGGACGGTCACACCACCGAGCCGACAGGCAAGCGTCCGCGCCCCGAGCCTGAGCGACCCGAGATCTCCCCACCTCGCCCGTCGCTGCCGATGTTGGTTGGCACCGACAACCCCGCCCACCAAAGCCCACCCCGCCCCACCCGGAGACCCGCAGATTTCGGGAGCAGGTCTCAGCCTGCGGATCCGCCCAGACCTGCTAAGCGCGGATAGCGTGCGAGGTGCTGGCGAGCGGTCCTGGCGAAGATCAGTCGCACGTGCCGGGAGCCGGCCGGATCCGGGCGACAGAGAACGACTCAGGCGGGACCGGCCGGGATTGCCCACGCCTTGAGCCGGGGGGGCGGTCGCGCCGCCTTATGAACGTTCTATCGTGAAGTGGGTGACGGCAATAAGCGCCGAAGACTTGACAGAGATCGAGCGGGGCGGACGGCGGTGCGCGGTTTGCCGCTCCGGACGCCATTGGCGTCGGTTGGAGGTTGTGCGGCCGGATGGTGCCGAGCCGGTGGTGATGTGCGCCGCGTGTCGGACCCGCTATGGCGGCGCTCCTCCTGTGCGGGAGAGGCGCGTTGCCGCAGTCCCGGCCGATGCGGCCTCGCCGGCCGCCGAACCGGCCTCGCCCGGACGCGAGCGCCGGTCCGAGGAGCACGAGGATCGGGTGAAGAGGGCGCTTGGTGAGTTGCCGCGAGGCGAGTACTCCACCGGGAGGATCGCCAAGGCGGCCGGGCTCAACCCCGCGAAGACGCTGAGGCGGCTTCGCCAGCTGGAAGCATCGGGCGGGGTCCGCGAAGTCGGCAAGCGTTGGTCGACCGAGCCGCCCTCGAGCGATCTGGAGGGAGCGTTTGACCGGCTGCAAGCCCGCACGAGCAACATCAGGATCGTTCGGGACCGATTGCCGGCCGGCGGATCAGTCGGCTCCAATCTCGAATCAAGCTCGGGGGCTGATCTCGAGGACGCGATCGCGTAAGGGACCGGCGCGCCGGGGACGCGCCGTTTATCGTTGTCGGCGTGGGCGAGTGGGGAGCGGCGAGCTTCGAGAACGATGCGGCTAGTGACTGGTTTCTCCTTGTCGAGGAGGCTGTCGACCCGGGCGTAGTTATCGCGTCAGCGCTTGACGGTGCGGTGGGCGAGTCGGAGTACCTCGGTCTCGATCAGGCGTGTGAAGCGCTCGCGGCGGCTGAGTTGTCCGCTTCGTGTGCCGGTCACGCGTCCGCCCGCTTGCCCGACAACGTGCGCTATTGGGTCGACACCCATCCTCATCAGCCTCACGACTCCGAGATCGACCAGGCAGTTCAGGCGGTCCAGCGCGTCCGCGAGGAGAGCGAGCTGCGCGACTACTGGGAGCGGGGAGTCGACCGGGACAAGTGGCTCGGAGAGGTCGATGACCTCACCAGACGTTTGGAACACTCTGGGGGCGGCGAGCCGGCGACGCTCTCGCGCTAGAGACAACGTCCGGTCGGACGGCCTTGCGGTCCGCATCAGTGGCGAGCCTCCTCCCTCGGGTCAAGAGAGCAGCGCACATCATGCTGCGTTCAGATGCGGATGCGGCGCCAAGCGCGCCGACCGGGACCGGAGAGTAGAGTCGAGAGCAGCCTCCACCGCCTGAGTGCCTGCTCTTGCATTCTTCCAGTGGCCCAGCCTTCGATACGGAGCGACGAGGAGTGCACCATGCCAAAGCAGATCCCAAAGCCCGACCCGGCGCGTGAAGAACCGGGCCCGGGAAGATCGACGTCCGAAGCGGCCTTCAACGATCGCCGCAGACAGATCGCCCTCCGTAACGAGCAGGCATCTCGAGAGGCTCGCAAGCGGCGAGCGGCACGCGAGCAGGAGCAGCTGCTCAGGCGCCGCGAACGCGACTTCTCATATGGAGGGACGGATGTCAAGTGAGCAGCGTTGAGGGTCCCCGTCCTCGTTGTGGTTGTCGGGGTTGGTGAGTCGGTTG
>Ga0187769_10001980_pt1 | contig 11873 bp, 11 predicted proteins | sample 0116_SJ02_MP02_1_FD_133140 | JGI IMG/M metagenome (GOLD analysis project Ga0187769, IMG submission 133140) | Tropical peat soil microbial communities from peatlands in Department of Meta, Colombia - 0116_SJ02_MP02_10_MG | ecosystem: Environmental > Terrestrial > Soil > Wetlands > Peat | place... | reverse complement strand
GCACGCCGGCGTGCGGCACAAGGACGGCCGGTTCGCCACTGGTGTATTGCATCTGTGGCATGCCCAGAACGATCGCTCGCAATTTGCCGCAAACCGCGCGCGACTGGACGAAGTGCTCGGCGGCAAACGCGTACGGGCCTTGCGCGGCATGTCGCTCCTTGCCGCCGAAGGCGATGTGCCGTGGCTTAAAAGCCCTTCGGTGGCGCAGCCATGACGATGCTGCGGCTGCCGCGCTCGCCGCGCGTCCTTATCGTGACGTTGCGCCGGCTCGGCGACGTGCTGCTGACCACGCCGCTCATTCGCAGCGTGAAGCGGGCCTATCCGGATGCCGCGATCGACGTCCTGGTTTTCTCCGGCACCGAAGGCATTTTGACGGGCAATCCGGATGTTGCCGCGGTTTTGGCCATTCCCCAGCGCCCGCGGCTTGGCGATACGCTTGCGCTGCTGGTACGGATCGCCAAACGCTACGATCTGGCGCTGGCGACGCAGACCGGCGATCGGCCGACTTTGCTGGCGATCGTCGCCGGTCGGCACAGCGCCGGCCCGGTCGAGGCGGGCGGATTTGCCGCCGCCGTCAAACGCCGGGCGCTGAGCCGATATTATGTCAGCGACCGCAGCCGCCATCGTCTCCTTGAAATCCTGAGGCTTGCCGAAGCACTCGGCATTCCCGCGCTCGCCGAGATCGTTGCGCCGGCGGGCGGCGCGCGACCTGACGCGGCGCCGGTGCAAGGTTACGCCGTGGTCCATGCCGCGCCGATGTTCATCTATAAGCGGTGGACGCGCGACGGCTGGCGCGGGCTTGCCGCGGCCTTGCGCGAACGCGGTCTCGGTATTGCGGTCACCGGCGCGACCGCAGACCGCGCTTATCTTGACGACGTCTGGCGCGACGCCGAGGTGACACGGCTCGACGGCAAGATCGGCTGGCCGGAGCTCGCGGCGCTGATCGCCAACGCCCGCCTCTATATCGGGCCTGACACGGCGATAACCCATCTCGCCGCCGCTTCCGGCACGCCGACCGTCGCGCTCTACGGGCCGACCGATCCGCGGCTGTGGGGTCCATGGCCGCGCGGCGGCCTCGATCCAATCTGGGCGGCCGCCGACACCATCCAGCGCCGCGGCAATGTCTGGCTCGTACAAAACCCGCTGCCGTGTTTGCCGTGCCAATTGGAAGGCTGCGAGCGGCGGCTCGACAGCCACAGCCAATGCCTCGACGAGCTTACAGTCGGCCAAGTCGTCGCTGCGGTCGATGAGGCGCTGGCGGTGCGGCAGGCGGCGTAAGGCTTTCGCCGAGCTGGCATCGACGGCCGACAATCGGGTAGCAGGCGATCAGTACAGCGGCGGCTGCACCGGGGGGGTCGGCTGGCCGAGCACGCCCGACACCAAATCGAATTGCGTATAGGTCTGGCTGCCGCAATTATCGGTTTGCACCGCATAACGCGCGTCGACCACGGCATTGCCGTCTATGAAAATCGCGTATGTGCGCAAATGGCCGCGATCCTGAAAGTGCACGCAAGTAAGCCAGCTCCACCCCTTGATGAATTGACCCAGCGCGGCGGCGAAATACGAAAGTCCTCGTAAGCGGCGCGATCCTTCAAGACCGCGCGAAGATAGTTGGCGGCGAGCGACACATAAGGCGGCGGCGTGGCCGGCGGCGCCGCTTCGCTCGGCCGCGCCAGGTTGCTGCAGCCGCCCAAAATCACCAGCGCCAGCGCCAGCGTGCCGCGCCGCAGGGCATTGCCGATCCGGCGCTGCGACCACACTGCCGCCATCATAATCGTCCATCCGAAGGCGCGCCTGACCGGTTGAAAATGTAAACCTTCGTATTCTAAAACGGCGCGCGGCGGGTGCGATGTCGCAAAGCGAAGCGCCGGCATCCGTCAATGACCCGCAACGCGATCGGACCAAATGAACAACGGCGCGCGATGCAAGTTAACGGCGGGGACGGTAAGCGGCCGGTGGCGCGCATGAGCGTCAAACGCCGCACGGCGGCGGCACTTTTGCTGTGTTTGGCTCCGCTGCTTGGGTCGTGCGGTGGTGCGTCCGAAAACGGATTTTCCGCCTATGTCGCGGACCATTGGCCGCATTGGGCCGGCGGCATGCCGAGCGACGTCCCGCCGCGACCCGGTGCGCCGGGTTACAACGAATTCATCGCGCACGGCCAAGCCGATCAGGCCACGATGCAATCGGCGGCACCGGCCGCGAAATCCGTCGCCGCGAATGCCAAGCCGCAACCGGCGCCCGCGCCGTCCGCCGCGCCAGCCGCTCCGGCCGACGAGGAACCGTCCGATGATTTGAACGTGCGCCAGGGCGGACTCTATTAGCCGCATCACGCCACGCCGGCGCGCAGCAGGTCGTGGAAATTCACGATGCCGACCGGCGCATTCGACTCGACGACGATCAGCGCCTGCTTCTTCAACGAATTAAGCAGTTGCAGCGCCTCGCCGGCCAATTGGTCGGGCCGCACGGTGATCGGCGACGTCGTCATCACGGTATCGACGGTCTGCCGCAGCAGCTCAGGTCCCATGTGCCGGCGCAGATCGCCGTCGGTGATGATGCCGACAAGCTGGCCTTTGCCGTCGGTAATGGCGACGCAGCCGAAGCCCTTGGCGGTCATTTCGACGATCGCTTCCGACATCAACGCGCCCCGCTTGATCAGCGGCACGGCGTCCCCGCTGTGCATGATGTCGCGGACAAATTTGAGCGCCGCGCCGAGCTTGCCGCGCGGATGAAAGACGCCAAAGTCCACCGCAGTGAAGCCGCGGCTTTCCAGAAGCGCGATGGCGAGCGCGTCGCCGAGCGCAAGCTGCATCAGCGACGAAGTAGTCGGCGCGAGATTGTGCGGGCAGGCTTCGCGCGTCGGCGGCAGCGCCAGTACGATGTCGGCTGCCTTGCCGAGCGTGCTGTCGGCGTTCACGGTGACCGCGATCAGCACGATACGGAAGCGGCGCGAGTAATTGATCAGATCCTTCAGCTCCTCCGTCTCGCCGGACCACGACAGCGCCAACATCACGTCGTCCGACGTGATCATGCCGAGATCGCCGTGGCTGGCGTCGGCGGCGTGCACGAAGAAGGCGGGCGTGCCGGTCGACGCCAGCGTGGCGGCGATCTTGCGGCCGACGTGGCCGGACTTGCCCATGCCGGTGACGATGACCCGGCCGCGCGCCGCCCGGATCGTTTCCACGGCGGCGATAAACGCAGCGGCGAGGCCGTCCGACATGGCGGCGGCGAGCGCGGCGATACCTTCGGCTTCGGTGTCCAGCGTGCGCAGCGCCGAGGCGATATGAGGGTTCGCGGCGGATTGCGGCGTTCGCGCGTCGGTCGAACTCATGGTCTTAACCGTCCCCACGGGCACTCCTTGGGTATGCCGACGCGTCAACTTTTTTTGCCCCACGCCGCGAAGGCGTCGGCGAAGGCGCGGTCGCCGGGCGGACCCTTTTCCAAAGCCAGGATGGCGCGGCCGCCATTGCTATAGACGATCGGAATATCGAACCACGGGCGGGTTTTGAGCAGGTCGATATTGCGTTGCACCTCGGCGTCGACTGCGGACAGGCCGATCAGAAAGAAGCCGTTGGTGACCTTGACCGCGAGACCCGCGAGCGGAACGCCGCGCGCCTGCTCGGAATCCTTCATCAAGACGCCGGGTACATTGGCGATGCTGCCGCCGGGAAAATCCGACGGCAGATTGAACATGATCTCGATAGTGTGGCTTGCCGGCAGCGCCTGGTCGGTGTTGCGGCGGAGCGTCCAGCTTACCGTCATCTTGCGGTCCGGAATGGTGATGTCTGCGCGCACTTGGAGCTCGGGCGCCAGCCCGCTGCCGGGCGAGACCGTTTCGGTGTGCCACACGGCGGAACCGACAAATTGCTTACCCTGCGGATTATTCTGATCTTCCTCGTAAAGCACGACCCGCTGCGCCACGGCCGGCGCGGTCTGGTTGGCGGTGCCGGCTTGAGGCGCCTGGCCGGGGGGTTGCTCCACCCGGCCGGAGAATTTCGGCTGGGCCGGCGCCTGCGCGGTCTGCGTCTGGCGCGACCGCATATGCGACACCAGCTGATAAAGCGCGGTAATGTGCGACCACTGCCACGAAACCGTCGCCACCACGCCGGCCAGTACGATCAGGATGACGGCGAGTTTGGCGAGACCGCGATAGGAACGCGGCGGTCGTGGTCGTTCGTATTGCTCTTCGGTCTCCCGGCCGCGCGGAGCCTGCGGCCGCGCGGTTGGCGGCGGCAGTTCGCTCTCGAGATCATAGGTCGGTTCGAGCGTGCGCAGATGCGGCGTCTCCTCATCGAGCACGTCGCCTTGATCGAGCTCGAACCGCGGTTCGCTGCGCTCGCCGGGCGGCAGTTCGTCGTCGAGGGAAAATTGCTGCGGCGGAACCGTATCGTAGGAATCGCGCGTGTCGCGCGCCGACTGCGCCGATTTGGCGGAGGCGGCGCCGAGGTCGTCGACTTCCTTGACGACCTCGCGAAAGCTCTTCAGTCCTTCGCGCGCGATCGGCGAGGTGCGCGCATTGAGAAGCCGATTGCGCGCGCTTTCCGCAGCCGCCGGCCGCGCCGCGTCCGCCCCCGTCTCGCCGGGCGTCCGCAGCGGCGGCGGCTCGCTGCGCTGCGCGGCCGGTCGGGCGGGTTCGCTCCGCGGCGGGGTCGACAGATCGGCAAACGGCGGGCCCGGCCGTTCGCGCGGCGGCGGCACCACCGGCGGCTTGGCGGCGGTCGGCGCCGGACGCGGCGGCGCCGGGGTACGCTCGCCGCGCGCCTTGCGTATGCTCTCAGCCTCGACCTTGCGGATGGCGTCTTCCAGCGCCAGGCGCTCGCGCGTGATGTCGGCTTCCGACAACGCCGGCTCGATCGCGCGCAATTGCGAGACCAATGCCGCGCGGGCACGCTCGTAAAGCGCTCGGCGAGCTTCGCCGGTGCTGGTGCCAAGCCCTTCTACGGCGCGGGCGATAAGCGGATGATAATCGGCCATTTTTTTAGCTTACGCTTTGCTCCCGGGAATTTCACCTTAAGCTTCGAACGGATTTTGCATGAGGATGGTGTCCTCGCGTTCCGGGCTGGTCGACAGCACGGCGGCGGAACAGCCGATCAATTCCTCGATCCGGCGCACGTATTTGATCGCCTGCGCCGGCAGCTGCGCCCACGACCGCGCATGCGCGGTCTGTTCGCGCCAGCCGGCGATGGTCTCGTAGATCGGCTCGACCTGCGCCTGGGCATGCTCGCTGGCCGGCAGATAATCGATCTCGCGGCCGTCGAGGCGATAGCCGACGCAGACTTTAATCTCGTCGAAACCGTCGAGAATGTCCAACTTGGTCAGCGCCAAGCCGTCGATGCCGCTGGTGCGCACCGTCTGGCGCACCAGCACGGCGTCGAACCAGCCGCAGCGTCGAGGCCGTCCGGTCACGACGCCGAATTCCTTGCCGCGCTCGCCAAGCCTGCGGCCAATTTCATTCCTTTGCTCGGTGGGAAACGGTCCCTCGCCGACGCGCGTCGTATAGGCCTTGCAAATGCCGAGCACATATCCAATTGCGCCGGGTCCAAGCCCCGATCCGGTCGCCGCCTGGGCCGCTACCGTATTCGAGGACGTGACGAATGGATAGGTGCCATGATCGACGTCGAGCAGCGCACCCTGCGCGCCTTCGAAAAGAATACGCTTGCCTTCGCGGCGCTTCTGCTCGAGCAGTGACCACACTGAATCCATGTACGGCAATACCTGCGGTGCCACGCCCAGCAGTTCCTCGCGCACGGCGCCGCTTTCGATCGGGGCCAGCCCGAGGCCCTTGCGTAGCGCATTATGATGCGTGAGCAGACGTTCGATCTTGCGGTCGAGCGTCGCGCCGTCGGCGAGATCCATCAGCCGGATAGCGCGCCGGCCGACCTTGTCTTCGTAGGCCGGGCCGATGCCGCGGCGCGTCGTGCCGATGCGCAGCGCCGGGCTCGCCGATTCGCGGATGCCGTCGAGCTCGCGATGCAGCGGCAGGATCAGCGTGACGTTCTCGGCGATGCGCAAATTGTCGGGAGTGACGGTAATTCCCTGTTTCTTTAACTGCGCGATCTCGTCCATCAGCGCATGCGGATCGAGCACCACGCCGTTGCCGATGACCGACAGCTTGCCCGGCCGCACCACGCCCGACGGCAATAATGAAAGCTTGTAGGTTGTGCCGTTGATGACGAGCGTATGGCCGGCATTATGTCCGCCCTGGAAGCGGACGACGATGTCGGCCTGCTCGGACAGCCAGTCGACGATCTTGCCCTTGCCCTCGTCCCCCCACTGGGAGCCGACCACGACGACGTTTGCCATGAGGAAATGTCCCCACCAGGCCCAATGACTGCTCAGATCACTCTGCAGATGGATAGCGGCCGCAGCCGACCGTTCCGGATAATGGATGATGATCCCCGACGCAAGGAAAACCGGTCTTTGATTGCCGACATAATGACAATCAACCGATTGATATCGTGAGAAAATCGCCGTTAGCTTTGTTCGGTAAGAAGTTCGCTGGTGACAGCCCGTGGGCCGCTCAGGCCGCGGCGGCGCGGACCAATTGTCGCAAACCACGGCTGCCATGGCTTGAGGCGGCCAGTTATGCGGCTGCGGCACTGGTCGCTAGTGGAGCGGATTTGACATTCGCTGCCCACCGTGTCGCTACCTCTTGAAGCGAATGTCAAATCCCAAGCTCCACTAGAAACTTATACTTGCTAGTGGTCCTTTGATTCAAACATTCGCACAAGGCGCATCCGAAAGGGCATGCGAATGTTTGGATCGGACCACCAGCGCGCCGCGCGCTAGCTGCTGCGGCGGTTATTCGCGAAGGGAATGCCATGCCGGGGGTGCACGCCGAGGGGAGCCGCGTCGCGCGCGAGCGCGAGCGCCGCGCCGGCGGCTGGCTGCTCGATCAGCCTTACTTGTTGCTGTCGCTTACCTCGCTGTTCTGGGCCGGCAATACTATTATTGGTCGCGCCATCGTCGGCCATGTGCCGCCGATCACGCTTGCTTTCATCCGCTGGAGCGGGGCGTTCGCCATCCTACTGCCGTTCGCCGCGCGGCCTCTGCTGCGCGACTGGCCGATCATCCGCAAGCACGCCGGGCTGATGACGCTGTTCGCGTTCGTCGGTTTCTCGGTCTACAACACGATGGCCTATTACGGCCTGCAATACACTACCGCCATCAACGGCCTGCTGCTGCAATCGGTCTCGCCGCTGTTCGTCGCGCTGTGGACCTTCGTTCTGTTCCGCGACCGGCTCACGGCGCGGCAGGCGTGCGGGATCTGCGTCTCGTTAGCCGGCGTCGTCGTCATCATCTGCCACGGCAGCCTCGAAACGCTGCTGGCGATCAAATTCAACCGCGGCGACGTTAGCTTCGTGGCGGCGCTGATCCTTTACGGCATCTATGTCGCCTACTTACGCAGGCGCCCGGCCATTCACCCGTTGTCCTTTCTCGCCGTCGGCATGGGTTGGGGCGCCGCGCTCATGCTGCCCGGCGTCGCCTTCGAGATCGCCAGCGGCCGAACCATAATTTTCGACGCCGAGAGTGTCGCGACCTTTGCCTTTATTGCGATCTTTCCGTCGCTGCTCGGTTATCTGTTTCTCAACCGCGGCATCGAATTGATCGGCGCCAACCGCGCCGCACCGTTCATCCACCTGGTCCCGGTATTCGGCTCGATCATGGCGGTTGTGCTTCTGGGCGAACGCTTCGAACTCTATCACGCCATCGGCTATGCGCTGGTTTTCACCGGCATTACGGTGGCGACGAGAAAGTAACGGCGTTAGAGCATGATCCCGAAAAGTGGGGACCGGTTTCCCGTCTTCGCGAAGCCCGCCAATTCGTGGCGACTCCCGAGCTTACACGCCGCTTCGGCGGGCGAAGCAAGGTCGGATGAGATCACGCTCAAACGGAAAATCTAGACCCTGATCCGATTCAATCGAATTAGATCAGGGTCTAGAAACGCAGCGGCTTGGCCTGCTGGACCTGCGGCAGCGCCCGCACTTTGGCCAGCACCTCAGGCGGTAATGTGCCGTCGATCTCGATCAAAGCGATGGCGTTGCCGCCGGGCGCCTCGCGGCCGACATGGAACGTGGCGATATTGATGCCGGCGTCGCCGAGCGTGGAGGAGAATTTGCCGATGAAGCCTGGCTTGTCGAGATTGGTGATATAGATCATCGAGGGCCCGAATTCGGCGTCCATGCGGATGCCCTTGATGTTGACGATGCGCGGACGCCCGTCGGCGAACACGGTGCCCGACACGTGCCGCGTCTGCCGGTCGGCCGTCACCGTGACGGTAATCAGGCTGTCATAGTCGCCCTCCGCTTCGCGCCGGGTCTCTTCGACGACGATGCCGCGATCCTTGGCGACGATCGGGGCGGAGACGACGTTGACGTCCTGAAGCATGGGGCGCAGGAGCCCGGCCACCGCGGCCGAAGTCAGCGCCTTGGTATTCATGTCCGCGACCGCGCCTTCATAGGAAATCTGCACCTTGCCGATGCCGGTTTCGGTGAGCTGGCCGGCGAACGAGCCGAGCTTCTCCGCCAGTGCCACGAACGGCTTCAGTTTTGGCGCCTCCTCGGCGCTGATCGAGGGGAAATTAACGGCATTGGTGATGGCGCCGCGAAGCAGGTAATCCGACATCTGCTCCGCCACTTGCAGCGCGACGTTCTCCTGCGCCTCCATGGTCGCGGCGCCAAGGTGCGGCGTGCAGACCACGTTCGGCAGCGTGAACAGCGGCATCGCCGGCGGCGGCTCCTCGCGGAACACGTCGATCGCGGCACCGGCGACACGGCCCGATTTCAGCGCCTCGTACAGCGCATTCTCGTCGACCAGTTCGCCGCGGGCGCAATTGATCAGGCGGACGCCCTTTTTGGTCAGCGCCAGCGTTTCGACATTGATGATGTTGCGGGTCTTGTCGGTGAGCGGCGTATGCAGCGTGATGAAATCGGCGCGGCGCCACAGTTCGTCAAGCTCGACCTTTTCAACGCCGAGCTTGAGCGCGCGTTCGGCCGACAGGAACGGATCGTAGGCGATGACTTTCATCTTCAGCCCGATCGCCCGGTCGGCAACGATCGAGCCGATATTGCCGCAGCCGATGATGCCGAGCGTCTTGCCGAAAATTTCGACGCCGAGGAACTTGTTCTTCTCCCATTTGCCGGCGCGCGTCGAAAGATCGGCTTCCGGGATTTGCCGCGCCAGCGACAGCATCAGCGTGATGGCATGTTCGGCCGTTGTGATCGAGTTGCCGAACGGCGTGTTCATAACGATGATGCCGCGTGCGGTCGCCGCCGGGATATCGACATTGTCGACGCCGATGCCGGCGCGGCCGATCACTTTGAGGCGCTTCGCCCGTTCCAAAAGCTTGGCGGTGACCTTGGTCGCCGAGCGGATTGCGAGGCCGTCGAAGCCGTCGATCGCCGCGGCGAGCTTGTCCTTATCCTTGCCGAGATTGGGCTGGAAATCGACGTCGAGCCCGCGATCCTTAAAAATCTGGACGGCGGCCGGCGACAGCGCATCGGAAATCAGCACCCGGGGGGCCATGGCTTCCTCACGCCGCCTTCGCCAGAGCGTCTTTAGCTTTGGCATAGGCCCAGTCGAGCCACTCCGTCAGCGCCGCGACGTCGGATTTCTCCACCGTCGAACCGCACCAGATGCGAAGTCCCGCCGGCGCGTCGCGATAAGCGTCGATGTCGTAGGCGACGCCCTCCTTCTCCAGCGCCGCGGCGATGCCTTTGACGAAGGCGGATTGGGCGTCGGCGGCGAGCGGCGTTACGGCCGGATCGACGACCTTCAGGCAGACCGAGGTATTGGAACGCAGCGCCGGATCGCGCGCCAGGAAATCGATCCAGTCGGTGCGCTCGACCCAGTCGGCAATGACCTTGGCATTGGCGTCGGCGCGCGCGCGCAACGCGCTCAGCCCGCCGGCCGATTTCGCCCATTCCAACGCGTCGAGATAGTCCTCCACGCACAGCATGGACGGCGTGTTGATGGTTTCGCCCTGAAACACGCCTTCCATGATCTTGCCGCCTTTGGTCAGGCGGAAGATTTTTGGCAGCGGCCACGGCGGCGTGTAGTTTTCCAGTCGCGCGACGGCGCGCGGCGAAACGATGAGCATGCCGTGAGCGGCCTCGCCACCGAGCGCCTTCTGCCAGGAGAACGTCACGACGTCGAGTTTCGGCCAAGCGAGCGCTTGCGCGAAGGCAGCCGACGTCGCGTCGCAAATCGTCAGTCCGGCGCGGTCGTCAGCAATCCAGTCGGCGTTGGGTACGCGCACCCCCGACGTGGTGCCGTTCCAGGTGAATACGATATCGCTTGCCGGATCGATGCCGTTAAGATCGGGCAATTCGCCATAACCAGCCCGGCGCACGGTCAAGTCCCTGAGCTTGAGCTCCTTGACGACGTCGCTCACCCAGCCTTCGCCGAACGATTCCCACGTCAGCATCGTCACCGGCCGGGCGCCAAGCAGTGACCACAACGCCATTTCGACGGCACCGGTATCGGACGCCGGCACAATGCCGATACGATAGTCCGCCGGCACTTGCAGAACGTCGCGGGTGAGGTCGATGGCGCGCTTGAGCTTCGCCTTGCCGGCTTTGGAGCGGTGCGAGCGGCCCAGCACGGCGCCGTTGAGGTTTTTCGGATTCCAGCCGGGCCGCTTGGCGCAGGGGCCGGACGAAAAATGCGGCACAACCGGCCGCACGGGAGGCGTCGCTAGCGTCATGATCTATCCTTCCAGATAGGCGCCCCTCGGTGGGGAGGGGTGTCCCGGGGGCGGAAATAAGGAACCCCGCCGGCGGCGTCAAGTAGGAGGACGTACGACTGAGGACGGACGAATCTATCCGTTGTCTGTCGTCCGTCTTCCGTCGCTAGAACTTAAAACCGGCGCCGACCCGGGCAGTCGTCAAGGAGACTTGGATGCCGGTGACCGGGGCAAAATAGATGTATTCAAATTCACCGCGCACAAAGAGGTTTGGCGTGATTCCGACATCCATGCCGACGCCGGTCGCAACGCCATAGGCAAACGCATTTTGCGAGTTCGATTCCCCGCCGGTAATGGGACCCAGATTAGGCAGCGGAGTTAGCGGCGGCGTTTCAGAATCAGGGTAATCGACTGCGCTGTAGGTTACGAGCGCGGCTGTCGTTGTACTGACACGGCTGACCGCAAGGCCGATGAAGCCATAGGGCAGGAAGTTGCCGGCTTCCCAGCCGAAGCGTGCCCGGAAGCTTGTGACATTGTTCATCTGAAACGAAGAGCTGGCGCCATCGAACACCGTGTAATAGTAATGGTGGCCGGCGGGGAGACTGCCGCTGTCGCTGAAGCTTCGCGTCAAGGAATTTGCGGCCGACGCGTTCAACGAGGAGTGACTGTAGTCGACCTCCGCGCCGAGAATGACGTTGTTCCACTCGACGTTATAGCCGACGAACGCACCGAGCGCGGTGTTTTCAGGATTGCGCTTGCCCAGCACGCTCCAGGTGGAAATCTGCTCATCCTGTTCGATGGAAGTTTCGCGCAGGATGAACGCTACTTCCGGACCCGGAGCTTGGCTGAAATCGACCGTAGAACTGGTATAGCCGCCGCTGGCACCGCCGTAAAAGCCGGCCCAACGATAGGTCGGTTGGGATCCGCGCAGGACATAGTCCTGCGCCAATGCCTGCGGCGCGAACGCGAGCGCGACAACCGCACAGATGACCCAACGCATCGGGCGCGCCTTCTCCATTCGGGCGCACGCAGTGCGCCCGTCGGGCGCGATCATCGGGCATTAACCTTAATGGAGCGTTAGCTCGGCCCCTGCCGGCCGCCTCCGGTCGTCAGCCGCGGGTCGAGAGCGGCATCTGCGGCGTCATGACAGGAGCCGGCTGGTAGACCGGGGCGGGCTGGTAGACTGGGGCGG
>Ga0187769_10001979_pt1 | contig 11874 bp, 14 predicted proteins | sample 0116_SJ02_MP02_1_FD_133140 | JGI IMG/M metagenome (GOLD analysis project Ga0187769, IMG submission 133140) | Tropical peat soil microbial communities from peatlands in Department of Meta, Colombia - 0116_SJ02_MP02_10_MG | ecosystem: Environmental > Terrestrial > Soil > Wetlands > Peat | place... | reverse complement strand
TGCGTTGCCACTGCCCGTCCGTGAGTCGAATCATTCAACCTTTATAGCGGATCGACAGCAGCCGGTAATTTTGAGATAGGTTCTACATATTCGATGTTTTTGTGTCGAACCGACCGCGTCTCTAGCTCATTCCCCGCCGCGATCCTGCCGCTCCACCCCAGCCAGACGCCGCCGTTGTTCTGAAGCGCTGGTCGTAATGCAACTTCGAGCCCGCCAGCGCGATTGGCGCTGTCGCCGGGAATCGAAACGCGATTAGAAACGACAACGAGCCGTGTCAATAACGGTCCCCACCCGCTTGCGACGGCACACCAAGTCAATATCAGTTGAGAAGTGGGCGTGTTGATGGCCTTCTTTGGGCAGCCAGACTGCGCCGGGAGCAGCCGTGCCTCAATAAAGGCGACAGGGGAATAATTGATTTCGCTGCCACGCTGCCAAACCTTAGGCGCAGGCGGATGAAACGTCCTAAGTGACCTGCACCTCCTGCGCCTACGCAATTTAATTCTGCAGTGCGCAAGGCCAGAAGCGGTCGCCTACCGCATCAAAACAGAGCCGGTGCGCGTAAGTCTGCGACGGGACCGCAGTAGCGCCAATAAGCGTACCTATGGGCTAATGCCGGCAGCGCTCGGCAGTTTTTTCACACTGTCAGCGATAATCGTAGTCAGCTGCATCACATGCTGGCTGAGTTCCGCGTATTCCTCAATGTCGCGTTGAATGCGATTGCCGTCGGTCTGTAGCTTCTTGTCTAACGTCTGCAGTTCGCTGACAAGATTCTCAATTTCACGCCTCGAAGCTTCAGATACCCGGCGCAACAATGTACTGAGACCACTGGCCGCAATTTCGCCATCGCTATTTTCGACCTGGCGAAGGGCACCGCCAGCATATGTCAGTTCGTGGATATTTCCCCTACCGTCCATTTCTGATGATTGGTTGATTTCGGTAGATTCATTCAGCTTGGCACTTTTCATGATACGCACACCCTACATTCATCACCCCGTTTGAGGCACCGTTTGAGGCAAGCTTGTCGTGACTTCGCGGCTCTCATGGCTCCTTCACACTTTTAGGTCGTCAGTGAACTCTCACCTGGACCCAAGCACCAACAACCGCGACAAAAAGGGCCCCGAAAAGGAGGAAAAGTGGGGCCCCAAGTTCAGGAGCGTCGTGCTGCCCGCTACTACCTCCTTTGACGCGGCGGTCAGCACGATTAAGTGTTTTATTTGTTTGTGACGGTTTTATGCGAAACACGTGAAATTTTGTGTCCGACGGAACTTTTTGTTGTTTTTGTTTGTTGTTTGTTCTTTATTTGCTGTCTGTTTTTGTGTCTGTTGTTTGGTTTGGCGATGTCGCTTCCGGTTCGCTCAACGACCCTGAGCACTTCGCCGCGTTCGTGTGGGGCCAATGTTTGGTGTCACGGCATCGTCACAACGCTGTCACAACCATCGTGAGAGATCCTGGAAGTCGCTCCAGCGTGGCTTGAAATTAGGGTTACGTCCTGCGGTCAGCCGGTCGACTTGCCGCGCTGTCGCACCTCGCCGTTAAAGAAGTGTCACATCTCATTGGTCTGCATTATCATGTCTTGCGGGACGGTCGTAATCGCGCAACTATCGCGATGGCGTCAGGTTAATGCGGGGGCTCGCAGAGGTGTTGGCAAAATGCAGCTGCGCTTCCACCGTAGCTATCCCGCTACCTGACAACTCGAATTTTCCGACAATGTGTACCAGTGTAGGGAGAGTGCCATGGCGTTTGTAAAAGTCAGAGACGAATCACATAGCGATCGAGTCGTCGCATCTGCGCAGGAGGATATCCGCCGCCTGGCACGTGACGTTAATGCGGCGCAGCCGGAAGCGGCCTCCTCGATTAGTTCGGGCCTTTCGATTGTTGGCAAGATTGTCGGCCACGGGGCGCTGACTATTTTTGGTCAAGTTGAGGGTGAGGTGCGTGCCTCGACCGTCGTGATCGCCGAAGGCACACAAATGTCAGGTGACGTTGTCGCAGAGGAATTGACGGTCGGCGGGCTGGTTAAGGGCACCATCCGTGCCAACCGCGTCAAGCTCAATAGCACCGGTGTGGTTGAGGGCGATATTTTCCATCGAACACTGGCGATCGAGGAGAATGCTCGGTTCGAGGGAGCGTCGCGACGAGCCGAAAATACGATTGATGCGCCGTCACGTGTTCAAATTAGCCGCCCCCACAGTCAGCCCGTCTCAATTGACGGCAACAGTAAGGGCAACGGCGCCTCCGACAGTCTCAATCCGTAAGCCAGCGCTTACGGATTGGCGTCGCCTCGGACTGTACACGCCCGATGATGTCTGGAAAAAGGCCACGTGGCTACCGAGATTTCGAGGGCGATGCGCTGCCTTGCGCTTAACCTGGCGCTTACCGGTCCCGGCTTAGGCTTCTCTTAGCCGACTGGTAACGAGGACGCCCACAGCAGTATCGCTTCAGCCGTCGGGACTTCTAAAACCAAGCGTCGATGAAACACCATCGGTACCGTTCCAGAAATCATTGACTGGCTTGTTATGTGCCCAAGCTGCAACGGCCTTATGCGGTTCGCGGACAACGTGCTGTGTGGACACAATCGGCCCGACTTGCGGACATTTGAGTGCAGGTGGTGCGGCCCGTTCGTAGTGGCTGAACAGACGCTAGAGGTCTTAGAGCAGCCGATGTTCTAACGGTCCAGCGTACATGGCTGCCAAGACAGCAAGGCCGCTTACTGGACGTTCCTGAGCTATCAATGAAAAAGATCTTCCTAGCTATGGCTCTGGCGTTCGCGCTGACCGGTGCAATGGTGGTCGCGACTGTTATCGGGCACATAGATGAGGCTTCGGCCGACAGCGAAGATCAAAGTCCCTCGTAAGCGCTGCCCGTGACGCCCTATCGCAAAAGAAAGACTCCGGCAGTCCTCACTGCTCGGAGTCCAAGTTAAACCTGCCAGGCCATGCTCTGGGAGGAAGACCTATCATGGCCATTTGCTTCATATCTGATTCTCAAGCGGTGGACCGAGGTTTCACGCTCACGGCGGTGTAGATAAGCCCCAGAAGGGGTAGCTTCGATCGATTTGGCACAATACGCGTAAGATTTTCGCGCAAAAAGAACCCTGACGGGGACGTGTCGAGGCAAGTTATGCTCGCCTCCTCCGGAAAGTGAAGATGCCAAGGACGGAACATCATGCTCGGCCCGCCCTAGTACTCGTGACAGACAACACAAAACGCCGCCTCTGGTTCGTCGGAAGTTTAGACAGCAAAGCCGTCGGCCATGGGGGGCCAACGGCTTTGCCTTCGTCCCCTAGTCAGTGCCGTGCCCCCACACGGCATCGGCGGGTATCGAACCGGGCAGTGAAGCGCCGTCATCGCCTTCGCACTCCGCGTGTGGTGTGCGACACGCGGGACGTTCCGAGTCCGAGCAGAGAAGAATACCACCAGCGCGGTCGTCCTCAAGACACTTGCAGATCTCTGTGGAAAGTTTCCCACCATTCGCGCAAAAAGAAATGAGAGCCGTCAGTTTCTTGAATTTTTCGGCGACGCCGCCGGTAGCCATGGCCATCGCGGCAATTCTGTATACTCACGCCGACTCTCAAAAGCCTTTATGTTCAATGGCTGGTTCTCAGTGAGGATCGCCAGCGTGCGCCATTTTTCGGCAAGCGTTTCATAAAATTCTTTAACATCGAGTCCGTCAGGTCTCATCGTGCGCGCTTTCTCCTCAAACTCAGCAGCTTTTGCCCGGTATTCTTCGGCTTTTGATATCACGACACGCCGCTTTGTGCGTGGCGTTTAGGCTGCGCTTACTCGTTGGCGCATCAATGACGCTTCAATGGCATTTCAGGCGCCGGAAGGTTAGTATTGCAGCGTCAGGCCGCAAATTTGATTGGATGCCGATAAAGGGTTTCGACGGGGCGCATGACAATCGTCTCGCAGCAAGCTCTTTCCGTCGCCTGAAGTCTGGATCGACGGGTTCCGTATTTGGCCTCTTGGCCTCGTGTTTGAACGACCCGGGAAGGGCACCGGCGCCCGTCGTCGCAAATGATTGAAACTTCGACAGACCAAGTAGCGCTCGCCCGATCTCTAGGTATTAGCCGTCGCCGCACACATCGACGGGCTGAGGCAGACCTAATCGCCATCCCCATAATCGCCTTTTGGGGGTCGCCAGCCGGGACCGATGTTGGTAGACTTAAAGTTAGAGCCGGTGGGAGATATGGGGAGAGGCTCATGAAAGGCAATCTCGTTCAGTCCATGGCTTTGTTCGGAACGGTGGCGGCGATGCTGACCGTAACGGTCATGGTCACGCTCTCGCATGCCACCTTTTCCATGAGCGGTGTTGGCAGCTTGAAGTGCTACGTCACGGCTGGAATCGAAAAAGCGTGCTGAATCTGGCGAGGCGCTAACAAAAAAGCGTCGATCAGCGTTCAATGGATGAACGCGCGCAAGCCGTAGACCACGAGACTAGAAAGCAGCAGCACCAGTGGCGCTGCACAAAAAAATGCGAGAATAACCGTGGCCGAAACGCGCAGCATCGGCCGCTCGTTCATGACATTTGATAAATAACTCATCTGACGCTCCCGCTGATCGCTTTCTTACTGGCGATCGTTATTGCTTTTTGCACCCCGTCGATTGGCCAGTCTGTGACCGGCATCACATCCGCACGATGCCTGTTAATAATTGGCGTGCGTCTAAATCACCGTTCAATTCGTGCGACTTGGCGGCGCGCCGTTCCCCGCCGCAAAATAATCAGCCGGTGTGGCGGAAATATCATATGTCATTCGGACCTCGGTTGAGTGAGATGGGTCCCCCCTGAATCGATGGAGGATCCCGATTAAAGTCACGGTGAACGACAACGCGCAACCGTGCTTGGGCTTCTAAATAGCGGCGGCGGTGTAATGGTTGGCAGGCACAAGGTGGAACCCATGCTGCCTGTCAGCGATACATCGCGAACCTGGCGCGGCCGCCGCAACAGAATGCGAGAGTTATCGGTGGAGCAACAGTCGGAGCTTGGTCGCGTTGCCGCTACGGCACGATGGGCGCCAAGCTAGGAAAGAGCATCTAACCCCCGATCGTCGCTTGAACCCAGCCTGCTTGGCAGCTCGCCGCTCAAATCAGACGGCTTTGACACTGCGCTTCCGGCACTCTTCGCCTGCAGCATCGCTTCCCAGCGGTGGGCTAACCGCCGCCAAAACTCCTGCTCGCTTTCGCTCAACGCCTGTTCGGCAAGTGAATTGCATCGCGAAATTTGGTTTTGAAAGAAAACGCTCTTCTCGAGCATGGCGGCCCCCATAGATAAGATGCCCCGTTGTCAGCGCTGGGCATAAATCTCTATCGCTATCCGTAAGATTTGTAAGATCAAGCGAGCACACCCAGCGTGAATTATTTTCACTGTTGCAAGTCAGTCACTGTCGAAATCGTGCCGCAACGCGGCGCGTCGGCCCGCGCAGCGTGTTGGCAAAGCCGATCAGCCACATTGCGACGGTGGTGAACGCGATAATCAGACAGGGTAACCCGACGAACAGCATGGCAAGTAAATTCTAGCCACCCGCCGCGTCTGCCATTTGACAACACAAAATGGCGCTTCTGTTCCGTCGGAAGTTCAGACAGCAAAGCCGCCGGGCAAAGTGGCATAGCAAACCGGCGGCTTTGCCTTCGTCCCCCACAACGATGTCGTCCTAGGCAGGAGGCATCGTTAGGGTGTCGAACCGACGGCATGGCGTGCGCGCGGTTCGACTGAGAAAGAATAGCGTAGACAAGGTCGTGCTCAAGGCACATTTTTTAGCAGAAAGAAACCAGAAAATTCCGTTCGTTCGCGCAAAAAAGCCCCACGCGGGTGCCAGGGTGACACGGTGCGGCCGGGGCAGTGAAGCTGACTCGGCTAAAGGACAGCGCCAGCGCCTTAAAATGCTGCGCTTACTCGCCGGCGTATCGATGACGCTTCAGCGGAATTCCAGGCATCGACAAGGTTCGTTTTCCGACGTTCGGCCACAAAATGTGATTGGACGCCCCCATGAGTGGCCTTTTCACCCCAGGCGACTCCTCCTAGGCTCGTCCTGTTCGTTAGGCCAACGTGACCAGGGGACGGCACGATGACTGTGACGCAGATTTGCATTGTTTCTTGGGCGATTCTCGGCCTGATCGTGGTTGCTATCTTGTTACGTTTCCTGGGACGTGGGGATGAACGCGGAAGAGAAAATCGCACTTGATCTGAGCACGTTGGATTGAAATTCGACGCGCGGTCGAACAAGCAAGACTACATCCAATGAGCCAGCGTTAATTAGCGCCGGCGAAGTTCCTCATCATTGCGTTGCATGGTGTTGGCCGCCCACACGGTGAGTGGCGCACCTGCGATGAGTAGGAGCAAGCCTTTCCATCCCTCGACCCAGCCTGGCCACAAAAGGACGGCCAGGAGTGCAGTGAACACTGCTGTGGCGAAACCTGCTTTGAATGCGTTTGTCATGGCCCCAACCCCCGTGTATTGCGGCTGTCGGCCGCGCCATGAATTTCACATAGTCTAACCACATTTTGGCCGCCTTTCCTAGGACCAAGTCCGCTTAGGCCACCGATATTTTGGCGAGCGAAAACAGCGAAAACTCCGCCGAGGAGGGTTTTCCCTACTCCGTCAAAACCGCCAGGGACGAGCACGCCGAGCGCGTGGATTCGTTTTTGACGAGCCGGGTTACCGTATCGGGCCCGTCGTGGTATCTCGGCAAGCAGCCACACCCGCAGTATCTTTAGACTGTATGACTGAACCTAATCTCATTCGCTTCTTGGATGCTCAGGATCAGATTTATACGCAGGTCGTTGAGGAGCTTACTAATGGACGCAAGCAGACCCACTGGATGTGGTTCATCTTTCCGCAACTCGCGGGCCTCGGGCAAAGCGCCATTGCGCAGCACTACGCCATACGTGATCTAGATCAGGCCAGAAGGTATCTAGCTGACGCAATTCTCGGACTCCGTTTGCGTCAGGTTGTAAGACTGATGATGGCCCATACGGGGAGTCGGCGTTCGAAATTCTTGGCTCTCCAGATGACTTAAAATTGCGATCATGCCTGACGTTGTTTCGTGAGGCAGCCTCCGAAGATTTAGATCGCTTATTATTCACCAAGGCTTTGGGCCAATTCTATCGTGGCCAAGCCGATAGCCGTACTCTGGAGCTCTTAGGCTGAATAGTCTTGGTCGACGTTAAAGCGAACTGCTCCGATGGGAGGGCCTCATGAAAAGAATAGTCGCTCTCATTGATGGCACGTGGAACAAGGAGGGGAGCGGGGCAGATACCAACGTTGCGAAGCTCGACAACGCAAAGAAAGTTCGAGCCTTCATCCAAGCAATCGCAGCCGACGGTACTCTGCAGCACGTGCACTACCATGATGGGGTAGGGAGCGAAGGGGATTTTGTGCAAAAAGTGCTAGGTGGCGCTGTTGGCTTGGGGCTTAAGAAAATCATTCAGGAGGTCTACGAATATATCGTCACCGATTACGCGTCGGGTGACGAGCTATACATCTTTGGTTTCTCTCGCGGAGCTTACGCGGCACGCGCATTGGCAGGGCTGATTGGGGCTTCGGGGATACAGCGTAAGCTAGACGCGAACGTTTTCGAGATCGCCTGGCAACACTATCGGGTAGCGCCAGCAGTAAGGAAGCAGCCTCAAACAGCGGGTATGAGCGACCGAAAGACCTTGGCCGACTACGCCAGGCTTGCGGCAAAGCAGTCGTTTCATGACATGCGCACTATCACGTGCGTGGGTGTTTGGGACACTGTGGGATCGTACGGCATCCCAGCGGGAATTGGTCTTGCTCCGCTCGCCAGATATTTCGCGCTTATAACGCTCGGCTTTCACGATACGAGTTTCGGTGACCATATCAGACTAGGATTACACGCCGTGGCGGTCGATGAGCATCGAAGACCCTTCGTGCCGACATTTTGGACGATTCCCAGAGGAGAAGAGCCAAAGGGGCACGTCGAACAAACTTGGTTCGCAGGAGCCCATTCTAACGTAGGCGGCGGCTATACCGATAGCGGTCTCTCAGATCAGGCACTCATCTGGATGATCGCGCGAGTGCAGGCGCTAACCGGTCTGCAGTTCGATGTGGCAGCGGTGCGGTCCAATACAAAACCAAACATTGCCGGTGCCGTTGTGGATTCTACTCAAGGCTGGCCAGTGGACCATCTATTCCCGCACTATCGAACGATTTTGTCGCCTGTCGCTATTCATCATGGCTACTTCAGTAACAGCAAAGACCCCACAGAAGAGCACATCAACGAAAGAGTGCATTGGAGCGTAATGGCGAAGCGAACGAATGTTGCCGCCATTCGTTATTCGCCGCCTAATCTGATAACGAATGTACGGCCAGAACAAGTCGCAGAAATCACCGACGAGGAACGGACGCTCCTCGGACATGGGCCGATTTGCTGAGAGGCAGCCAGTTTGAGGCGACCTTACGAAGTCATTTTCCGCGAAAAGAGCAAGCCGTCGCTTTGACGGTCTGTCCCACTCGCACATCCATGTATCTCTGTCGTCGCTTACGCCGATTCGGCGAATCGTGCTAAATCTCATTGCGTGAGGATCACTCCAAACTATGGCGGCGGGCGGGAGGTCTCTATGGTAGACCTGCACGACGAAGCGAGTAATTCGGAGCGCGAAGGACAAATCGACACCGTTGGCCGGCTGCTTGTGGCCTTTGCCGTCGTTGTCGCCGTGATCACTGTCGCCGTCACTGTGATGGCTGCGTTGTCGCAATAGGTCGGTGACGGCCCTTTTTCTTCGTCACTCTTTGGGACGCAACAATTCCGGCGGCTTCGCGAAGTTCGCCGCAATGCGCTGCGCCTCGTCGCGGCGTGGCTCTCGCGTTTGAGACGCCTCGACGGTCCCGATAGCCCATATCTGATCGCCCAACCAACCGTGACCGCGGCGCCCGCAGCGGAGGATCATTTGATTGAGCGACGAGATGGTCTCATCCTGAGACTGCTTTGGCCTCTAGCTTGCTGATAATTCTGAGCTTTTGGTGTTCTCTGTGCTCACTATCGCCCCGCATGGGGCCCCTTAGCAGCGTCGGGGACGAGTCCGGCCGCGAACAAACAAACCTATATTCCGTCGTTGACATGTCGCTTTTCCATGCGGACATGAGCGAATCAGTGGGGACAAACAAACTGACAGGGGACAGACCATGAGCATTTCCGAGTCGCTTGATCCCGCCAAGGACAAGTCATCGAAGCCAAAACCTGCGGGAAGTATTCGTAAGCTGGCGCGTGCTGGTGCGTCTGTTTGGCGGGCAGAGAGTGAGGACGCCCAAATGTCGGCTGAGAACCTCGGGGCGTTGCTGCGCGAGGTATCAAAGGTTTCGATGGAGGAAATTGACCATCTTATTGTTGAGCTTCAAACGCTGCTCGGAAAACTACAGACCGATGGTGATCGCATTGAGCGCGACATCATGGAATATGCGACACTGAACGAACAGGCGACGCAATTGACCAAGATTGTCTTCGAGGGTGTGAAGCAGCTTCCGGCGCGAGCTTAATTGGTCCTAATTGCCCAGGCCGCCCGCTAATGGGAAGCTGCCCAGGTCTGCCGCCGCCAGCGGGCGTATCCACGATTCCACAGCGGCCCGCGCGCTTGGTTTGTCTAAGACCGGGCGTGTCACGATTTCGGTGAAAGGCTGGGCGCCAAACACTACTGGCCAGTGTAGTATCGGCCGCGATTCAAACAACTTGTGCGTCGAGTTCAGACACTCTGCTTGTCGAATATCAAACGACCGCCATCTCGCTCACCGCCTCGTGTGGCCCCGGCCAGCTGGCTGAGTGTTTGCGATGGTCCGGGGCCACGAACCCGAGATTGCCATGCACAGATTTCTCGGGCCCAGAGACAGCGCGCCCGGGAGGGTACGCTGCTCTGCGACAACGTTGAGCAAGGCCGCGTTGTAATTCCAGTGGGGTTTGAAGTTAAGGTTACGCGCTGACCGGGGCGGTCGCTTGCTCGCGTCGCGCCAGGGCAGCTTTGCAAAGTTCCCCGCAATCCGCTGGGTCCTCTTTCCTCGGTCGCACGCAATTGATTTCAACGGTCTCGTCGCTTTATTGTGTAACAGCGCCGGCAGCTTCACGAAGTTCGCCGCAATCCGCCGTGCGCGCCTTCGTAATCTTAACGAATAAGGTTGGCGACAAATCAAGCGTAATTTTAGCAACAAAGGAATTGCCGCTCCCGCAGGCTCAAATAAAGTTTAACTGAAGGATCAACTAGCTGCTGTGCTCGGACGCGCACTGGCTGCTAACTTTTCACCTCGCACCGAGGAACGACGTTTTGCGAATGCTATACCGATACGTGTATGAGGTCGCCGGTATACTCATAATGTGGATAATCAGCGCTGCCGTTCTTACTGGCTGCTATGTCATCGGACGGCGGGCGGCTTCTTATTTTGAGTTGGACATCAACGGTGACACAGTCGGGCTCATCTCCACACTCGGTTTTTTCTGGACAGGCATATGCTATTTTACCGGCCACCAATTCGACCGCTTATATGATCGCCTCTGCAGACTGCTAGGCCGGTGGGATGCCAGCTAGAAAGTGATCATTGTCGCCGCAACGATTCCGCGCAAAACAGCCACAAACGGGACGAACACTTCGACCGTGCTGACCCCACTGGGAAAGGGGGAGTGGCGGCAGCATTGTAATTAACCCTGTTGTGCTCTGCGTAAAACTGGGCCCCGCGCATTCCTATCCTTGGGGCCCTGTTTACGTGGCGTCTGCTCGTGCTCCTCCTAATCGTCGCTATTCCGCAAGACCCCTCAGCGCCGCATCGCGCAAGCGCGCGATCGCGTTCTCCGGCAGCCGCAGATTTAAGGATGCGTTCGGCCAGCGTGCTCTTGAGCACTGCGTCTTGCGTTGATGGCGGCAGGCAGCACCAAGCATCGTGTAAGGCCGTCCTCATCAGAGTGATAGTTTCAGGATCAAAACGGGCAGCCGCTTTTGCCATAATCGCTTCCTACGCGGTTACTACTGCAAACAGGGTGGCTCATGAAGGCGACCGTCGTCTGACAGTTGGGTGACACAAGACAATTACCTGTTATGCGATTTTTGGCGATTGAAAAATCGGGTCAAGTAAATACGCAGCGATGATCGCTGGCGTTCAAGCTGTGCCCGGAATTTTAATGTGAATTTTTAAGCCGAACGCGGCTCGGGAGAGACCCACTAGCGCTCTGGGTAAGGCAGTGCTAAGAGCTCCGCGTCTCGTAGGGCAGACTCTTTGTCCCGCGGGCAAGCCATCGAAAAACAACAGACTTTCAGTGTCAGGGTAGGAGGACACCATGAAGTTTCGTCCACTTCACGATCGTGTCGTCGTCAAGCGCATTGAAGCCGAGGAGAAATCCGCCGGCGGCATTATCATCCCCGATACCGCCAAGGGAAGCCGTCGCAAGGGGAAGTTATCGCTGTCGGCCCAGGCGGACGCGACGAGGCCGGCAAGCTGATCCCGATCGACCTAAGGGTTGGCGATCGCGTGCTGTTCGGCAAATGGTCAGGTACCGAGGTCAAGATCGACGGCGAAGAACTCCTGATCATGAAGGAGTCCGACATCATGGGTATCATCGACGAGGCGGTGTCCAAGAAGAAGGCCGCGTAACCCAAGCTTCAGCCGTTATTCGCCGCTCGCGGCCCCTGCCGGTCGCGCCGCGGGAACGACAGTTTGTAAGAATTGAGGAGGACTCAAATGGCTGCCAAAGAAGTAAAATTCTCCGTCGCGGCGCGCGACAAGATGTTGCGCGGCGTCGATATTCTCGCCAACGCGGTGAAAGTGACGCTTGGCCCCAAGGGCCGCAACGTCGTGCTGGACAAGTCGTTCGGTGCCCCGCGCATCACCAAGGACGGCGTCACCGTCGCCAAGGAAATTGAGCTCGAGGACAAGTTC
>Ga0187769_10001978_pt1 | contig 11875 bp, 6 predicted proteins | sample 0116_SJ02_MP02_1_FD_133140 | JGI IMG/M metagenome (GOLD analysis project Ga0187769, IMG submission 133140) | Tropical peat soil microbial communities from peatlands in Department of Meta, Colombia - 0116_SJ02_MP02_10_MG | ecosystem: Environmental > Terrestrial > Soil > Wetlands > Peat | place... | reverse complement strand
TGTCTCTCCCAGGGTATTCCAGGCTGTGGCGCGCCACTCTCCAGAATCATAGCGAGTCCATTCCGTCAGCCAGTATCCTGTACGCTCTTCGCGGTGCGTCTTGTCTACGTTACCCGCAAACGCATAGCGAATATTGACGCGCACTCTCAGCGGAGAACTTTGCATTTTCTGAATGCCAAAGATTCGGAATTCCACCACTCCCGGCCGATACGACGGCAGGTACGCGCGCATTTGCTGCAAGAATTGATCCTTGCTTGTGGCAGCGTCCGGCAAAAATCTCCTGCGGTAAACTTCGACTCCGTTTGCGGATCGAACGAGGCTTTCTTCTGCAAGCGCCACTGGCGTCGCCGCGAGCGAGGACTCGAGAAACTCCGCCAGGGTTCGTACGGGGTTACCACCGGAGCGTAGCTCTGTTCCCCATGCATCCAAAAGCTGCTGGATCTCGGCAGCGTAGAGTTCCGTCACGTACTCATCGGCCCCTGGTTTGACGTGGCGAAGGACGTCATCGAGTGGGGATTTTTTGGGGTAGTGCGGGACCACACGAGACTCTGCCAAAGGTAGTGACAACGGTTGTGCGGGAAGGCGCGGAGAGATCAAGGCATGCCATCTGCCGGCGTGAAGCGGAGCTGGTAGAAACAATGCCGGTGCCCAACGCAAGCTTCGGAGAAGATCTCGGCGTGACAGCAAACATTTTTCCTTGACACGTGATCCCATAGGAGTCCCGGATTCCTCAGAATGGTAGCGCGAAACTGTCGTGCTGTCTTTTTGGAGTAAGAGCCATTGTTCCACGAACAAATAAATGTTGGGGAAGCCTGCTGATTCTGGGCATCCGTTTACAGTCGCTAGGACTGCGGCGCGGGACCGGTGGAATGGCCGATGACCAGTTCCGCAGAGATCTCATACTCCTTGCCATGGGGGCTAGCGGAAGTACAGAGCTCGTGCAGCACGTCCGCGGCCATGCGCCCAAGCAAGTCGCGGTGAATATCGACCGTGGTCATGGAAGGAGCGCTGTACTCCGCGAGTCGGGTGCGGTCAAATCCTGTCAGCGAAATATCCTGCGGCACGCGGCAACCCGCCTCCAATAGCCCTTTGAGAACGCCCACTGCGGTCTGATCGTTGACGGCCATCACCGCTGTAGGCCGTGGAGACATTTTAGCCACCGCGAGTCCCGCGGCTAGCCCACCCTCGAAGCGCAAGTTTCCTTGCAGTATGGGTCCCGGGGCCAGCCCGAGACCAAGCAGAGATCTTTGGTACGCTTCCAGTCTGGCCACGTTAGACTTCAGCTTGGGTCTGCCAGTTACGAAAGCAATATTGCGGTGTCCCAGATCGTAGAGGTGTTTGACAAGTTGATCGATGCCGGACGCGTAGTCGATGCGCAGAGTACTGACGTATCCGCTTGCTGGCGCCAGATCGAGGAAGGTAACAGCTATCTTTCGTCGGGTCAGTTCCTCAATTAGCTGCGCGCTGATTTCGGACGTCATCACCGCGACACCGCTGACCTCGTGAGCCATCATGCGTGCCACGGCTTGCCGGGTGAGCTGTGGATCATAGTTGGTGTCGCTCAGGAGAGCGTCGTAGCTCAGTTGGTGGGCGCGGTCCAGAAAACTCTTGATTATCTCAGGGAAAAACGGATTCTCGATGTCGGAAACAACAATGCCCAGAATATGCGTACTGCGCGAGGCCAGACGACGAGCGTGAATGTTGGGTAGATAACCGAGGCGCTTGACCGTGGAGAGAACCATACGGCGGGTTTGGCGGCCGACTTTTCCTCGTTTATTCAAGACATTCGACACCGTGGCGGTAGAGACGCCGGCGGCTTTAGCGACATCATCAATCTTCAAGCCCATAAGTGCCACCGCCTGCGAGGGCACACAAGGCACAGCAAGACTCGCAAAGTCTCAATTCGGATAATTTTAACCGCTAGGAGTATAACCTAATACTCGACAACAGGCAACAAGTCTGTAAACGCTTTCTCGCGACCAAGGTTGGTCGCCTTTCGCGAACCACTCATAAATCGTCAAGCACCCATTAGCGGCACGGGCTAGCAAGTCACGCAAAGATGGTAACTTAGGAAGTCTCCAATTTGAGGTGAGTCACCCAGGGAAAAACCATAATCTGAAAATATTACTTGACAAGTAGCGCGAGGTTCGTGTAAACGATTGCTCAAGGTTAAGCGGTTAAGCTGTGCTATGGGGTACGTTTTCGAGCAGGGTTCAACCGTTCACTACACACGTGGCGGACCTTGAATTTGGTCGACACACTATATCCTGGCGCATCTCTGGTGCGGGATCGCCGGTGCGGGCCCCCACGGCGCGAAGATGTCGAGGTACATCGGCACTAGGCCGATTCGCTTCTCTTGATGGCGGACGGACTAAGGAGGCAAAGCTATGGGACCTCGGGCTAGGCTCTTTGGAGAACTGGTTCTATTCGTAGGATGTGTACTTCTCACCATATTTTTCGCCGCGGCTCCCGTGTGCGCGCAAGTCGATACGGGGGCAATCTTGGGTACGGTGACTGACCAGACCGGCGCAGTTGTTGTCGGGGCCACGGTCACGCTGACCAATGAAGGCACCGGCGCCACGCTTTCGCTGTCCACCGGTTCCGACGGAAGCTATAAGTTCACACCGGTCAAAATCGGGAATTACACCGTGAGTGCCACGGCGAAAGGTTTTGAGAAGACCGAGTTGCGCCACATCGTAGTCAACATCGGGGCGCAAGTCGTCGAAGACTTGACCTTGAAGCCCGGTGCGGTATCTGAAACCGTGGAAGTGAGCGCGGCAGTTCCGCTGATGCAGTCTCAGGACGCCTCGGTTGGGCAAGTCGTTGATCGGCAAACCGTCGATGACCTACCGCTGAACGGTCGCAACTTTACGTTCCTTGCGCAATTGTCTGCCGGGGTTAATACTCCGCAAGCGGACACTCGCGGCAACGCCGCGTCTGGTGCCTTTGTTGCCAACGGCCAGCAGCCTTCGTTGAACAATTACCTTCTGGACGGCATTGACAACAACTCGGATACCGTCGACTTCCTCAACGGCACGAACTACGTGGTTTTGCCCCCCGTCGACGCCATTCAGGAGTTTAAGGTCCAAACCACCGATTTCAGCGCGCAATATGGCCGCTCGGGCGCCGCTATTCTTAATGCCACGGTCAAATCGGGCACCAATGAGTTTCACGGCGCGGTATGGGAGTTCTTCCGTAATGACAAGCTGGACGCAGCAAACTTCTTTGAGGATGCCGGAGATATTCCCAAGGGCGAGCTCCGGCAGAACCAGTTCGGTTTCACTGCCGGCGGCCCTGTGGTGATTCCCCACGTCTTTAACGGCAGGAACAAACTGTTCTTCTTCGCCGACTACGAGGGACTCCGCAGGGTTCAAGGAACGACTTCGACGGCTACGGTGCCGACCGTTGCCGAGCGCAACAGCAACTACATGAATTTGTCAGATCTGATTACCGGCCAAACGGGCGCGGTTAGCGATGACCTAGGACGCACGTTCCCTGTTGGGACGGTTTTTGATCCCGCCACGACTAGAGCTGTGACCGCCGGAAGCCCTGACCCGCTCACCGGCCTCACAGCAACGACTACGGGTTATGTCCGCGATCCTTTCGGGAGCTTTGGGAGCGGAACTTGCCCGCTCAATACCATTAACTTCACTTTGAGCGCTTGTAACCTAAACCAAATCCCCGCCGCCCGCCTGGACCCCAATGCCATTAAGTTGATGAACCTCTATCCCCTTCCCACGACTAGCTCGCTATTCAATAACTTCGCTAGCTCGCCCAACCTGTTCGAACACAGCAATGCTTTTGATTCCCGTTTGGACCTAATCGTGAACCAACAGAATTCGCTGTTCTTCCGGTTCAGTCTCAAGGACGATCCTGAGTTCATCCCAGGCGTCTTCGGTGGTATCGCCGATGGCGGCGCCTTCCAACAGGGCAATCAGACTGCCAACGCCCAGCAGAGCGTGTTGGGTTACACCCGGACATTTTCACCGACGCTGGTCAACGAAGTGCGTATCGGTCTGAATTATCTTCACACCACCCGTTCGGGGCCAGAAGCGGCAGTCAACGGTCTTCCCGCACAGTTCGGCATTCAGGACATCCCGCAGGGGGATCTGAACGGCGGGCTTCCCGCCTTTGGGATCAACGGCCTGTCCACCCTCGGCAGCAACAATTTCTTGCCCTCCAACGAGATCAGCTCAACGATCCAACTAACCGACGACCTCACCAAAATATACGGCAAGCACGCCTTCAAAATGGGTTTTGAGTGGCAGCATGTGAAGTTCTCGACCCTGCAGCCTTCCTGGTCGCACGGTCAATTCAATTTCAACAGCAATTTTACTGACATCCCCGGCGGTGTGGATACCAGCAACACTGGCCGCGCCGAGTTTCTCCTGATCCCTACAGCTTCCACCGTGGGCGGCCCCAACTACGTTGGCGGCCCAGATAGCGTTTTTGTATCCAACATAGCCCTCACCGACGACGGCAAGAACTACTACGGAGGGTACATACAAGACGACTGGAAGGTCACCTCCAAGTTGACCCTCAATCTTGGGTTACGCTATGACTATTTTGGTCAAGTCTATGAGCATCACGACGCTCAAGCCAACTTTGTGCCCAGTGCTCTCGGCGCGCCTACGGAGTTAATTCCTTTAGGTAACCCGAACCTCAGTCAACTGTCGACAAGTTATACGACCTTGCTTGCCAAGGACGGAATTACGCTGCTCGAGAGCAACAAATACGGCGGCGGCCTTGGCACTGTGCAAAAGACCAACTTTGCCCCGCGTCTCGGGCTTGCTTATCAGGCTACCCCGAAGCTAGTGGTGCGCGCCGGCTTTGGAATCTTCTTTAACGCTTTCGAAAATCGGGGATATTCGCCGAACCTTGGCGAAAGCTACCCTTTCCAGTATAGTTTCAGCTATTTTTCAGCCAACGGCTATACGCCCATGACCTTTCCGGGCTGCGCTGCCACGGGTAACCCCAACTTTACTGCTACCTTTGAGATGGGTTTTGCCTGCACTCCGTTGAGTCCCTCCGCCGTAAACGCGAATGGGTTGGCTTTGCCTGGAATTCAGTTCAATTATCAGACCCCGTATAGTATCGGGGCCAATCTGACGCTTCAGTACCAGATCACCCCTTCCTTGGCTTTCCAGGCTGGCATCGTAACTACTCAAGGACGGCATATCGAAACTCTGCCCAATTCCAACAACGTAACCTCGGTGGCCTACTATCAGGCGAACCCCGCCACCTTGGTTCCTTATCCAGATTTCGGAAGAGGTGCCAGTTATGTCGAGACCAACGGCAACAGCAACTACAACGGTTTGCAGACGCAACTGGAAAAGCGCTTGGCCAACGGTCTAACCTTCCTGTTTACGTATACCTATTCGAAGGTCCTCACTGACGCCCGCGACGCCCTCAATCAGGGCAGCGCCTTAACCAGCTACCGAGCACCCTCCGTTCCAGGTTTCGGGATCCACAAGGATTACCAGATTGGGCCGGAGGACATTAGGAACGTCTTTCATTTCAGCGGTGGGTACGAATTACCCTTCGGTAGGGGCAAAGCCTACGCTTCCGGGGCTAGCGGCCTCGAAAACCAGCTGATCGGCGGCTGGAGCCTGCACTGGCAGTCGACATTTGAGGGTGGCCAGCCGATAACCGTTGGATGTCTATCGGCCACGGCTTCAGGTTTGGGCTGTGGCGCTCTTAAAATCTCGGGCCAGAGTGTTCACCTCGGACTGCATACAGACAGTAACGGCCTACTCAGTTGGTTCTCAAACGGCACGGCCGCTCTTACACAACCTTGTTTTATCGGTCAGAACGGACAGCCCATCACGGGCTCCCCTGCAGGATGCGTGCCCCTAACGGGTTTGGCAGCGCTTGGCGGGGTCGTCCAATACGAGGGGCCCGGCTTCCATAGGCTCGACCTCTCCGCTTTTAAGGACTTCCCCCTCTCGGAACGGTTTAAGCTCCAATTCCGCACCGAGATCTTCAACATATTCAATCATCCAAACTTCAATGCTCCGGGTTTTGGAGGCAACGGCGTGGTTGCCATTCCTAACTCACTCAGCTATACCAGTTCCAACTTCGGCGAAATTGGCGCAACCCGCGACGGTTCGTATGATGCCCGGGAAATCCAGTTCGCCCTCAAGCTCTATTATTGACCCCCCTACACCCCAACCGCGTGAGGGCGCTTCTTAAGGAGCGCCCTGCGTGGGTTTCGCGGGTGCCGAGTGCCTTCGCAGTGCTAATATGCAAGATGTTGTGACCCTGATCTGGTGGATAAGAGCTTGTGCAGTCCTGACCCTTGTAAACTGTGTCTTCGCGCTCTCGCACACGACAGCTCAAGACCTGGATTTGGACCGCGCTTACAAGCAGGCGGCCTCCCAGTATGAGTCTGGTAATCTCCCCGAAGCCGCGGCGCTGCTCGAAAAAATAGTCCGTCAGGCCCCGGACACTTTCGAATCGCAGGAACTCTTAGGATTGGTCTACGCCGCTCAGTCTCAAAATGACAAAGCGAACCCACACTTGGAAAAGGCCGTACGCCTGAACCCCGATTCCCCCGTCGCACGCACCAACTTTGCCAACAATCTGGTCCGCCTCGGAAAACTCGAGTTGGCCGGGCAGCAATTCAAGATCGCTTACTCCCTATCACCCCACGACTATCAGGCGAATCACAATTTGGGCGAGTTCTACGCTCGTTCCAACAAGGTTGCGGAAGCCCTTCCTTTCCTGGAACGCGCCCAGTTGATTGATTCCTCCTCATACGACAACAGCTACGATCTCTCTCTTGCCTATTTCCTCACCGGGCGCACCGCAGACGCCCGAACACTAATTGGCCTGCTTCTCTCCCGCGAGGACACTGCGGAATTGCACAACCTTCTTGCGCAGGTCGAGGAAAAGGATGGCAACTATGTTCTCGCTGCCAATGAGTACCAAGCTGCCGCGCACCTTGACCCCTCGGAAAATAACATTTTTGATTGGGGCGGCGAGTTACTTCTCCATCGAACCCTTGAGCCAGCCGTCGAGGTTTTCCGCCAGGGCACACAGCGCTTCCCGAATTCCTCTCGTATGGCCATTGGCCTGGGCATGGCCTACTATACCCTCGGAAAGTATGACGATGCCGTTAAGTCCTTGTTGCGGGCCGCTGACTTGGATCCCCAGGACGCTCGCAGTTACTTCTTTCTCTCTCGCGCTTTTGACAGTTCTCCCGCCCAGGCAGATGCGGTCATCGAACGATTGCACCGCTATGCGGAGCTACAGCCTGCAAACGGCCGGGCGGTCTTCTACTACGCCCTCAGCCTTTGGAAGGGGAAAAGGTCGCAGGACCCCAACCTCGACCTGGCGCAGGTTGAATCGCTTCTGAAAAAAGCAATCGCCTTGCAGCCAGATATTCCAGAGGCACACCTCCAATTGGGCAACCTTTATTCCGATCAGCACAAATATGCCGAATCCATCCCGGAATATCTCCGTGCCTGCGAACTCAATCCAGACCTCGCTGACGCTCATTATCGGCTTGCCCAGGCTTACGTTCACACCGGCCAAAAAGACCTTGCTCAGCCGGAATTCAAGATTTATCAGCAACTCGACGCTCAACATCTCGCCGATAGCGAGAAGCAACGAGCAGAGGTTCGCCAATTCGTCTATTCTGAGACGCATAGCGGTGAGGCCCATCCGTGATTTCGCTGCTTTCGCAAGGCTGCCAAGAGCAGGGCCGCCGCCGTGAGGAAGCCCTCTCTTTCCGTCGCTCCTCCGATGCTGTGGAACTCGCTCATCAACTTGCAGTCAGCCGCCGTGAGTTCTTGCGCGCTTCCTCGGGATTAGTTCTGGCCACTACCCTCCTGCGTTCCGCTCAGCTCGCTTTTGCGGCTACCCCACCTTCCAGGCGGAAAGTGGTTGTAATCACCTTTGGGGGTGGCGCGCGTGATCAGGAGACCTTCGCGCCGGAAGGTCAGCAGAACATCCCTCACCTGCTGCACGAACTCGTCCCCCAGTCCATTTTCTTCACGCAAGTGGTGAATCGGGGGATCCTCGGTCATTACGTGGCAACGGCAAGTCTGGCCACCGGCGTCTACGAGACTATCAACAACTTTGCTTCACTGCCCCCGCAATCACCTACAGTCTTCGAATACTTCCGCCGAGGCTTGAAACGTCCCGCTTCGGATGCATGGGTGGTGGCCCCAAGCAACGGCTTCAACCATATTGGTGAGAGCAGTCACAGGTCATTCGGTCCGGGTTCGGGGGCGCATGTGGTTTTGCCCAAATATCTGTTGAGTGCGGCCACCTCGGGCCAGGCTGATTACGGACATCTGCTGCGGGACAGCTACGAAACGCCGCTCTACGCCCCGGAGCTGGTAGGTCACACGTTCGAATTGGAGCAGATGGAAAAGATTCTCAAGCTTTCCGTGGATGACTTCAAGGCACACGCCCGGACCTTGTCCAGCCCGGATGAGCTTTCGATCTACATTGTGCGCCAGCTCATGCGCCAGGTCGCACCCAACCTGCTTTGGGTGACGCTGCACGACATCGATATCGCGCACGCTGGAGCGTACTCGTTATACATCGAAGGAATTCAGCGCACCGACCGCTTGTGTGCGGAAATCTGGAAGGCGATCCAAAGTGAACCGGAGTATGCGGGAAGAACAGCGCTGTTCATCCTGCCCGATTTCGGGCGCGATTCCGACGACGACGCCGGAGGCAACGGATTCCAGCACCATCGCACGGGTGATGCCGCCTCCAGAACCACGTGGATGATGGCCCTGGGTCCCGGCATTCGCCAGGGCGTTGTAAGCGACCGCCGCGTGGAGACGACCGACCTGGTGCCTACGTTGGGCGCAATGATGGGCTTTCCCACGCCACTGGCTCGCGGCACGCCGATTTCCGAGTTGCTCTAGAAGCGCTATGCTCCCCAGCGAACTCAAAGCCGAAGACTTTCACAGCTATCCCCCGGAAGCGCGGAGACTGGCTGGGGATTACCTCGAGACATTCCGCCAGTTGCCACTCACTTTCCTGCCGAATCTTCTCAGGGAAGTGATGGACTTCGATTTTGCGTTTCCGGCAGAACGCAAAACAGTTCAGTGCGAATTGGGTTTTCTGCGCGCGCTGCCCCAGGGCCAAAGAGAAGAAGTGTTTCGCGGCTTCCAGGCGATCCGCATTGCCCCGAGGCTGGAGCAACTGGACTGGGTCAACGCGCCCGCACAGTTTGTCGAGCAGTTGTCGGCTGAGCTCTGGACGACAGGACAATTGGATGCGTTCCGCAAAGCAGCCTTAGAGTACGCGGAGCGGCTCGGGGCATCGCTATCCCCCGATGCGCTGGCGATGCCCAGGCTTGTGATCGTCGTCGTCGGTAAGGACGCGGAATCACCACAAAGTTCCCTTTTTCGCAAGCTGCGTGCTCGCGGGGCGTATTTCACCAGCATCGCTCCGGAAAGAGGTCTGGAACAGTTGCTGCGAGCCGTGGAAGCGCGGGCGCAGGCGCACCCCGAGGCCTACGGGCATTGGTATATTGACGGCGGGCCGCAAGCGCAGTGCAGTTTACAAATGACTTGCGTGTCCTACGCCGGGTTGGAGCCCGTGCGCGCGGCGTTGCTGGCGCGAATTCAGGCGGAAACAAAGAAACCGGGGATGGGCCCGGAGGTATTGCGCAGCTTGTTGGCAGCGATCCGTCCGGAGGAGCTCGGAGCAGCCTCGGGAGACGCGGTACTGGATCGCTTCCAGGTGAAACTCCTTACCGAAGGGTCCGGCACGCAAATCTTCAGCACCAGCTTTGTGCAGTGGGCGGCACGCGAGGCGCTACGGCGTGCTGAGCCGCTCACGCTGCTGGTGCGCTTTGCTCCGCGGCAAAGCCAGAAGCCGATGAATGAACTTCTCTCCCCCACTCTGCAACCCCCACAACTTGACGCCCTTGGTTCGCTGGTGGATGCAGACATGGCGGCGTATTACTGCTTCTTGAATCAGCAACGGCTTCCTGGAGCGGCGCAATCGATGTTCCTCGCCTGGTTTGAGAACCATGGGGAAGCAATCGCGATTTCTCCGTCGATGCCGGGTGGAACGGTGTCGACGTCAGCGGCCACCATCGAGCAACTACTGTCGTGGCTCGCATGAGTGCCGTCTTTGCGATCTCCAAGTCTGAGGAAAGGGAACGCCCATGACGCCTATCGCAAAAAGGAATGGAAGTAAGCTCACAGTGATGCGATCCGTCGGTAGTCTCCTCGCGATAGCCGTTCCGTTGGTGCTGGTAGGCCCCGGCTTGGAACGAGGGGCACCGACCGATGCGGCTGCTCCGGTTAAGCTGGCAGAGACACCCCCCATGGGTTGGAACAGTTGGGATGGCTATGGAACGACAATCAATGAAGCCCAGTTTCGAGCCAATGCGGATTGGCTTGCTGCCCATTTCAAATCCTATGGCTGGCAGTACGTGACCGTGGACATGGAATGGTTTGTCACCAATCCCGTGGCGGAAGGCAACTCGAAGACGTTTCAGTACGTGATGGATGAGTTTGGCAGGTACATCCCTCCTCCGGCGCGTTTTCCTTCGGCGGCCGGCAATGCGGGGTTTAGACCCTTGGGCGACTATGTACACTCGCTCGGCTTGAAATTCGGCATCCACATTCTTCGCGGCATTCCCAAGGAAGCGGTAGAAAAAAATCTGCCGATCGCGGGGTCGTCGTTTCATGCCAGTGAAGCGGCCGACAAAACGGACACCTGTCCGTGGAATTACGACAATTTCGGGCTGGACATCGCCAAACCGGCGGCTCAGGCCTATTACGATTCCATCGCGCAGCTGTACGCGAACTGGGGCGTGGATTTAATCAAGGTGGACTGCATCAGCAGCCATCCGTACAAGGGCGATGAGATTCGCATGCTGAGCACGGCGCTGCGAAAAACGAATCGCCCCATCGTTTTGAGTCTTTCCCCCGGTGCCGCCCCGATCGAGAAGGTCCAGGAGATGCGCCTCTACGCGCAGATGTGGCGCATTTCCGATGACATCTGGGACTTGTGGCACAGCGACGTGCCGTATCCCCAAGGACTCAGCGACCAGTTCGCTAATGCAGCCAAGTGGGCGCCGTTTTCGGAGCCAGGCCACTGGCCCGACGCCGACATGCTGCCGGTTGGCCAGTTAGGTCCCGCGCCCGGCTGGGGCCAGGCACGCGCCACGCGGCTGACGCACGAAGAACAGCGAACGCTGGTGACGCTCTGGTGCATGTTTCGCTCGCCTTTGATGATCGGGGGCGACTTGACCGCCAGCGATACTTGGACCCAGTCGTTGCTGACGAATCCAGAGGTGCTGGAGGTAGATCAGCACACCACGGGGAACCATCAAGCGCTGAGGTCGGACAAGGCAATTGTCTGGACGGCGCAACCTGCTTCTAGAAAGGGCCTCTATGTGGCGGTATTCAACCTGCAAGATTCTGTCGAAACCTATTCCTACTCGTGGAGCGAACTGGGCCTCGCCGGAAAACGATATATGGTTCGCGACTTGTGGGAACGAAAGGACCTGGGCTCGGCGGAAGCCCTCCGCGTCGCCCTGCCAGCGCATGGCACCGTTCTTTACAAGCTCGTGTCCATCAGGGACTAGACACGCCCCAGTTTTTCGAGCAGTCCGTAGGTTTGAGCACAGATGATAAACAAAACGGAGATGACCGAACACCTTTCACTACTCCCCAACTGAAAGCGTCAATGTGCCTTACGCTGAGGCTTTCCACGTTATTTCGGGGCGATTCCTTCAAATAAATACCCTTCACACGATCTGGCCAACGGACGCAGATGAAACCACCTCATTCTGACCTGCGGGATTGGATTCCACAGCGCCAATTAGGTCGATCCCTGGACTAGCCATCGCTCTTGCAAGGGAAGCACGGAACGGCAACTCGCCAACCCTCAC
>Ga0187769_10001977_pt1 | contig 11881 bp, 10 predicted proteins | sample 0116_SJ02_MP02_1_FD_133140 | JGI IMG/M metagenome (GOLD analysis project Ga0187769, IMG submission 133140) | Tropical peat soil microbial communities from peatlands in Department of Meta, Colombia - 0116_SJ02_MP02_10_MG | ecosystem: Environmental > Terrestrial > Soil > Wetlands > Peat | place... | reverse complement strand
CTACCACGCCGTCCGCGAGCTGATTGAGGAGTGGGACCTGGACTTCGTGGGGATCAAGGGGCAGCCCGAGCTCACCAACTCCTTTTGCACCATGGATCTCACCGAGGCCTTCCTCAACGATCCGTACGACTGGGAAGGGCCGCACGAGCCGATCGTGTGCGCCACCGAGGCGGACTCGGACGGCGCCCTCACCATGGAGATCTTCAAGGAGATCGCCGGAACTCCGGTGCTTTTTGCCGACGTCCGGCACTACGACGCCGAGGGGGGCTTCTGGGACATGGTGAACTCCGGCCAGCACGCGACCTACTTCGCCGGGCGATCGTTCGACCCCAAGGTGAACCTCCCCAAGGTGAAGCTGCTCCCGGAGATCTTTTACTTCCCGGCGGGGGGCGCCGCCGTCCACCACATCGCGGCGCCGGGCGAGGTGACGCTGGCCCGGCTCACCCGCAAGAACGGGAAGTACTGGATGGCCATCGCCCCGGCGGAGTTCCTGTCCTTCCCGGAGAAGAAGGCCATCGCCAAGGACCAGGCGACCACCGGCGAGTGGCCGCACGCCTTCACGAAGCTGCGCGTGCCGCCCGAGCGATTCATCGCCACCTACAGCTCCAACCACACCCACGGGGTCTACGGCGACTACGTCGAGGAGCTCAAATGGGTTTGCAAGATCCTAGGAATGGAGGCTGAGATCTATGTCTAGTCCTGCCCCTTCGTCATCGAAGCCACGTCTTGCCGGCATTGTCGCGGCCCTGTTGACCCCGATGCGGGACGGAGGGACGCGCCTGGATATTGAGGCGACCTCGCGACTGGTGTCCTGGCTGGTGGATCGTGGGATTCACGGTCTGTACATCGCGGGGACGACGGGCGAGGGGCTCTACCTCGGCCCGGACGAACATCGGCGTCTGGCGCGGGCGGTCGTGAAGGCGGCGCGCGGCGTCCCGGTGGTGGCGCATGTGGGAGCGCTCACGACCGCCCAGGCCGTGGCGCTGGCCCGCCAGACGGTCCAGGCCGCGGCCACGGCGGTGGCGGCCATCCCGCCGCCCTACTACGGCCTGACCCGGGAGGAGTTGTTGACATACTTCACGGCAATCGGCAAAGCCGCCGAGCCGCTGCCGCTCTATCTCTACAACATCCCCAGCCACGCGCGGAACGATCTGCCCCCCGCGCTGGTGGCGGAACTCCGCCAGGCGGTACCGGCCGTGGTAGGGATCAAGGACAGCAGTGGTTTCCCCGGGCGCGTCCTCGATCTGGTCCGGACGCTGGGGCCGGGTTTCGACGTGATCTGCGGAAACGACGAAAAGGTCCTGAGCGCGTTTCAGGACGGCGCGGCAGCCATCGTCTCGTCCGGTGCGGGGATCTTTCCCGATCTGTACCTGGAGCTTCATGCCGCCTGGAAAGCCGGTCGGCTGGCAGAGGCACAGGCGGCGCAAGCGCGGATCATCACCATGCAGGAGGCTCTCGGGAACGGCGCGCGCCTCGGGTGGTACAAATATGCCCTGGCGCTCAAAGGCGTCCCGATCGGTGGGGTGCGGGCGCCGCTCCTCGACCCCAGCCCGGCCGATCGGGAGGCGATCCAGAAACGCCTGAAGGAGCTGCAGCTGTTGTGATGTGTGGGGCCATAGAGGCGGATAGGATGCCCGTGGCCGAGCAAGGCTTAGAAGGCGCCTCCGCGGCGGATGAAGTGTGGTTCAAGCGAGACGGCTGTGGTCCTACGCTCGTTTGGGTTGCAGGCCTCGCGTCGTGAGGTGCAGAGGATCATGGAGCCCTCGACAGGTTACACTCCAAGGGGCTTCTTTGGACGTCACGCGCAGGCCTATCTCTTCATGCTGCCTGCGATCTTGTTGGCCGGCGCAGTGTCCCTGTACCCGATTGTCTATGCATTCTTTCTCAGCCTCTTTCGGACCCGGTATTTGGAGCGAGTCGCGTTCATCGGTCTCGGGAACTACCGGCAGCTCTTCGCCGATCCCGCCTTCCGGCAGAATCTGATTTATTCGCTCACATATGTGTTTGGATCGCTGATTGTGGTGCTGCCCTTTAGCCTCGGCGTCGCGATCCTATTGAACCAGCGGGTGAGGTACCGCGCCGTGTTTCGGGCACTGATCATCCTCCCGTGGGTGGTCTCGCAGACTATCATTGCCCTCTTGTGGGGATGGCTGCTGAATCCCGACTTCGGGCCAGGCATCTATGCGCTCGAACTCCTCGGAGTCGGGAAGGTGGGCCTGTTCACCGACACGCGGTCCGCGCTTCCCACGCTGATTGGGGTGAATGTCTGGGGATCGTATCCCATGGCGGTGATCCTTCTCTTGGCAGCCTTGCAGACAATTCCTAAGGAGTTGAAGGAAGCGGCACGCGTCGATGGGACCTCTCGATGGCAGCACTTCGCCCACATCACGCTGCCGCTGGTGCAGCCGACCCTGCTCGTGGCGACCATCATGCTGACCCTCCTCTATTTCAACATGGTGACGCTCGTCCTGATCCTGACCGGCGGAGGCCCCTTGGGAGCGACCGAGGTCCTCAGCCTGCGCGCCTTCAAAGAAGGGTTTGATTTTTGGCACGTGGGCTATGCGGCCACGCTGGGGATCGTGATCTTTTTCTTCAATGTGGTGTTCAGCCTGCTCTACATCCGCCTTCTTCGACAGGAGGGCCTCCAATGACCACGAAAACGTTGGTCTATGTCCTCCTCGTGTGCGTTGTCGTCCTTGCGGTGGTGCCCTTGCTCTGGGGCCTGAGCACTGCGCTCAAGCCGAAAGACGAGGTCGTGACCTACCCTCCTCGGTGGATTCCCAACCCCTCAACCCTCCGTAACTTCAGTGTGGTCCTCCGAGAGACGTCCATGCCTCGGTATTTTGCCAACAGCCTTCTGATTGGGCTGTGCTCTGTGGTGCTGACGCTGGGCATCGCTGCGCACGCTGGGTATGCTCTCGCGCGGTTTTGGTTCCCCGGCAAGAATGTGCTCGCCTTCGGCATTCTAGCGACAGCCATGATCCCTGGCATTTCCATCCTGGTGCCCCTGTACGCGCTCGCATCCAAGGTCAAGCTCTATGACGGGTACAGCATCCTGGTCATCGTGTGCACGGCCTGGCAAGTCCCGACGGTCATGTGGATGCTCAAGGGGTTCTTTGAGACGGTCCCCCGGGAGTTGGATGAGTCCGCGCTCATTGATGGCTGTACCCGATGGACGGCGTTCTATCGCGTCATCCTCCCGCTCGCCCGACCGGGACTGGCCGCCGCGGCGCTGCTGACCTTCGTGTTTGTGTGGAATGACTTCCTGATTGCCTTCACGTTGACGGTAAGCAATTCCCGCCGGGTCGTGGCGGTCGGGCTGTATCAGTACATCTCCCAGTATGGCATCGAATGGGGGGAGTTGATGGCCGCGGTGATGCTCGCCCTCCTCCCAGTGCTGGGGATGTTCCTGGCGCTCCAACGGCACTTCATCGGCGGTCTGACGGCCGGTGCAATGAAGGGGTAGTAAGAATTGGAAACGAGGAGAAAGGCCATGTGGCGAAACGATGGTGGACAGTGGCGAACGTTACGGGTGGTTGTTCTTTCGGTTGCGGTCCTCTTGGCGGTCGGTGGGCCGGCGCACGGCGCCACGAAAACCACGATCACTTTCTGGACCTTTCTAAACCCTGAGGCCGCAGATCCTCGATCCAAGGCCCTGAAGGCAGCTATCGACGGGTTCATGGCGGAGAATCCCGACATTGAGGTCAGGACTGAGTCCATTCACTGGGGGAAGATTGACGGATTAGCCATTCAGGCGGCGGCTGCAGGCGGCGGACCGGACGTCTTGAACGTCTATAGCGTGCAGCTCACCAAACATGTCAACGCCAAGACGGTCGCTCCCCTGAACGCCTATGTGGAGAAGTGGTACAGCCAGAACAAGAATGACTACATCATCCCACCCAAGGAGACGACATACGACGGGAAAGTGTATGCCCTGTTGTGGGAAACCCGAGTCTGGGTTCTCTATTATCGGCAGGACTTGCTGGAGAAGGCGGGGTTGAAGGTGCCGCAGACCCTGAATGAATTGGCCAAAGCGGCCCAGAAGATTGGCTCGGATCGCCTCCAGGGGTTCGTCGTGGGCCTGTCGGATACGCAATTGGCGGCCGCCTTCGTCGAGACCTTCGAGCCCCTGCTGTGGGGGGCGGGCGGGTCCCTCTTGGACGCCAAGGGCAAGGCGGCCTTCAACAGCCCGGCCGGACAGCGGGTGATGCAGTGGATCGCGGACCTCGTTCGCACCGGGGGGATGGGGAAGGGCGCGGCCAGCATGAACGCGGATGACATCCTCTCCGGATTCAAGGCCGGGACAATCGGGATGAGTTTCCAGGGAAGTATGCGGGTCAGCGCCGCTCGCGAGGCAAAGGACATTGGCCCAATGATCTGGACCGCACCGATGCCAGGATTCCAGGCGGGGAAACCATCTCCCGGCATGACTGCAGGGCAGACACTCACCATCGGTGCAAATTCCAAGAACAAGGATGTCGCATGGCGGTTCATCGAGTATTTCCTCTCCGCGAAGGCGCAGCTCCCATTCGCGAAGGCGGGCATCGTCCCGGTTCGCAAATCGGTCTATGCGGATCCTTTCTTCCAGACGCCCGAGGGTCGGGAAATCACCCAGTGGCGGGACTACATCGACAAGTACGGTCGAGTGGGCCGCTATCCCGAGGACTTTGCCAAGCTGAGCGAGCTCTTGGCCCGCGCGGCGCAGGACGTGGTGCTCCGGAACGTTCCCGTGAAAAAGGCGCTGGATGAGGCCGCGGCGAAGTACAACGCTCAGGCCGGAATGTAGGAGGTAGAATGCTGTCCCTGGGATCTTATCGCCCGCAGGTCCTCGTTGCTGGCGGCGGTCCATCCGGCATCTGTGCGACGATTGCCGCCGCGCGGAACGGGGCCCGGACCCTTCTCATCGAACGATATGGATTCCTCGGCGGCACGGCGACCGCTGCCTCCGTGGGCCCCTTTGCTCCGTTTCATCACGGTGACGAGCAGGTCATCAAGGGGATCCCTCAGGAGATTATCGAGCGACTGTACGCCTTGGGTGGAAGCACCGGACATATGAAGGTCCAGTACAGCTACGGGAGCGGGACCTATATGTGCTGGTTCGATCGGGAGATGTACAAGCACGCCGCGCTCCAGCTGGTGCAGGAAGCCGGGGCGGACATCCTCCTGCACACCTGGGCCTCTGAGGCCGTGATGGAAGGGGATCGGATAGGTGGCCTGATCGTTCAGAACAAATCGGGGCGCCAGATGATTCCTGCCGAGGTGGTCATCGATACCACAGGGGATGGCGACGTGATTGCCGCATCTGGGGCTCGCTTCGAGTTTGGGCGGGAGGGTGACGGCCGCGCCCAGGCGATGACCATGTTGTTCGAAATGGCCGATGTGGACATCCCCGCCGTCCGCCGCTATATCGAGGCGCATCCTCAAGATTTCGAATGGTGGTCGCCTGTCATTCCGGTCCATCCGCTTCGCCCTGAATTCCAGCAAGAACACTTCGTGGCTCAGGGATTCCTTTCGATGGTCAAGGAGGCCATGAGTACGGGCGAGCTATACTTGGGGAGGAACTCCGTGCTCCTGCTGACGACCCTCTGGCCAGGGATGATCACCTTCAACTCCACGCGGGTGATCGGCAAGCGGGGGACGGACGCACGCGAGTTGACCGAGGCCGAGATCGATGCGCGCCGGCAAGTGATGTCGCTGGCAGAATTCATGAAGAAGCACACACCGGGTTTCGCCCAGGCCCACATCGTGACCACCGGGGTCCAGATCGGTGTGCGAGAGTCGCGGCGGCTTGTCGGTGAATACGTCCTGACGTCCAAGGATGTCCAGCGGGGCCACAAGTTCCCCGATGGAATCACCCGCGGTTACTTCCCGATCGATATCCACAGTCCGACCAGCGGAGTAGGGTACCAGTCGGGCGGTTCTACGTGGACCGAGCTGGAGGACTCTTACGACATCCCGTATCGCTGCTGCGTTCCGGAGAAGGTGGAGGGGCTCCTCGTGGCTGGCCGCTGCATTTCCGCCAGCCACGAAGCGGTGGGATCCACACGGTCCACGGGGAGTTGCATGGCATTAGGTCAAGCAACGGGCACCGCGGCGGCCTTGGCAGCCCGGCAGGGTATCCTGCCGCGGCATGTCAATATCCAGGAGCTTCGCGCCCTTCTCGAAGGGCAAGGCGCGTCAATTCGTCGCCCCGAAGACCAAGCCCCCGGAAAACCGGCTCAGGCGACTTAGATGATCCCCAGGCGGAGACGAGAGATCGACGGTAATCGGTTTTGTGACAGGACCGACGAAGCGCGGTTGGGACTCCGGGCGCCGCTCCTCGACCCCGGTCCGGCCGATCGGGAGGCGATCCAGAAATGCCTGAAGGAGCTGAAACTGCTGTAGAGAGCCTAGAGCCCCCACTCCCTCCCTCCCCGGGTACCCGCCGAAGGTGGGTGTGGCGGGGGAGGGATCGGGAGGGGGACCCGAGTAGGATGGGTTGTCAACCATGTGCCGCCGTATCTTTCCCCTCGATAGCCATCTCCCGTGCGCCCCATACTCTACCCCGACTCTGGGACGCCCCCGCGGCGCGCTGGCGGCGCGGGCCTGGGGCAGCGGGGCGGGTCCCGTCGGGGGTGCGGTGCGGCCGGCGGCCCGATCGTTGCGCGGCCCCCCAAAGCGATTCCTATCACCTACTCAGAAGCACTCCGATCCTTTTCAGAGGCTCCCCTCATGCACCGTCCGGCGAACCAATTCTGGAGAGGAGGATATCATGAGAGGTCATGGGCTATCTCGGCGCGAGTTCCTCAATCGATCGGCCCTCCTGGGGGTAGGCATGACTGCCCTACCATTCCTAAAGGCGTGTGCCTCCGGGCCGACAGCATCTGAAGGCGCCCGGGAGATCCAACTCACGAAGAATCCAGGCGGACACATCCTGACCAACGTCAACTGTTTTTCGCCAGACAGCCAATGGATCGTCTACGACGTGCGATCCGACAAGGAGGGTGCGGTCTTCGACGGGAGGACCATCGAGCAGGTCAACGTCAGGACGGGCGAGGTTCAGGTCCTCTATGAGTCCAAGAATGCCGCGAATTGCGGCATCGTGACCTACCATCCAAGGGCGAACAAGGTCATCTGCGTTCTGGGTCCCGAGAATCCGACCGCGGACTGGCAGTACGCCTCCTCCCACCGGCAAGGCGTGATCGTGGAGACGGCCCGCCCCATGGAAAAGACAAACCTCGACGCCCGGAACATCCTCCCGCCCTTCACGCCCGGCGCCCTGCGAGGCGGAAGCCACGTGCACGTGTACAGTCCGGACGGAGAGTGGGTGAGCTTTACCTACGAGGATGCAGTCTTGGATGCCCTAGGGGCGAAGACCAAGCAGAAACTGGTCCAGCGCAACGTCGGCGTATCTGCTCCCTTCGGGCCGGTGACCGTTCCGCCGGGACCTCGCAACCACGACGGGATCATGTTCACCGTGCTGGTGGCCAGGACGACGGCCAGCCCAGCTCCCGGATCCGACGAAATCAGTCGCGCGTATGAGGAGGGCTGGGTCGGCACGAACGGCTACCTGAAGGCAGATGGTACGCGCCAGAGGCGCGCCATCGCTTTTCAGGGAAACGTGCTGGCCAAAGACGGCAAGACGACAGTGGCCGAGGTCTTTATCGTGGACCTTCCGGACGACCTCACGGTTCCGGGACCCGACGGTCCCCTGGAAGGAACGGAAACCGGCCCGCCGATGCCACCCAAGGGTGCTGTTCAGCGGCGCCTGACCTTCACGACTGAGCGAAAGTTCCCCGGGATCCAGGGGCCGCGTCACTGGCTGCGGGTCTCGCCGGACAGCACGAAGATCGCCTTCCTGGCGAAGGACGACAATGGCGTCGTCCAGCTCTGGACGGTGTCCCCGTTGGGCGGCCAGCCGGCGCAGGTGACCAGCAATCCGTGGTCGGTGACCTCGACCATCACTTGGAGCCCGGATGGCACATCCATCGCCTACGCCATGGACAACAGCATCTTCGTGACAGAGGTGGCCAGCGGCAAGTCCACCCGCCTGACGCCGCGGTCCTCAGATGCCCTCGCGCCGTTGATGCTGGCGGTTATTTTCTCCCCGGACGGTAAGTCCATCGCGTATCAGCGGAGGCTCCCCGAGGCTTCGGGCAAGGAGTACAACCAGATCTTCCTCCTGAAGCTCTAGCCGGATCGCGTCAGACCGGCGGACGGGAGGGGGCGAGAGCATCCCCTTGGAGTTGGAAGACAGAGGAGTCGGTTCCACGGACTTGGGTGGGGAGGCGAGAAGCAATGCTGCCCTGTTTTCAACATTCGGGAGGGAGCAGTGTCGCCATGAAGTCGCGAAAGCACAGTGAGCGCAGTTCTCAGGGGATGACCCGCCGGGATGTCCTTCGGCTGGGTGCCGGTGTGGCGGCTGGGGCGGCGGCGGGCCCGTTCGTCATGCGAGTTGCTGGCGCGGCGGATGCCTTCAACTGGCAGCGGTTCAAGGGGACCAAACTCTACGTCCTGTTCAGCAAGAACCCTTGGTCCGAAACAATGCAGAAGATGGTGCCGGACTTCGAGAAACAGACCGGCATCCAGGTCGAGGTGGCGGACCTGCCGGAGATCCAAGCCCGGCAGAAAGCGACGGTAGAGTTCACCGCCGGTTCGAGCGGTATCGATGTCTGGTACACCAGCCTGCCTGTGGAGAAGCGCCGGTTCTGGAAGTCGGGCTGGTATACCGACCTCAATAAGTTCCTGAAGGACCCGACCATGACGGCACCGGACTACGACTGGAACGATATCGCGCCCGGGGCGAGAAAAGCCGTAACGCAACAGGACGGCACACTTTCCGCGTTGCCCGTCCTCGCGGAACCCTTCATCTTCATGTACCGAAAGGATCTGTACGCGGAGAAGGGCTTGAAGGCGCCCAAGACGATGGCGGAGCTGGAGGAGCAGGCCCAGAAGCTCCACAACCCGCCCTCCATGTATGGGTTCGTGGCGCGGGGCCTCAAGAACGCCAACGCTACACCCTGGGCCTACGTGCTCTTCGCCATGGGCGGCGAATATTTGACGAAGGACGGAAAGTCCGCCCTCAATTCCCCGGCCTGGGTCAGGGCCATGGACTGGTACGCCGGCATGCTGCGCCGATTTGCTCCTCCCGGTGTGGTCAACTTCAACTGGTACGAGTGTAGCTCCGCCTTTCAACAGGCGCAGGTGGCCAGCTACATCGAGGGCGCGACTTTCGCCAGCCCCTTCGAGGATCCGGAAAAATCAAAGGTCGCAGGCAAGGTCGGCTACTCGGTTTTGCCTGCCGGGCCGGCGGGGCAGGTCCCGCCATTCTTCACCAACGCCCTGGCCGTCAGCCCCCAGAGCAAAAACCAGGGGGCGGGCTACTTCTTCATCCAGTGGGCCTCGTCCAAGCAGAGCGCGATCAGGGAGCTGTTGGGAGGCGTAGGCAGCGTCCGTTCGGCGCCCTGGAACGACCCCGAGGTGAAAGCTAAAGCCAAGATGCCGGCCGACTGGAACGCCGCATACCTCGAAAGCGTCAAAATTGGTCGAGACGGCCTTCCTGAAATTGTGGACGTGACGCAATACCGGGACATTATTGGCGTGGCGATCCAGAAGGCGATCGAAGGGGCCAAGTCGGCGGATGTCATGGCCCAGGCGCACAAGGAGTTCCAGGAGGTCTTGGACAAGACGGAGAAGTAATCGTACCGGCAGCCTGCCGATCTACAAGCGGACACGGGGCGCGAAGGGAGAAGAGGCTGGAACCTTCGCCAGGAGGGGCCTGGTTTCCTTGGACATCGTCGATGACAGACGGAGGTGTCCAATGCCGAAGGTGGCTAGGAAATACGTATTGCGGATGGACGAGGCGGATCCGGAACAATTGCCGGACATGCCGCACCACCATGGCGGCTGGAAAGTGCGGGATTTGGTGCGGAAGGCCGGCTTGGCCGATCTGCCTCTGGACCGACTGCCGGTGGATGTGGTCGAGATGAACCTGCCCCCGGGCTCGTGGCAAGAGGAGGGAAATCACAAGGGGCGCTGGCACGTGAACTACGTTCTCTCCGGCACCGGGGTGTTCAACATTGGCGGGCAGGAGTACCCGGTCCAGAAGGGCTCGGTGATCATCATCCCGGCCGAGACACCCCACTCCGGGAGAAACACGGGCAAAGAGCCCCTGGTGATGTTCGCGATCCACGTGAGCTCCGCCAAAACGGCGGAGGACCGGCTGCAGGGAACGCACGCCTGGCAGAGGAACCCGTGACCGGAAGGGGCCCCGGGCAGTGAGGCGGGGTGACCACTCGTGATTGCCACGGGTTCCCGAAGTTGTTGTGACCCTTCATCCCGGGATGGCATCCCCGCTGCGTTCTGCGAAGATACGATGGATCATCCAGATGACTGAGTCAGTGGTTAGCGGCTTACCGGATCAATGCGTTTACGAGTCGACCAATTTACAACCACCGCGGGAGACACGACATGCTCAAGGGCAAGCTGATTCATCCCCAGATTCTGGAGACGCTGGGCCGGGCGGGGCACAGCTCGCAGGTTCTCATCGCCGACGGGAACTATCCCTTTGCCAGCAAGCTGGGTCCGAACGCCAGGCTGGTGAACCTGAATCTGTCGCCGGGGCTGGTGACGTGCCCGCAGGTGCTGGAGGCGCTGGTGACGGCGATCCCGATTGAGGCCGCCTGCGTAATGCAGTATGCGACGACCGGGCCGTACGCTCTGAAGGCTGACCCACCCGTCTGGAACGAGTTCCGCCGGATCCTGCATGACGCCGGGGTGGACGTCGAACTCAAACCGATCGAGCGGTTCGAGTTCTACAGGGCGGCCGGGGCGCCGGACGTGGTTCTGACCGTCGCCACGGGGGAGCAGGCCATTTATGCCAATCTGCTGCTGACCATTGGGGTGGTGAGGAAGTAGGAAGAAGCGGCCAGCGAGCAGGCGAGGAAGCGGCTCGGGGCCCGAAGGGGGCATCGAACATCTCAGCAGGCCGAGGACATGGAGAAGATCCCCACTCCGTCAGGGCGCACATTCGGCGAAGGGCCTTGACAGACCCACCGGCCTCGACCAAATTTCTTTCACGATAAAGAAATGACTTCCATATAATGGAAGTCGTGCTATCCGGCAGATCCACCTAATTCACCGACCAATTCGTGGGCGGCCTCACCCCTGGCGCCACGAAGTACTGACCGTGGGGCTCGAATTCCTGTTGTATGGGATACTGGGAAGGCGGTAGAGTTCGTCCCGGCGATCATGCTATGCTCTTCCTGTGTGCCATCTCTCTTATTCAGGATCCCTAACGAATTCCTAACGATTCGAGGAGGCTAGCACTATGAAAAAGATCATCAACAGCCCGCAAGCGTTCGCGGACGAGACGGTCGAGGGCATCCTGCTGGCACATCCCGGTCACCTGAGGCGTGCGTCGGGCACGGCACGGGGCCTCGTGCGAGCGGACGCGCCCGTGAAGGGCAAGGTGGCCATCGCGACGGGCGGGGGATCGGGACACATCCCGGTGTTCCTGGGATATGTGGGCCCCGGACTACTTCATGGCGTCTCCATCGGCAACGTCTTCTCCTCGCCGCCGGTGGAGGCGATGGTGGCGGTGACCGAGGCCATTCATGCGGGGAAGGGCGTGCTGTATCTGTATGGGAACTACTCGGGCGACATCATGAATTTCGACATGGCGGCCGAACTGTGCGAGGCCGAGGGCATCGCGGTCCAGTCGGTGCGCGTCCGGGACGATGTGGTTTCGGCACCGAAGTCATCCGCCGAGAAGCGCCGCGCCGTGGCCGGTCTCTTCTTCGCCTACAAGATCGCCGGGGCCAAGGCCCAGACCGGCGCAGACCTGGCCGCGGTGGCCGCCACGGCGCAGCGGGTGGTGGAGAGCACCTGCAGCATGGGCGTG
>Ga0187769_10001976_pt1 | contig 11891 bp, 11 predicted proteins | sample 0116_SJ02_MP02_1_FD_133140 | JGI IMG/M metagenome (GOLD analysis project Ga0187769, IMG submission 133140) | Tropical peat soil microbial communities from peatlands in Department of Meta, Colombia - 0116_SJ02_MP02_10_MG | ecosystem: Environmental > Terrestrial > Soil > Wetlands > Peat | place... | reverse complement strand
TCGAATCCGCCAAGGCCGCAAAGTAAGTTTCGCCCTTGGCGTAATGGTCTTGTGACTTAGCGCTGCGCCGGGAGAAACCGCTTCATCCCGTGCGCAGCCGCCGCGCGCCGCCTGCGCGCAAGGCGCGGGCGCCTCCTAGTGTACGGATGCGGCCGCTGTGACAAACGCTCAAGCAGCCGCTCGGCGCCGTGTGCCGGCTCCCTTGTACCCAGCCTTTTCTGCAATTGCATCAAGAGCATCGGAGAGCGTCGGACGCACCGTGCGATACAAAAGACCCAAAGCCGGCATATCAGTTTTTGCAGCCAGAGCAATTGCTGCTCCGAGGTCGCCAGTGTCGTGCTCTCTGGGAATGTCTACCACATGATTGCCGAGACGTTGGTACGTCTTGTCGGTCTTATCGAAAGTAACGCAGGGCGACAGGATGTGTAGGTAGGAAAATCCCCGGTGGGCAATCGCCTGCCTGATCAATGTCTCGAGCTGTTGCGGGCGACCGGCATATGCCTGTCCAACCCAGGTAGCTCCATAAGTTAAAACCATCATTAGCGGGTTGAGCGGCTGGTCGAAATTTTCGTATGGGCTCGTTGACGTGCGAAAGCCGACGGCCGAGGTCGGCGATGTTTGACCCTTGGTCAGCCCGTAAATACCGTTATCAAAGAGCAGGTACGTGATGTCGACGTTGCGCCGTGCCGCGTGTGGGACGTGCCCACCGCCGATTGCAAAACCGTCACCATCGCCGCCGACCGCGATGACGGTAAGCGCGTCATTGGCTGTTTTGATCCCGGTAGCCACCGGCAATACGCGCCCATGCAGGGTGTGAAAACCGTAGGTGTTGACAAAAAATGGAAAACGAGACGAGCAACCGATGCCAGAGACGACGACCGTGTCCTTGGGCGCGATGCCGGCATCATTTAGCGCGCCCGGAAGTCCGTCCACAATGCTGAAATACCCGCAGCCCGGACACCAGGTCGGCATCGAACGCGAGCGGTAAGCCAACCTTCCTGATTCGTTAATTTCGCGCAGTTTGTCTTCAAGGTAGATGGGTTGCGTTTTCATACATGTTCCTTACGCGGCCTTTTGCCGACCGGCCGCGACCCGGCGCAGCATTTCCGCAAGAATCTCGTCAACGACCATAGGCCCACCGCAAACCCGGTCGTAACGATGGACGAGCCGACCGGTCTGCGCTTGCACGAGACTCGCGAACTGTCCTTGGTAATTAAGCTCGGGCACCAGAACCACGTCACACTGGTCAATGAACTCCGCCACCGCTGCCGCCGGGAAAGGCTGCAGCATGACAACCTTCATCGCGGCACAACGCATGCCTTCCGTGCGGGCTCGAAACATGGCGGCAAGGCATTCGCCAAAGGTTGAACCCCATGCCAGAAGGCCGATTTCAACGCGGCCCTCATCGCCGAACCGTTTGTAATGTGTGAAATCCGGGTGTTGCAGCGCGGCCAACAGCTTCTCGTGACGCTTTTTGCTCATCGCTTCATGGTTCTCTGGCTGCTCGTTGACGCGCCCGAATTCGTTGTGCTCCAAGCCAGTTACCACGTGCATGCCACCGGCCGTTCCCGGCAGCGCCCGCGGGCTCACCCCGTCAGACGTGAGCGCAAATCGCCGATAGCCATTTCCCAAATCCTGTTTAGGCAGGGGTTTATCGCAATTCGGTTCGAACGGTGGCTTGGCAGGCATCACGACCGTTTCGTAGCGGTTTGACAAGTACAGATCAAGCAACACCACAACGGGTGTCTGGTACCGCTCGGCCATTTCAAAGGCTTTGCCTGCACAGCGGTAACAACCCTCGACGTTGGTCGGAGCAATCACGATTCTTGGCGCATCGCCGGGACTGCCATATAGCGCCATGTTCAGGTCCGATTGTTCCGTTTTTGTCGGAATACCGGTCGAAGGGCCGCCCCGTTGCGATACGAAAACGACCGAAGGCACCTCGGCCATCACGCCCAGACCCAGCATCTCCGACATCAAGGCCAAGCCCGGCCCGGAAGTCGCTGTCGCAGCTCGTGCCCCGGTATAGCCAGCGCCTACGGTGGCTGCAATTGCCGAGATCTCGTCTTCCGTCTGCACGAGGCGCTTGCCTCGTTTAGGCATCTCGGTGGCCAGACGCTCCATGATCGTTGTCGCCGGCGTGATTGGGTAGCCGAAGAAGTTGTCGATGCCCGCGTCCAAACAACCGTCCACCACCGCCGCGTTGCCGCTGAGCATCACCGATTGCAGGCCTGCGGTGGGTGGTCCAAATGCCACCATGTCCAGCTTGAACGTTTGCGTGCCCACGACGCGCCCAGCCTCGAAGGCTTTGCGATTAGCTTCCGCTACCGCTCCTTTGCCTTTGAATTTTTTCTCGATAATTCGCAAAAATGGCTCAGGAGCCAAGGAATACAAGCCTGCCAGGTAACCCAAGGCAACCAAATTACGCGAACGAAGCGCACCGGTTGCGCGTTCGCTCAATTCTCGCAATGCGAGCGGGTACGGAACCTGCCCCGGGCGAACGTGCGCGCTTACGTGCGCGCCCTCGGTCAAGCGAGTGATCGATTTGGCCTCGTAGATGACGGCCCCGAAATCGCGCACGTCTCCAACGTGCGGTATGCCATGCTCATCGTTTAGGCAAACGAGTACGTCAGACTTTTCCTTTAGCGAGTACACCTGCTCTGTCGTAGCCCGCAAACGCGCGACACACTTGCCGAAACCACGGATCTCGGCGGGATAAGCGTCGAAACTGATAATTCGGTAACCGGCAGCGGCGAGCGCATTGCGCAAAATGTCGCCGGCGGCAATCGTGCCCTCGCCGGCCGAGCCGCAGATCGAGATCTGCACATCGGTTCTCATCAGGCGTATTCCCAAAAAGGCGAGTGGATCGTGGCAGCACCTTCGATATGCAGCGTCTCGTCCTGAGCAGGTTCGAAGGTTTCGTCGTCTCCGGTGAGGTTGCGCGCCGCAAGATCACCCATAGCCCGCACATTTTTCCAGCCGTAGTAGAAGCGATAGCGCTTTTCCTCGCCCGACCAAATCTGGCAGACGTCGCCAGCTGCAAGGATTGATTCGTCCGTCGTGCGCAGGCTCGGGCTGACCAACAAGCCGCGTTCAATACCAACCCCCGAACCGAGCATAAACTCAACGGACGGCACCAATCCAAAAGATGGGAGCACGACATCGGCCGTGCACTCGCGCCCGTTACCAAAGATTACGCGTCGCGTCGCAAAACCGCGGGCGCCGGCTCGAATCGATTCGATGCCTCCTACCTCATCGGCTTCTATCACTTCGATTCCCATGCGCTCGAGCACTCGCAGCAGCTCTTGCCGCTGCTCGGGCGTCTCCATGTGAGGCCAAAAGGTGTTCTTTCCTGCGACCAGCACCACGCGATATCCGGTATCGATCAGTGTGCGAGCCAGATCAAGACCGATCATGTCGCCGCCGAGGATCGCGACGGTCCCGCCATCAGGCAGCTTACGGCGCATCGCCATAGCCTGTTCAAAGGACCCGAATCCGTCGAGCAACGGCTGGTACTCGGACAACTCTTCTGGCAAATACGCCCGACCTCCGGAAGCGACCAGCAACGTGTCGTAAGGCAGCTCCTCATTGTGTTCTAGCATGACGACTTTGCGTTTTGCGTCAACATTGACCACTCGCGTGCATCGGCGCAGTCCGATGCGCTGCTCCTCGTAGTACGACGGGGGATCGACCAAGAACTCCCGCCAGTCATGGACACCGCGAAAGACGCGCGGCAGATCGTAGCGGTTGTAAAAAGGCAGCGCCGACAAAGTAAGCAGGCTGATGCGCGCGGCCGGTTCGCGCTGACGCAGAGTGCGCGCCGCCTGGTTGCCAGCGACCCCCGTCCCAATAATTACGTGGTGACGCGCGGCATTCATGCGGTATCGACTTCCACAAATTCGTTACAGCTGATCGAGATGCAATTCACGGGACACGCCCGAAAACACGCGCCGCACCGAATGCACTCATTGTTGTCGATCCAAATTGCCCCCACCTGGTTCCATTCCCGCGCTTCCCGCAGATTTCCGTAAGTCCCATCCGGCTGAACTTCGACGCCTTGGACCAATTTTATGCAATTGCGCGGCGCCACCTCGATGCAGGCGCGGCAATAGATGCAACGGTCGACATCGATTTGGTAGTGCAGGTTGCAAAGGTAGCAGCGTCGGGCCTCCTGAGCTGTTTGCTCGGTATTCATGCCCGACTCAACTTCAAGCTGATTCTTGCCTAGTCGATCATGCAGTGGCGCCGTTGGCATATGCTGACGACTGATGAAGTCAAAGGCGCGTTCGCGCAACGGCGCCTCGACAGGGACGATCTGCACAACACGTTTGCGCCGGGGCTTGCCCATCAACCAGGCGTCAATTTTCTGCGCGGCCTGCCTTCCGCGGCCGATTGCTTCAACGACGGTGGTCGGACCGGTGACGAAATCGCCGCAGGCGAACAAGCCTCGCGCCGACGTCATACCGTCCTCCCCGACGCGCACGTTCTGCCACTGGTCAAGTTCAATGCGAATATCGAGAAAATCGTTGACCGTCTTCTGGCCGATCGCGATCAGCAGCGTCTCACAGGGCTCGACAAACTCCGAGCCTTCGATAGGAATGGCTTGCCGGCGGCCATCCTTGCGCCAACCCCCGAGGCGATTTTGCACAAATTCCACTCCGCTCAACCGGCCCTCTCGGTCCAAGACGATGCCAACGGGTGTTCGCAGCCCCTTGATGCGAATCCCCTCCCGCTTGGCTTCGAAAATCTCTTCCTTGGTGACCGGGATGTACTCTTCGGCCGTCCGTATGTGGATCGTGACCTCCTGGGCACCGAGCCGCGCTGCAACACGAGCGCAGTCAAGCGCCGTGAAACCTGCGCCGACCACCGCAACCCGCCGGCGAACGCTTCTGTGCTCACCGCGGTGCAGTCCCATCAAGAATGGCAGTCCGTGTTCGACGTCCTGGCAGCCGCCGGCTGGCTCCGGCGCATCGCCACGCACCTTCAGCGGTAGTGGCAGCGGTGCCATGCAGCCGGCCGCCAGCAGTACCGCATCGTGGTCCTTTAAAAGCTCGGCGACACGCACTTGGTCCGCACCATTGCCAATCGCCTGACCACGCCGCAGTTCGACTCCGAGCCGCAATGCATTGTGCAATTCAAAGTCCAGGATATCGCGCGGCAGTCGAAACTCCGGAATGCCATAGCGCAGCATTCCTCCGAAGTGCTGCTCGCGTTCAAATACCGTGACGTCGTGCCCCAGGACCGAAAGGTCATGAGCGGCCGCCACTCCGGCGGGCCCGGCCCCGACAATGGCGATGCGCTTGCCGGTTGGTGCATACAAACGCTCCGTTATCCGGTGACCAGCGCTTTTTAAGTCCGCTGCCGAGCGTTTGAGGTTGCATATGCCTACAGGCTCGCCATTGCCAGGCCAGCCGTGGCGGCAAGCGCTCTCGCACGGTCGCGAACAAATCCGACCTAACACCCCTGGCAAGACGTTGGCACCGCGATTGATTTCGTAAGCCTCGCCATGCCGGCCCTCCGCGATGGCTCGGATATAAGCCGGCACATTGGTACCGGCAGGACAGGCACTTTGACAGGGGATATTTTGTGTGACCCAACCGATGTCGCGCGCGTCCTCGGAAAGCATCACCTGAGTACTGGAGGCGGACTCTCGGTCCCCCCGGTCTTGCGGCGCGATAACGGCCGACATCGCATCCTTTCGTTCAAGGTTTCTGTCAATTGCTGATTCCCGAGCCCTTCCAACGGTCGGGAAGGTGCCGCAGCCTTAAGGCTACAGGCAGCCTTTAGCGAGCCTGAATTTTGGGTTCGAATCGCGCCCTAGATGCTGATCGAGGTCAAGGGCTGCAAGTCTTGATGCCCCAACCGGGGTTTATCTCCCGAGGCGGCTCTTAACGGCATTAAGGTTTGTCAAGGCTGCAACAGGCAACGGGCCTATAGTTGCGGCAACCCGGGGGCTGCTTTGCCCGTTGCGGTGCTAAAACCCAGGGCCACGAACAGGTTTTGAACAAACGAACAACTTCTTCTAGGCCCTCGGTCGCCATCTTTTTTATGCTCGCACGCCTTCCCGCTGCCCTGCGCGGCATTATTACTGGCATAAGTCTCGTCCTTAACACGGTCATGGTTTTCTCTTTGATGGTGCCGGCGGCTCTGCTCAAGTTGCTGGTACCGAATGAGCGTTTGCGCAGACGCTGCGACGTGGTGCTCAACGCGCTGGCCTCGGGGTGGGTTGGGATCAACAACGCATGGATCAGTGCAGTGTGTCCCGCGGCTTGGGATGTACAGGGCGTGGGAGAATTGCACCCGCGGGGCTGGTACCTCGTTTCGAGTAACCATCAAAGTTGGGTGGATATACTGGTGCTGCAACGCATTTTTCATGGCCGCATCCCGTTTCTGAAGTTTTTCCTAAAACGCGAGCTCATCTGGGTTCCGGTCATCGGGCTAGCCTGGTGGGCGCTGGATTTTCCGTTCCTCAGTCGCGGTCGCGGCAAAGGCGGGCCTTATGGCGATCTGAAAGCAACACGCGAATCCTGCAAGAAATTCAAGCGCATCCCGACTTCGGTCATTAGTTTTGTCGAAGGAACGCGCTTTACGACTGCAAAGCACGCACAGCAGCGCAGCCCCTATCGTCACCTGCTTAAGCCAAAAAGCGGCGGCCTAGGCATTGCGCTGGCTACGATGGGCGAGCAATTCGAGGCTTTACTAGATGTGACGATTGTCTATCCGCACGGTGCACCCCACTTCTGGGATTTGCTTTGCGGGCAAATCGATACAGTCAAGGTCCGTGTGCAGCAGCGAGAAATTCCGACGCAACTGCTCGGCAGCGATCCCGTGGCAGACAAAGGCTATCGACAGCAGATCAACACTTGGGTCGAGCAGCAGTGGAGCGAGAAGGACAGTCTGATTGACAGCCTGCTGCGCCCGACTGCGCAAGCAGCAGCCTAGTGCGATAAACGCTTGTGCGTTTTGCCGGTCATTTGACGTATCGATCATTAAGCCACTGCTTTTTGCACGGCTCAACATAACAAAGTACAAGCTTCCGTAGTCAGCGCGTTCGACAAGCGCAAACCAAGAGCTATTGGTCCTCGCGTTTTATGTGGACGCTATTCTTGCCAACCCGAGCCCAATTGCTTGAAATATGAAAAGATCGCCGCAACCCGCTTTCTCCTCACGATTGCTGTGTGGACTCGGTGTGGCAGAATTTGCCCCGGAGATGGCATTCCTCCGGATGTTTTTAACGTTCATCGAACTGTCTCTAGGTGGGACTAATGATGCCTACGTTGGACCGGATGGGTCGCGTAGGCCTTGCGCTGCGCGCCTGTCCAAGAACAACAAGAGAAGGACGGGCATATGTGGAGACCGATACTTGTCATTTCGTTGGGTGCGGCACTAGGCGCCGTGTTGCGCTGGTTGCTTGGCAACAAGCTCAACAGTTTCTTTATTGCGATTCCGCCCGGCACCCTGGCCGCCAACTTAATCGGGGGTTACGTCGTTGGCGTGGCCGTGGGATATTTTGCCCAGATGCCGGGGATCGCGCCTGAATGGCGTCTGTTCATCATCACGGGCTTTTGCGGTGGGTTAACCACTTTTTCCACGTTTTCGGCCGAAGTGGTTACGCTGTTGCAGGAGGGTCGTTTCTCGATGGGGTTAGTTGCGATCGCGGCTCACGTCACCGGCTCGCTGTTGATGACCCTGGCCGGGCTTGCGTCATGGTATTGGTTTCAGGCTCGTTGAATCATCATTGGGGAGTGACTTTGGACGGCTACCAAATTACTTTTTTCACCCAGCAAAACCACCGTCATCACGGTAAACCCTTAGCTGACTGGCTCATCCGCTTGGCCAAGGAACTGAATCTTCACGGCGCAACACTTATTCCAGCGAGCGAAGGTTTTGGTCACCATGGGCGCATCCATTCGGCCCATTTCTTCGAGCTTGCTGACCAGCCGATCGAGGTGCTGATGGCGGTGACGGCCGAAGAAGCTGAGCGCTTGTTCGAGCGCTTGAGAGCCGAAGGCGTTCAGCTCTTCTATGTCAAGACACCGGTGCAATTCGGCACGCTGGGTGGCGGCGACGCTTAAGCAAATCCCGTTCGCCGAAAAATACGAAAACGGCAGACAGGCACATCACCGGCATCCTTACAGTCTGCTTTGCTGCAAATGGCCGTAAAGTGCGCCACGTGTTATTGGTGGTGCGGTTGTTCAGTTATCCATTGATAAATGGGGCGTTGGCGCGGCAGTTGCATGCAAAAACACGCGTTCAACGCTTTTCTTCGCTCGGAGATTACTTTCGGCACAATATCTTTGCCGTTTGGTCCGTCCCAACAAGTTTGCTTGGACCTAATGCAATATCCCGTCCCGGTGGCGGGGCTCATCGATGGCATTTGTCGCGCGCAACTTATTGCTAGCACGAACTTCTTGGCTGCCGCAGAAACTGTGTGCGGTCGAGCACAAAGTGCGTTGCACGTAGGGTGGAAACATGTTCGAAAAGATCCTTCTGGCTTACGACGGTTCGGAAAGCGCAAGGCACGCCTTCGATCTTGCCAGTGACGTAGCAAAAAAATATGGGGCTGTCCTTCGCGTCATCGCAGTGGTTCGGCCGCCGGACTTTGGTCAAGAGGTGGAGACCGAAGCGGTGCTGGAGCATTCGGTTACGCACTATCAAGACTTGCTTGAATCACTGAAAGCTCAACTGAATGCCTCCGCACAGGCGGCTGAGTTCGAGGTGATGATTGGACATCCCGCCGAACGCATCGTCGTGGAGGCGCAAAGATGGGGCGCCGAGTTGATTGTTCTGGGGCACCTTGGCCACGGTCTGATGGGGCGTTGGCTTGTGGGCTCAGTTGCAAAGCAAGTGATGCACCACGCGCACTGCGCCGTCCTGATAGCGCGGTGAGATGTGTAGAGATAAGAGGGGTGTAGCTAAATTCTTTGCCGCGTGTCAAATTTGCCGCCGCACGAAGCAATTTGCCGCACTTTAGTTACCTACTCTCCATCGAAAGCGGCGCGCTCCTCAGGACGCACTCGACGGCATCTGAAAAAACCGTTCGATTCTCGGGTGCAGCGATACGCTATTTGCTTTGGTCAATGAAAATCGCGACGACCTTGGACCCCACTGTTTCAGGAGCGGCAGTTTGGGGCGATTTGCGTTGGTGCTTAAGGGTGGCTCTTTAGAAATTTGCTCCGTCCTGTCAAAAAACGAGTCCGGCGAAAGGGGGCCTCTTCCACAGTCGGACAATCGCCTAAGTCGTCACTGGCGGAGGCGGCATGCCTTAAACCCAGGTCCGTGTGCAACTTCCGGCTGAAATTCGCCAACGATTCGCGGGCCAAGCGGGCGGGCCACGAACTCACCGCCGTTGGCCGGATCGGTGCAAAGCGGCCCTTTACCGGTTGCAAGGTCCTCACGGCAGGGCGCAGCAGCGGACGAGCGCGATTTAGGTGGAAGCGCGGATTCAACCTCATTTAGGAAATCCTTTTCGGCGCTCATCGACCGACAAAGCCTAGCAAACAGTGCCAAGAACGCGAGCACAATTTCACTTCGCGCCTTGCGATCGCACCACAACCTTTGCAGGCGAAGGCGACTGTCCTTGAAAAAGGAAATTGACAAACGTTGTCCCAAACCACCTTACAATGGTGGCCCTACCAAGACACACGATGATCCATGCCAAATAAGCTCGCGCGCTTCGTGCTTCACTGGGTGGTCACGTCAATGTCCCTATGGGTCGCGAGCCGCGTGTTTGGCGGCATCCAGTTTGCGGACGTCTCCTCGCTGATTATTGCTGCCTTGGTACTAGGATTTGTGAATGCAATCGTTCGCCCAATATTGATCGTCCTCACGTTGCCCCTGACGGTGCTCACTCTGGGCATCTTCTTGCTGGTTATCAACGCCGTAATGCTTCTGCTGGTCTCCGCGCTTGTAAGCGGATTCACAATTTCAAGCTTTGGGACCGCTTTTCTTGCCAGCATTTTTATCTCGGTCACGAGTTTTCTCATTGGCGCCGTCCTTGGTGTTGGTACCAGACCCCAATGATTGGCACTGCCCTTGTAAGCATCAAAACGAACAGCGCTCGACAGCGATCCATCGCGATTCGCTGGTTCGTCCGTCGCCTCCGGCTCTGCTCGCTGCACGCTTACTTGCCACTTTGGCGGGGCATTTTGCCTACAAAGTGCTGGCGCGCATCGGCTGAACCGCATTTTTCTTCCTGCATCGGGACGAGCACGGTTATGGGCCATGTTTCGGTCGAGACGACGGCGTGCGGGTCTTCAATGTTCGACTCGCACGCGTCTTGCGGCCTTGCTGGTAGTCCGTTTTTTGCGTCCGCTTTAATCAGCCAACCGCACCGCGACGGTGTGCTTTAAGGAGTGCAGCGCTAATGGCACAGTTAGGATCCGCTGCGCTGGAAAAGCCGAAGATCTTGCGGGGTGATACCGCGTCCGAGCTGCGCTGCCAAGGTGCGTGGATCACGCGCATGCTCGCATCACTGGAGGAGCGCGTCGAGGGCGTCACACGCGGTTTGGAAAAGGACGTAGTGATCGATGCCTCGGCAATAACGGCGCTCGATACCTCCGGAGCTTGGTTGTTACATCGCACGGTCCGTGCGTTGGAGCAACGCGGCCAAACGGTCCAGATTCGGGGACTGCGTCCGGAATTTACTGCGCTACTGCAATTGATTGCAACCCGAGGCGCGCACGTTGGCGAAGCCGGTACACCAGCGCCGGGTGGTGGGTTGGCAGCGTTGGGACTGGCGGCATGGCAGACCGCACGCGGTCTCCAAGGCCTGTTGTCTTTTCTTGGCCAAGCGGCGCTTACTTGGGTGCGTTCGATCCTCAGCCCGGGACGAATCCGGTGGCGCGCCATCTTTCACAACATCCAAACCGCGGGATTCGAGGCTCTGCCAATCACCGGCTTGTTGTCTTTCTTGCTGGGCATCGTGATCGCCTATCAGGGCGCCGAGCAGCTGCGGCGCGTTGGCGCAAACATCTACATTGCCGACCTCGTGGGTCTTTCTATGGTGCGCGAACTCTCGCCATTGATTACGGCGATCATCGTTGCTGGCCGCTCCGGTTCGGCCTACACCGCGCAGATCGGAACGATGAAAGTAACCGAGGAGATTGATGCCCTGCGCACGATTGGCATCGGTCCGCTCGATCTGTTAGTGATGCCAAAAGTGGTCGCGTTGACCATCGTACTGCCGCTGTTGACCGTTTACACCGACATCATGGGAGTGGTGGGGGGCATGATCATGGCCCGTGCCCAGCTTCAGGTCAGCTTTACGACGTTTCTTCACAGGCTCGAAGAGGCAGTCAGCTTGACCTCGTATGTGATCGGAATGGGCAAGGCGCCGGTGTTTGCCGTCATCATCGCGTTGGTCGGCTGCTACCAAGGATTTCAGGTCACCGGCAGCGCTGAAAGCGTCGGGCAGCGAACCACAATTAGTGTCGTGCAGTCAATCTTTTTGGTCATATTAACCGATGCGCTTTTTTCCATTGCGTTTAGCTGGCTCGAGCTATGACAGACAATGTGATCGAGGTACGGGATCTGCACACGCGCTTTGGCAGCGCAGTGGTTCACGACGGTGTGAGCTTCACTGTCAAACACGGTGAGATTTTTGCGCTTGTAGGCGCAAGCGGCTGCGGCAAATCAACGCTGCTACGCGAAATGATCGTTCTGCAGGCTCCCGTATCCGGTTCCATTCGAATTTTCGACCAGGAGGTGACCGGGCTGTCTGACGACGAGGCGCTGGCGCTGCGACGCAGATGGGGAGTGATGTTTGAGCGTGGAGCGCTGTTTAGTGCGCTTACTGTTACGGAAAACGTCACCACGGTCCTGGAAGAGCACACGGCACTAAGTGGGCCGCTTCGCACTGAAGTTGCCGAAGTAAAAATTGCGCTTACCGG
>Ga0187769_10001975_pt1 | contig 11892 bp, 18 predicted proteins | sample 0116_SJ02_MP02_1_FD_133140 | JGI IMG/M metagenome (GOLD analysis project Ga0187769, IMG submission 133140) | Tropical peat soil microbial communities from peatlands in Department of Meta, Colombia - 0116_SJ02_MP02_10_MG | ecosystem: Environmental > Terrestrial > Soil > Wetlands > Peat | place... | reverse complement strand
GATTCTCTGGCAGCGCGTACGAACGAGGAGATGCACCTGTCCGGAAAAAGGGCGCCGGCGTTCTCTTCGTAGACGGCGCAGTGGTCCTCCTCCAACCTCAGCGCACTGAATTGTTCCATGACTTCTCTCGCGCTCATGCGCTTGTGCGGGAGCGAGTGCACCCTGGCGCTCCTGAGGACCCCGCTGACCAGCCTGCCCTCTTCTCTCCCCACCATGAGACCCCCCATCCTCCTGATCACCTCCGTGCCCGACCTCTCGGCCAGTTCGTCCCAGGAAACGAAGGCCCTCCGGAGGAGCGGGACGTACCTCGGGTCCTCGAAGTAGGCGAGCCTGATGACCCTCGTCCTCCCGTGGGAAGACCCGAATTCGTGGTTGAGCCCGAATCGCTCGAGCGTGAGCACCCGCAGACCTCGACTGGCGAGGTTGTAGCTGACGGACGAGCCCATGGCCCCGCAACCCACGACAATCGCGTCGAATCGCTTCAAGGCCGCGGCGACGCCTTCCCGCTCATCTCTCTTCTACCCCGTTCCGAGACACAAGAATTCCTCTGTTGACCACTGCCGTTGGTCTTCCGTGCACTGCTAGGGCCTCGGTGACACCTCTCTCCGAGAGGACGACGAGGTCTGCGGGGCTTCCTTCAGAAATCGTGCCAGTCTCCGAGCCGATTATCCTCGCTGGGTTGACCGTGACCATGTCGTAAAGCTCCTCCACGTCAGCCGGGGTCATTTTCCTCAGTATGTGTGACGCCAGGAAGGCCACCTCCAGCATGTTGCACCTGCCGAATGGGTAGTACGCGTCCGAACAGTCGTCCTGGCCGAGCGCGACCGTGACCCCGTACCTCCTCAACAGGTCGATTCTGGCGTGAAGTGGTCCTGTGTGCGGGCTGCTGACCACTCCGACCTCCGCTCTCTTGCAAAGGCGGGCCACCTTCCGCGCGTAGGCGTCTGGATAGAGCTGCATTGCACGTGCGTGGCACGCCTGAACTTGACCCTCCATCCCTTCCGAGGCGGTCTTCCTGGCAAGCATCTCAAGAGTCCTGAGACTCTTGTCCCCGGCGTCGTCGACGAGCATCGCGATGGACTTGCTGTGCTTTCTTGCGATGGCAAACATCTTGTCTATGTGCAGCTTCTGCTTCGCCGCGTCCCTCTCGAGCCATGGGATGCCTCCCACGACATCGGCGCCCTCTTCCATCGCCCTCTCGACGTACTCTTCGGCTCCGGGGTCAGTCTCGATTCCCTCTTGGGGAAAAGCGACCACCTGAATCGCTATCATCCTCGAGAACTCACGGCGCAGAGCCATCATGGCCCTGACGGCCCTGAGCTCGCTGACAGTGTCGGTGTCTGCAAAGGCTCGCATCGCATTCACTCCGTAGCGAATGGCCTCCTTCACCAGAGGCCTCGCCCTTGAGAGCACGTCTTTCTCGGAATAGCCCTCCTTTACTTTCGACGCCAGCTTGATGCTTCTCCTCGTGTCCATGCTCCCGCGCTGGTAGGCGGCGAGGGCCTCGGGCGACAGCCTGTCGGCCGTCGTCACCTTGTCGAGGTGAAGGTGGGCGACCACGAAGGGTTCAGTGACGAGGCAACCTCTGGCGTCCAGAAGCCCGGTCCGACCTCGGGCCTTGGATTTCGACAGTCGGGCGAACTTCCCATCCTCAATCTCGATGTCCCACGGGCCCTGCCTCGCCCTCAGCCGGGCGTTCGTGACTCCCAGTATCTTTCGCGTAGGGCCAACTCGCTCCTCCTCGTGTTCAAAACGGTTTCAGGATGAAGCCGAAGAAGGGGCCGCGAGTCACGTTCAAATAATCACAACGCACGAACCTACGCGAATGCCTCGGTTGCCTCGGGTGGATTCGGCATGACTCTCACCAGTAACGGTGGCTGGGATTTCTTCGTGGCGCAAGGGAAGGGACGAGTGGGCCTTGTCCTGATCCACGAGATCTTCGGCTACAACGACTACATCGAAACCGTGGCCAGAGACCTCGCCTCGGCAGGGTTCACCACGGCCGCCATAGACCTGTTCAGAGGCAAGAAGGCCACCACCATCGAGGAGGGCTTCAGGCTGAGGACCGAGGTCACGAAAGAGAAGCTCGCGGAGGGGGTCTCCAAAGGCGTTGAGTTGATTCGAATGGATTCAGGTGTCAGGAAGGTGGGGACAATGGGCTTCTGCATGGGTGGTGGCTTCGCCCTGCAGGCTGCCTGCGACCTCGGCCTCGCGTTCTGCGTCGACTACTACGGCATGATGGAGAGCGAACAGGACGCATCCAAGCTCGCGGGGCCCGTCCTCATGATTCTTGCCAGCGAGGACGAAAGGGTCACCCCGTGGGCGTTCCAGAAGTTCCTGCCCGCGGCCGTGAAGTACAAGAAGAGAGTAGAGGTTCAGCTCTACCCGAACGCGAGACACGCCTTCCACAGGCCGGGCTGGGAGGGCCACAACCCGGAGGCGACGAAAGACGCCTGGGACAAGACGACAAGATTCCTGTCTCAGATAGCCGTAGGCTAGATGCCAGACCTCTCTGACCTGCACCTCGGCTGATTCACGCGTCCCGCGGACCGGAGATTGCTATAACCGTCGTTAAATAGCCCGCATCATGAGGCGGGTCTGTCGCGATGGACGTAAGGAAACTGATAACCGCGGCTCTTTTCGGTGTCGTAATCACAGTAATCAAGGGGCCGTTCCAACCGCCGTACGCAGACCTTCTCATAATCGTCGAGGCCCCGATCATAGGGCTCAGCTACCTTCTTCTCGGGAGGGGAGGTGCCACTTACACGGAGTTCATCAACGGACTCCTCCAGTCGGCTCTCAAGCCCACCTTCTTCCCATTCAGCCTCATCGCGGCGGTATTCTATGGGGCGCAGACAGACGTCTACTCGTGGCTCTTCCGTGCCAAGACCAACGGGAACGCCAGCGCCAAGAGGATGTTCGCTTCCCTCGGCATCGCAAGCACGACCACCGGGGTCCTAGCCGCATACTTCAGCATCAAGCTGGGCCTCGTGCCCTACACGCCCTCGCTCTTCGCCGTGATCTACGTCCCGATAATAATCTGGGGCGTGCTCAGCGGCGCGGTTGGCGGGGCCGTCTCCGCGAGAGTCTGGGACAGGAACCTGAAGCCCCGCTTCGGAACACTCGCGTCGGCCGAGGTCGGCCAGAAGGCCTAGTTCTCCGCCCTTCCGATGTCTGTGTTCAGCCTGGCCGTGAACCTGTAGAGCAAAGCGTAGAGGATCACCCCCAAGGCCAGGAACGCGACTCCGGCTATCTCGTTGACGAAGAATAGGGTGAAGACACCCAGCACGATTATGAGTATTGCGGCCGTACGAGATATGGGACTGACCCTTACGGACAACCCCTACACCTTTTCGCGAGGCATGGTGGACTCTCTTCTCTGCATGTACGCCCCGTTCACAATCATCGCAGCCCCGACAAGCAACATGGCATAGGACACGGCGAGATTCATCCCGGGAACCAGGTAGCTCGTCAGAGCCATGACCACGCCGAGGACTTCCATCAAGAGGCCGAGCCTCCGCATCCTCCCTGCCATGGACGGTAGGACGAGCATGACTCCACCAACTAGGACGATAACGCCCAGAAGGTACAACGCGACCGACGTGGAAGACGGGCTGCTCATGGCTCCTGACGGCATGGTCGTCGAGCCCGTCGAGTAGTAACCAGAAGCGAAATCGAGCGCAGCTCCCACGAGGCTGATTCCAAAGCCCGTGTAAGCCAGCTTTCTCATGCTCTCTCCAGCGGCTCGGTCATTTCCTGCCGGACTTCTCCTCTCTTTTCAACATCTGATACAGCCTGTACTTCGCAGCCTCGCCTGGCGACAACTCGTAGCCACACGTTCGGCACCTGACACCCGTTTCTGAACTGCCGAGGGAGAACCAGCCGCACTTCGGGCACTTCATTTCCTGCTCGTTTGCCCCCGTTTTCATCTGGGTTTGGGCCTTCAACCCTTGCTTTAAGCCTGAGCGCGATCCCGCGGGCCAAGTGAACGGATTTTGCTCAAAACGCCTGCCGAATTAGAGCCCGCGGGATAAAGCGCCGTTAGGAGCTTGAACGGCTTCAATTGCCTTTCTCCGAGCGGTGGCAGAGTAGCAAGAAGGGGCCCGGAATCATTCGTAGGGTCCGGGACACGGTCAACCCTCCAACCCCAATCAAGGTCAGGATAGACACGGCCAGTCGACAGATTCGCGTCCTGATCGCTCAATTGGACGGCGCCGTTAACAGGATAAGGCAACGCGACGAGGCGATATTTGACAAGGTCGTGGCCTCACTGGCAAAGCACGACAACGAACACGCCTCGGTCTACGCCAACGAACTCTCAGAGGTCAGGAAGATGGGCAAGGTGGTCGCCCAAGCTCAGCTCGCGCTGGAACAGATTGTCCTCAGGCTCGGCACCATAACCGACCTGGGCGAGGTTGCCGTGACTCTGGCACCAGCAATCACCGTGATCAGGTCGATGAAGCAGGGGCTCAGCAGTGCGCTTCCCGAGGCTGACAGGGAAATCGGAGAGATCTCTGGCCTTCTGAGCGGCATACTCGTCGATGCGGGCAGCGTCGGCGGCGTCTCGCTGAACTTCGATGTCGCAAACGAGGACGCCCAGAAGGTCCTAGAAGAGGCCGCGGCGGTGGCGGAGCGGCGAATCTCAGAAAGCTTCCCCGAGGTACCCGCTGGCATCGGCAATCAGCGCCAGCAGGAAGACCTCTCGACCTAGGACCGAGCTAGGAAAGTCCCGGCGCGCAATCCTTTAGATGAGCACGCACCCAGAGGTGGGGTTGGCCCCCCAGGAGAACAGAGGAAGTGCGCTCCGATGGGCGTTCATGCGCCTCTTCCTCTACATCGTGTTCTACGTGGTCTTCGGGGCGCTCATTAACGACCTGCTCACCCGCGTGCTGCCAGGTGTAGGTTACACACTCCCGGCTAGCTACATCCCCTACGTCAACATACTCCTCGCGCTCGGGTTTGGCTATCTAATCGTAATTGGCTTCTCCAACGTCATCTACTGGTCCCTAAGGGTGGGCCTTCCACACCCCACGGCTTCTGCGTTCCGAAGCATGATCAGGATAGTTGGCTTCGGGGGACTCATTGCTGCAATCGCAGGGGGCGTCGCCGGTGGAGCGGCGGGCGTTGCGCTAGGGGGTTTCCTGGGGCTGGTCGTGGGACAGGCAACTCAGGGCACACTTGGTCAGGCGGTCTCCGGCCTCTTTCTGCTGATCTCCAGACCTTTCAAGATTGGAGACAAGGTAACTCTAAGCAGCGAAGACGGGACGGTGGAGGACATCTCCACGCTCTTCACAACCATTGTCAAGGATGACGGGAATAAAGTCCTCCTGCCCAACAACTCCGTCGTGGGGACCAAGATCATAATTCATCCGCAACAGGGAAGTTAGCTCGTTCAGCATGCAATCAGGAGTTGTATTCGCTGCATGAAAGTCGGTCGAGGACTCGAGGCACGCACTCGTGGCGTTGAGGAAGGCGCTCAGGACAGGGGGCCCAGCAAGGAAGGCGTACTCGCCCTGATGGCCCTGGGTTTGCTGCTCGTTGCCGGTTTCCTCCAGCTCTCGCCAGCCACTTCCAGCGCCTTGGCCTCCATAATCACACGCGTCCTCCCGTCGACCCAGACCTCCGCATCTACGAACTCTTCCTTGAACGCTTTCGCCGTGTATTCGCCGCTCATTTCAAACGGCGTCGCCAACGTGTCCCACCCGGCTGACTACGACGCGCTCTCAAACTTTACCCTCAACCTGATCAACCAAGACCGGGCCAACCAGACCGCGCCGCCCGTCACGCTCGGCACCAATCCGGCCGCACAACAGCACGCAGACTCGATGCTGAAGTACGACTACTTCAGCCACTTCGACACCCAGGGCTTCAAGCCGTACATGAGGTACACCCTTCTTGGCGGCGTGGGTGCGGTCTCCGAGAACGTGGCCTACATCACCTGGAAGGGAGACCACTTCACAAACACCTCAACCGTGGAGAGTTCCATAGGCACCCTGGAGCACGCCATGATGTACAACGACAGCATCTGCTGCAACAACGGCCACCGCCTCGACATAATCAACCCGCTGCACAACCACGTCGCCCTCGGACTGGCCTACAACAGCACGACTCTCTTCTTCGTCGAAGACTTCGAGAACTACTACGTCGACCTGAGCTACAACGTCTCGAAGGACTACGTGTTCTCGATGGCGGGGAACGTGGTCGCACCAACGGCCAATCCCGTTCAAATCTACGTGACCTTTGACGACACCCCCTCCCCAGAGACGCCCGCGCAGCTCGACGCGGGTCCCAGCGAGTACAGTGCCGGTGACCTGCTGGGCGGAGTGCTTCCTCCATGCGAGCAGTCCTGCACGGCCTTTGCGGCCGGTCTCACTGTGAGGGCCATGGTCTGGCAGGTAACTCCCGAGTCTGTGGACATTACGTTCGACCTTTCGCCTTTCGTGCAAGCCTATGGGGCAGGCGTGTACACCATCTACCTCGTCACTGGTGCGGACACGGGCACCGCGCTGACTTCAATCTCCGTCTTCGTGAGCTGAAGGAAAGCCTCGCTGAGAAGACGAGGCCTGCGGGGGAGGCGCACCAGAGCTAGGGCGTCTTCTTCATCCTTTCCCGTATCGAATTCGCGATGGATTCCATCTCCTCTGCGGTGAGCGACTTCCTTCCCCCGTACCTGCCCTTGTCTTCCATCGTGACGGGAATGACGTGCACGTGGACGTGGGGGACCGCCTGGCTGGCTGCCTCGCCGTTGTTCTGGACGAACCTGAACCCGTCCGCGTCCACAGCCGCGACAACGGCCTTCGAAATCCTGAACGCCACCTTGAACAGGCCGGCTATCTCCGCCTCGTCCATGTCCCAGATCGTCTCTCCGTGCTTCTTCGGGCAGACCAGCGTGTGCCCTCGGGAAAACGGCTGGATGTCCAGGAACGCTACGTAGTCCTCGTCCTCGTACACCTTGCGCGAAGGAGCTCTTCCGGAGACGATCCGACAGAAGACGCAGTCCTTTGCGGGCACGCTCGACGAATTGAAGATGCGGGTCCTGCCACGACGCTCCAACGCCATCGCCTAGAGCCGCCCGACCCTCTAAGGTTTTGGTCGGAGCCGCGCTTATTACCGTCTGCGCCCGCCGCCGGGCTGTTGATTTGCGAGCGCTGCCGCGCAGGCCAGATGGTCGAGTACCGGCGAAAGCTAGGCGACGGCCCCAACACCGCGGAGATCGTCGGCACTAGGTGCGACAGGTGCGGCTTCACCCAGCTCGACAACGATGACGACGTCTGGGCGGCGGTCGGACTCTAGACTGGCACTTCCCTTGTGACCGCCCTGAAGGCTTCTATGAACTCCAGAGCGAACTTGTCCGCCTGCTTCTCGGTCCCCCTGTGCTTCCCGCTGATCGACCTGAGGTGATGGTAGAACTCGTGGATCATGACGAACGGGTCGTACAGGTACTGCCTCCGAGCGGCAAGAATCTCCCTCCTGCCAAGAGAGTACACCGCAGCCACGCCCTTGGTGCGTCCCTCAATCACGCCGACCCTGAGCTTGGGCACCGAGACACGGTATCGGTCGCAGAGCATCTGGAGTGCGGCCTCGGTCTTTGTGTCGAGTATCATCGCGACAATCCTCGCCTTGAACGGCCCTTCCAACTCAGGGAGGGCTTCCTCCTCTGTCTTCGCCTCTCGTTTCTTCAAGGTATGCCGTCCGACGGTGAGGCGAGCCAGCCTGGCGATTTAAGCGCTCGGCGGGGCGGTTATCATCGTTGAGCTGATGGTCAGGATTCGTTGATTTCGTCGTTCAATTCGGCTCCCGTCCCACTGATGTGCCATGTCGATGAGAAGGCGCCATGTAAGACTGGACGGCCCCAGGGTCGCTCGCCTCAGAGGACCAGCGACGCTGTTCTCATCCCGCTAGACGCTTCGCCCAACCGGAGGCAAGGAGGGCGGGCGCGTACTGTCGACCATGCCAGAGGGTCCCACTGCTCTCTTCCCGTCGCGGCCGATTTGGCTAGGGCGGCGTGCACGAGGGAACGAAGGTTGACGGGTCGTACCTACAGTAGGTCCAGGCGAAAGTCGAGCCACTGTACACGTTCAAATCGTCCGCTCCTACCGGAGGGCTCTGCCACTTGGCAGTGGCGTTCCAGCTCCAGAAGAACCACCCTTGGTCCGTGTTCGGGCTGTTCGCCACCCCATCGATTCCCGTGACGAAGTGTTCGCCGTACTGGGGGTACCATTGGGCGTCCATCCTTCCTGACGTTAGAATCAGAGTGAGGACGTACAGGTTCCACCCGGGCTGTGCGCTCGTGCCGTTGTACCAGGTTCTGGTGCCATTCCCAAAGTCGATGACCACGTTGGCGGAGTAGAGCGCCGTCTTCTCCGGCCTAAGCTCCAGGTAGGTCTTCCAGAGGGCAGCAAGGTCGGTGCTGGCCTGGAGGTAGACTGGCGAAGAGGTGTTCAGCTGCGCGACTGACTTCGACAGCAGGGACACGCTCAGGTTGTACTGGGAGAGGAGCGTGTTGTAGTTCGTCGCCGTCTCGTTGAACTCGGAGTCTGCTGCTTGGAGGTCCTTCAGGTACTGGTTTGAGGCGGAGGCTTGGGCGCTGTACTGCGCGTAGAAGTAAGCCGCGACGGTCCCGCTGACCACCAAGAGGGCAAGCAGAAACACCGTCGCAGCGGTGGACGCGCCCCCTCTCCGCATCCCTATCTCCTTCCGCCCACCGTCAGCGGGTACGCCCTAACGGCTCGTTTCACCATGAGGTCCGACACGACAGGAGCCACGAAGAGACCGAGGAGGAAGTTTGTCCCTTCGTGAACGATGTCGAAGAGGAGCGCCGGCGGGTTGAATTCGACCAGGAGGAGGCCGGCCAAGTTGATCGCAGAGCCGTAGTACAGCAGCGCTGTGCCGAGATTGGTCCACAGATCCCAGGCCAGGGTGGAAACGACGAGGATACCACCGAAGAGAGCCCCGCGCTCGGCCAGCCCTCCTCCAGTCCTCTTGACCAACCTCAGTGCGATGACGCCGCCAAGAACGTAGAGCAACTCCGCGGAGAGAAGGAACGGAAGCAGCGAGGACCCAGAGGGCCCCCACGGGCTGACCTGGCTCCAAATCAGTTCCGAGAGGACGGCCACGGCTGCCGCCGTGCCGGGACCAAACGCGATGGTGGACGCGAATACGATCAATCCGTCGAGCTTCGAGTCGGGGAGTTCCGCGAGCGCGAAGTTTGACCCCACCACCAGCGCGACGAAGACGGCGATGATGGCGACCGTCCTGGTGCTGAGCACGTGGGTCGGTTTATCCATCCAGATTATAAGCCGCTCGACTCCCGTCTCTCTGGCCCTTCCTCGGGCCAACGAATTATAGCAAGGAAAGAACACCATCGGCTGGCGTGCGCGGGCTATCAGCACTGATGAAAGTCGCCGCAGTCGGCGGCAGGGGACCCAGTCCCAGTTTCACCCGAGCTCACTTCCTTCTTGCGTTCCTGACCATCGGGGCCAGCGGATTAATCGGCCGACAGGCTCTCGCCAGAGAGGCGGGGCTGGGGGAGGGCGCGGCGAGGACGGTGCTCAGGAGGCTCCGCGACGGCGGGTATGTCGACGTGAACGCGTCGGGCGCCTCTCTCACCGAGAAGGGCAAGGGCGTGCTTCTCTCGCTTCAGAGCAAACTCCTCCCAATCGTCGCGCTGGAGAAGTCCAGGCTGACGATGGGGAACGAGCAGGCGGCCGTGGGAGTGCGTGGAGGCGGTCGCAGTCTCGGTAACGGAATCGCTCAAAGGGATTCCGCCATAATGGTCGGCGCCAGTGGGGCCACCTCCTACGTGATTCGAGGTTCGAATTTCACCGTTCCTGGAGGATCGACGGACTGCGAAAAGGATTTCCCGACCGGTGCGTGGAAACTGCTCAGGAAGAGGCTCGCGCCAAAGGATGGGGACGTCGTGATTGTCTGCGGGGCACAAGACCAGCTGAGGGCGAAACTGGGAGCGGTCTCCGCGGCGCTGACCCTACTCTGACTTTTCAGGAGAAGGCTGCGTCTGCTCGGGGGTCTCCGTACCCGGCAGCTTGTTGACTTGCCTGTTGATGGCGTCGGAGAAATAGTGGCCCGTCACCAAGACCTTGACGCTCTTCACGCCCTTCACAGAGGCGATGCCGTCCTTCAGGTCCTGCGAGATCTTGAGGGCGAAGACCGGCGGACAGAACTGCGTCGTCGCGTGGTACTCAACGTCAACGTTCCCATCCTTGACATCCAGCTTGTCAATCAGGTTCATCTCAACTATGGGCATCCCAATCTCCGGGTCCACTATCTTCGATATCTGACGCTGAACCTCCCTCATGTCCACCTGCTCGACAGACATAATTTCCGTCGAAAAACTCCGATTTCTGCTATAAAAAACTGTCTCGCGCCTCGTCCCGGGGCAACATCTAAAACTCCCCACTGGCGCATGGATCGTCGCTTGAACGCAGACGATGTGCTGCGCTCCATCGAGGCCGAAGCGCTCATGCAGGGGCTTCCAATCATCGGTCCCGGCAGGGGTGCGTACCTGGACGAGCTCGTGGTTCATTACAAGCCGAGGAGGGTTCTCGAAATCGGGACCCTCGTCGGATACAGCGCAATCAGGATGGGCCGACTGCTCCCCAGGGGCGGTCGAATGACCTGCATCGACAGAGACCCAAAGTACGTCCAGATAGCGAAGTCGAACATCGCGAAGGCCTGGCTCTCAGACCGCATCGAAGTTCTGACGGGCGACGCGGTCAGCGTGATCCCGAAGCTCATGAGTCAATTCGACTTGGTCTTCATAGACGCAGACAAGCGGCGATACCTCGACTATCTGAAGGCCTGCGAGAGGCTCCTGAAGTCGGGGAGCGTCGTGGTGGCGGACAACGTCAAGGTCTTTGCGACAGAGGTGGCGGACTACCTCGACTACGTGAGGAACTCAGGACTCTACATCAGCACCTACAGGGAGGAAAGATTCAGGGGGAACCCGGCGGCCACCGACGCGATTGAGACGAGCATCAGAAAGTAACCCTATTATCGAGCCGCTCCGCCGCTCGGCGTCATGGACACCTTTGACGCTATCGCGACCAAGATGGAGAGCAGGGAGTATTCGCAGAAACCCGTCCCAGCCGACGTGAAGAGAAAGGTGCTCGAGGCGGCGAGGCTGACCGCCAGCGGCATGAACTACCAGGAGTGGAAACTGATCCTGGTCCAGGAACCCTCAAGGATCAAGAAACTCGCCGAGGACAGCACGACTGGCCAGTGGGTGGCATCGGCCAACTTCGCGGTGATGGTTCTCATGGAGCCGAAGTACAACTTCAACATGCTCGACGCGGGGAGGGTCGTGCAGGACATGCAGCTTGCGGCTTGGAACTACGGCGTCAGCTCGAGGATCTTCACTGGGTTCAACAAGGAGATGATGCAGAAGGACTTCGGGCTCCCGCCCGGTCTCGTCCTCACCGTGGTTGTGGGCTTCGGCTATCCCGTCAAGAAGATCAAGGGCAAGAAGAACAGGCTCCCGCTTAGCGAGGTGGCCTTCGAGGACAGGTACGGCCAGAAACTGAAGGTCTAGGGCGCTGCGGCGCTCTACTTCATGAACCCAGCCACGAGTCTGCCCCACTCCGGCCTGCCGTCGAACGGTCTGTAGAGCCTCACCCTGTCGACCAGGTTCCGGTACCTACCGTTCAGCGCGGCGGCCGCCCCCTCCCAGGACGCCTCCACCACGAACTCTCTGAGGACGTCATCTCCTATCTCTTCGCCCATCTTCTCCCACTCTCCTCTTACCGAAAGCGCATTGAGTCTGTCGCAGATGTCTCCCCATCCGTGAAGCTCCATCACCTTTCTGTACGTCCTAGTCGACGCATAGAAGGCGATCTGGTTTCGGTAGAGCTCCTTCAGCCCCTTCACCTCAGCCTC
>Ga0187769_10001974_pt1 | contig 11892 bp, 7 predicted proteins | sample 0116_SJ02_MP02_1_FD_133140 | JGI IMG/M metagenome (GOLD analysis project Ga0187769, IMG submission 133140) | Tropical peat soil microbial communities from peatlands in Department of Meta, Colombia - 0116_SJ02_MP02_10_MG | ecosystem: Environmental > Terrestrial > Soil > Wetlands > Peat | place... | reverse complement strand
GACGTGCTCGAAGAGACGCACTTTGCTGCGCTGCATCCAGTCAAGGGCGGTAACCCGCGCAGCATTGGGTTGCTGACCAATCAGACGGGCGTAGATTCCGAAGGCCGGCGCACCGTTGACGTCCTGGCCAACGTGCCGGGGATTTCCCTCGACGCCATTTTCAGCCCAGAGCACGGATTGAGTGGGACGCTCGATACGACGGATGTAAGGAATACCAAAGACTCGTCCACCGGAATTACGGTTTACAGCGTGTACGGAGCTAGCGATGCGGCGCGGCGTCCCCCGATGGATATTCTGAAGCAACTGGACGCGGTTGTGGTTGACCTCGCCGATGCCGGCGCGCGTTTCTACACCTACGAAACAACTGTGGGATATTTTCTCGAAGCCGCTGGCAAAGCCGGGATTGAGGTCGTCATCCTTGACCGTCCGGATCCGATCACCGGATCGTTTGTCCGAGGGCCGGTTTCCGACGAAGGCCGCGAAAGTTTCACGGACTATTTCCCCGAGCCGGTGCGGCATGGGATGACACTGGGCGAACTGGCGAAGATGTTCAATGCCGAACGCCATCTCGGAGCGCGGCTCGAAGTGGTTGCGATGGAGGGTTGGCAGCGCGGCGACTGGTTCGATTCAACCGGTTTGGCTTGGGTGAATCCGTCGCCGAATCTGCGGAGCCTGACCGAAGCTACGATCTATCCCGGGGTCGCCTTAATCGAGGGCACGAATGTATCGGTTGGCCGCGGCACCGATACGCCGTTTGAGGTCGTTGGAGCCCCATGGATCAAGAGCAGAGAACTCGCGGCTTACCTCAACGCACGCGCGATTCCGAGCGTGCGATTTGTGCCGGTCCTTTTTACTCCATCTTCGGGCAATTTCGCGGGGCAACGGTGCGAGGGTGTCAACCTGCTCGTTTTGGATCGCAATACGCTCGACGCGCCGGAACTGGGAATCGAACTGGCTTCGGCGTTGCACAAACTTTATCCCACGGATTTCAAGCTGGAGCGCATGGCCGATTTGCTGGCGAATCAGGCGGTATTTGCGGCGATCAGCGCAGGCTCGGATCCGCGGCGGATTGCCGAGGACTGGCAGGAGCGGCTGCAGCAGTTTATTAAGCTGCGTGAGAAGTATTTGCTCTATAGATAGCTCTCTCCTCAACCCCTGACAATTCTGGCTTGGCGCGGCCCCGTCGGCTACAATGGCGCGGATAGGTGAGTTCATCATGTCAGAAGGTGTTCTGCAGATCCCTGGGCCGTTTCATCGCTGTGCCGGACCGAATTGCGGCGTGATGAAAGGCCTAAGCGACCGTTGGTGGATCATGTGGACTTCGTTTGAACAGGAGGTCCCGGTCATGCATCTGGCGCCCTGGGATGAGGAGCTTGCCGTCCGCGAAGGCGCGCTCCACGTCTGCGGAGAGGGATGCGCGCACAAGCTGCAGTCGCAGTTCATGGGCAACGTGCTGGAGAATCGGCCGCGGCGTGGCACGGGTTGAGCCTGACTCTCGGCTTTCGGCCCCCGGCTTCCGCTCCCCGGCGCCATGCGTGGCAGAGCCTACAGCTAGCGCCCCGTCTCCAGCTAACCAGAGGTGCTTGTGAGCGCATCTGACTTCGAAAACAGTGTTTCTACGATTATTTTCAAAAGGTAGGCCTGCAATGAAAACCCTGTTGTTCTTTCTGCTGTCGGCGATGGCGGTAGCGCAAACGGCGGCAGCTCCGGCTTCGGCCTCGGCCCCTGCGCCAACTGCGGCAGCGGTACCAACGCCGGCTCCGACTCCAGCCTCGGCTGAAGCTTCAAAAGCGGTGCTGACGATCCCGGTTGGGACCCGAATCCCGCTTACGTTGAAGCAGGCGATTTCCACCAAAACAGCCAGAGAAGGCGACCCGGTATATGCCGAGTCCGCCTTTCCGTTTGTCCTCAATGAACGGGTCGTAATTCCGGCGGGCACTTACATCCAGGGAAAAATCGTGCGTGTGCAGCGCGGCGGTCACGTGAAGGGGAGGTCGGAACTGCTGATCCATTTCACCTCAATGATTTATCCGAGCGGCTACACGGTGATGCTGGGAGGCTCGGTGGAGAACACGCCGGGCGCCGATCGGACCTCGATGCAAGATTCGGAAGGGACGATCCGGCAGGATAGCGACGCGGGCAGAAAAGCCCGAGATACGGCGGGCGGCGCCACAACCGGAGCCATTATCGGCGCGGTGACCGGAGGCGGCAAAGGAGCCGGAATTGGCGCCGGTGCCGGGGGCGCCGCTGGCCTTGCCATCTCGATGCTCTCGCGCGCTCCCGACGTGAGGCTGGAGCCGGGAACGTCGATAGAGATGGAGATTCAGCGCGACGTGGTCTTGGATGCCACCCGGGTTTCGTCACGACCCTCGGTGCGGGTGGAGCAGTAGGGTTATACAAGGTCTCAGGCGTTAGGTCTCAGGTCTCAGGAAAACCTCGCTGCCACTGGCGATTTCTGGTGTCGGAGGCCCACGTTGAAGAGCTTTTCCTGAGACCTGACACCCGAGACCTGAGACCGCCTGAGTCCCGCTCGGGCGCATCATTTTAATTCGAACACCGCGTTTACATGCGCCGTGATGGTCACATTCTGGGGACTGAACTCTTCGGTGGGGGCAGGAGCCTGCAGGGCGGCTGCCATGGGCATCATCCTCCGTACGGGCGCGTAAATTCGGATGTTTTCCTGCGTATCGACCGACGCGTATGACAGTTCGCCTAGGGTGCGGCCGCTGGCGTTGGCGAGAGACTGCGCCGATGCGCGGGCGCGCCGGTAGGCATCGGCTACGGCTTTGCCCTTGGCATCTTCGGTGGAATCCAGTATGTAGCTGAGCGATTGGCTTTCTCCAACGCTCGCGTCGGCAAGCTGCTGCGTGATGGGACCGATCTTGGAGAAATCCTTGAGCTTCAGACTGACGCTGGTCGTCACCTGGTAGCCGATGATCTTACGCTTCGGATCTTTCCAGTTGTATTGCGGATTCACGGAGAAGAATCCTATCTCGGCCGACTTAGGATCCAGGCCGTTGGCTCGCAGCACTTGGCGCGTTACCTCAGCCTGTTTGCTGGCAAGCTCGTACGCCTCTTTGGCCGTGTCGGATTGCGCCGAAATGTTGAACTGGATGAGCGCGGTGTCGGGTGCGGTCTCGAATTTTCCGTCGGCGCCGACGTAAACGGTGTTGGGCAGGGCAGTGATCGAAGGAGTCTGAGCGGCTATCGCGGCGCTTAGGACAAAGACACTGCAGACAACGAGAAAAGGAGTTTTCATCGAGTCGCCTCCTCTACGGCAAACCATATCAGGCAATGGTTATACCACCTATTTCCAGGAACGCGGGAAGTCGACGAAATTGCGTGGTATGGGGGGACGAAAGTGTTGACGCAGGTCGTCAACTTCCGGAAGAGGCCGTTGTCACGAGCGGCTGCCCTGAGGAGAACGGCGGCGCAGATTCGTTGATGTTTCTTCGCAAATCCTCCCAAATACTGTCGGGCATTTCGAGAAACACTTTGACAATGGCGGGATCGAACTGGCGTCCCGACCATTTTTCGATTTCCTTGCGCGCTGCCTCAAGGGTCTGGGCGGGACGGTAGGGGCGGTCGGAAGTGATGGCGTCAAGCGTGTCGGCAATGGCGAAGATTCTGGCCCCGAGCGGGATATCGTCCCCCTTCAATCCGCGCGGATAACCGCTCCCGTCGTGCCACTCCTGGTGGGCGTAGACGATCTCCGCGGCTTCGGTCAGAAAGGGAATCTTGCTCAGCATCTTGTAGCCGGAATAGGAATGTTCGCGCATGATTTCGGTTTCCTTCTCAGACAGCTTTTCCGGTTTGAGCAGGATTTGGTCTGGGATTGCCATCTTTCCGATATCGTGTAAGAAGGCGCCGCGGGCGATGATGCTGATCTGTTCCCTTGGCAGGCCCATTCGTTTGGCGATGGCAATCGTATAGGTAGTCACACGCTTGGAATGCCCTTCGGTCTCTGCGTCTTTGAGGTCGAGGGCATCGCCCAATGCCTCGAGCGTAATGTCATAAGAGCGTTCAAGGTCGGCAAGGGCCGTCTTCCACTGTTGTGTGCGCGCGGTGACCAGCGCCTCAAGATTAGTGCGATAAGCGTCGTTTTCGCGCTTCAAGCGACGGTTTTCCAGCGCTCGGCGAACCGTAGCCAGCAACTGTTCGCGCTCGAAGGGCTTCAGCAGGTAGTCATAGGCACCGTTGCGCAAGGCTTGGAGAGCGACCTGAATGTCGTGCACCGCCGTGACCATGACGACGGGCACATCGGGAAAACGTTCCTTCGATCTTTCCAACAGCGCGATCCCATCCATCTCCGCCATCATCAGGTCGGAAAGCACGAGATCGAATTCGCCATCCGATTCGAGGATCGAGAGCGCTTCCCTTCCACCAGCTGCCTGGCAACACTGAAAATTGGCGCCGCTGAGCATCGAAGAAACGATCTCGCGAATCGTCTCCTCGTCGTCTACCACGAGAATGCGGTCGTAGGGCATGGGCTGAAAGTAATGTATCGCCTATTTTAGAGGTCCACGTCACATTCCGAAAGTAATCCATCGGCAGCGAAAATCCCGCAGTGGCCGCTTAGCGCATGATATCTACAAAGCTTGGGATATGTACGCTCGTTTATGAGCCCTGCCGGGCTTTTGGGCAATTCCGTCGGCTCGCTAGCCATCCCTTGGTGGACGGCGCGGGAAACTGCTGCCCTTGTCGTCGTTGTGATTAGCCTGCTATTCTACCGGGCCTTCCGGGAGCGGTACTTGTTGGCCTGGGCGGCGGGTTGGATCTCCTATGGCGCATTCTTGTTTCTGATTCGCGCCAGCGAATCTCATCCCTCGTCAAAAGCAATAACGGCATCGGCGCAGGCTGATTTCGTGTTGACGATTGCGCTTTTCGCCGCGGCTGCGCTGGTGGCCGCACAGTCCCGGCGGGCGCTGACGGCCCTCATAGCAGTCGCGCCGGTCACGGCGATCTACGCAGCGATGGGGCCGCTTTATTTTGCCAATTCAGATAGCGGCCTTGTCCTGGAACTCGTGTGCCGGTTGATGGCTGCTGTCGCTGCCTTCGAACTGCTGCGCGGACGGCTGGGCCGCATCGGGCCGTTCCTGTTCGCAGCAGGTTTGCTGAACCTCAATATCAACTGGCCTGCACTCGCCCCCCGCATGGCCGCGGAAGTCTACTTGTTCGCGGAAGTGTTTTTCGCTTCGAGCCTGTTGTTGGTGGGGCTCGACGACTCTCGTCTGCGCACGCGGCGGCTGGCGGTGCTGAACGAACTGGCGGTTACGGTTGTGCGCGGCCAGAGCCATGCGCCGATGTTGCAGGCGGCCCTCGAAAAATTGCGAACCGCAGCCGGGGCAAAAGCGGCCTGGTTCTTCCTGATGGAAGGCGAGAAGCTGACGCCGACGCAACATGTCGGTTTGTCGGCGGAGTTCCTGCACGCCATCGGGCAAGCCGGGATGAACGATACTGTGGCACCGGTCCTGCGCGACAATCGGGCCTGCGTCGTCAAAGCCTCGCAAACACCGGATGCGGTGCGGGAGCAACTGCGCAAGTACCGTATACATCACGTTGTGTTTGTACCCGTGCTGGGCAAGAAATCGGTGATCGGAATACTTTCGTTCGGCTGCTCGGCCATCCGCCAGCACAGCCGGGAAGAGCTGGAGTTTCTGGAAACCACAGCGCTGAAGTTGGGCATTGCCTCCGAGAACCTGCGGCTGATCGAGCAGGTGTTGCGTTCGCAGCGGCAATGGATGAACACCTTCGATTCCATCCGGGATCTAATTCTGGCGCACGACGCCGAGTTCCGGATCCTGAAAACAAATCAGGCGCTGCTGCAACGGCTAGAGAAAGCGCCGGCGGACGTGCTGGGCAGCCCCTGCGAAAGCGTGTTGCCGCGCAAGCATCCCTGGAGCGGCTGCCCCTACTGTGAGCGCGGCTCGGGGCTGACCGAAGGGCTCGACCCCTGTTTCGGAGGTCAGTCGGAGGTTTCGACCTCGTCCTATGCCGAGCAGGGGGGCCAACAGAAAGGCACGATCCACGTCGTGCACGACACGACGAACCGTCAGGCAGCCGAAGAAAAGTACCGCATGCTGCTCGAGCAGGTGCAAGAAGGCGTGTTCGCGGCGACGCTCGAAGGCGATCTGCTTGACTGTAACGACGCTTTCGTCACCATGCTGGGGTACGGCAGCCGCGACGAATTGATGGCGCTGGATCTGGCGAGCGTGCTGGGCGCCACGACCAAGGAACGGGATTCGTTCCGCAGGGAGCTCGAGGCGCACAACTACGTGCGCAACTTTGAGATGGCCATGCGGCGCAAGGATGGAACGCTGCTCACGATTGCGCAGAGCTGCTTTGCGACTCGCGATTCGACCGGGCGGATTAAGCGTTACCAGGGATTTGTTCTGGATATCACGGAGAAAAAGCGCTCGGAAGACGAGATGCGGCGGCGTAACCGCGAGCTTAACGCGCTGAATGCAATGGCGGTGATTGCGACCCAGTCGTTCGATCTCGACGAAATTCTGAACCTGACCCTGCGGCAGGTGATCTCGCTGTTTGGCGCCGAGACCGGATCTGTCTATCTTTCCACCGGGGCGGACGGAACGTACCGCCAGCGGGCGGGCTGGGGCCCGAGAAGCGAAGCGCGCATGCGCCTGTCGGAAGTCACTTTCCCCGACGGGCTGGGCGAGCTCGTGATGCGGTCGCGGGCCGAAGTGGTCACGCAGGATTTTCTGCCGCATCTGCCGCCGCCGGTCGTCGAATTCGTCTGCGCCGACCGGCTGCCCTACTGGATCTGCGTCCTGCTTTGGAGCAAGGACAAGCCCATCGGCATCATGGGCCTGGCCAGCAATGAAAACCGGCAGTACTCGAGCAATGACGAGAACCTGATGGTCGCCATCAGCCGGCAGCTGGCGACCACGGTCGAAAAGGTGCGGCTTTATGAGGAGACCTGCCGGGCTTACGACGATTTGCGCAAGACGCAGGAACAGCTACTGCAGAGCGAGAAGATGTCAGCCGTGGGCCAGCTAATCTCCGGTGTGGCGCACGAATTGAACAACCCGCTTACGGCAATCCTCGGGTACGCGCAGTTGCTTGAAGGAGCGAGCCTCGACGAACGCTCCGCCGATTATGTCGCCAAGCTTTTCAAGCAGGCGCAGCGGACGCACAGGGTGGTGCAGAACCTGCTCTCCTTTGCGCGCCAGCGCAAGCCGCAAAAGCAGCAAGTGGATTTGCGAAAGGTGCTGGAAGAAACTCTGGTCCTGCGCGAATACGATTTGAAGGTCAACAATATCGCTCTGGAGCGGGAAATTCCCAGCGATATCCCTTCGGTAGTGGCCGATCCTCATCAGCTCGAGCAGGTCTTCCTTAACATCATCAACAATGCGGTCGATGCGATGGTCGAGGGCAGCAACAGCGGCCTGTTGAAAGTGCGGATGTTCCGGAAAGACGCTTTCGTGTGCGTCGAATTCAATGACAGCGGTCCGGGAATCAAAGATGCCAACCGCATCTTCGATCCTTTCTACACCACCAAGTCCGCAGGCAAGGGAACAGGCCTCGGTCTCAGCATCTGCTACGGCATCGTCAAAGAGCACAACGGAGAAATCGTGGCTCGCAATCGAGAGGAGGGAGGCGCCAGCCTTGAAGTGCGCCTGCCGGTGAGCGAGAAAGCTGCCGTATCCGAGGCAGTCGCTTCCCCGCGCCGCGAGTCGCTGCTAGCTGGGACCGTGCTGCTAGTCGAAGACGAGGAAGCTGTGCTGGAGTTCGAGCGTGACGTGTTGCTTGGGGCCGGAGCCAAGGTGACGACCTCGATGAGCATGGATGACGCCAAAGCGCGGCTGCAAAACGAATCTTTTGACGCAATCGTGATGAACGGACGCATGCCTGGCGGCTCGACGGTGCCGGAAGTGTACGAGTGGATTGCAGCGAACTGCCCGGGCAGGGAGAAACACCTGTTGTTCACGTTCTCTACCGCGACAGACGCCGAGACCCGGGCCTTCATCCAAGAACATAACGTTCCAGCGCTGTCCAAGCCGTTTGAGGTGGCGGACCTGATCTCCCAGGTGCGCAGCTTGGCGCAAAAGCAAGAGATCTCGGCTGCCCAAGCGGACACGGAAAAAGTGTCTGGTGCGAGTGCCGGAGCAGTCTAATCCCAGCGCTGAAGCCCCTGTGCCGTCCAGGGGCCGACTACAGTCAAGAGCGCGAATCCTAACAGCCAATTCCTGCGGCCCTTCGGGCGCGGACAGGGTGTCCGCGCCACACACGGTCTACTGACAACTGGATCCTGACAACTACTGCCGTTCTTATCTGCTCGGCTAGCTGCCTCCAGCCGAAAGCCTCGGGCGACTGTCCTTACGCGGCCCGGATCCTGCTCTTACCTTCGCCCGTGGCCGCCGCCGTGGCCGCCGTGACCGCCGTGACCGCCTCCTGGGCCACGACCTCGATGACGCCGACGGCGACTGCGATCGCCTCCGCCTCCCTCGCGTCCGCCGTCGTGGCGGCCTGCGCCCGGTTCGGCTCCGACGGGCACGTCCGGGCGGTTGAAGTTCGGTTCTTCTTCAGCCGCGAACTCGGCACCGCCTTCGATTACCGCCGTCGGCGCGGTCTGCGGTGCACCTTGCGCTGCTTCCGGCGCGGCTTCGGCTTCCGGCGGCGGAGCCTGGCCCGCCATCTTGGCGCGCTGCTCTCTTAGCACCGCTTTGCGCGAGAGCTTGATGCGGTTGCCTTCGACGGCCAACACCTTCACCAGCACCTGGTCACCTTCCTTCAGCTCATCACGCACATCTTTAATGCGGTGCTCGGCCACTTCGCTGATGTGGAGCAAACCATCCAATCCCGGCAGAATTTCGACGAAGGCTCCGAAATCAGCCAGACGGCTCACTCTCCCGAGATAAGTCTTCCCTACCTCGGCGGAAGCCGTCAGGTCACGGATAATCTGTAGTGCCTTGTTCGCCGAGACTTCATCGTTCGAGGCCACGTTGACTTTGCCCGAATCTTCCACGTCGATCTTCACGCCGGTCTGCTCAATGATGCCGCGAATCGTTTTGCCGCCGGGCCCAATCACGTCCCGAATCTTGTCCTGTGGAATCTGCAAAGTGTAGATGCGCGGCGCATAGGCCGATACCTTCTCCCGATGCTCGCTCAGGGCTTCGCTCATTTTTTCCAGGATGAACAGCCGCCCCCGCTGCGCCTGCGCCAGAGCCTCTCGCATAATCTGCGCGGTGATGCCACCGACCTTGATGTCCATTTGCAGAGCGGTGATTCCGTCTCTGGTTCCGGCAACTTTGAAATCCATATCGCCGTAATGATCTTCGGCACCGGCGATGTCGGTCAGAATCGCGTACTGCTCGCCTTCTTTTACTAGACCCATCGCCACTCCGGCGACCGGAGCTGTTAGCGGGACGCCTGCATCCATAAGCGAAAGTGAAGCGCCGCAGATCGTCGCCATGGACGACGATCCGTTCGACTCCAGAATGTCGGAGACGACGCGCATCGCATACGGCCATTTTTCTTCGCTCGGAACAACAGCGGCTACGGCCCGTTCGGCGAGCGCGCCGTGGCCGATCTCGCGGCGTCCGGCGCCGCGCAGGAACGCGACTTCGCCCACCGAGAAGGGCGGGAAATTGTAATGCAGCATGAAGCGCTTCTTGCCTTCTCCTTCGAAGCCCTCCAAGCGCTGCATATCGTCGGCGGTGCCCAGCGTAGTGGTCACCAGCGCCTGGGTCTCACCACGGGTGAAGATGGCGCTGCCGTGGGCGCGCGGCAGAATTCCGGTTTCGATCCAGATCTCGCGAATCTGGTCGAAGGCGCGGCCGTCGGGACGGCGATGCTTGTGAATCACCTGGTCGCGGAAGATGCGTTCGCGCAGGATCTCGTAATACTGGCTTAGCTTCGCCTTGCCGAGCTCATCCTCTTCGGGCAGCGCATCCACCAGCTCTTTCTCGAATGCGCGCACCAGTTCGTAGCTTTCCGCTTTCGGATGCCTTTCGGTGTTGAGGCACTCGGCCAGGCGCTCGCCAATCTTCGTTTCCAGTTCTTTGTAGTAAGCTTCGTCGAACTCGGGCGGAGTGACTGCGCGTTTGGCTTTGCCTGCTTTGGCGCGTAGCTCTTCGATGCCGGCGCAGAGCTTCTTGATCTCTGCGTGCGCGAATTCGATCGCCTCCACCACCGTTTCTTCTTTGACCTCTTTTGCGAGCGCCTCGATCATCACGATCGCCTCGGAGGTGCCCACGACCATGATGTTGAGCAGGCCCTCGCGCATTTCCGAATAGGTGGGATTGGCGATAAAGCGCCCATTGACCAGGCCAACGCGCACCGCGCCCACCGGGCCAAGGAATGGTACATCGGAAACAGCCAGCGCCGCCGAGGCCGCGTTGATGGCGCAGACGTCGGGGTCGTTCTCGGTATCGGCGGAGAGCACGAAGGCGATCACCTGCGTCTCGCAGCGAAAGCCTTCGGCGAACAGAGGCCGGATGGGCCGGTCAATCAGACGGCTGGTTAGTATTTCGCGCTCGCTCATTCTGCCTTCGCGCTTGATGAAGCCACCAGGAATGCGCCCGCCAGCGTAGGTGTATTCGCGGTAGTCCACCGTGAGCGGGAAGAAGTCGATGCCGACGCGGGGTTCGGGATTGGCAACGGCGGTGGCCAGCACCACGTTTTCGCCCAGCCGCACTAACGCTGCACCGTGGGCTTGCTTCGCCAGCTTTCCGGTTTCGAAGGAAATGGTCTTTCCGCCAGTGATATCGGCGGAAACTGCAGTCGGTTCAGGTTTCATGGGTCGTTCCTTTTTCTGGGCAGGAGCGCAGAGTGCGCCGCTGGGGAGGTCGCGTGGATAGGATGCCAGTGTCTCTCGCGGTTGGAAAACGCACCTTGCTAAGACCCTCGGAGTTCACGTCGGCCCCCACGGGCCGGTCGCCTTTACTTGCGGATGCCGAGTTTGGTGATCACCACTTTGTACCGCTCCGAGTCGTACTTCTTCAGGTAGTCGAGCAGGCGGCGACGCCGGCTGACCATCATGAGAAGTCCCCGGCGCGAGCCGTGATCCTTCTGGTGCGTTTTGAAGTGTTCCGTCAACTGACCGATGCGCTCGCTCAAAAGCGCGATCTGAACTTCGGGACTCCCGGTGTCGGTAGCATGTGTGCGATACGCGTCAACGACGGATTGCTTTCGCTCTCTGGCTAGCACTAACCTCTTGCACTCCTGTCTCTTATCGTTTTCGTAACGACTTCGAGGATAACACAGCGGCGTGCGAGCACGCCACTCGGCACCGCTCGGTTGTGCCTCAGTTTGAAATTCTTTTTTTGTAAGGCCCCATTCAAACTGAGCACTGGGCCCCTCGTTATTCACGCTGTTCCAACCTGAAGGGTGTTTCCCTGCCGTCTGGTTTAGAATAAAACTATGGCGCAAGAACTCAGCTTCGGCCCCTACGTGGACGTCGAAAACGGCAAGCGCGTGGTCAAGGAACTTGTGTTCGGTGACACCGTGCCCGAGGGCATCATCATGACCACACTGGACGCGACCATTAACTGGACGCGTAAGAATTCCCTTTGGCCCATGACCTTCGGCCTGGCCTGCTGCGCCATCGAAATGATGTCCATGGGCGCCTCGCGCTTCGATATTGCTCGCTTCGGCGCCGAAGTCTTCCGGCCCTCGCCCCGCCAGTCCGATGTGATGATCATCGCCGGCCGGGTGTCGCAGAAGATGGCGCCCATCATTCGGCAGCTGTACGAGCAAATGCCGGAGCCGAAGTGGGTCATCTCCATGGGCGCTTGCGCCACCTCCGGCGGCGTCTTCCAAAACTACGCGCTGGTGCAAAGCGTGAACCAGGTCATTCCGGTAGATGTCTATGTTCCCGGGTGCCCGCCCCGCCCCGAGCAGTTGATCTACGCTATCACCTTGCTGCAGCAG
>Ga0187769_10001973_pt1 | contig 11893 bp, 7 predicted proteins | sample 0116_SJ02_MP02_1_FD_133140 | JGI IMG/M metagenome (GOLD analysis project Ga0187769, IMG submission 133140) | Tropical peat soil microbial communities from peatlands in Department of Meta, Colombia - 0116_SJ02_MP02_10_MG | ecosystem: Environmental > Terrestrial > Soil > Wetlands > Peat | place... | reverse complement strand
GCGTCGTCACCCCCGGCACCTACCGCTAAACAACAACCCGATGACCACCGCGCAACACACCCCAACCCACATCGCGATCACCGGAAGCGATGCCGAATCGCTCGCCGGACCCAATAAAGACGGAACACCCAACCGAGGAGGAGAGACATCATGAGTATCACCGAAAGACCCATCGAAGTCGATGGCGACAAGCTGATGCAGTTCGTCTTTCGCGCCGTCGACGAGGTCGGCGCGACCCTGAACAGCGCATTGGTCGTGATGGGTGACAAGCTCGGCCTGTACCGGGCACTGGCAGGCTCCGGCGGGCTGTCGCCCGGCGAGCTCGCGGGACAGACCGGCACGGCGGAGCGTTACGTGCGGGAATGGCTGAACGCCCAGGCCGCCGGCGGATACGTCGAATACGATCCCGACAGCGGCCGCTACACGCTGCCGCCCGAGCAGACGGTCGCGCTCACCGACGCCGACAGTCCCGCGTATCTGCCCGGGTTCTTCCAGATTGCACTCGGCTCGGTGCTCGACTCGCCGAAGATCATCGAGAAGGCCCGCAGCGGCGACGGCTTCGGCTGGCACGAGCACGTGCACGACGTCCACGAGGGCTGCGAACGCTTCTTCCGGCCCGGATACAACGCCCACCTCGTCGGTGAGTGGCTGCCGGCACTCGACGGGGTCGTCGAGAAGCTTGAGCGCGGAGCGCTGGTCGCGGACGTCGGCTGCGGTCATGGCGCCTCGACGATCCTGATGGCGCAGGCGTTTCCGAACTCGACGTTCGTCGGCTCGGACTACCACGACGGCTCGATCGAGACGGCGCGGCGCCGCGCCCAGGAGATGGGAGTGTCCGACAGGGTTCGATTTCAGGTAGCGCCGGCGGCGGCATACAGCGACAGCAGCTACGACTTCGTGGCGATGTTCGACTGCCTGCACGACATGGGCGACCCGGTCGGCGCCGCGCGGCACGTGCACTCGACGCTCAAGCCGGACGGCACCTGGATGATCGTCGAGCCAAATGCCGGCGACCGCGTCGAGGACAACCTCAACCCTGTCGGCCGCGCCTATTACGCGTTCTCGACGCTCTTGTGCACGCCGGCATCGCTCTCGCAGGAGGTCGGGCTAGCGCTCGGCGCGCAGGCCGGCGAAGCCCGGATCCGTGACGTCGTCCATGCGGGCGGGTTCACGTCGTTCTGCCGTGTCGCGGAGACGCCGTTCAACATCGTGTTCGAGGCGCGTCCGTGACGACCAAGACGCAAGCCGCTACGGCACCCAGGAGTCGGGGCGGGCTCGCGGACCCGCTGCGTCCCGAGCAGACTCGCGCCCGCTACCCGGAGGAGGACGGTTTCGTCGAGCGCGACGCCAGCGACTGTTCTACGAGCTGTACGGGACCGGCGAGGAAACGCTGTTCCTGCTTCCTACGTGGTCGTTGTTCCACTCGCGCCACTGGAAGATGCAGATTCCGTATTTCGCGCGCCACTTCCGGGTTTTGGTGATGGACGGTCTCGGCAACGGCCGGTCGGATCGCTGTCGCAACCCGGAGCGCTACGGGCCGACCGCGTTCGCGCGCGACTGCCTGGCGGTGATGGATGCGACCGCCACCGAGCGCGCGGTTCTCGTCTCACTGTCGCGTGGAGCGCAGTACCTGCTCGAGCTTGCGCGGCTAGCTCCCGAGCGCGTCGCCGGTGCGGCCTTCGTCGGCCCGATGTTTCCGTACACGCCTTCGCACTGGTCGGTGCTGTTGCACCCACGCTTCGCCCCGTTGTTCGACAAGCCCGGGGTCTACCGCTGGTGGGGACACATGAATGCCGTTCACTGGCGCCGGGACTACCTGGAGTTCGCCGAGTGGTTCGTCTCACGCTGCCTTCCCGAGCCGCACTCGACCAAGGCAATCGAGGATGGTGTCGGATGGGCACTGGACACCGACCCTGAAACGCTGATCGCGACGGCGCTTGGCGAGTGGCTACGCGATCGCCGCACTCTCCGCGCACTGGCCGAGAACCTCGATCGTCCGGTGCTCGTCGTCCACGGCGATCGCGACCGCGTCACGCCGTTGCGCGACGGGCGCGCGCTGGCCCGGCTGGGCAGGGGCCGGCTCGAGATCGTCCGCGGCGGCGGTCACTTCGTCCACGCTCGCAAGCCCGTGCAGGTCAACCTCGCCCTGCGCGACTTCTGCGAGGAGACGTTCGAGCGAGTGCGGACTCCCCGGGACCCCACTATCTACCGGCCCGACGGCCGCCCTCGCGCCCTGTACATCTCATCGCCGATCGGGCTCGGCCACGCACAGCGCGACGTCGCGATCGCCCGGGAGCTCCGCAGGCTCCACCCCGATCTTCAAATCGACTGGCTCGCCCAGGACCCGGTTACCCGAGTTCTCGAGGCTGATGGAGAGCGGATCCACCCTGCCAGCGCTCATCTCGCCAACGAGTCGCACCACATCGAGTCCGAGTCCGCCGAGCACGACCTGCACTGCTTTCAGGCGCTGAGGCGGATGGACGAGATCCTGGCCGCGAACTTCATGCTGTTCCACGACGTCGTGCGCGACGACCGTTACGACCTGTGGATCGGGGACGAGGCGTGGGAACTCGACTACTACCTGCACGAGAACCCGCGCGAAAAGCGGGTCCCATTCGTGTGGCTCACCGACTTCGTCGGCTTCCTCCCGATGGCCGACGGTGGCGAGCGCGAAGCGTTACTCACCGCCGACTACAACGCGGACATGATCGAGCACATCGCCCACCACCCAGACGTCCGCGACCGGGCGATCTTTGTCGGCGACCCCGACGACATCGTCCCGTACAGGTTCGGTCCGGGGTTGCCCGGTATCCGCGATTGGACAGAGCAGCACTTCGGTTTTGCGGGCTACGTCACCGGCTTCGACCCGACAACGTTCGCCGACCGGGAGGAGCTAAGGAACGAGCTGGGATACCTTCCTGATGAGAGGGTGTGCATCGTCACTGTCGGCGGCACGGCCGCCGGCGCCGACCTGTTGCGACGCGTGATCGCTAGCTTCCCCGACGCGAAGCGACTCGTCCCGGAGCTCCGGATGATCGTCGTCGCCGGTCCACGGATCGACCCGGCTACGCTAGCGATCGCGGAGGGGCTGGAGATCCGGCCGTACGTGCACGATCTCTACCGCCACCTCGCCGCGTGCGACCTGGCGGTGGTCCAAGGTGGCCTCACGACGGCGATGGAGCTGACCGCCAACCAGCGACCGTTCATCTACTTCCCGCTCAAGCACCACTTCGAGCAGAACTTCCACGTCCGCCACCGCTTGGAGCGCTACCGCGCCGGGCGGCGGATGGACTTCGACCGCTCCCCGGCCGAGGCGATCGCAGCCGCGATCGCGCAGGAGATCGGCCGCAACGTCGAGTACCTGCCCGTCTCCACCGACGGCGCCCGCAACGCCGCGCGCAGCATCGCCGAGCTGCTCAGATAACCGCAACAGCGCTTGCCGGCCGCGCGATCCGCGCCCGCCAACAAGCGCACGCGCTGTCGCCCTTCCAGCGACCAGACGCGAGCCCCGGCAGGCGCGCCGAACGGGGACTCAGGCAGCAGATCGGCTTGCATCGAATAACTCGAGGCCGCTCAGCGTCAACTAGATCAACAAGCCAAACGAGACCGGCGATCGGCCGGTCGAGACGGCCTAACCACGTACCAAGGAGTAAACGATGAAGCAATCATTCGTTGGCGGCTGCACTGGCTACGCCCGTCCGATCGCCCGGGGTTCCCGGCCTGTAGGTGGATGCGCAGGATGGGCGGCCGCCTGGTAACCGGCGGCGGCGCGTTTTGAGGGAAACGGGAGTCCGCATGATCATCCCGACAGTGACACCACCTGGCAGTGAGCCGACCGCCCAAGCGCAGCACGCACAATGCGGCCATACTGGCCACGTGGGAACCTGCCGCCTGCCAACGCAACGCCCAAAGGCGATCGGAAGCGCAGTTGGCCGCGGCCGTGGTTGCCCGGAAGATGTGGGCAACACGAGAGCGGCCGCGGGCCGTGATGAGGATCGCGCCAGAGGAGAACCAGCTCGCAATCCCGAAACACGGGTATCGGCCGGTCCGGATCGGACTCTAGGAGACATGTCGACATCTTCGCAGGCAGCGACGCTGCCATCGCCAAACCTGAAGACCGTCGCCGGGAGTCTTGGGACCCTCTCCATTGCGTTACTCACAATCGTTACGGTCTTCAAGGTTGTGGACTGGTCCGCGGCTCAAACCGCGCTCGTGACGGCCGAGGCGGCCGCAGTGGCCGGCCTCATCACGACGCTCGTCGCGCACCTGATGCCGCGCACGCCGAAGCAGCCCGTGGCCGTCGCAGCGACGTTCACCGCTACGGTTTCGGCCACGCTCGCGCTCGGGTCTGGTTTCGGATGGTGGTCTCTTATCGAGCAGCAGACAAGCGCTCTCGCCGGGGTGATCACCGCGGTACTCGGTGTCGGTGGCGCTCTAATCGCTCGCCACCACGTCACCACCCAGGCCAACTCGAGCACCAAGTAATCAGCGAGAGCGCGGGCGCTCTGCCTCACCAGCGGCCCCGGCGCTGGCCGGGCGCCGGTTATCGCGTTGGCGACCAGGCACCCATTTTGGGCGCGGAATGGACGCGAAATGGACGGGCACGCGCGCTAACAGCCCGCACCCATCCTTGAAAAACATGCGAGTTGGAGGCAAAGCCCTCTGTCGGGCTCGAACCGACGACCCCTTCCCAGCAGGAGGGCTTGGGGCGCGAGATGGACTATCTGCGCGGCGCGCGCCAGGGCGGTCGCGGAAGTGCCGCAAGGGATTCGGCCACGCGATCTAGCTCGACGTGGGCTCAGGTGAACCTATCGAGGTTGTCGTTGGCCGGTAGACGCGCTCGACGTAATCGTCGAGCATGCGCCCGGTGCAGAAGGCCGGTGCAAGCGTGCGGATTGACGCACGGATGCGCGTGAGCCAGGAGCGCGGGAGTCCGTCGGCGTCACGGTTGTAAAAGGAGGGACCAACTTGTTGCTCGAACAGGTCATAGAGGCTGCCGGCGTCCCGCGCGTCTTGCCCGCCCGGGTCCGGGTCCACGTCGCCCGAGAGGGCCCAGCCGTTGGTTCCGTCGTACGCTTCTGCCCACCAGCCGTCCAGCACGCTCAGGTGCAGGCCGCCGTTGATCACGACTTTCATCCCGCTGGTGCCGCTGGCCTCCAGCGGAGGGCGCGGCAGGTTGAGCCAGAGGTCGCAGCCGCGCACCAGACGCGCGGCCGTCCCGAGGTCGTAGTCGTGGAGAAACACGACATGCTCGGTGACATCCGGCAGGTCCTTGAAGCGATAGAGCTCTTGGACAACGCGCTTGGCGTCGTTGTCGCTCGGATGAGCCTTACCGGCCAGCACGAGCTGGATGCGGTATGGACCCGCGAGCAGCCTGAGGGCCCGGCCGGGGTTTTGTATGAGCAGTCGGATCCGCTTGTACGTGGCATTGCGGCGGGCGAAGCCGATCGTGAGCACGTCCGGGTCAAATGCGCGTGCGGCTGCCTCGATCTCCGGGCGGGGCTGGCGCTCGGCGAGACGATCGATGCCACTGCGTTGCTTGACGAACTCGACAAGCTCGGTGCGCTGCTCGCGTCGGGCGCTCCAGAGCTCGGCGTCGGGCACCGCGTCGAGCGCCGCCCAGGTTCCTTCGTCGTCGGCTCGTCGCCACCAGTCCTCCCCGAGGTGACGGTCGAGCAGACGGCGCATCGGCGGCCCTATCCAGCTCGCCAGGTGTACCCCGTTTGTGACATGCGTGATTGGCACTGCGTCGACGGGCCGGTGCGGCCAGAGCCCGCGCCACATTTCTCTCGCGACGGATGCGTGCCGGCGGCTGACACCATTCGCCGCGCGACTCATCCGCAGACTGAACTGAGTAACCCCAAAAGGCTCCCCGTAATCCCCTGTGCGGTTGCGGCCGAGCCCGACGATCTCCTCAGGATCGACACCCAGTTCAGCAATCACGGCTCCGAGCGTGCTGATCACGTCCTCTCGGGAGTACGTCTCGTTGCCCGCCGCAACGGGCGTATGTGTGGTGAAGACCGTACGTTGACGCGCGGCCTCGAGCGCCGCCTCGGCCGACGCTCCACGCGCCGCCTCCGCACGCGCCATTTCCAGCGCGGCGAACCCCGCGTGGCCTTCGTTGAGGTGCACGAGGGCTGGGTCGATGCCGACGGCCGCGAGGGCGCGCACGCCGCCCACGCCAAGCAGCGCGTATTGCGAGAGCCGGGTGATCGGATCTGCGACGTAGAGTTGCGAAGTAATCCATCGCTCCAGCCGGCCGTTCTCGGGCCGGTCGGTATCGAGCAGTAACAGCGGCACGCGCCCGACGGCCACACGCCAGATCTGCGCTGTCACCTCGGTGCCCCGAATGGGCACCGTGATAGTGAGCGGCTGGCCATCTGGTCCGCGCACAAGAGCGGCGGGAAGCCGCTCGGGATCGATGTCAGTCCAGTACTCCTGCTGCCAGCCTGACGCCTCGAGGCGCTGGCGGAAGTAGCCCTGGCGGTACAACAGTCCGACGGCCACCATCGGCAGCGCCCGGTCCGAGGCCTCCTTGAGCACATCGCCGGCCAGCGCGCCGAGTCCACCCGAGTAGATCGGCAGCGACTGGTGCACGCCGTACTCGGCGCAGAAGAACGCGATTGGCCGCTCGGGCGCAACCGGGCCCACGGCTGGCCGCCTGAAGTCCGCCGTGAAAGTGTTCTCGAGCAAGGCCACCCGAGCGAGGAGATCTGGATCAGCCGCCGCCCGGTCAAGCGCCTCGCTTGAAACCTCTTGGAGGAGCCGCACCGGGTTCTCACCACACAGCTCCCAGCGCCGGTCGTCGATCGTGCGGAAGACTCCCTTGCCGTCCGGATACCAGGCCCAGCGGTAGTTGTACGCGATCCGGGCCAACGGGGCGAGCGCGTCGGGGAGCCGCCTGGCAAGGTCCGCTGCGCGGCGGGCGAGGTCCTCGTTGCCGGGTGCTAACACCACGGCAGCTCCCGCCGGCACACCGTCGTCTGCATCCGCCGGCTACCAGCCAGCGGCGGCGGTCCTGGCGCCCGCGGCCGCGTCGAGCCCGCGGGCCCTCGGGCTGCCGCCCTCACGCGACGCCTTGGTAGGCGTTGAGTGCCTGATCGAGCTGGGCTTCGGCGTCATCGAGGTCCTGGTGGCAGCGCTCCACCCATGCCTCGCCCCAGTAGAAGTTGCAGCTCGTCTCGGCGCGGAGCAGCCGCCAGCGTGCCTGCTCCAAGACTCCCGCCGCCCCTTCGCCGTTCCCGATCATGTGAATACCAGCCTGCACGGCTTCGCTGACCCGTCCGGCTCTGGCGAGGGCGTCGCGTTGAGCGCTCGAGCCGGTCCATTGGACAAACCCCGCGCCATGGTGCTCGCCCGTATTCCAGGCGCCAGGTTCGATCGTGACCCAGCCGTGGGCGCCGTGGCGGTCGAGGTAATCGTTGATGAACGCCGGTCGGATACCACTCGATCGGCCGGTGTGCACGCGCTCGACGAGATCCCGGTAGAAGCTGCTCCAGAAGTTGGCGCCGTCCGTCGTGTTGCGAAACCAGCCCCCGTTATCGCCATCGGTGGCGGTCGTCACCAGTGGCGGGAAGTCGCAGTGCTGGGTGCGTGCGCGAACCTCTTCGATGAACCAGCCCGCCTCCATGCCGGATTCCTGGGCGTTTGAGAGGTCGCGGTCGCGCACCACCACGATCACCTCCGCGTCGCCGACGCGCGCACGGTGGGGGCGGTAGCGCAACTCCTCCCAGGTCATCGGGGACAGTGGCATCACGTGCTCGCTGTCGACGATCACCCACTCGTAGCCCTGACCCGCCAGGGTGGGTACGAGATCCATGCAGAACCCGAGCTCGGGCGGCCAGAAGCCCCGGAATCGGTCGCGCCAGAACAGGTGGCGGCCGAGGCCAAGCCAGCGAGCGATGTGCTCCTCGCGATCGTGTGGCGGGATTAGCGGGAGCACGGGGTGGTAGTAAGCGGTGCCGAGCAAATCGATCGTGCGGGTGTTCTGAAGGTGCCACAGCAGCGAGCCGCAGTCGACGACCCCGTACACCCGCGCTTGGAAGCGGGGGTCGGCGAGGGTCTCGAGCAGGCTGCCGGACAGCGACAGGTGCACCCGCCCGACATCCTCGTCCTCCCACAACGAGCGGGGAATCCGGTCAAGTGCCCAGAGGAGCTCCCTGGCTTCCCATTCGTTGTGGTCCAGAAGCTCATCGAGGTTGGCGGCGGGCTGATGCAGGTTCAGCACGAGCCCGACGTCGATCGAGTCCATCTCGGTCCCCTTTCGTCAGAAGTCGTGAGCGATGATCTCGTTCGCGCGCCGCGCCAGCTCCACCCCGTAGTCGGTCCACTCACCCCGCCCCCAGTAGCGGAAGTCGCTGCCCTCGGCGGTCAGCAGATGAAACAAGGCGTTGCGGTAGGCGTGATCGGTTGTGGCGACATGGCGTTCGAGCACGCGCTGCTCGAACGCCGCACTCGCACGCTCCATCGGGCGCAGCAGCGATTCATACCCCCGCACCCATGAGATGTCGTTGGTCCAGCTTCCGCCCTCCATGTGAAAGCGATCGTCCTCCCGCCCGAGTTCCTCAATGACTCCGGCGAGCCGCTCAGGCCCATCCCCGGGGCTCATCCGGCTCCAGATCCGGTGCTGGAACAGCGGCTGGATCACGGGCAGGTCGTCCTCGCTGACGCCGGCGGCAAAGACCCGCTCGAGGTACTCCGTTCCGTTGAGCATGGGGGTGGCGGACCAGGACGATTCCCGCGCCACCTCGGAATATTTGGGCGGAAACTCGTTCATCATCACGCCGCCGTTCTCGCCGTCCGCGATCTGCGTCACCAGGGATGGAACGCTTCTGCCGGCCAGCTCCGAGCGTCCAAGCCCGCGCGCCTCGTAGTACGGCTGCATCTGGCCGACCAGCTTGGTGTCGCTCCCCTGCGTCTTGACGAGCGCGACAATGCTTGCGCTCTCACCGCGCGAACTGGTGCACACCAGGCGGTTGGGCAGGTGAAGCTGCCGCACGCCGGCCCCGTCCGGCTCCTCGACCGTGTGCTCCTGCACCAGCACCCAGCGATAGCCGCAGTCCTTCAGCGTGCGGACGAACTCGTATGCGACGTCGGGGTGATTGGGCAGGGCCATCTCCGACGGCGAGAAGCCCCGTACTCGCGCTAGCGCCTCGAGTCCGAACATCGCTCCGAAGTACTGCTGCCAAGCCCTCACGTGCAACCGGTAGTCCTGGACCGGTGTCGAGGGCGCAACGGCGTGGCCCCACGGACAGCCCAGCCACTCCACCGCATCGCGGTAACGTGAATCCACTGTGATCGCCCGCAGCGCATCGATCACGTCGTCCGCACCCATATCCCGCAGTCCGTACAGCAGCACCCCGGAGTACTCGAGCATCACCCGGGGCCGGGCGCCCTCATCGATCAACTGGGGGATGAACTCACCCATCCGCTTGTAGCACCAGCGGAACACGGGCGCGTTGTGGTTATCGCCGATGTCCGGGTGCTCAAACATGTACCGCAGGTTGCTGATCAGCGCCGCCGTGTGCAGATCCCCCCCGCCGGCCGGGATCAAGGGCTGGTGCATGTGCAGCGCGATCGCGCACGCGCTCTGAATCCCCGCGACCGGGTCACCCGAGTCCGGCAGCGGGTACACGCGATGTGCGCCCGCCTCGGCGATCGTCGCCGCGATCAACCCCTCCTCTCCGGATAGGTTCGGCAGCCCGTCGACGCACTCGGCCAGCCCCGGTGAACTCGCCGTATCGCTCATTTGTGCTTGATGTACTCGTAGATGTTGAGATAGTCCTGGCCGGGGCGGGCCCACGAGCGGTCGTCGCGCATGCCGTTGAGCATCAGGTACCGGAAGTCCTCGGGATAGCTATGCCAGAGGCCGATCGCGCGCGCCATCGCGGACTCCAGCGCCGAGTGGTCGCACTGATGAAAGACATACCCGTTGCGCTCCTCGGGAGCCGCGCAAGCATAGTCGCGGTCCGCGACCGTATCACCGAGTCCGCCGCACGCCCGGACAATGGGAACCGTGCCATATTTCAGGGCAACCAGCTGGCATAGCCCGCACGGCTCGAACATACTCGGCATCACCAACAGATCCGACCCCGCGTACACCAGGTGCGCGAGCTCAGGGCTGAACTGCAGCTCCAGGTGAACGTCGGGGTGATCGTTGAGGTAGTGCTTTAGATGCCAGAAGTGGGCGTTGATTCCCGGGTCCGGGCTTGAGCCCAGAAGCACGAACTGGGCACCCTCAGCCAGCGCGTAGAAGATCGCGTGGTGAATCAGGTGCACGCCCTTCTGGCCGTCCAGCCGCCCTACATATGCAACGATCGGCTTGTAATCGTGTCGCAGCATGAACCGCTCGCGCAACGCCCACTTGTTCACATACTTATTGTCAATAGAGTCGGGGCCATACCGCTGCGGGATCCATGGATCGACCTCCGGATTCCATACGGCGTAATCAACCCCGTTGATGACACCACCGAACTTGTATTGGTGGACGTGAAGGGTGTGGCCCAGGCCGCGCCCCTGCTCGGAGTATGACGCCTCCCACGCGTGCTTAGGCGAGACTGTTGTGACGAAGTTCGAATACACGATCCCGCCCTTCAGCAAGTTCAGCGCCCCGGGATTGAAATTGTCCTGCAACCGGTCATGGTGGAAGAAGCGTCCCGGATCACGAAGACCGGTGGCCCAGAGGATCGACTCGGCGGCGATCCCCTGGTGGCCAAAGTTGTGCGCCGTGAAGCAGACCCGCTGGTCACCCATTCCAACGTGCTGGTACATCTCATATAACAGCACGGGGACGAGCGCGGTCTGCCAATCGTGGCAGTGAATCACCTCAGGCCGCTTGCCAGCCTTTAGGAGAAACTCAAGCGCCGCCTTGCTGAAGAAGGCGAAGCGCTCAACATCATCGTGAGACCCGTAGAGGTGACCACGATCGAAGAAGTTGTCATCCGAATGCGGCTCGATGAAGAAACACTTCCGGCCCTCGACGAACCCGAACCACACGGTACAGTGAACCACGCCGCTATACCACGGGACCCACAAGTCGTGATGCGCGACCGTAAGCCCATAAATCCGGTCGTACCGCAAGCAGTTGTACTTCGGCAGCACGATCTCTACCGCGTTACCGCGCAACTCAAGCTCACGACTCAGGCCGAAGACCACATCGCCCAGACCCCCCGCGTGTGCGACCGGCGCACACTCTGGGGTGACCATCACTACAAACAAAACCTGAACCTCAGCGAGAAGAGAGACCCAAGGAGAACCGGGCGGCCTGGGTGGATTATGTGCAACGAACGCTGAACAAACGAAGAGACACCCGACCCGCAGACCCGGGCCGCGCCTTGAATGAGGAACGCCCCGCCGCTACGAGTGGCGACGCGCCTCCGACAGAGCCGATGACGTTAGATACTAACGTGGGCTCGGTCGAAGGTCACCGCGGTTTTCTACCGATTCTGCCGCCGGTGGCGAAGACCTTTGTCGCACCCGCTCCGCTCAGGCGATGCGGCGGCACGGGGCTTGTGCTCAGCCCTATCGGCGGGGAGCGGCGATGAGCCGGGCGGCTACGAGAGGTGACGGCCGCGGTCAGGCAGATCCGACACCGAAGACCCGCGGCTCAGCGGATTGGAACGAGCCAAATGACCGCCAGCGGCGGGAGCGTCACCTCGGCGGAGTAGACCTGCCCATGCCACGGGGTCGACTCCGCTTGCACCCCGTTGGGGTTTCCGAGGTTGGATCCGCCGTAGTGTGCGGAGTCAGTGTTGAGCGTTTCGATCCAATGGCCGGGACGGGGTAGCCCGAGGCGGTAGTGCTCGCGCGGGACTGGGGAGAGGTTGGCCGCGCATACGAGCAGGCGGTTGCCGTCGCGGGAGGCGCGCGCGAAGGCGAACACGTTTGAGGCTGC
>Ga0187769_10001972_pt1 | contig 11894 bp, 7 predicted proteins | sample 0116_SJ02_MP02_1_FD_133140 | JGI IMG/M metagenome (GOLD analysis project Ga0187769, IMG submission 133140) | Tropical peat soil microbial communities from peatlands in Department of Meta, Colombia - 0116_SJ02_MP02_10_MG | ecosystem: Environmental > Terrestrial > Soil > Wetlands > Peat | place... | reverse complement strand
GCCGCCACCGACAACTGATCCGCACCGGCGGCATCGTCACCTGCCGCCAGCGCCCCGCCACGGCAAGCGGTGTGACTTTCATCACACTGGAAGACGAAACCGGCTGTATCAACATCGTCGTCTGGCGCGCAATAGCGGAGCGCTTCCGCAAGGAATTGTTGGGAGCCTGCTTGCTTGTCGTATTCGGACACCTGGAACGAGTCGACACCAACGGCAATGCAGTAGTGCACGTAATTGCCGACCGTCTGGTCGATCGCTCCGCGCTACTTGGTGGCCTAATGATCAATAGCCGGGACTTCCACTAGCGCAAGCCCATATACTGCGCCAGCACATAAAGCGGCAAAGCCGCCCCTTAACCCTCAAACCCCATTCAACGACCAAACAGCACCTTTCCCCGCCTAGGGGGCACAGGTACCGCTGCCGTTGCAGGCTTACGCTACCGCAAAGAACGCTACGCCCAACGCAGTGATGCCCAGCACCACCATCAAGAAGAACCGGATGCTGTGCCAAACGTCCACTTCTTCCATGCCATCCTCCGTGATCGAAATGGGAATTGTTCTTCCCTTAAATAACCATACGCTGTGCTTCCCGTTATTACACACGACAACGTAGTGGTTAAATGCTGGCCGCGAGGGGCGAACCCAGCGACTTTTTCTGCCGGGCGCCTGGGCGCGCGCAGCAACTACCATGGTCCTTGCCCTCTTTTGGCCAGGCACGAGCCGTGCTCACCGCCGTTGTTTCTCGTATAGACCTACGAGTTCTGCTTGGGCCAGTACGTGCCCCTTCATTGCCCGCAGGAGCTGATCCTTGGTCGGTTCGGCCAGATCCGGCAGCATGCAGTCAAGGGCAAAGAGCTTGTGAAAGTAGCGATGCCGTCCGATTGGTGGACACGGTCCTCCGTATCCCGTGCGCTTCCAATCATTTTTTCCTTGAAGCGTGCCCGGCGGCAGCGCGCGAGGCGAAACGCTCTGCGCAAGTGTGGTCGTACTTGCCGGCAGGTTGTACAGCACCCAGTGCACCCAGGTCATTTTGGGTGCCGCAGGGTCGGGAGCATCCGGATCGTCGACGATCAGCACAAAGCAACCGGTACCAGCCGGAGCGCCGGACCAATTCAGGGGCGGCGAATGGTCAGCACCCTCGCAGGTGAACTCTCGAGGAATGCTCGAGCCGTGCACAAAGGCGCTAGAAACAAGTTGCAGCGCTGCGGACATGATCGCTCTCCAGGCATGGAACGAAAACGACATTCTGGCACTTCAGCGCCAGCAAAAATGGGCGAGCGTAATCCTCAGACAGCGTGGTCGTTTCCCCGAAAAGTAAGAAAACAAAGACCCTTGGTGCCTACAGCTCGACTTCGCTAGCAACCAGATCAAAACGACGAACCCCGATCACCAAGGAAAGGCGTGGCGGCAATTGCGTGTGCAATGCCTCATAGCCTTGTATCCGGCAACGACGTAAGTCTGCACGCCAGCTCGGAGCGTGCGCCTTAAGTGCCCGGGCCGCCACCTCTTATAGCGACAGATCCAATGGGCAAAACATGGAACGAAGGTCAGCACTCCCAGTAACCGCGGGCATGCAAGACTTGTGCAAACATTGCCTTATCGTGCCGACGAAAAAATGCCCGCATCGCATGGCAAAGGTGAACTTGGCACGATGTTGTCGGTTCGCAATTGCCATGGGAAGCTTCCTAGCTTGGTATTAAAAACAACGCGTCCTCCAAGTCGACGCACAATACATGCTGCCGCAAGGTGGGGCAGATATTTCGTGGAGCTCGTATGCGCTTGTGGGATTTCATTGAAGCCTTGCTCTTCGCTCTGGCCGGCCTGATCCTGTTGGGTTGCACGACAAGCGTTCCGGTCCTTCCTCCTGCCGCAGCACCGCCACCTTCGGCGACCGTCCCCACCGATTTGCGCGCGCCGTACTCGACTCTTGGCACAGACGGTGACAGGGTTTTCCGACTGGACCCCAAATTGTCAGAGGTGCGCATTTTCGTTTTTCGTGGCGGCGCCGCGGCCAGGTTCGGACACAACCACGTGCTGTCCGCCCCGCGCTTTGAGGGCTATGTCTTCGTTCCGCGGACCGGGCCAGCTGCCGGTCGATTCGACTTGCAGTTTCGCCTCGAGGAGCTCGAAGTTGATGCTCCCGAAATTCGCGCGGGCCTAGGCAGTGCATTTTCCGGCGAACTTTCGCCGGCCGACATCGAGGGCACGCGCACCCACATGCTGGGCAATGAAAGCCTGCAAGCACAGCAGTTTCCCTTCATGCGCATTCATTCGCTTCAAATTGTGGGAGAAGTGCCTAAGTTTGCAGCGCAAGTGCTTATCGAGTTGCACGGACAGCAACACGATATGTGGGTGCCCTTACAGGTTGAAGGGTTGCCGGATCGAATTTCCGTCAGCGGTTCTTTGGTCTTGCGTCAGACGGATTTCTCCATGCAACCCCTTTCGGTACTGGGTGGGTTTCTTACTGTCCACGACGAGGTGCTGATTGATTTTCACCTCGTCGGTATCTGAAGCCACCGCTCGAAGCCGAATACTTCATTGCGCGTCGGGCCTCACAAGGCCCGCCTCTGTTTGCGCGTTGTTTACGCCGCCATGGAACTCGACCGCGTAGTACGCTTTGGTTGACGTTAGGCTTCAAACGCGTGCTCCTGCGATCTTGATACCCAGCAGTAGAAATTTACGTGTCTTTTCGCGAAGCGGGCCGTCAACGTCCCCGCACTGCTAGGTGTCATGTCCCGGAGCGAAATACCGAATTGGGAGGGCTCAACATGCAGCGCAATCGCCGCATCCTGCTCGTTAGTCGACCAACTGGCAAGGCCACTGCAGAAAATTTTCGACTCGAGGCCGTTGATACGCCGGCACTGGCCGCAGGTCAATTGCTGGTTCGCAATCATTGGCTCTCGCTCGATCCGTACATGCGCCGGCGAATGAACGAGGGTCGTTCGTATACCGCCCCGCAGGCACTGAACGAAACCATGCTGGGGCAAACCACGGGGATCGTTGTCGAATCGCGAAATTCCACTTGGCCCGTTGGTACGCCCGTGCTGGGGAGCTTTGGCTGGCAGGAGTACGGCGTATCGGACGGCAACGGACTTCGCAAACTCGACACAAGGGTCATCCCCCTCTCGGCATATCTAGGAGCCGTCGGCATGCCGGGCGTTACCGCTTGGTACGGCTTGAATCGGATCATCGTGCCCAAGGCCGGCGAGACAATGGTCGTTTCGGCTGCCAGCGGGGCAGTTGGCATGATTGTCGGGCAGCTTGCCAAGCGAGCCGGTGCGCGCGCTGTAGGCATTGCCGGTGGTCCACAAAAATGCGGCTTCGTAGTTCAGGAACTCGGTCTGGACGCTTGCGTGGACTACAAAAGCAAAGATCTTGGCGTGCAACTCAAAGAGGCGTGTCCCAGGGGAATCGACGGGTATTTCGAAAACGTCGGCGGCGCCATCATGGACGCGGTGCTCCCGCGGATGAACGCATTTGGCCGAATTGCGCTATGCGGGCTAATCGCGGGCTTTAACGATGTACCGATTCCGATAACCAACCCGAGCTGGTTGTTGGTCAGCAGGCTCAAATTGCAAGGCTTCATTATTTCGGAGCACTATGACCTCTGGCCACAGGCCCTTGAAGAGCTCGGTGCCGCTTATGCCAATGGCGCGATCCGCTATCGTGAATCGGTTGCGCAAGGGCTGGAAAACGCACCCGAGGCGTTTGTTGGCATGCTGGAAGGAAAAAACTTTGGCAAGCAACTGGTAAAGCTCATCGAGTAACGCCGAGCACACAATTCGAAGTCGCGCGCCCCATCACGATGATGCAGCCGCCGCGCCTCGAAGCGGTGCGTGCACCGTAGAGGTGAGGAGATCACATGCAAGATTTTGTTGGACGAACGGCTGTGATAACGGGTGCCGCGAGCGGACTTGGCCGCGAGTTTGCGCGCCTTGCGCGATCCCTGGGAATGCGACTTGTACTTGCCGACGTGGACGCGAGCTCGCTTGAGAAGGTCGTTTCGGAGCTGGGAGCAAAACCTAACGTCGTTGGATTGGCCGTAGATGTATCGGATGCGATGCAGGTGCAAGGCCTGGCCGCGCGCGCCCAGCGCGATTTCGGGGCCACGCATCTGCTGTTTAACAACGCGGGTGTCGTCGCAGGCGGCTACCTCTGGGAGCACACGGAGCGCGATTGGCAGTGGGTACTGGGAGTAAATCTGATGGGCGTTGTACATGGCTTGCAAGCCTTTGTACCGACGATGCTCAAATCGAGTCGTGCCGGTGAGCCCGCGCACATCGTAAATACGGCCTCGGTGGCAGGTTGGCTAAGTGCCCCGCTCATGGGGATCTACAACGTTAGCAAACATGCCGTCGTGACACTTACGGAGACCCTTTTCCAGGACTTGCGCTTGGCCGGATCGAGCATTGGCGTGACGTTGTTGAGTCCGGCTTTTGTGCCCACTGGTATCGGCGATTCCGAACGCAATCGCCCTGCGCATTGGGCAAGTGAAACCCCGGCCAGTGCTTCGCAGCGCGCAGCGCAAGTCCAGACCGCAAAGGCGATTGCAAGCGGGCGAATCAGCGCGGCCGAAGTTGCGCACATGACGTTCGATGCGATACGAAGCGATCGCTTTTACGTCTTCACGCATCCTCGCATCTTGCCAACGCTAACCAATCGGGTGCGTCATGCAGTTGAAGGTCTGCTGCCCGCTGATCCCTACGAGTTGCGACCCGCGAGCCGACCTCGAGTTGATTAAGCCCGTCCCTCCGAGGCCCAGCTGCGACCCAACGCTTCGACTAGCACCAAAATTAGGCTCCACGCAGGATCGATGTTTTCTTTCGGCGCGCAGTCGGTACGGCCGCAAGCCGATGAGGCGGCAGGCCGGTGTGCTGGGTGAGGATCCGCCCACGCGTAACGGGCGAAACCAAACTGCCGGGTGCCGTTGAATTCTTTCGCCGGGGACTTTGATACGCACTATCGCCCAAGGATTGATAACGGGGCACGAGCTGCTGCTTGCCGTTTCCGATAAGATCGGCGCGGCCCATCGCTAGCAGGGCCTCGCGCAACAGGGGCCAGTTTTTTGGATCGTGATAGCGCAAAAACGCCTTGTGCAGGCGCCGACGACGCTCCCCGCGAACCACGTCGACGTCCTCGCTCGTGCGGCTTACTTTGTGCAGCGGATTTTTGCCGCTGTAGTACATCGCGGTAGCAGTGGCCATCGGACTGGGATAAAAGTTCTGTACCTGATCAGCACGAAAGCCATTGTGCTTTAGCCACAACGCAAGCTGCAACATATCCGTGTCGCTCGTTCCCGGGTGCGCGGCGATGAAATACGGAACGAGATATTGCCGCTTGCCGGCCTGCGAGCTGAATTTTTGAAACAAGTTCTTGAATCGCTCGTACGCTGCGATGCCGGGTTTCATCATAAGACGCAGCGGTGCGCTTTCTGTATGTTCAGGAGCAATTTTCAAATAACCGCCCACATGGTGCTGAACAAGTTCGCGAACGTATTCAGGCGATTCGATGGCCAGGTCGTAGCGCACGCCCGACCCGATTAACACCTTCTTAATCCCGGCAAGCGACCGTGCCCGTCGATACAGCTGAATAAGTGGCCCATGGTCAGTGACCAGATTCTGGCAAATCTTCGGATACACGCAGGACGGTTTACGGCAGGCAGCCTCGATTTGTGACGAGCGGCAACCCATGCGATACATGTTGGCCGTCGGCCCGCCAAGGTCGGAGATCACGCCGGTGAAACCCTCGACCCGATCGCGGATGCTTTCGATCTCGCGCAGAACTGATTCCTCGCTGCGGCTTTGGATAATGCGACCCTCGTGTTCCGTGATCGAACAAAAAGTGCACCCGCCAAAACAACCCCGCATGATGCTGACGCTAAAGCGAATCATCTCCCAAGCGGGAATCTTGTCCGGGCCATTGGTGTCGCCATATCGAGGATGGGGCGCGCGCGCATATGGCAGATCGAAGACCGAATCCATTTCCGCGGTCGTCAGCGGTATCGGTGGAGGGTTCAGCCAAACGTCGCGAGACGTTGCGCCTTCGCCGTGCGCCTGCACCAGTGCCCGGGCGTTGCCCGGGTTTGTCTCCAAGTGCAACACCCGGCTCGCATGCGCATACAAAACGCGGTCAGCCCGCACTTGCTCGTAAGCGGGCAGCCGAATTACCGTTTGATCGCGCGGTGGCGGACGCCGCTTTCCGCTGACGCGGACCATCGGAGCGGCAACGGGCATCCAGGGCGCGCCCGGCAGCGCCTCGCGAGCACAATGCGCCGAATGCCTTGCGGCTCGCTCCGAAGTGGTCTGGTAGGGATTGCCAAACGCATCGCTGGCACAGGCAGCAGCAGCGGGCTCGTCGACCGAGGTCGAATCGATCTCGTACCATCCCGGCTCCGAATGTCGTCGTACGAACGCGGTGCCACGTACATCGCAAATTTGCTGAACCGGTTCGCGGGCGGCCAAGCGGTGGGCAATTTCAACGATCGCGCGCTCCCCGCTGCCGTACACGAGCAGATCGCATTTGGAATCAACCAGAATCGACCGGCGCACCTTGTCTTGCCAGTAGTCATAGTGCGCAATGCGTCGCAACGAAGCCTCAATTCCTCCCATGATGATGGGCACCTCGCCAAAGGCCTGGCGGCAGCGCTGGGCATACACCAGGGAACAACGATCCGGACGATGGCCGGCAATACCCCCTGGCGTGTACGCATCGTCGCTGCGGATTTTGCGATCGGCCGTGTAGCGGTTAATCATAGAATCCATGTTTCCCGCGGTGATTCCGAAAAATAAATTGGGGCGTCCGAGCACTTGGAACGCCTCGACGCTGCGCCAGTCGGGTTGGGCGATGATGCCTACGCGAAAACCCTGCGCTTCTAGTACGCGCCCAATAAGTGCCATACCAAAGCTCGGGTGGTCGACATATGCATCGCCAGTAACGATGATGACATCGCAACTGTCCCACCCAAGGGCGTCCATTTCCGCCCGGCTCATAGGCAGGAACTTCGACGGGCCAAGGCGCTTGGGCCAATACGGTCGATACTGCGAAAGCGCGCGCGCAGGACGATACGAAAGCGCGCCCGTTTGCGCCGCGCTCTCATCAGCTGAGATCGGCCCAAGAATCATGTCACCGCTTTGTATCGCATTTGCCACGTCAAAGGCGCGCAACGTGATGGCGCCAAAAGATCTATTCCGCGAATCCACGCATAGTAGCGCGCTCGGGCAAACAGCTGGGCGAAAGGTTCACTCTACGCCGCTTGCCGTGCGCATTTCGCCCTACTGATGTTTGAAACAGCCGGCCCAGCACCGACAGCAGACGTCGCTGCGCGGCCCGTACAGTCGTTTTTCGCGTTTGCCCCGACCGTGCGCAAATGGCAGCTTGCAAAAATCACCAGCCGCTCCTCAGCGCCAACAGAGCTCCTGGGTACATCAGCCTCGTCAGCCGCGCATAGACCGTATCGGCTAGCGGCGCTTGCACGCCCACAAGCACACACTTAGGCGGAATTTCCCACTTCGGGCGCAAGGGTGTGTGCGCCGGGTCGCTTGGCATGCTCTGCACCGAGGAACAGATACATGGCTGGCACGACAAAGAGGGTAAATAACGTTCCCACGGTAAGGCCGCTAAAGACGACCCAGCCCATCGCTTGCCGACCTGCCGCGCCGGCCCCAGAAGCGATTGCCAATGGCACCACGCCGAGCACCATCGCCGCCGTAGTCATCAAAATCGGCCGCAGTCGCACTCCTGCGGCCTCGACAACGGCATCAAACTTGCTACGCCCGGTTCGCTGCAATTCGTTGGCAAACTGAACGATCAAGATACCGTGCTTGCTGATCAACCCCATTAAGGTCACCAACCCGACCTGCGAATAGATATTGAGCGAGGAAAACAAATTGATGTAAATCAGCGCACCGAACAGGGCAAGGGGCACGGAAACCAGAATGACGACCGGATCGCGGAAACTCTCGAATTGCGCGGCCAACGCCAAAAACACAATGATGATGGAAAAGGCGAGCGTGACCGCAAATCCGCCTGTTTCCTTGACGAATTGCCGCGACTGACCCGAGTAGTCCACCGCGTACGCGGGCGAAGCGACCTGGGCGACTGTATCGCGCAAAAACTGCAGTGCCTCGCCCTGCGACACACCGGGAGCAGCGTTGACCCCACCTATCGTCACCGAATTGAGCTGCTGAAAATGCGTAATGGTCTCTGGCACGGTGGTCGTCTGCAATTTGGCGACCGTCGATATCGGAATGTTGACCCCGCTAGGAGTGCGAAACTCATAGTTGAGCACCTGCGAGGGATTGAGTCGATCAACCTGCAGCACCTGCGGGATCACCTTGTAGGAGCGCCCGGAAATGGAAAAATAGTTGACGTAATTCGCCCCCAAGGCCGAGCTAAGTGCTGATCCGATGTCCCCCTGTGTCATGCCCATGGTACCAATGAGATCGCGGTCGACCACCAGCGTGGTTTGCGGCTTATCGATCTTCAGGTCACCGTCGATAAAGTAGAACTTTCCGCTAGCCCTCGCTTTTTCCAGAACCGCCTGAGCCACCTCGTTCAAATTGGCGAAGGGCTCGGTCGTGTTGATGATGAACTGCACGGGCAGACCGCTCGATCCAGGCAGCGGAGGAAACTGAAACGCGGCAACGCGTGCCCCCGCCACATCATTCCATTTATCCTGCAAATCCGCCTGGATCTGCGTCGCGCTGCGTTCGCGCTCGTCCCAAGTCTTTAGCAACGTGCCGCCGATGCCTTGATTGATGGTCGGAACCCCCGTGAGCTGAAACATCTGCTCGTACTCAGGGATCTTGGTCGCCGCTTCGTACAGCTGCCGCGCGTAGGTCTGCATCTGCTCGGCGGTCGCGTTGGGCGGCCCAATCACTTGGTACAGCACGATGCCCTGGTCCTCGCTGGGCGCCAATTCGGCTTTGGCTGTTAGAAACAGCGCGACGGCGGCCAGCAGAAGCATCAGCCCCATGACCAGCATTACCGCCCAAGTTGAAAGAAGGGAGCCTAGCAGGCGCTGATATCCCGCGTGCAGGCGTTCGAACTGCCGGTCGACGAACAGGGCAAAGCCCGATTCTGATCCGCGTTCCTGAAAAAAACGCGAACACATCATTGGTGAAAGAGTCAATGCGATGACTCCCGACACTGTCACCGAGCCGGCCAGCGAAAAAGCGAATTCGGTGAACAAAGCGCCCGTTAGGCCTCCTTGAAATCCAATCGGGACGTAGACGGCAACCAGCACGATGGTCATCGCGACAATCGGACCCCCAAGCTCGCGCGCCGCCAATATCGACGCCTCCAGCGGTTTGCGGCCCTCCTCGTTGATATGGCGAAAGACGTTCTCGACGACGATGATCGCATCGTCCACCACAAGGCCGATCGCCAGCACGAGCGCAAGAAGCGTGAGCAGATTCACCGAATAGCCTAGAACCAACATAACAAAGAAGGTTCCGACCAGCGATAGCGGCATCGCAATTACCGGGATGATGACCGCCCGAAGACTGCCCAGAAAAAGGAATATGACCGCCGTGACGATCAGCAGCGACTCGATCAACGTTTTTATGACTTCGCGAATCGACGTATTTACGAATTTGGTCGCGTCATAAACGATTTTCCCTGTCAAACCCGCTGGCAGCTGATGCTCGATTGATGGGAATACGGTGCGAACTCTCTGGGCGACATCCAAAAAGTTCGCGTCCGGTGCAACTTTGATTCCGATAAACACCGAACCGCGTCCGCTAAATGCGACGTTGTAATCGTAGTTTTCCGCTCCAAGCGCCACGGTGGCGACATCCTCCAGGCGCACCAGCGCACCGTTTCCCTGCTTTACCACCAACTGCTTAAATTCATCGACACTGTGTAAATCGGTGTCGGCCCGAAGATCGACCGTCACCATCTGCCCCTTGCTCGAACCGAGCGCCGCAAGGAAGTTGTTTGCCGCCAAAGCGTTTGCCACGTCGGCCGCGGTGAGACCGTGGGCAGCCATTCGGTCCGCATCCAACCAGGCGCGCAGTGCAAACTGCCTGCCGCCGAGAACCTCCGCCGTCTGCACGCCCTCGATCGAGTCAAGCTTGGGTTTCACGACGCGATACAGATAATCCGTGACACTGTTGGTCGGCAGCACGTCGCTGTAAAAACCCATGTACATGGCATCGGTCGTCTGACCAATTTGCACGGAAAGCACTGGCTGCTGTGCCTGCGGTGGCAACTGGTTTCTGACCGAACTTACCTGGGTATTGATTTCGGTCAGCGCACGATTCGCGTCATAGTTCAAGCGAAGTGTCGCCGTGATGATCGACTGTCCATTCAAGCTGTTTGACGATAGGTAGTCGATACCCTGCGCTTGGGCAATAGCCGCCTCGAGCGGCTGCGTAATAAAGCCTGCGACGGTGGCTGCATCGGCGCCGTAATAGGCCGTCGTAATGGTGACGACCGCATTCTGCGTTCTCGGATACTGTCTTACTGGCAAACCGGCAAGCGATCGCAAGCCGAGCACGAGGATCACTAGACTTACGACCGCTGCCAGGACGGGACGGCGGATGAATATATCGGTGAAGTTCATTTCGTTGCTAACCAGGCGTTTAGGCGCACCCGAAAGGGCCGTGACTCATCGCTCCTGCGGCGTTGGGCTTGCGTCGTCCCGCGGCACGACTTTGTTATCGACTCGCAAGGCGGCACCGGTCTTTAATTTGAGCTGACCGCTCGTAACAACGACATCGCCTTGTTTCAAGCCGGTAAGGATCGCCACCTGGTCGCCGCGAGTGGCACCGGTGGTCACAAACGCCTGCTTCGCGGTCAGTGTGGTTTCGCCTTTTTCATTCTTCTCAGACTCCGCGATAAACACGGTCGCACCATAGGGGTTGTAGGTGATCGCGGTCTGTGGCACGGTGATGTGGCGCTCGGACGCACCCACCAACAGACTCACCCTGGCAAACATTCCCGGAAGCAGTTCGTGCTTGAAGTTTTTCACGCTCGCTTCCACCTGCACGTTTCGTGTGCTGGTGTCCACGGCCGGGTTGACTGCCGTGACCTTTCCGATGAACTCGCGCCCCGGCAGGGCGTCAACGCCGATCGTAACTTCGGCGCCCAACTTCACTTTCGCCAATTCGCGCTGTGGCACATTAAAGTCGAGCAACAGCGTGTCGATCGACTGCAAGGTCACCACTTTATCGCCAGCGTTGAGATATTGACCTGGTTGAACCGTTGTGATCCCGGTCCGACCGGCAAACGGCGCGCGGATAAATTTCTTATCCACAGTGGCTCGCTGCTGTTCGACCTGGGCGCTCTTGCTTTTTAGATCGGCCTCATCGGCGTCGATCGTCGCCTGGCTCACTGCGTGCACAACAAGCTGCCCACGGTCCCGCGTCAGAGTCGTGCGTGCCAGTTCCGCTGCCGCCTCCAATGACAGCAGCTGGGCCTTTTCCGCGTCCGCATTGAGTTCGACCAGCACATCGCCGGCACCGACATTCTGACCGGATTGGAACTTCACCTCGCGCACGAGACCCGCGATCTCGGTGCTGAGGTCGGTTCCCCGCCAAGCACGCAAGCTCCCGACCGTGTCGATCTGATTGCGCCAATCTTGCAATTGCGCCGTCATTGTCGTGACAATCGGCGGAGCCGGAGGTTTGACCGACGCAATCTGACGCATCACGAGCAAGACCTTCACCCCGACAATCGCCGCGATGAGAAGCAACACCAGGACGATCGTAACAATCAAACGGCGAACAAGTGGGGGCTTGGGTTGGACGCCCAATTCCGACATTCCGAGATTTGCCATTTCCTTGCTTTCTGGTTCTTCTTCTATCCGAGTTCCCGCGCCCAGCGCGGCTTTCCGACGCCACGCGAAAAAATTCTCCGCTCGCTCGTTGGCATCATTGTGTTTGTGCCAAGGGC
>Ga0187769_10001971_pt1 | contig 11897 bp, 9 predicted proteins | sample 0116_SJ02_MP02_1_FD_133140 | JGI IMG/M metagenome (GOLD analysis project Ga0187769, IMG submission 133140) | Tropical peat soil microbial communities from peatlands in Department of Meta, Colombia - 0116_SJ02_MP02_10_MG | ecosystem: Environmental > Terrestrial > Soil > Wetlands > Peat | place... | reverse complement strand
ATCAAAGATGCAGTGAAGGAAGCCCTGGACCATGGATACACACAGTACCCACCCCTACTTGGTTTAACCGATCTGAGGAGAGCCATCGCAGAGAAACTGAAAACAGAAGGTGCAGACTACAGTGAGAAGGAAATCATGGTAACCTTAGGTGCTCAGGAAGGCATATTTCTAACGATTCAATCGCTGGTCACTTCTGGCGATGACGTCATCATGTTCAAACCGGATTATTTCTTTAATTTCCATATAGAATACAGCGGCGGTCATCCAGTCTACGTTCCCCTGCAAAAAGGACAGAGTTTCATGCTCGACGCGAAAATATTGGAGGAGAAAATAACACCCAAAACCAAGATGATTTGTTTGGACTCGCCAAGCAACCCTGTCGGCAGGGTATATACCGAAAAAGAACTTCGGGCGGTATCCGATTTGGCCTCAGAACACGACCTCTATGTTCTGCACGACACGGCAAATGAGAAATTGGTTTGGGACGGAAGAAGTAACATAAACATACTTTCACTCTCTGGAATGCGAGAGAGGGGGGTCAATACGTGCAGTGTCAGCAAGTGCTACGGCATGGGTGGATGGAGGGTCGGATATGTGGCAGCAGAAGAAGAACTAATCAGAAAAGTCGCAAAACTTCACAACATAATCAACAATGTCGGACCACCCACATTTGTCCAAAGCGCGGCCATCGCCTTGTACAGGGATTTGGAATCCAAACCCGTCAAAGATCTGCTCAGGTTAACAGAGCAGAGGAGAGATGCTGCTTATGAAAGAGCAAAGGAATTACCAAACGTAACTTGCCACAAGCCTGAAGGCGGAGGCGTTCTGCTTCCCGATATAACCCACTACGAAGAGTCGTCTACCAAATTTGCGAACAGGTTACTTGCGGAAGCCAAGGTTGCAGTGGCTCCCGGTAGCGGCTATAACGCTGAAGGGTACGTTAGAATTGGTTTCGCCAACCCTCGCATAGAAGAGGCCATGGATAGAATCCAGGCCTGGTTGCTTCGACAGCCCCCTCGCCAGCTCAGGCCAGCCTAGCCCTTCGTTCTTTCACATGCGACAGACCGGAGTCCTGAACGTCTAGGTCTTGGCGGACGAATAGCCGCCGTCTACCGGGATGACCGCCCCTGTGATGAATGAGCTTTCGTCTGATAACAGGTACATAGCCATGTTAGCCACCTCTTCGGGCTCGCCTATCCTACCAAGCGGGTGGGCTTCTCTTTCGTCGCCCACCGAAGGATTTTCTGCAATGAATCTCTTAAGGAGAGGCGTCCGAATTGAACCAGGTAGTATACAATTGACCCGGATTTTGTCCCTAGCGAAATCCAGCGCCATTGATTTCGTGAGCGAAATGATTCCGCCCTTTGATGCGATGTAGGCGGCCTCGTTTCGTACCGCGAGAACCCCGTCAACACTCGCGGTGCTAACTATTGTACCCCCTCCGATTTCTTGCATCTTGGGAATGACAAACTTTGACATAAGATACACGCCTTTCAGATTAACAGCAATCACCCGGTCCCATAACTCTTCGGCCGTGGCGACAACGGTTCCGACTGGATTTATTCCGGCGTTGTTGTACAAACAGTTCACTCTGCCGAACTTCTCAACGGCGACTTGGACGCAGGTTCTGGCATCCTTTGCCCGAGATACGTCTGTACCCACAAAAACCGCTTTGCCGGCGTTGAATTTCTTTGCTTTGTCGACGGTCCTGCGCCCGTTCTTTTCGTCGATATCTGCAACAACTATGCTTGCACCGTTGCGGGCGAAAAGAAGAGCCGCAGCCTTTCCTATGCCAGATGAGGCACCTGTGATTATGACAACCTTGTTGCGCAACATTTTTCCGTTGTTACTACGCACAAAAACAATCGGGCAATCTAGCTAATAATAATTCCCCGGGTGTCTTCGAATGAGAGCACATCGAGCCGCAGTGAACACCAAGAGCTGAAGCACATCCTAAGGTAGGGCCCAGTAGTCTGAATCCTTGGAATCCTGAATTCTCTGCTATTGGCCTTCTCCGACGAATGTAACAGTGTTAAAGATAGGCAAGGTATCCGAACCGGTATAAACGGCGTCGGGATAAAACCCTGCCACTACGTTTTTGTCCCAAGCGAGTGAACCTCCACAATACCAGAGTTCGCAGGCGCCGACCCATGCATATGGTGCATCGTTGTAGATCTGCCGTTGCGCTAGCGTACAGGCCGAGGTGATTGTCTGTATGTTCGTGCTACCCGTTAAGAGGTTAACACAGTTCTGAACCACCGGGTTGGAGTAGATAGCATAGTTGCCGTAGACAGAACCGTTGCTTACGAAAGTAACCCAGTCGTCTGCCGGCGTCAGCGCGGAAGGAGCCCATTCGATATCTCCAGTGATGGAGATCTGTCCTATTTGGGCTGCCTGCGGCACCTCCGTTGTGTATGCCCCGATAGGGTCGTCCAGCGCAGCCGGGGTAAGAACTTCGATGTTGACCGTGATGTTAATTTGTGAAAGGTCCGCCTGCACCACCTCGGCCGTAGTGATGCAATATGAACATCCCGACTCCACTCTGAACAAGAAAGTCGGCATACTCGTAATGTTTGCCTTAGCCAAATACTGGTCGGCCAGGGTTAGATTATATTGATATGGCGGGAAATTCCCTAAATCGTAAAACTGTTTCCAAGCGGGATACTCTGGACCCATGAAGGGAGACATGTCTCCAAAGAACGCCTTGTTGGCCAGGTCCGTGTAGTTAATTGCGTGAACTATTGCCTGCCTTACATCAGTGATATTCGTAGGATAGATCTGGGTATTCAAACCAAGCTCTATGTTCAGAGCTCCGTTCGGAACCTCAAGATAGGCAAATTTGGCTGGATTCGCTAGGATCAGGTTCCAATCGGCGGATTCTATGGCGGCAATCTGGGCAGTACCTGAGGATAGATCACCGTACCTGACGACATCGTCCTGTTTGTAATTGAGAATCACGTTCTTGACGTGACCTGGATCAAGGTATGGATTGGCCCTTATTTGCGCCGCAGTGAGGTTACGCCCCCAGTATGTCGGATTCTGAGTGAACTCCGCATAGGCGTTGGGTTGCACCTGGGTTATCATGTATGGACCCGTCCCAGGTGTTGGGTGTGTGTTGAAGTAACTGTTTGGTGCGGCAGGGGTTCCAAAACCACCGTTTACAAGTACATATTGAGTGTCAAATATCAGACCGATATATGTGACAAGAGCGCCAAGGAACCAATTGAATGGCACGCTAAGGTGGAAGATGATATTGTACGGCCCTGACACATATATCGGCCATGAGCTGTTGGACATGATGCTCAATAACTCTGGGGATGGGTTGATGACGCCACTCTGCATTAGAAGATTGATAGTAGACGGGCCAAAGTTAACAGGCGACATGTCAAAGACAGGGTATGAATTCAGCCAAGTCGAACTATTCCCAGACAGATAGTAGAAACCGTACATCTCCGCCCACACTTGGTATGAATTGAGTGGATCCCCGTTGGAGAAAGTCACGCCTTGCCTAAGGCTGAAATTATAGGTCATGCCATCAGAGGAAACGGTCCAGTTCTTCGCCAAGCAAGGTAGGAACTGGACGTAGCCCGCTTTGTAGATAGCGCTGGCATTGGGGATAATGAGTGTCTGTAGGTCATCGTAGATGTTCCACTCGGGCCACCCTGTTGCGGTCGTGTAAATGAGAAGTTGATTCATGTAGCCTTCTGGGTAGTAGGAGTCGTCGATAACCAGTGTTTGTGGCAGCGGCGTACTCGAGGTTGACGTAACTGAGCTTGAGGTTGACGAACTAGAACTCGACGAAGATGAGCTTGAACTCGAGGTTGACGAACTAGAACTCGAACTAGACGGAGATGAGCTTTTGGTAAGCACTAAGACGTATGCGAGTGACGCTACAACAATGAGAACGACGACTAGTATCACGACGGCAATCCTAGAGATTGCATAGCCCTTACTGTGTAATCTCGTTATGAATTACCTGATAAAGCAACTTCGTCTAGTTCCTTAAATGCGTTGCTTGGGGTGTGGTATCTCAATCCCTCCCCTACGAGAATCAGTTTAGGGCTCCGACAGCTCAAATCAAGCTCCCGTCTTCTCTACGAAATGGCATGCAGCGAAGTGTGAGGGAGCAATTTCTCTTAGTGTGGGACTTGAATTATGACAAAGTTCCTCGGCATACGGACACCTTGGATTGAACTTACAACCAGGAGGTGGATTGATTGCACTTGGCACCTCACCTTTGATCTCCATCTGCAGGAGATTCCTTCTGCTAGGGTCGGGCAAGGGGGCTGAATTTACAAGCATCTTGGTGTATGGATGCCGTGGCCTATCGATTACGTCAAGAGTTGGGCCGATTTCGACCACGTTCCCGGCATACATCACAGCGATGGAGTCTGCAAGGTATTTTGCAACAGCTATGTTATGAGTTATCAGCAGATAGGAAAGATTGTACTCTTTCTGCAAACTCACAAGCAATGCCAGTATCTGGGCCTGAACCGATGCGTCGAGGGCGCTGGTCGGTTCGTCCAGAATTACAAGGCGAGGATGAATTGAAATCGCCCTTGCAATGGCTACTCGCTGCTTTTGGCCGCCGCTCAGCTGTTTGGGGAGCCAAGTTGCGTAGTCTAGGGGTATTCCAACCGCCACCAGACTTTGGCTCACGTTTTTCCTGACTTCGTTTTCCGAGTAACCCATCAGCTCTCGAAGAGGTTCGCCTATGGAATCGCCTACCTTCATCCGGGGGTCAAGACTTGAATCAGGATCTTGGTAGACTATCTGTATATTCCGATAGACAGCTTTCTTGTTACGTTCCCTGTCAATGCGATTCCCGTCCAGGTGTACTTCCCCTCCTGTTGGGGGGGTCAAGAGCGCAATGGTTCGCGCAAGAGTAGTCTTTCCGCATCCAGATTCACCAACCACTCCGAGCGTCTTTCCGTTGGGGATCGACAGCGATACTCCATCCACGGCGCGGACGTATCTCTTCTCGGCCCGTGAAAAGGGGTTTAGTCCCTTCCTGATTGGGAAGTATTTCTTCAGTTCGATGGTCTTAAGGAGTGAGTCGTCATTTGTCATAAAGAAAGCACCTCACTTTGTGATCAGCTTTCGGTTCCAACCAGGCGGGGGCATTGACGTGACAGCGGTCGAAGGCGTATGGACATCGTGGTGCAAATAGACAGCCCGCCATGGCTTTTCTCAGGTCAGGCACTGAGCCAGGAATCGCATTGATTGTTGATCCATCCTTCGTGCCTGTCGGTATGCACGCCAGGAGACCTTTGGCATATGGGTGCATAGGTTCTGAGTAAAGATCCAGTACGTTCGCGTCTTCCACCACTTCTCCAGCATACATGACCAGCACCCTGTCTGCTACTTGCGCCGCAACGGCCAGGTCATGGGTAATGAGAGCGATGCTGGTGTTCACCTTTTTCATCAGTTCTCTCATCAATTTGAGAACCTGCGCCTGAGTAGTCACGTCAAGCGCCGTTGTCGGTTCGTCTGCGATGAGCAGAGACGGTTCTTGGGAAAGCGCCATTGCAATCATTATCCTTTGACGCATTCCACCAGAGAGCTCGAACGGATATCTGTCCAAAATCTGTTCGGGGTCCGATATCCTAACCATGTTCAACCAGTGAATGATCTCGTCTTCAACATAGGACGGCATCCTGCGGCCCGGCCTTGGAATGCGCTTACCCAGTGGTTGGTCGGTCCTGTAGGCTTTCTGCATCACGTTTCCCTCTTGGGATGCTCCATCCTTCCTAGAATCGCGGAGCGAAATTGCCTCGGCCATCTGTCGACTAATCTTGTAAACGGGATTAAGACTGGAGAGGGGCTCTTGGAAAATCATTGAGATTTTGGTTCCTCTGAATCTTCTCATCTGATCCTGGTTAAGCGAAAGAAGATTCTTGCCCTCATATGTAATGGAACCCGACTTCACTTCTGAAGATTTGGGGAGCAACCCAATGATTGCCAACGCTAGGGTGCTTTTTCCACACCCGGATTCGCCCACGATTGCAAGGAATTCATCATTCCGAATGTCGAGACTGACTGAGTTAAGGGCAGTCAGCGCGCCTTTGTCTGTCTTGTAACCGACTGTAAGGCTGTCGATGCTAAGGAGATTCTCTTTCAAAGCTATTCCTCCAGCGCATCCCTGATCCCGTCTCCAAGGAAGCTGAAACCTACTACCACAAGCGCGATTACGAGGCCGGGAATGAGGGGGAGCCATGGTTCCGAGATAAGGTAATCCTGGAAGGAGCTGACCATGTATCCCCAGTCAGGAAAAGGAGGTCTCACGGAAAGGCCAAGGTAGCTCAATCCGGCATATGCAAGGATCACCGTGCCGGCGTCGAGCGTTGTGTACACGAGCATGGTCACAGAGATGTTGGGCACGACGTGCTTGATCATCGTCTTCCAAAGTCCCATCCCTGAAGAACGTGCTGCCTCTATGTAGTTCTGATGGGCTACCCTGAGTGCCTCTCCCCTGGCGAGCCGAGCGTATGGAGGCCACCAGACAGCAGTCAAGGCGATCATCATGTTTACCACGCTTGGCCCTAGGGCCACCGCTATCACGATCGCAATCAGGAGCGCAGGCAGCGCGAAGATCACGTCTGTAAAGCGCATCAATAGTTCATCGAGGAGTCCGCCGCGTAGTCCTGCCACTGAACCTACCGAAATGCCGATGAGGAGAGACACGAGTACGACAACCATGCTTATTGCCATGTCGTTCGGCGTAGCTGCGACTATCCTGCTGAAGACGTCCCTTCCCAACAAATCGGTTCCGAAAATGTGCGTGAAAGAAGGAGGAGAAAGCGCGGACCCGACGTTCTGTTGTATCGGATTGTAGGGAGTGATTCTGACATTCAAAAGGCTCGCTACCTCAACCGCGATCGCAGTTGCGAAGTAGACGGCCACGAGGGCTAAACCCACAATTGCTTCTTTGCTCTTCCTGATTAAAGCGAAGAAGGATTTCAGCCGGGAAACAGGTTTGGGAGCCGTAGGCCGAGTTTCCGCTTCCATGGATTATTCCCCTAGCCTAATTTGCGGGTCGACCACAGCGTATAGTATGTCCACGATAAGATTCCCGATAACTATCACCACTGCGAACACGATTGCTGTAGCCATTATTCCAGGATAATCCTCACTTGTCAGTGCGTTGACAAGATACTGTCCGATTCCTGGATAAGAAAAGACGTTTTCGACAAATACTGTCCCCGTGATGAGCCATGTGAGTACGACGGAGGAGAGCGATACGACAGGAATCAGGGCGTTACGAAAGGCATGTCCGTAAAAGATGGTATTCTCGCTGAGCCCTCTGGCCCGCGCAGCTCTGATGTAATTCGTTTGCATGACATCTAGGATAGAAGTTCTGAGGACTCTTGTTACGACTCCAAATGTGGTTAGCGCAAGGGCCAAGGCAGGGAGGATTGCATGTTCCATCCCATCTAGGAACGCCGACCAGTTTCCTTCTAACAAACTGTCCAACAGGGGGATGCCAGTGATTGGTGTCGGCTGTTGAACAGTCGGAGAGAAAGCTCCGCCGCTTGGGAAGATGTGAAAGACGAGGGTGAAGAGAACAAGCAGTATGAGGGCAACGAAGAAAGGAGGCGATCCGTAGCCAATCAGGTAGAAGCCACGTATTCCCTCATCAGCCGGCGTATGATTGTACCTGGCTGAAAGGACGCCAAACAGAATGCCGAGTCCGAGGGTAAATACGAATCCAAGGAAGACGAGTTGAAGCGTTAGAGGCAGTGTCTCGCTTATGACTGTGAGCACCGGAACGAAGCCTCTAGACGTGGAATAACCGAAGTTGCCATGGAGAATCCCAACAAGGTAGTAGTAATACTGGACCCACAGCGAGTCGTTCAGGTGGTACTCCGCTATGTAGAGTTTCACAAGCTGAGGATGAGCCGATGCGGTCTTGCCCAGCCATGCGACAATGGGATTAATCCCGAGATTGTGGGAAAGGAAAAAAGTAATCGTAAGAACACTCAACAGGACGACAATCGCGAACAGGAGTCTACGGAGGGCAAACTCCAGCGGATTCACATCAAGAAAAAGGGCCCGTTATACGCTGATAAGCATTCGCCCTTATGAAACTCTTATACAATTCCTGCAGGTTAGATCGGGCGTAATTCAAAATGGAGATACAAATCGATCTCGGAGAAAATCTGTATGATCCGAAAGATTTTGTTGATGCGGCTGTCTATGCCGAGGAAGTAGGGTTCAAGACAGTCTGGATCGGAGATCACTTCGTTCCGTGGTACCACTCGGGAAACAAATCTGCCTTCTTTTGGCCGGTTCTAGGAATCATCCTGGAAAAGACGTCGACCATCAAGACGGGGCCATTGGTGACGGTGCCTATCGGCGCCAGGTATCATCCTGCTCTGGTAGCACAAGCAAGTGCCACGCTTGACAACATGTATCCCGGCAGATTCCTACTAGGTGTCGGCACCGGCGAGGCAATCAACGAAAGGCCATTCTGGGGAGGCAGGTGGCCTGAATGGAAGGAGCGGATGGATAGGTTACTGGAAGGGCTCGAACTCATACACAAACTCTGGGAATCGGAAAAACCCTTTAGCTTCGAGGGTAGATATTTTTCCGCCGATTTCTACTGCCTCTACACCAAGCCAAGAACGCAAATCCCAATCTTCTTCTCCGCCATTGGAAAAAGAGCCGCGTACCAGGCTGGAAAGAACGGTGATGTAATCGTCACCGAGTCACCTAGAAACGACTTCGGCAAGCTGAAGGGAGAGATACTGCCTGAATATCAAAGAGGAGTCGATGAGGCGGGCAGAAAAAGGCGGGTGATCATTTATGTGGACTTCAGTCTCGTCGATCTAGAAGAGCTGAAGGAAAAGGAATGGCGGACCCTTGGCCTGTTCAGAAAAGACGCTTGGAGTGTTAGTGACCCAGTGACAATGGAGGAAGTGGGGAAAAGCGTAACAGCGGATGAATTAAGAAGCAACATTCATTTCGTAAGGAACTGGAATGATCTCGCTCGCACGATAGAGAACTATCGCAGTGAGTTCGGAACCGAGGCCGTGATTCTTGCTTCGGATGCCAATAAGACCAGAATCAGAGAAATCGCCGACAATCTGTTGAAGGTCTTCTGACACTCTTACCAGTGCGAAGCATCTCGTGTCAGCCGACGATTCAGATCGGTAGGTTAGACCTACCACGCGCGTGGGAGAATTTTCGCGCGTAGACCAAAGAATATCTTCGCAACAGTCGTTAAAGTCCGTGTGGAAATTTGGAGATTCTTTGGCAGCCTTTCTTTGTGATCAGATATAGGTCCTCTATTCGCATCCCTCCTGTTCCTCGCGCGTAGATTCCTGGTTCTACCGCAAAAACCATGCCTTCTCTTATCTGTGCCTCCACTCCCGGGATGAACCATGGTGGTTCTTGGTCGTCCAGCCCGATTCCGTGCCCAACGAAATCAAGCAACCTTGGATATCCAGACCTAATCAAGGTGTCTGCGACAGCGTCATACACCTCCTTCGCTTTGGTACCGGGAACCAGAAGACTTTCAGCCGCGGCTTCAGCCTTCGTGAGCGCAGCATACGCCTTCTCCTGATTAGGTGTAGGATGATTACCCACTACGAAGGTACGACAGAGATCTGACCAGTAGAAATTGTGGTTGGCTTGGAAGTCTAGGATAACGGTGTCTCCCTCTCCTAGTTGTTTACTTGTAGGCAAACCTCCTATCAGGAGACTTCGCTTCCCAGACAGGAAGTCACCCATGACGAAGGCGAATGGGCCGTGTTTGGTGAACGTCTCCGCGTTCATCTTACCGAAGAGACCAAGTTCGGTATTTCCACGCTTGGTTTGCTTTTTCGCAACCGAATACGCCTCGTCCAACAACCTAGTCGCCTTGGTAATGTTCTCAACTTCGTCTTTTCCCTTCACAGAGCGCATTGAAAGAAGCATTCGTGAAATGCCTTTGAGGGTTGAATGAGGGTAAAGACTTGAGATGGCGCTCCTGTAGGCTTCGGCCATGTGCCATTCCTCGATTCCAAGTCGGCTAGTTCTGCGGAGGCCCAACCCCCGTATCCATTTCTTTAACTCCCTGCCCATATCGTCTCCATATGTGACTACCCGAAGGTTTCGAAGACTCTCAAGAGTGATATTCTGAAGAGTGTAGTCAGAATACGTCGAGACACTATCGATGGATCCTTTGACCCTTCCCATGTCAAATCCTTCAATCTCGTTCAGACTCTCCAGTTCTCCGGAGCCAAGAAGCAGATTCCCGCGGCCTTCCGAATCCACAACGAGGAAGGATATGGAACGATGACCCTTCATCATTGTAAACCAGGGATGAAGGTTCGTCGGAAGTCCAGTTAGGTACAGAATGTGCTTCGGCTGCGATATGATGGCCGCGTCGAGGTTGTTCTCCCTCAATTGAGCGGCGAATAGCTCTCTCCTGCCTTTCGGAGAATCCCTCAGAGACACCGAGGAAAAAAATCGCAGAGGTGGGAATTAAGCCTTCTTCGTTAATGCGCTTCGCGATTGCGTGGTCCTTTGTTCTCGTATTGCGGACCATTTTCTTGCGATGCGACTGACGACATAGACATGGGCTGAGGAGGGCCGAAGTGGCTCCGTATACTTCTCAAGCACTTATGGGGCCAAGGTCCAAGGCTCCAGAGAGCACCTCCTTGACGGATCGGAAATCAGATACCGCCCGTGGGTACATTTACGCAATCATGGGCTCGGTATGCGCCGGTTCGATGGTCACCCTGACGAAACTCTTGCTCGCTGACATGCAGGTGGGGGTCGTTGCAGGGCTCCCCTATCTCCTGTCGGGCTTCATTCTCCTGCTCTATAAGCCTCGAATGAAGCCTTCGAAGGGCAGCTTCGGATACCTGCTCTTCTTCGGCTTGATTGGAGCGGCGTTAGCTCCTCTGATGTACGCAGTGGGTCTTGATGAGACAACGGCGGTGAACGCCGCCCTCCTCGGCAATGCGGAGGTGCTCTTTACCATCGTGCTCGCCTACTTCGTCCTCGGGGAGAGGCTCAGCAGAGCGCAGGCGGTCAGAGGGATGCTAATCGTGGCAGGGCTTGTGGTGATATCTACTAATCTTGAGCTGACGGGATTAGCCTTTCTTACAGGCTTGGCGGGTAACTTGCTAGTACTCGGGTCGACATTGGCTTGGGCGGTCGAGAACAACCTAATCGTCATCGCGACGAGAAGGTTCGACCCCGCCATGCTAACCAAGTTCAGGAACCTTATCGGCGGAGCTGCAATGATGGTCGTTGTCCTGGCCGCAGGGCTCTCCTTGAGCTTCACTGGCTCGGACACAGTCTTACTAGTACTCCTCGCCTTGGCTACATCGAGCGCGACCTATCTGTTCATCGCAGCAACCAAGAAACTTGGGGCGACAAAGATGCTTCTCGTATGGTCCAGCTACACCGTCTTCGGTGCCTTCTTCGCCTACGTGTTTCTAGGGGAACAGATCACGTTGGCGCAGCTCTCCGGGGCGGCGTTGGTCCTTCTTGGAGTGCATCTGCTCCACAGAAAGGAACCCATCCCTGAGGCAGAACCATTTGCAGCAGTTTGAGACCACATCAGGGCTCAAATCTAATAGAATTGTTTCAAATCCCTCGTAGTTGCGCCCAGGGATTCTTCAGCCACACGGCAGGGTGGTCATCCGGCTGCCACCTTCGGCTTCAATTCGTCAATCACTTCGTCTATTCTTGAGAGAGCATCCCGCATAATGGCAGGAGGATGACAGTAACTCAACCGCATATACCTGTCAGCGTTCTTGATTTTCGGGAAACATGTGTCAGCCGGGACGACTCCAACAGACTTCTCTTTCAAGAGTCTCATGCAGAATTCGTTGGAACTCACTGGGAGATTGTGTTTGATAAGGGAGATGACCCCAAACTTTGGTGGAATCCAAGAGAACACT
>Ga0187769_10001970_pt1 | contig 11897 bp, 9 predicted proteins | sample 0116_SJ02_MP02_1_FD_133140 | JGI IMG/M metagenome (GOLD analysis project Ga0187769, IMG submission 133140) | Tropical peat soil microbial communities from peatlands in Department of Meta, Colombia - 0116_SJ02_MP02_10_MG | ecosystem: Environmental > Terrestrial > Soil > Wetlands > Peat | place... | reverse complement strand
TTACTGGAACTCGAATAGAAACCGAAGCCATCACCGACGGTCCTTGATATCCCTCTTCACCAAGGGGTTCAGAGCAGAGGCCGCAGACATAATCTGAATCGTTACTCAAGGGACCAATTTGATTTTCTCAGTCTGATGCTGCAGAATGGGCAGATTGGTTGGTATTCAGTGAATTTGTTCTTACATTTGGGGCAGTACCAAGACACGGCAGGCAACCGTAACTGAACATCGGTGCTGATGTGGCTCTTACGCCTTTTCGATAGTGAATATTCAGTAATCCGTTATTCACGTGTAGTCAAGCAGGGTTGTCTTCTTCTTGACGGTCCTTACACCTTTCGTTCTGACCATGTTTAGGATGGAGTGCATTCGTTCTTCCTTTCGGAGGCTGCTCCAGTAGTAGGCTTCATCGACCGTATCCTCAGCCATCAAAACTGTGACTTTGCCAATTCGTGTTCTTCCGGTTCTTCCTCTTCGTTGTATGGTTCGTATTTCGGAGGGCACGGCTTCGTAGAAGATGACGTAATCAACATCCGGAACATGCAAGCCTTCTTCGCCTATGCTTGTGGTTACTAGCACGTTGTACGTGCCTGCCTTGAAATCCTCCATTGTTTGCAGTTGTTCCTTCTGTGACAGGCCTTGACTAGAGCCATCGCCAGTGGCGTGGCCGACGAACCGAACCGGGCGAATGTCTCCCTGTTGGAGTTTGGTTATGATCGATTTCACGGTGTCTCTGTACTGCGTGAACACTATGATGCGACCGGTTGGGGTGGTTCTCAATTGTTCCTTGACCAAGTCTGAGAGGACGTTCAGTTTCGGGTGGGAAGTCTGGATGTTGTCCGTGAGTTGGATGGCGGTTTGAACTCGGGGGTCTTTGAGTAGGCTTTTGATGGTTCGTTTAGGGTTTTCTGACATGCGGATGAAGTACTGCTTGAGATTCTGAACGTCTTGGGTTTCAATCAGTTCTACGGCGTGGAGTATGGAGATTGCTTGCGCTTGAAGGGTTAGTGCGGCGAATATGTAGCCTGAACGTCTCTTCCGAAGCCGCAGGATTAGCTGCTGCCGTAGGTCTAGAAGCATCTTCTTGGGGACTAACTCGATGTTCGGGAGAACTTTCATGGCCTTGAGTTTCCGCACCTTCTCCTCGCTGACGTCTCTGAGAAGGCGGCTTACTTCCCGGTAGCTCTCGGGTAACGGAACACGCTTCCAATCAACAGCGATTGAATGAACGTAAGGTTGGACGTCCTCGTCATATTCAGACCGAATCTCAACCTGCTTGATGAAGAGGTTCTCACAAACCATCTGGATCTGCTCCTTCTTCCCCCCGGGTGAAGCCGTTAGCCCTAGAATGAGCTGGTGCCTTGCCGACTGCTGATACTTCAAAGCAAGTTGCGTGTAATCGTAGTCCTTCACGCATCTATGCGCTTCATCGAAAACCATCAAACAGACATCTGACAGATCGTAGCGGTCTGCCCGCACGTCGTTCGCTATGACCTGCGGGGTGGCGAAGATGAAGTTGGATTCAGCCCAGACTTCCCGTCTCCTAGCCGCCGGTATCTGACCGGTTAGATGATTGCAGACCGACTTGGTGAAGTATCGGCTGAAAGCAGCGTGGTGTTGAACCACTAGCGGTCTCGTGGGAGCCAGAACCACAACCTTACCATCCCCACGCTCCACCAACCGCTTCTCAGCCACTAAGATTGCGATCACAGTCTTTCCCAACCCGGTCGGCAGCACGACAAGCGTGTTCGCTTTCGAAGCGACCTCTGACATACGTAACTGATATTCCCGGCTCTCCATAACACCCACGACTATTGAAACAGCATTACAAAGTGTTGGAGGACTTACCTGTTTGGTTCAAATCCCTCCGGACCAGCCACTGCTAAGTTTCGAACTAGTAAACTATCAGCCGGCGACAGAGCAGTGGGTCATGAACTGCCACAGCCGAAATCCAAGACTCTCTTGCCATTGTTTAGTTTGAGAAGCTCCTGTAGCTTGACGACTTCAGGTTCAACACTGCCCTCTTTCTTGAGGTGCCAGTCCTTCCATGCAGAACGCTTGAGACATATTTTCTACGATCCAAGACTTAATCCTATTGAGTTCTCATGACCTAGAGCAGGGCATAACTATTCCTTGAACTAGAGATAACTGCGCGCGGTCGCCGGGATTCGAGACCAACATACCGGCCGGAAATTCCTCTGAATCCAACACGCGCCTACAAGTGATTAGGGCTTTGTGTATACCATGAGTCGTGTGAATGTTCCGAACGACGCCGGCTCTGACGACTTCCTTTCGAACCCGACTTTTTTCATGAGATAGTTGAAAATCCAAGGTGTCCAGATTCGGAAGGATCCCTTGAACCTCTTGTTCGTCTCTAGGTCGAGGAAGAGCCGGTTGAACGTGCCTTCTTCACCGTCATAGCGAGTGTGGATAGAAACTAGGTCATCGTCGCCGGAGGGCTCGTAGAGAATCCGCTGGTACATCCCCGACATGAACAGGGCCACGTGGTCATTTACTTCCGCAATCATTGTTCCTTCATGCTTCAGCATCCTCAAGGCCTGCTCTGCTACGCTCTCGAATTCCTCCATGCTAAAATGACCAAACGGAGCGCCGAGGAAAACGATGGCATGAAAGGATTCGTCAGCGAACTTTGGTGCCTTCGCGTCCCCGACTACGAGGGTCGCTTTCGATTTCGTCTCTCTTGCCATGCGCCGAGCCTCGTTGATCATCTTTCGCTGTATGTCGAGACCGGTCACTTTGTACCCGGCCTTCTCAATGGCGAAAAGGTAGGCGCCTCCTCCACAGCACAAATCAAGCACGCTGGAGCCCTTCCTAGGTAGATGCTTGAGAATCTTCGGAAGTCCCGATTCAACTCTAGTCTTAGCGGCTTCGGAAGTTGGAACATATGGTGCCGAGTACAGCTCATAGAACTTGGTCGCCCATTCAGGGAGGGATTCCATATCCCATTCTGACTAGCGGGTTGTATTATCGATGTTGGTTTGAACGGTTGAACTCATTTCAGGAGCAGTAGATTTCAGCATGCTTGTCTGTCGATTGAGCGGAGCATGTTGGCTCGAAACTTGCCGTCGCCGGGATTTCCACCCGGCTTTACGACTCATTTCTGAACCACATCAGATTCAAATCCGAGACGACCTCAGAACTAGCTATCAACCACGAAAATTTGGTCATCCCCATTTTTGGTAACGTGAAACCGAAGAAGCGAACGTGAGCGAGAAGCACGCCAATACGGCGATTAGAAGATGTGATCCAATTTCGGTTTCATGGTTTCGTTTGCGTCCCGGTGGTGATGGTCTCGACGATTTTCGTGAGGTTTCTTATGGCTATGTCTATGAGAAAACAACGGAACAATGCAAAGAACACTTATTTACTGCAGCATCGAGTAATCCGCCAATTCAAGTGAGAAAAGCATGGCCAGCTTTGAGGTAGGAAGAGTATGCGTTAAGCTCTCAGGCCGCGAAACGGGTAAAAAGTGCGTAATAGTCGATGTCGTAGACAAGAACTTTGTACTCGTCACCGGACCGAAGACCGTAACCGGCGTCAGGCGAAGAAGAACGAATGTCGACCATCTTGAACCCACGGCCGAAACGGTTGAGCTCAAGAAAGGCGCGGCGGATGAGGAAGTCGAGAAAGCTTTAACGAAGGGTAAGAAGACGAAGTTCATGAAAGAAGACGCTCTTCCAACCAAGCCTGCCGCAGCATGACCCAGACCTCGCGTGCAACCTATAGGCAAGAACTGTTTCGCGAGCTGCTTTGACAGGTAAGCAGCACGGATTTATCCTTCTGAATAGCGGCTCCACTGTGAAGAGGTGAGTTTGCTGCAGATTACCGAACCTTGGGTCCAAGACCGACAGTTGGTTGAGAAAGCTGTCGAATCCAGTAATCCCGCTTACGGCTGCAGGCCTGAAGACAGGCCGATTCGGTTGCGAATCAAGTACGGGTTGATCAATCTCGACAAGCCGCCAGGCCCTTCGAGTCACGAGGTCGTCGCTTGGGTGAAACGGATCATGAAACTTTCACATGCCGGTCACGGCGGGACTCTAGAGGCTTCATAGCCGGAGTCATCCCAAGGTAACCGGCATCCTCCCCGTAGCCTTAGAAGACGCCACGAAAGTAGTCCAAGGTTTCCTTTACACGGGCAAAGAATACGTCTGCCTCATGCAAGTTCATGCGGACGTGGCAGAAAGCACTCTACGAAACGTGCTGAGTGAATTCACCGGGGAAATTTACCAGAAACCTCCACTCCGATCATCAGTCAAGAGAGAGCCAAGAAAACGATTCATCTACAAAATTGACATCCATGAGATCGATGGACGAAAAGTGCTCTTCACCTGCGTCTGTCAAGCGGGCACCTATATGCGGAAACTGTGTTCCGACATCGGCGACGTGTTGGGTTGCGGGGCGCATATGCGAGAACTCAGGCGAACTCGAGCCGGCCCGTTCAAAGAAGACCAAACCCTAGTCAACCTCCATCAACTAAGCGCAGCACAGAGCGACTTCGAAGCGGGCGACGACACCGCCCTGATGAAGATGATCCAACCCATGGAACTAGCCCTAATCCAACTTCCCAAGATAGTTATCCGGGACTCCGCAATCGATGCGGTATGCCACGGCGCCGAATTAGCATTGCCGGGCGTCGTTCTACTAGACTCAGCAATCGAGAGAAACAAACTGGTTGCAATCTTCACTTTGAAAGGAGAAGCTGTAGCCCTAGGACGGGCGATGCTCACATCGAGGGAAATTCTGGATCAAGAGAAGGGCATCGCCGCGAAGGTAGAGCGCGTCATCATGGAACGAGGAACATACCCAGCAATGTGGAAACATTAGCGCACGTGATGAGTTTTCTACACTAATCAGCCCCTCACGAGGGCGTAGTTTTCCATGCCCGAAGTTTTTCTAGGGCAAAAAGCCGGAGGCAAAGCCCTACGACGAGGTTCTGTACCATCTCATGAACGCAAATCCACGGCACAGGGTGTACAGGCTTAAATTTGGCTGGACCGTCTGACGATGACGGAGCCGGGGTTCCCTAGCCTGGTAAGGGGCAGATTCATCGAAGCCCAAGCCTGGAATCGACCAACTGTAAGCCTGTGGTCCTTTGGGGCCACGAGGGTTCAAATCCCTCTCCCGGCGCCAACTCTTCGTGACTGGTCTCATTGTGTGACATCAACTTGCGTTAGGTGGTTACAAAGCAAACGGAAAACAGATCACTGCAATTCTCTTAGTGATTCCATTTCCCGCTGCTGACGTGATGGACGTCTCTCAGGCGGTGGATGACACGACTTATGTAATCTGGGTTGGCTTCAGCCAATTAACCCAGTCCCCTACCAAATTTATTCCATGATGTGCACTAACAAATGAGAAGTCTGATTTCAAGGCATGCCCCGGCTACGAGGCAGGGACAATCGGGGGGCACAGATTCCATTACGCAGCACTCATGGATCAGTAGTGAATGGGTCGCCACAAAGACATTATGCCTCAGCCTTAGAATGTTCCTCTCAAGGTCGAGTGGATGGAAAGATACGTTTCTGCGTGTGCCTGACCTTTTAACGGTCCCTCCGTTCCGATGGGAATTTGACACACTTCCTCAATTTCGGTAAACGCATCTTGCCATGGCAGGGAGACCATTGAGCGCTCAGGCGTGAGCCATCTGCTGGCTCAAGGACTTCTAGGGCGCTTTAAACGACTATCGCCATTGAAAACGTTGAGGTAAATAATAGGCTCAGCAATCCTGAGGATGGTAAGTGATTAGCGGAATGGATCGTGTCGCTACCGGCATCAAGGGCTTGGACGAAGTATTGAAAGGAGGGCTTCCGAAGGGAAGGACGATTCTTGTGGTTGGAAGCCCCGGGTCCGGCAAGACTACCTTCGCTGTACAGTTCCTCGTTGGCGGAGCTAAGTCAGGTGAGGCCGGTCTGTACGTGTCCCTCGACGAGACACCAGAACGTGTGAAGGTGGACTTGTCTTCATTCGGCTGGAACTTGGATTCACTGGAGCAAACTGGAAAGCTGATACTCATTGACGCTACTCCTCTCAAACGTCCCGGCCATAGGCTCGTGGATTCGACCACTGGTCGCGAGAACCCTGTCTCTTTCAGCCTACCTGAACTCACTTTGCCTTCGCTCGTGAGGACTATACGTCGAATCGCCGCGGAGGAAGGGACGCAGAGAATCGTAATTGACCCCATTACGTCTCTTATGCTTCGCTACCCGGAGGAGATAAAGAGACGAAGAGCTCTGCTCTTATTCTTCGACGCGCTCGAATCAACCGGTTGCTCATGCCTTGTAACTAGTGAACTCCGCACTTCAGAGCTGGAGCGAAGATTCCAGTTGGAAGAGTACCTCTCGCAAGGCGTGGTCCTACTCCATACCATGGTCCACGAAGGCAACATCGTCAGGGGCATACAGGTGGAGAAGATGAGAGGCATTAGTCACGACGAACAACTCCGCCCCTACCAAATAACCGACACCGGAATCGAAGTATACCCGAAGGATAAGGTCTTCCAACCAACCCTGCGCTAGTTGCACGACATGAACGGATCGCGGAGACTCTAGTGGGAATCGAGGAAACGGGCCTTCAATGCCCAAAGTAAGAATCGCACAGCGACATGAAACTACAATTCTGAAGGGAATATGCCTTCTCTCCCTAATCATCCTGGTAATCTTGGGTTCAACGGTGCTGATGGTCCGCGTCTTGGAGAGTAACCCGCGCTCTGACATCCAAACAAATGGTTGGCAGCCAAGCCCGGAGGTTAGGATCATAATGGATTCGACGGCCGATTGGGCTCGGATAATGTTCAACGACCTAGATGGAACCAACCAAAATGGCCTCCGTGTTCTCGCTTTTCACTCTCGCGGATGGTTGTCGGGAAACGAAAGCGGAGATCGAATCGACGCAGGTTTTGGCCTGACCTTTGTAGACGTTCTATATAACAGCACGGTCACCAAGACGGGAGATATCGCGGGCTTCTTCAAGGGAAACTACAACTTTCGCCACACGAAGCTGTACGTAGACGTGGTCCTCGATGTGGACATGGGACTGCCGAACGTCTACATTGTACTCATGCTTGCCGGAGCCGGCACAACTAATTTTGAATTCATCAACAAGCAGACGGGAGTTGTGATCTGGCAAGATTCGGAAACCGGCAGGTCTTTCACTCAGTACATCATCCGCACAATTGCGCCACAGGCATTCTTCACAAAACAGACCATCAATACGATCCTAGTTTTCGCCCTCCTTATTGGCGGCGTAATAACAATCATCGTGCTCAACCCCATTCCCCTCAGAAGGCCAAGGAGGCCTGAGGCCGAGTATGGAGGGGTACTTTGATTTTGCCTGCACGGACTGAACACTGGTCCCTCCAACGCGTCGAGAATGTTTTGAACAGCTACTCAACCTATCTCCTAACGTCGGCATTAGTTCTCTCAGTGGCTGTGACCGTCCCACGTCTCACGCCCGGGATCCCAATGGGTGTGGACACGACGAGTCACCTATACAAAATTCTCTTTCTGCAGCATTGGTGGCGGCAGGGTGTGAATCCATTCTGGAGCGCCGACTGGTATGGCGGTTCCCCGGATCTGCTCCTTTATCCTCCACTCGGCTACTATCTAGCCGCCGCCATAGCGCTGCTAGGCCCGGATCCTGTGCTTGTGTACAAGCTTGTAGATGCGTTCTTTTATTGGATTGCGCCCATTGCAATTTTCTTTCTTGGAAGGGAATTTGGGTTCGCAAAGGGTGAAAGCGCTCTGGGTGCACTCTTATTCAGCGCCTTTCCCCAGGTTATTGAGAACTACCTCTTCTTCGACAGGTTCCCAACCGTGCTCTCCATACCAATCTCGTGCCTCTTCATCATCTTCTTTCATCGTGCCCTAACCGCGCAAGAGTCAACGTTGAATGTCCTACTCTCAATCCTCTCAATGTCGGCCCTGCTGCTTATTCACCACCTCTCCGCCCTAATCGCGGGTTTCGTAGCCGTTCTTATGGTTTTGTTAGCCTCAGCTGCTCACGGCATTGTGAGGCCCCTGCTGAAGCTGGTTGCCGTCGCCGCCGGAACTCTCGGCATTACGGCATTCTGGCTCATGCCTTTCCTGCTGTCGTATCGGTTTTTTTCACTGAACGGGTTCTATAACCGCAACGTAACGTTTACTTTCCTCAGGTTCATCTATTTCGACTTCAACATCGCATCGTACCTGCTTGGAATCGCACCGTTCATACTTGCAGTCGTCGCCGTGCAATCCATCATTGGACGCAACTTCGACGTGCACATCCATTTCAGGCCTGTGGCATTCTTTCTGGCGCTTCTCGCTGGCATGGCAACATTTCAAGCTGGGGAAATTCTCGCTTCGCTTTCGCTTGAGTATCTTGGAGAGTTTATTGTCGCTCTATCTTTTACTCTGTTCCTTGCACAATTTGCCCTAATTCCGTCGGCGCGAGATGTGCTGACCAAAAGGGACGGAGCGATCCTTGCGGTTTTCTGGTTCTTGCTCTTCCTCTGGTTGGGATTGGGGTTCTACGCGCTTCCTGTCCTCCAACTTCCTGTCATCAGCTCAATCTGGATTAAGACGATGGACGTGTATAGGCTCTGGCTTTACCTAGCCTTGCCCATGAGCGCCTTGGCCGCCAGAGGACTATGTAGGTCTGCTGCGAAGCTTCTGAGTTGGCGTCCATTTTCGGTCGCGCTCCTTCTCATACTGATAGTTACTCCCATAACGATTGGTGTCGCGGTTAAAGTCCAATATGACCTCAACAATCCGATCAACGGTGTTTTGCCGTACTCAGCAGCAAATACCCAAATTCCCCCCGGATTAATCGACTACTTCCAGCACGACAGCTCGGAGGGAAGAATATTGGGCGTGAACGTTCCTCTCTGGATATACCTCCTCCCCATCTATGTCAACAAACCGATTGTGGACGGTTGGTATCCGCAGACCAAACTTGTCATTCCACTCGTCATGATCAACGACTATCGGCTTGACGACTTGGAGACGCACAATTCGTCCGCACGATTCATGATTTGGAAGGGGCTGATAGCTCAAAGCCAGCTCCTCGACATAACTTGGGTCATCATAGGAGACAATGGCACTTTGGCAGCATCCCTGATGGGGGACACGGATTTCATGAAAGAGTTGACCATTCCGTATGATGGAGTCAACTTGATGATTTACAAGTCCCTTACGCGACAGTCACTTGTTGACGGCGACGTGAACGTAACTGCCATCACAACTTCGAATCCCGATCAAATCATCATGAGCATGCAACCGCCAGCAACTCCCACATCCCTTCTGGTGAAGGAGGCCTACTTCCCCACTTGGAGGGCTACAGCCAACGGTGCCTCTCTTACCGTGGGCGAGGATAAAGCCACGGGCTATATTCTCCTGATCCTTCCAGCTGGGACCGTGAATGTGACGCTGTTTCAGGACGCGGACCAAACTGTCTGGAGCCTTCTGTCAGCCGCCACTCTGAGCGTCATCCTAGCACTGACGGCTATGGTGTACATGCGGCAAAGAAAGCCGAGCAAAATCGATCAACAATCCAGGAATGTGGGGCACAGTTGAGCGGGCGTAGTCGCACGTTGACGAGGCAGGCTGTTGACCCTGCACGTTCTTGGGAGCAATTTGCCGTGCGGGTGGGAATGCTGTTTGCGGCAGGTTTCATTTTCGCCGAGGGTCTTCAAAATTGGATCCGCGGACAAATAGAGACTCATCCTGAGGTCGTCTTCCTTCTCATCATCAGCTATGCGCTAGCGTTTGCCCTATTTATCATGGCGACGCTAGACGACGAGCGCATTTTGAAGCTAAGGGATTTAGCGTTCGTTTCCCTAATCCTAACCACGGCATTTAGCTGGTATGTTGTAACACAAATCGAACACCCCGCCTCATACCAGACCGACGCTCTCGCATTCGTGCACTACTCGGCTATCCTGCTTTCCCAGGGAATCAACCCCTATGCACAAAACCTTCAGTCGGCGCTCACCATGTTCTCAGTCAGCCCGCAATTCATTACGCTAACTCCTAACGGCAGCTTGGTTACTACCCTAAACTATCCCGCGCTTCTGGTGATCGCCTTTCTTCCCGCTGCGTGGGCGGGCCTGAAGGATGCGAGAATCATAATCTACCTTTTCGAACTTGCGACGCTAGTTACCATCTACGTATGGTCGCCGAAAGAGTTGAGACCGCTTGCTTTGATCCCCCTGTTCGCCGGATCGGATCTTGCCATTAATTTCTCTGCGGGTTCGATCGCCGACTTCATTTGGCTTCTCCCAATGGTCTTGATGGTCATATGGATGGATTACGCACCCGTTGCTGGAGTGATGTTTGGCTTAGCCTGCGCGGTTAAGCAGACTCCCTGGTTGTTAGCTCCGTTCCTAATGGTGTGGTTCCTTCGAAGCGAACCCAGCTTGGCTTTAGCGGCCCGACTGAAGCGCCTTGGCCTTTTCACATCTGCATCGCTTGTCGCATTTCTCATTCCAAACCTTTGGTTCATGTGGCGTAACTTCGCGGCATGGTATTCCGGCGTTTTCACTCCAGCGTTCGGCAACCTGGTTGTGCTCAGCCAAGGCTTCTCGCTGATTACCCTCGCTAACGGAGTTCCTTTGCCCCCTGCCTTCTATCTAACCACAGTCGGTATCATTGCGGTAACGCTTCTAATCGAGTATTATCTCTACTTTGAAAAACTGGCCTACTCTTTGTGGGCGTTTCCGGGCTTGATGTTATGGTTCTCGTACCGTGGCTTGCAGAACTATTTCGTCTTCTGGATACCCCTTCTAGTCATGTCCGCAGTCATGTTGTACAAGAGGAGTCACGTTGCGACAAAAAACTAGAGCCATTATCGCCCTTGCTGTGATCTCAATAGGCATTTTTGCAACAAGTGGCGCATTCGTTTTCTACTACGGGCAGGTGTTCCAGACGCCTCCTATCCTGAACGCGGATATGCAATATTGGACTATAGACCCCACCAAGAACCTGACAACCCCCTATCTCTGGACGATCGATCTCATTCAGGGTCCTACGGACAATGAATCAGTGTTCCAGGCCGCAGTGGCCGGCCGAGTCGCTTTGGGTCTGCGAGTTATACGAACTAACGCGAACAACTCGCAGATCTGGTCGACGGTTCACGTACGACAAGACGTGCACGGGCAAGCGCTGGAATCAATTTTCCGCTCCAACATCAGTGTTGACGTCTTTCCTACCTTCCAGTACTTGTACAACCCAAATACGAAAAACCCAGAGAATGCTTTCGGTATTGAGATAAATGACGGGACCAACCTCGTCTGGTTTATCTTCGCTAGTGAACCTAATCAAACGGTCCAGTTGCCTCACCACCGAATCATCCTGATGCAGACGCCACTCAATGTGTGGTCAATGAGGACAATGAACATCTCAAGCGAGTACATTGCCGAGGGCTGGAAGAAACCCGTCTCCATCTCATTCACGTTCCTCATCGGAACGACCTGGCTCCATCTCGGAAATTGGGTCGGCTATTTCTCGAACCTATCAGTAACGGTTCCCCCTATTCAACTTCAACGACTGTCGACATCGCAGACCTTAACAGTGTTCTCCGTCGACATGCTAGCAATAATCTTCCTGGCAGGAGTCGTGACAATCTACGAGAAACGAACGGCAACGGACGAGAACCAGCGAAAACGGGGGCAGATGAGGACGGATGGCAGGTAACAAATCATTGCGCGCGCGAGGTGCGAAGCCGGCGATTAATGCATTGAGTTACGTTAAGGCGAACATATTCTCCATTTTGTCGATCGTGTTTGGTGTCGCTGCCATCTCAATGATTCTCGGAGCAACCCTTACACCCGCCGGCCAAATCATCGGCGAGAGCCTAGTTGTAATCGAGGTTGAAGTTTTGCCTGGCTTCTTCATGAAGCCGATAAC
>Ga0187769_10001969_pt1 | contig 11898 bp, 12 predicted proteins | sample 0116_SJ02_MP02_1_FD_133140 | JGI IMG/M metagenome (GOLD analysis project Ga0187769, IMG submission 133140) | Tropical peat soil microbial communities from peatlands in Department of Meta, Colombia - 0116_SJ02_MP02_10_MG | ecosystem: Environmental > Terrestrial > Soil > Wetlands > Peat | place... | reverse complement strand
GACCTCTTGCGTTACGCTCAAGTCACCGCCAAGAGAAGGGCACAGTTCGAGTAGGGGAACCAGGTCAAGATGTCAGAAGTTGAAGAAAGAGAAGGAATGCCGAAGTCGGAAGACCTCCTCATCCCCTTGGAGGACCTACTTGCAGCGGGCCTTCACATTGGAACAAGAATCAAAACTGGAGACATGGAACCATGCATTTACCGTGTGAGACCGGACGGGCTGTTCATCCTCAATATAGGAAAGACCGACGAGAAGATCCGCCTAGCGGCGAGGTTCATCGCAAGATTCGAACCCGAACGGACGCTGATCATCTCCTCTCGATTGTACGGCAAGACGCCGGTGGAGAAATTCTGTGCGCTAACCAGAGCCTTTCCCCTAGTCGGCCGTTTCATGCCAGGACTCATCTCCAACCCTCTGCAACCCTACCACGCCGACCCACAGGTCGTAATGGTCACCGACCCCAGAGCAGACTGGCAATCAATCAAAGAAGCATCCACCGCTGGAGTCCCAGTCATAGCTCTATGCGACACGGACAACGTGTTCAGCGGAGTCGACCTCGCCATCCCCGTGAACAACAAGGGTCGCAGAGCATTGGCGATGCTCTACTGGTTGTTGGCAAGGCAAGTGTTACGTGAGAGAGGAGACCTTCCCCCAGACGGAACAATAACCGCTACCGTAGATGACTTCGAAACCAAACTGGCAGCCATCGCCCCTAGATCAGGCGGCGAGCTTTGAAAATAAGGAAACCATATGTAGCAAACGCATTCTACGCCGGCACCAAGACCTCTCTAACCAATCAGATAACGGACTGCTTCACAAACACGTACGGCCCAGGCCAAGTACCCAAAGTAGTCAAACCCGGCTCTAGAAAGATCTTCGGCATAATCAGCCCACACGCCGGCTACATGTACTCCGGCCCCGTAGCAGCGAACGGCTTTGCAAAACTCGCAGCAGACGGAGCCCCTGAAACATTCATAATCTTGGGCCCAAATCACACGGGCCACGGAAGCGGAGTCTCCATCCTCACAGACGGAGCATGGGAGACACCAATCGGAACTACCACGATCCAAAGCGAATTAGCCAAACAGATTCAGAAGTCATGCACACTCATGGACATCGACGAAGACTCTCACCGGTACGAACATTCCATCGAAGTCCAACTGCCCTTCATCCAATTTCTCTACGGCGACTCCGCCAAGTTCATCCCAATCTGCATGATGATGCAAGACCTACAAACCAGCAGAGAGATAGCGAAAAGCATAGTTGAACAATGCAAGGGGAAAGACTACGTTATAGTTGCGTCTAGTGACTTCACTCATTATGAGCCCCACGAGGTCGCAAACAGGAAAGACAAAACAGCCATAGACGCGATTCTAAGACTAGATGACGAGGCGCTAAACGACCTCGGGGAAAGCAATAGGGTCACGATGTGCGGCTACGGACCCATAACCACCCTAATTGCAGCGGCAAAACTCATGAAAGGCGTTAAAGCCGAATTCTTGAAACACGCGACGAGCGGCGACATTACAAGGGATGAGTCAGCAGTCGTAGGCTATTCATCGCTCGTCTTCACTCGCGAGTAACCCCTTGTAGGCGTTTGATTTTTCTAGGACCCGAACTGAATCCCATAGCGGGTTTGGATTGTGGGTGTAGGCGTAGGGTTCGGGAAAGTTATCCTCTTCAACGAACACTTTGTTGTGTACGGAATTCCCGCCGTTGCGTCCGCGGTGGGAGCAAAGACGACGGCTCTTGTGGAACGAAAGCCAGGGGCAGGGCACGAGCTCAGGGACGAAAGGCCTGAGACGCCAGGTTACAAGGCGGAGAAACTTCAGCAGCAGAAAGAGTCGCTGGAAATCATGCTCAAGTTCATGAACATTGACACCCGACACAACCATTACGTCATCACATTAGGCGGTGACTTGCTCGCAGCAAGCGGTGTTGGAGCAAGCGCAGCCTCGTGCGCCGCAATCGCACGCGCATTCTCACAGGAACTTAACCTCAACTTTTCAGACGAGAGAGTAAACGAAGTAGCGTACGAGGGAGAGAAGGGATACCACGGGACACCATCCGGCATCGACAACACCGCAGCGACATACGGCGGACTGATATGGTACAGGCGAGAGGGCGACGCGCAACATATGGAACGCATGCGACTCCGTAAACCCGTGGAAATCGTAATGGGAAATACCGGGAAGGTCGCGGACACGAAGATAGTTGTAGCAGGGGTAAAGGAACGGAAGGAAAAGGAGCCTGAACGGTACGGGCGCATCTTCCAAGACGCAGACCAACTTGTACGAAATGCGCGAAAACAACTTGAAGAGTTCAACCTCGAAAAAGTCGGCGCCTACATGAACGAAAACCACAGGCTGCTACAGGAGATTGGCGTTTCCTCCCCCGAGCTAGATGAACTCGTCAATTTGGCTCGCGACGCTGGCGCCGTGGGCGCCAAACTTACGGGAACGGGAAGGGGAGGGTATATGGTTGCACTAACCCCTGGGCGGGACATTCAGGATCGAGTGGCGAACGAGATCGAACGACATGGCTCTCAAGCGCTCCGCACTTCGATCGGCGTTTAAGCCCCGAGCGATGAACCCCGTAACGCTCTGCCTCAACGAATGCTAGGAGAATAACTGAGGCAAGTCAGAGGAAATTACTGAAGCAATCGGTTCTGACCGGGATCAACGGGGAACTCCATCGAGATCACGGGAATGAGCCCGCGGAAATCTGCAGGCTTCACGCCGTTGCTCTCGGTTCCTGAGTCGTGCGGGGTATTGGGATGCCTCTAAAAGAGGTGTTCCATGACTTCGACCGCGGGTCCTCCGACTCCGCTCTTCAGTACAGTCAGCCCACTGTCCTGTCGAATGTCTTCCGCAATTCGGTCTACGAATTCCGTGTTTGTGTTCATCCAGACGGAGGGACCAGTGTCAAGCGAGAACCACACAGGAATTCCCTGCTTCTCTCGCAGATCAACCACTCTTTCTATGATGCGAATTGTGTCTGGTGTGATTAGGAATAGACGAGTGGTGCCGGTCATTGTGACGGCATGGAGGCTTAGGGAGTCGTGTTCCGCTAGGATGCCTATCTTCGCAAGGTTACCTTTCATTATCGCGTTTCGCATTTTTCGCAGGTTGACGCTGACTTCCTTGACTCTTGCTTTGAAGAAGGGAGATGACACGGCTTCTGCGTGTGCCATGTCTGTTTTGATTGATGAGGCGATGGGGACGATTGCCATCGCAAACTTCATGTTTTCTCCCAATGAAAGCTGCTCCGCGTAAGACCTCCCTTTCTTGTTTGCATGCCAAAGGGCAAACCCACCTGCGACGCTTCGGCTAGCTGATCCAGCCCCAAGCCGAGCGATTTCACTGAGGCGCTCAGTTGAGAAACTCAGGTTCAAGGCCCTGCTTGCTGCCATCGCAATGGATGCGAAAGCCGCAGCGGAGAAGCCCAACCCTTTCCCCTCGGCAATACTGTTCTTGCTTGCGAGTCTGAAATGCTCCTTTGTCTTAGTGATCTTCCTGAGATAGTTGACAACGTCGAGAACGCGTTCGGCTTCCCTTCCTCCTGCTGGGGCATCGTTGATTTCTATTCGATCCTGTGTGTAGCTCTTATCGAATTCGACGGTTGCCATTGTGTAAAGCTGTTCGGCGCATACAGAGATACTATCATGAAAGGGTAGCCGGCGTTTCTTATCCCGCAAGCCATGATACTTGATTAGGCCTTGAATCACGTTAGCTCGTCCAGTTGCTTTCCCCAATAAAACGGCCTCAGCCGCCTCGATTATGACACCTGTTATTGAAGCTACCTTTCCGGCGGAAGCCCCCAGGATCTTTGGAGGTGTCTAACTTTCGGTGACTGTGCGTTCGTTCCACCTCTTGGGGAAACGAAGTTACAATATGATCACGCTGTGGGTTGCTACATGATCATATTCTGATAACGTCCAACAACCAAGGGGCTAACGTATTCAGCGAGTTTCAATCTGACACTTCTACAAGCGATCTGTCCGCGTCAACCTTCAACTTCTTTCCTGTTTGGAAGATGGTCAGCGGGTTCTTCTCGAGCCTATCGAGGGCTGGGATGTCGGATATTATTGCGCCGACCGCTACGATTGGTTCGCATTCTACGTTTATGATCGCCCGCGGTGCGACGCCGTTCTTCTTCATTCTGTATAGAGTGTAGGATCCAACGGTCGATCCTTTTCCTCTCGGGAAGATCAGTACTCGGTCCTTCACCGTTGTCCCTTCAAGTTCATGTCCCTTTTCCGTAACGACTCCGGAGTCGGGGTTGACGCCTCCGAAAAATGAGATTGGATCATGTGAGACGAGCGCTAGGCCTTCGGCAGTTCCGCCAGATATCTTTCTGCCTCGCACTAACTCCAATTTCCAGTCACCGCCGCACTTACGCACTCCTCGACGCTTCCGATGCGGGTTTTGAAGTCGTTTGTACCTCGCCCGTAGTAGCACGCTTTTGCAGAGTCAGTGGCTAAGACATTGAAACGCCCTTTGAGAGGCGCCACGGCCATGCAGGTGTCGCATGCAAACTTCGCTCCAGCCGCACGGATCCTCTGCGCGTAGCCCATCTCCTCGGCCTCTTTCATCGTCTGCCTGGCTGTGCAAATCCAAAACTCCCTTGTCACCTTCTTACCCTCTAGAAGATCCGCGATGGTCTTGATCTCATCTAGCGTGCAGTGAGGACAGCCGAGTGCGACAAAATCAACTCGCGCCGCTTCATCATTGAGTGCTCGAAGAGCTCCTTCGATGTCGGCCCGCGTGATCGTGATTGTTTCCGGAGGAATCTCTTTCTCCTGATACGTTTCCTGCGTGTGAAAGAGAGCCGTTCCCCCGTAGGTCGCTATAGAAGCACACAAACTCTTGAGTTGCTCAACCTGTGCGTGTGTGATTCCTTCGAAGAGTGGAATCTTCGGCCCGATCTTCTTCCCGACCGCGTATCCGAGCGCGCCGTAATCGGGTACGGCCGCTAGTCTGGTGTCGATTTTGACGTGGACTTGGGGTTTGCGGTTCGCTTCAATGTGCATGCCGTAGGATGGCGTTAGCCCCGTGATCGCGGCAGCGAGCGCGCTCGGTCCGCCTTCGCGGTTCGTCATCGCACCAAGAACGGAGTTGGCGTAGGTGACAGCGGATGATTCGCTCCACGCAATGTGGTCGCCGCGACTGGGCTCGTTACCGACTAGGTATGGGGTGCAAGTGCAGGAAGGGGTTATGCCCATTTGCACAAACGCTCGGATCACTTGCTCTTGCTTCCGCGCGAACTCCTCGTCAATTCCTAGCTCACGCCAATTCTCCATGTCCATGCCTGCTGGGTTCAGTGTTGTCTTGACCCTAACCTTCGCGCCTTTGTTTGCGAGGGTTTCTAGGTACTCTAGGCCGGCGTCGCCGAGGTTGTAGTACGATACGCCAGCCACTTGCACGGAGGATACGGGGATCATTTTGTCGGCGCCAAATATGTCGCCTAGGGCGGTGAGGATCTGCATGTTCTTCTGTACCGCGTATCCCTCCTCCCCTGCAAGCATCTTCTCTTCTACGTTGGTGAGGTGCATTGTGTCTCAGGCTCGCTAGGTGAAACTTCTCCAGTCCACTTCAGGAAACTTGGCCTTCTCGAAATTCTTACCCTTAACTTCAAGTGGTTTCGTCGCGTCGAACCCAACCTTTGTTGTCTTCCTGGTTTGTGGGTCCGCCGATGGGTCTAGGGAAGATCCAGTTTCTCCCGCCTTGATCACCAGACCGCGGTCGCCTTGGAAACGTGTTGCAAAGGCCCACTCTATATCCATCGGGTCCGTTAGGTTGATGTCCTCATCAACTATCAACACGTGCTTCAAGGAAGTGTGCCCTCTGAATGCTGCCTCAATCGCCTTCCGTGGGTCATCCTCATGCTTCTTCCGTATCTTCACAATCGCATGGAGCCACGACGCGCCCCCAGGCGTGACGAACACGTCGGCACAGTCACACACTTTGGAAACCTCTCGGTAGATGGTCGGTTCGCGCGGCGTACCCATCAGTATCTTATGTTCCAGACCGCCGGGTACCAGCGCATGGTAGATTGGCCGTTCACGGTGGTATACGTGGTCCACTTTCACGACGTGTTGTGAGCGGACTAGGTCGTAGGTTTCAGTTAGGTCGATGAACGGTCCTTCGTCGTGCATTTTCCCAGTAATCCTTCCAACGAGCACATACTCAGATTCCGCGGGGACGTAGCAACCTGCTTCGACGCACTTCGCGACGCGTAACGGTTCGAGGGTATTAGCGATCTCAAGCTCATCCGTCCCTAATTCAACGGAACAGGCGCCGGCCAAGAGAACGTTCGAACCGTTTCCGATACAGATTGCAATCGGGAGATCGCCTTTCGTCTTATCTAAGAAGGCCTGCAAATGCCGCGGAAGAATTCGTATCGCCAACTCGTCTTTGCTAATCTGCATTAGCCGGTGGAAGCTGACATTTTGGCCGATGTCGGGGTGGCGTGCAATTATGACGGCGGAACTGATGTAATTGCCTCCATCCTTTTCCGCGTGGAAGAGAAGAGGCAGAGCGTCCAAGTCCACCTGCTTTTCGGAAACTTCGAAACACGGGGGCCTTTCGATCAGTTCTGGTTTGGTTGGATGTTCGATCGCCCCAAGCAGTTTTGAAACAATTTGGTCGGGTCGAATGTTCAAGTAGTCGGCTATGAGGTCGCGTGATGCGCAGATGTTCGAGGCAACTGGGACCTCAGACCCTTCCACATGGAGCAGCGTTGGTTTCGGTTCCAGGGCCTTGATGAAGGCTGCGGCTTCGAGGTGCTTTGATAGGGGTTTCTTGGCTTCGGTCAGTTTTCCGTTGGCCTTGAGTTTGTCGATCCACTTTCTAAAACTCAACCGGCCCACCTCTTATACAGTTCCGATTCGACGCCTAACACATCTAACACTTTCCCTACTACATGGTTTACCATATCATTCACAGTTTTTGGTTCATGGTAGAACCCAGGGCTGGCCGGGAGAATGACGGCGCCCAACCTTGCAAGTTTGAGCATATTCTCCAGATGAATCGCACTCAGCGGCATTTCGCGCACAACCAGAACCAACCTACGCTGTTCCTTGATCGCCACATCCGCAACTCGGCAGATCAGATTGTAAGCGTAACCAGAAGCGATGGCAGCAACTGTCTTCATGGAGCAGGGGCAAACGACGACCGCATCTGTCCTCGCCGAACCCGAGGCGACGTCAGCGTCGATATCGTGTTCCGATAGCAACCTACCGTGGCTCTCCAACCTTTGCAGTCCGTCACTCGTTTCAGCCGCTAGGACTTGTTTACCGGCGTCCGATACGATGATCGATAACTCGCTTCCAGCTTTGGCTAATTCGGATGCGAGGTTTACGGCATAAATGGCGCCTGATGCACCAGTAACTCCAAGAACAATTTTCAACCATGAACCCCGGCGGTGAGGAAAAATCGAACTAGACTGGTTTTAAGCAGTCGGCCTGTTCTCCAACAGTGAAACTGAAGTTTGGTCATACGAAGTCCGTCGGGTGGATGAATCACTCAGTTATTGTCGTTCCCTCGACGCGTTTGCCCGCGATAGCTTTCTCTAGCCTCCGCGGCTCGTTGAGATTTATTATTATGACTTTGATGCCAGCTCTCACGGCCGGCAAGATTTCTGTAAGTTTCCCTCTCATCCCTCCCGAAGCGTCAGGCACGTTTGCCGGGCCAGCTCGCTTTGTCCACTCCCTTAGTTTCACGATGTTTAGGGTTGAGATCAATCTTGCATTATGATCGAGTTTCGGGTCTGCGGTAAATAATCCGTCTACATCAGTTCCGAAAATGATTGTGTGAGCGCGAAAGGCGGTGGCCAAGCGGACTGAGATCTGGTCACCGGAAACTACACTTGCGCCAAGTGAAATGTCTTGAACAATGTCGCCTCCAATACATGGAACCAGTCCAAGCTTGACCATACTTGCTATTGCCTCAAAATTCTCTGAAACGATTCTTCCTCGGTCGGCGACTAGGCAGCTTGACGCAGCGACTGGAGCAACAGGGACGTGCCTTTTCGCTAAGATCGAAACGAGCTCGCTCTCCAGCTTGAGCAGAGACGCTTTTGTTTTCGCATATCCGATTAACTGCCGCTGTGACCTTATTTGTCCTTTCAGCTTGTATTTGTTCACTGGGATATGGCCGAACGATCCCGCCCCATGTACCAGCATGTAATCCCGATGTTTTGCGAGGGCCTTTGCGGTCGACGTGATCGCTTTTCGATTAATGACTGAGAGCCTAGTCTTGTCGGTGATCGCGGCCCCTCCGAGCTTGATTACGATCAACTACGCTAACCTGGGCTCTCCACTGTATATTGGCGGGATAGTTATCTTTGTCATTGCTGTTCCCGCGGCGAAGATTAGGGAAACCTGACCATTCATAGAAGGGGCTGCTATGAATGCTCAGGGATGAATCGCTCTTCTGTCGTGCGTGTGGGCCATGGACGACCGATACGGTTAGCCGGTGGAGTACCGTAGTCGTGCAATTCGATGTTGTTCAACTTCACGGCCGGACTTGATCAACAATCTGAGTTTGTACAAACTCACAGCCCAGGAAGCTACGAGCGGCCAGCTAGCAGGAGGATCCGCGATTCGCGGATCCAGCCCTGGTACGGTCAGGCAAACTAGGCCACAGTTTCGTACCAGATTCCGGATAATACTCACAGTATAAGCGCTATCCACCTTTGGAAAGACCGATGGCTTATCCAATCCCAAGTTCTAAAGGCAAGTAGCGCTTTGTTTCGGGTGATTGCCCGTGGATAAGAGCTCCGAATTTTCCGGATTCTACAAGCTACCAGTAGCTGAAAGAGTAAAGCGGGTTAAGGAATTTGCCGGACTGAGTGAGCAAGAGGCTGCGTTGCTAGGGAAGGCTGGCGCCCTAGACCTCGATCTTGCGAACAGGATGGTTGAGAACGTAATCGGGGTTATGCCCGTCCCAATGGGAGTGGCTGTGAATTTCCTTATCAACGGAAGGGAGTTTATCGTTCCGATGGCGATTGAGGAGCCTTCGGTTATCGCTGCCGCCAGCAATGCAGCGAAAATGACGAGGAAGTTAGGGGGCTTTCAGGCTACAACAACTGACCCGATCATGATAGGGCAGATCCAAGTCGTAGGAGTTCGCGACGCACACCGTGCGAGGTTTGAGATTCTCGCGCAAAAGAGTGAGCTCTTGAAGCACGCGAACGCCCAAGATCCAGTTCTGATCTCTCTCGGCGGCGGCGCCCGCGATTTGGAAGTGCGGACAATCGATACGTTTCAGGGAACGATGGTCATCGCCGAATTGCTAGTTGATTGCAGGGACGCGATGGGTGCCAACGCCGTTAACACAATGGTCGAGGCAGTCGCTCCACTGATCGAGAGAATCTCTGGCGGGCGCGTATACCTTCGGATCATCTCGAACCTTGCAGTGAGACGCCTAGCTCGTGCGATAGCCACCTTCCCGAAGGAAGGACTTGGAGGAGAGGAAGTTGTCGACGGCATTGTAAATGCCTATGCGTTTGCAGCGGCCGACCCATTCCGATGCGCAACACACAACAAGGGGATCATGAACGGCGTCACAGCAGTCGTGCTGGCTACGGGTAATGATACTCGCGCTATCGAGGCGGGGGCTCATGCCTACGCAGCTAGGTCCGGTCACTACACCTCTCTCACAACATGGGAGAAGAATGCGGACGGGAATCTCGTTGGAACCCTTGAAATGCCGATGGCCGTCGGACTAGTGGGCGGAGCGACAGCGTCCAACCCCATTGCGAAACTAGCTGTCAAGATTCTCGCGATAAAAACTGCCAGAGAACTAGCGGAGGTAATCGTCTCCGTTGGCTTGGCTCAGAACCTAGCGGCCTTACGGGCTTTGGCGGCGGAAGGAATTCAGCGCGGGCACATGAGTCTACACGCCAGGAATGTTGCGATCAGTGCGGGCGCAACGGGTGACCTGATCGATAAGATTTCCGCTCAGATGGTTGCGGAAAAAAAGGTAAGAGTGGATCGGGCTAAGGAATTGCTGCAGAGCTTCACTAAGGATTAGGAGGCGCCGGGGGCGTCTCTACCTCGACAAGCATTTCCATACGGCGAATCTTTGGAATCGCGTCCTTCTCCATCCATTCAGATATAGTGTCGTACATTTTCCTGTAGTACTTCTTCGTTGCGTGCCTAACGATTCCGAGACGCTCCATTCTGCGGATGTAACGCCACTTCATGCTGCGTGAAATCTTGTCGCCCATGAGCCGGTCCACATCAACTTTCTTGAAGACTTTTGGCAGGTGGGCAAAGGTGCCTACGATTTCCTTTGGAAAGGCGGTCAATGATTCCTTGGAAAGTTTTCTCTTGCCACGAGTTTCAATGCCCGTTAGTCTAGTATTCGCAGCTCTCAAGACAATCCTTTCCAATCGGTCCTTACCGTCTAAGGTCATAAAAGCCTTGTGAACCAAGCATTGGTAAATATTTATGGACTATAGAACTTAGAACGACCCCATCAAGAATGCCAACAATCCGAACGTCATCCATAGCAGCACGTACTTCTTGTTTCGCTTCGCACTCCTAGGCGTGGGGTTAGTCAGGACGGAGTAGGTAGTCATCAAGAAACCGATGTCGCATACGGCTACGAGTGGTAAATAGAAGGAGGTTACCAGTCCGAGTAGCGGCGGAGTTGCGCTCAGGCCTACGGCGCCGATGAAGCAAGCCGCGCCGTACTTCCCGGCCGCTGACTCTCCTTTTGTCGCGGCTATGGATCTGACGCCGCGTGAAGTGTCCCCGGGAACATCGCTGATACCTTTCACTATTTCCCGACCGACACTCGAGAGGAAGGCCAAGAGGGCAAATATGGCGACGGTCCAAGTCGGCCTTGCAACTGCGAAGGCGCCGTATATGAATGGGATTGCGACGTTCATGCTGACAAAAATATTGCCTAAAAGCCCAGTCTTCTTGATCCTCGCATTGTAGGCGATCATGATTAGCAGGCTCAGTATTGCAACTATCAGCGTTGTCAGGCCCGTGCTGGCGGCTGAGAGCAAACCCAAGGACGCTAGGATTAGCGCGAACGATAGCGCCTGCGAGGTCGTGACGATTCCTGAGGGCAAGGGGCGTTTCGGCTCGTTGATCACATCAATTTCGCGATCAAAGTAATCGTTCAAAATCATGGACGAGGCCAAAAGTAGGAATCCAGTCATGAACCCGTAAAATGCCGCCCTAGCCGGTACCACCGCAGAAGAAATGAATTCACCCACGATTACAGCGAAGCCGATCATGAAGCAGTTAGGTAGCCGCATCATTGAGACGAGGCCCGAGATCTTCTGGGGTGAAGAATAGTTCGTTTGCGACACGTTCAGGCCTGCCCCTGTGCAATAGCAAGTGTTGAACCCCACCATTTTAATAGTATCACGATCAGTCTCAGGAACAGTCGATCTCGTTCCAATATCCACCCTTGTGAGTGTCCCATTCATTGTCGGAGATCAAGATTGGGAAAGTTGAGAATCACCTCCTGAGGACGATAAGAGAGAAGGGGGCAGCTCACCTGACTCTTTTCGACCCAGAGAAGCTCACGCCCTTCTCCGCAAGGAAACTGGCTTACAAGGTCAAAGAGATCGGCAGCGCCGCGGCCATGGTCGGCGGGTCTACATCAACTTCAGTCTACGAACTCGACGCGATCGTTAAGGCAATCAAAACATCAGGGCTCAAAGTCATCCTGTTTCCAAATGACGTCGCGGGGTTAAGCCGTAGTGCCGACGCTGTCTTCTTCATGTCATTGCTGAACTCGATAAATCCGTATTATCTTACCGGGGCACAAGCGCTGGGAGCACCCCTCGTAAAGAAATACCGACTGGAGCCTATCCCACTTGCATACCTCATTGTAGGTGAGAATGCCGGGGCCGCAGGGTTTGTGGGCAATG
>Ga0187769_10001967_pt1 | contig 11902 bp, 10 predicted proteins | sample 0116_SJ02_MP02_1_FD_133140 | JGI IMG/M metagenome (GOLD analysis project Ga0187769, IMG submission 133140) | Tropical peat soil microbial communities from peatlands in Department of Meta, Colombia - 0116_SJ02_MP02_10_MG | ecosystem: Environmental > Terrestrial > Soil > Wetlands > Peat | place... | reverse complement strand
CCAAGGAATTGTCTGCGACTGCATTGAGGTTCTCCCCGGAAATGGTGACGGAACCTTCGGCGCGCCGATCAGCACCATTCCAGTGCCATACAACATCACAGGCGTCTCGATCGCCGCCGGCAACTTCAGCGACGACGGCAAGCTCGACTTAGCCGTCGGCGGCTTTTTCGGCTATGCCACGCAGGTGGATATCCTGCTGGGAAACGGCGACGGCACCTTCACGCCAGACGGCTATTACAGCCTTGGTGCGTCGCCGGGATCCGTTGCCACCGGCTACTTTACCAGCGACAAAAAAGATCTCGACATGGCGCTGACGAACGACACGACGGTCGATGTCATGCTCGGCAACGGCAACGCTACATTTCAGCAGCCGGTCTTTTACGACACCTGGTTCCCGAGTTGGGTGATTGCGCTTGATCTGAACGGCGACGGAAAAATCGATCTGGCAGCGTCGAACTCGGCATCGCTGCCCGTAAGTGAGCCGGGCGTAACCGTATTCTACGGGAACGGCGATGGCACATTCCAGCCTGGCATTTTCTTTCGCGTGGGTTCGGACGAGGGAGGCAGCTTCGTTGCCGCAGGCGATTTCAACGGCGACGGCAAACCCGACCTGTTGGTGGTCAACGCCGTCAATGGCGACGTCACGACTCTTCTCAACACCGGCGTAGCACACTTTTCGCCCACGACCCCGCTGAATTTCAAGGAGCAGGCGGTCGGCACCACCAGCCTTCCGCAAACCGTCACGCTGACCAACACGGGCAAGACAGCGCTGAAGATTGCGTCGATGAAGGCCACCGCCCAATTCGGCGTGACTTCGACCTGCGGGAGCAGCGTGGAGGCCGGCGCGAACTGCATGATCAGCGCAACGTTCTCGCCAATCAAGAAAGGTGCCGCACAGGGCACTATCACCATCGTTGACAGCGCTTCGTCGAAGCCGCAGGTAATCGCACTGTTGGGCACGGGAACGTAAACCAGCGGCGTGCCGCCTCGGGCAAAGGTTCTATTTGTCGAGGACGGGTTCGCCATTTCCAGCACGTACCACCTCATATCTTCAGTGTTTATGAGGGTTTGAAGCAGGTAGGAACTCCAGAAAAAATAGGTAAAAGGAGGGTAAGAATGGTGGAGCTAGTCGGGCTCGAACCGACGGCCTCGTCGTTGCGAACGACGCGCTCTCCCAACTGAGCTATAGCCCCTACCGGATGGACTACTAGGTTTCCAACTCATTTTATCAGCGTTCCCTAATCCACACCAACGGTGCTTGACGAATCCCACTATCCTGCGTCTAACCTAACAGACAGCCTCTGGGGAATTTCACCGCTATGTTTGCCCCACTGAATCCGGGATCCGCAAGGCAGCGCGCAGCCATGGCGGCATCATTGGTCGCGCATGGACTTCTGTTCGTGTGGCTGCTGCATCCCCCGGAGCCGCGCTTGCTGAATCCGGCTTCCGTTTCTCTCGGGCACAGCGGCCAAGTGCTGGCGCGGCTTTATTTTCCCACCCCGTCGCCCGGCGATAGCAGCACCAGTTCCTCGATCAGCGCCACTGAGGTCTATCGCCATCAACGTTTCGGCCACGAGAAACTGATTTTCGAACCCAATCCCGCGCCCGCGAAATTGCCTGTTCCACTGTCTCAAACGTCGCCCTTCTCCGCTCACGACAACGCAAAAACCGCCACGCTCTCCCATCTTGGCCACGGCGCGCCCGCCGGACTTCCCTACGGCACTCTGCCCGGCGGGCCCGTATACGGCAATGAGATTCGTCCCGCTCTGCCTGTAGCCACCGTCGATCCGCTGGTTTACCCGTGGGAACTGCCGGAGGCTGAAGGCAACGTCGTGGTGGAAATCACGATTGACGAGCGCGGAGAAATCGTCCGCAAAACCGTTCTCCACAGCATGGGCCCAAAACTGGACGAGAAATTCCTCGCCGCGCTGGAGAAATGGCGCTTCCAGCCCGCCATGCGCAACGGCGTAGCCATCGCCTCCAAGCAGGATGCCATCTTCCACTTCAGGGCCCGCGGCTGACTGATAAATCCACAGCGCCCGAGGCAGTCAACCCCTACTCAGTCAGTACCACCGGCACCGGCTGGTCGTAGGGCTGGATGATTACGCTCACCGATCGCCGCTGATTGAAAGCATCCAGTTGCACGGGAAAGCTAACGATTATGGTGCGTTTGATTTCCTGTCCCGGTTGCAGTTTGTCTTCAGGAGCGAGAGCCGGCTCGGCATTCCTCTTCAGCGCGGGAAAGGCCTGATAGTAGCGATCGAAATCCACCGCAGAGACGGCATCGGTGCTTTGTTCGCCACCAGCCGTCACCAGCTTTCCTTGAATGCCATGCACCCAGAGCGATTTTTGGCCGGGGTTGCGGAGAGAGAGCGTGAGAGCGACCAAAACGGCATTCTGGCCGGGGATTTGCACCGCGGTTGCGTTGAGGACGGTTCCGGCAGCCTGCGGCTTGGCGCGCTGGAAAAATGCGGCGGCGCCGGCGATGATGAGCACCCCGGTCAGCGCGAGTAGCAGAATTTTGACGGGCGGCAGGTTGCGCTTGGCGGTTCCGAATTCGTCGGCGATGTTGATGGTGGGGCCGCGTTGCGCAGCCGATGGCGGCGGTACAGGAGCCACAGGCGTTGAATTGGGAGGGGAATCGGGCATGGTGTCGTGCGCGCTCCTCGATTCTATCAATTCCATCCACGCTTCATGGCCCTGGCGAACCCTTGTGCAGGCAGAGTGTTCAGAACGTCGCCTTTGGTGAGCCAGGCGCGGCGCGCTTGCAGAATTCCGTAGCGGATTTTGTCGAGGTGCGAGGTGTGGTGAGAATCGGTGTTGATCACGATTTTTACGCCGCGCTGTTTGGCCTGGCGCAAGTGCACGTCGTTGAGATCGAGGCGGTCGGGGTAGGAGTTTAGTTCCATTGCGACTCTATTTTTTGCGGCGGCGGTTAGAACCGCGTCCATGTCGAAGTGGTAAGCGTCGCGGCGGAGCTGCAGGCGGCCGGTGGGATGGCCAATGATGGAAGTGTTTGGATTCTCGACCGCTTTGAGCAATCGCTCAGTCATCTTCGCCGGTTCCTGATTGAACACGGAATGCACGCTGGCGATGACAACATCCATCTGGGCGAGGACATCGTCGGAAAGGTCGAGGTCGCCTTCGGCAAGGATGTCCACCTCGATTCCGGCGAAGATGGTGATGCCCTCGATTTTGTCGTTCGCAGCGCGAATGCGCTGGATGTGGGCGACGGCTCGCGCGTCGTCGAGACCGTTGGCGAAGGCCAGGTTCTTCGAATGGTCAGTGATGGCCATGTATTTATAGCCGCGCTCCTTGGCCGCTTCGGCCATTTCTTCGATGGTGTTCTTGCCATCGGTCTCGACGGTGTGCATGTGCACGTCGCCCTGAAGATCTTGCAGGGTGATTAGATTGGGGAGCGTGTGCTTTTCGGCGGCTTCGATCTCGCCCAGATTTTCGCGCAGTTCGGGAGGAATGTAATCCAGCTTGAGTTTGGCGTAGATTTCCTGCTCCGTTTTGCCGGCGACGGGCTTGTCAGTCTTAAGATCGGCGAGGCTGTATTCGTTGAGCGTGTAGCCCATCTTGAGGGCGCGCTGGCGCAGGGCGACGTTGTGGGCCTTCGATCCGGTGAAATACTGCATGGCCGCGCCGAAGGACTCGGGCGGGAGAAGGCGAACGTCCACTTGCAGGTCGCTGCGCAGGCGGAAGCTGATTTTGTTGTCACCTTGCGCCATAATGTCCATCAAGGGCGGATATTTCGCCACGTATTGCACAGCCTTTGCGCGCTCGGATTCGCTGCCGCAGGCCGCGCCCGTGACCAGCAGGTCGAGATCGCCGACGCTTTCTCGGCCGCGGCGCAGTGAACCGGCGGGAGTGATCTTATCGATGCCAGGAAACTTCGCAAGGTACTCCGTAAGTTTGTTGGCTTCGGTCTCGGCTGCGTCGATGAGAAATCGTCCGGAGATGCGGCGATAATCTTCGATGGCCTTCAGGAGCTTTTGTTCGTGTTTCTCGCCCATGCGCGGGAGGATGCGAATCTTGCCTTCGCGGGCGAGTTTTTCCACGCCGTCAACGTCGCAGACCTGATAGGCGCTCCAGATCAGGGCAATCGTCTTCGGGCCCAGGCCCTGGATCTTCAACAGCTGAAGCATCGACGGGTGATATTTCTTGAGCAGGCCGGCTTGCACGCTGAGCTGGCCATCTCTGAACAGCTCCTGCAGGTTGACCAGCATGCCTTTGCCGATGCCGGGAATGGCGAGGACTTTCTTGGGTTCGTCGATGATGTCTTTGATCTGGTCGGTGAGATTTTCGATGGCTTGGGCGGCGTTGCGGTAGGAGCGGATCCGGAAGGAATCCTGGCCGTCGATTTCGAGCAGGTCGGCGGTTTCGTAAAGAACCGTGGCGATGGATTTGTTGTCCACGGTCAAAGCTTAAACAAGAATGAAGTGGAGCGCCAGCGATGCGCGGCGGGCCAGAGTAGCGTTGCGCAGGGAAATAGAACTCTCCGCTGCCTTACTCAACACCACGGCGACCGTCTTGCAGCCAGAGTTCTCCCGGTCCTGATTTCACGCGCTCTTTGTAACATTGGCCGCCTGCGGCCCTTTTTGACCCTCGGTGATTTCGAATTCTACCGTGTCGCCTTCCTGCAGGCTCTTATAGCCCTCGGAAGTGATGGCGCTGTAGTGAACAAAAACGTCGGGACCATCGGCCCGTCCGATGAACCCGTAGCCTTTGGCGTTATTGAACCATTTTACGGTGCCTTTCAGACGTTCCACGTACCACCCCCTCTTTCCGCACGTCCGCCAGTGGGGGAGCCCAAAGACGTGCCCGCATAAGATGCATTTTGTAGCGATCAGGGAAGGGGTGTCAAGGCGAAATGGGGACCGGCGCTTGCTCAATGTACCGTTGCGTGGGAGCCTCGCTTGCTCACGGCTTCGGCAAAACGGGCAGGCTCACGAAGGCGTCCCCACGTGGGCATCGCCAGGTTCCTATTTTCCGCGAACCTGGTGATCGAGCCACAGGACGGAGGAGATCGTTTTCGCGTCGCGGATTGCGCCGGTCAAAACCATGCGGACGGCGACCGGCAGGGGGATTAAACGCTTGTGGATGACCTCATCGGCCTCCGGCCGCGCTTTGCCGGAGCGCAGGCCGGTGGCCAGGTACACGGACATGGTTTCGGCCACGAATCCGGGGCTGGCGTAGAAGTTAAGAACGCGGCGCCAATGGCCGGCGGTGTAGCCGGTTTCCTCAAGCAGCTCGCGCCGGGCCGCGGGAAGCGGCTTTTCCCCGGGATCGATGCGTCCGGCAGGAAGTTCCCACAGAAAGTCGTTGGCGGCATGGCGGTATTGGCGCTCCAGAAGGACTTGCGGCGTGGAGCGAGATTCATCGACCGCCAGAATTACGACCGAGCCGCTGTGATGAATAATGTCGCGGCGGGCACGGACACCTCCAGGTTCCTGTACATCGTCTCTGGTGACCCAGAAAACGGGGCCGCGATACACCGTGCGCGAAGAAATAATCCGTGCTTTCGAGCTTGAACCGGTGCGGGTGTTAACGGTTCTTGACTTGGAGCGTGGAAATTTCGGCATACGAACAATATAAAGCACGGCTTCCGGCGTTCGGCTCCCGCCAACAAATCCTGGCGGCGGGCGTCAGAGGCCGATTCTGCTATGCTGCCGGGCATGAGGGGAAGGCACTCTTCAACGGAGTTAATAAAACCGCGGCTTGCCCTGGTTGGCGCCGGAAATCTGGCCCGTGCGCTGGCTGCATCGTTGCCTGGGGCGGGATACACGATCGATGTGATTGTGTCACGCCGGCAAGCTGCCTCGTTGCGTCGGGCACGGCGACTTGCCGGTAAGGTCGGTGCGTCCGCTGTGGTGGTGGGCGGCGCCCAGATCCACGCTGAGGTCGTTTGGTTTTGTGTCCCCGACTCAGCGATTCCGGGCGCGGCGGCGGCGCTGAAGGAAGCGGCGGATTGGCAGGGTAAAGTGGCGCTGCATTCGAGCGGCGCTCTCACCAGCGATGAACTGTCTGTACTGCGGCAACGAGGAGCGGCGGTGGCGTCGGTGCATCCGCTGATGACGTTCGTTCGAGCATCACAGCCGCCGCTCGCCGGGGTTCCATTCGCGATTGAGGGCGACCGGAAAGCGGTGCAGGCTGCGCGCGCGATTGTCCAGAACATGAGTGGACAGCCGTTCGCCATTCGCAAGCTGGATAAAGGGGCGTACCACGCCTGGGGAATGTTTGCCTCGCCGCTGCTGACCGCGCTGCTGGCGGCCGGCGAAAGGATTGCAGCCGCCGCCGGAGTCCCACGCGAGGGCGCAAAAAAACGAGTGCTTCCCATTCTTAGGCAAACATTGGCGAACTATGCAGCCTTGGGCGCGGCGGAATCGTTCAGCGGCCCGATTGCGCGGGGCGATGTGGAGACGGTAAGAAAACACTTGCGCGTATTGCGGGCGATTCCGGGAACACGAGAAGTCTACATTGCTCTGGCGCGGGCGGCGCTGCGTGACCTGCCGGCGAAGAATCGCGCCGCCCTGGAAAAAATCCTGAAGCTTTGATCGCCTTTGCGCTTACTTGCCGCAGTTATTTTTTCCCAAGAGGAATGTTCTTGCGATTACCTTGCCACATCATCATGCCGAGAATCGACATGATTCCGAAAGGAATGGAAGCGGCGGTGCGGATGGGAAGAGTAAGAACATCCGACACAAAAAGTTGCCGTGAGAGAAACGGGCGCAGTGCGACCACAACGGGAGCCGAAATCCACTGCCAGCACACGGCCAAAGCAGTCGCGGCCAGGATGGCACGAAAAGCCCGGTTGGCGGCGAGGGCGCGCCAGGAGGAGGCGATCAACAGCACTCCGGGCAAAAGGATCACGTGGTCGTAAACCGCGTTTCCCGGCAACAGGGCGATTGCTGTAAGGGCGAGCAGAAGGCTGATGGTCAATGCGAACTGCCCGGAACCCGGCGCTACCAGGCGAGCGCGCCAAGCCACGGCGACCGCGCTTAGCAGAACCGCAACGATCAGAACTTGACCGAGGCGTGAGCCAAGCTGAAGGCCCAGCAAATAACACACGAGCGGAGGCGTCGAATACTGCCGGTACGCGTGCAATGCCTTCAGCCATTCGGGAATCCATTGCGGCCATATCAGCAGGGCGGATGTGACCAGCACTGCAGAGATAAGAAGAAAGCCGCCGGCGAAGCGCCAACGGGAGCGCCAGGCCGCGAAGCTCCACAGCAGAAGATAAACCGCGAGCAACAGCATCAGCTGCGGTTTGATCAGCGTCAACGCCAGCACACCCCCCGAGAGAAAAAGTCTTTCTTCGACCAGCGCGGCCAGCGCGGCGGCAAGAAAAAATCCCACAAGCAATCCCATTTGTTCGGCGAACAAACCTTCGAGCACAGCATAGCTGGACAAGGTGAGAAGTATCGTTGAGGCGAGGGTCGCGGGGCCGGCGCGAAGATGCAGAGAACGCAGCCAGAGGACGACGCTGAATGCCGTGGCCAAAGGAAGAATCACCGCCAGAGCGATACGGACCACAGGAAAGGACAGAAGCGCCAGGGGCCAGATTAAAACCTCGGCAAATGCTGGATTGGCGAAGGCGCGGGAATCCGGAGGTGCCGAGGGGTTGCTGGCCGGGAGTGGTCGCCCGAAAAGTCCAATTTGAATTTGCCGGGTCATCTCCGGACTGTAGGGGTCGCGATGATGCAGGCCTTCGCGCGCAGTAAACCAGATGGGATAGAAATCAGCGCCGAAGGAATAGCCATTGCCGAGGTCCTGAGCGGCGCGCACTTCCAGCGCCCGAGGCACGAAGAGGGCAAGATGGTAATAAACCATGCAGGCCGCGCAGAGAATCGCCGCAAAGAGCGCGGTGGATCGCCCGGGTGTGAGGAGCCTGGACATGGCAGAGAGCGCGTCGTGAGAAATTTAAGCACGCGGCACAAGGTACAGGCAAAGCGATTGCTGGACTGCGGGCGTGTTTTACCGCGACGGGAAGAGATAACCGAGTTTTTGTGAAGTCGGACTTGCAGCTCCTGGCGCGGGACTCAGTGCGTGCGATCTAGGGGACCAAATTACCGACGGGAACAAACTCCGTTTTGCATCCCACCAGGCAGCGGACTTTTTGGAATGCCGCCTGTTCTTCCGCGCTAAGGGTGTGCGCGTCTTTGCCGGTTTGATAGAACCGGGCATGAGCGCTGCGAAATTCATCGCCGCCCGCATAAGCCGCAATCAGATGAAAATTCTTGTCGAATTCGTACCAGATGCGGCAACCGTTGGTGGGGGCCGTGCATTCCTCCACCGTGAGTCGGATGTTGCCGTGCTCGAATGTGGGCTCGACGGCGATATTAAACTGGTACAAAGCCCGGTTCAAATCGCTCCGTGGAAACAGCAGGCGCAATCTCTCCCGGGCAACCCCCATGCCGTAGATTTGAAACTCTGGCCGCACCTCGGTGGAAGCGCCAAACACCCGGTCAGGATCAAGTACCACCAGGGTCGCTTGATGATCGTAGCCATTGGCGATTCCCGCGGCGATTATCTCTTCTCTGCCATCGCCATCCAGGTCAGCCAACGCCAGATAGTTTAAGCCGCCAGAATGCCAGTACTCAGAAATTGTCTTGCCATTCGAATCGAGGATAGCGATCTGGCTCGGCCACCAGGGGACATGGACACTGGCAACGACGATTTGCTGTGGTTTCTTTTCGCTTCTCTTGGGTACCACCACGGCCATAGTCCTGAACGTCGGTGGGCTTCCCGCAAGCTCCGGCAACTCTCTCCCGGGAATCCACCGCCATTTCTCTTTGCCTCTATCGGAGTAGCAAATCAGCGTCGACGAATGCGACTGTGGGCCTGACGCGGCCAGATAAGAGAATAGAACGCTGGTATGACCTTTCCCCTCCAGGTCCCCGAACCAGATGCGCGGGCCTGCCTCCTTCGTGTAGTACCAGTCGGTCGAGAATCCGTCCAGGAAGCTCTTGCTCCATAGCTCCTTTCCCTCCGCATCCATGATCCTAAGGACCGCACCGTCCAGCCGCCCAAACTGAGGACGCTTAGCCGCTGCCAGCGTTCGGATAGCAACATAGGCCACCATCCCTAGTATGGCCAGGCCTGCCACGGTGGCCACGATCTTCGGGCTCCTGTGGGGATTCACGCGAAAAGCCGGCGGATGATCCTCGATCTCACCGCGAGGTCTGGCCACGATCCAACGCTTCTCTTGCGTGCCATCGGGAGCGGGCGCCGCACGATTGGGAAGGCTAATTGTAATGGGGTCGGCCTTGCCTTCTTCGCTGTAATAGGATTCCAGCGCATGCCGCAGCCGGTTCATCTCTGTCGCCACGTCTGCGGACCGCTTCGTCTTGACCTCTTCTGGCCACAATTCTTTGATCACCCGGTCGGGTTTCAGAGCGGTTTGCGAATCCATGTTCTTATGGAGAACTTCCAGCAGCCTCCTGAGTTGGTTCTTGCTGGCGAAGCTCTGGCTGCGCAGGATTCTATCGATCTGGTCGCTGATGGCAGCGGGATCCATAGTTGAAGATCGAGGCCAATTATTGCATAACGTGGGACGGTTTTAGCGGGACGAGAAGAGGTGGCCCAGCTTCTCTTTTTTCGTCTTTAGATACTCTTCGGCGTGGGGGCTGGGCGCGACCTCGCAGGGCACCCGCTCCACCACCTCGATGCCGGCGCGCGCGAGGGCTTCGACTTTCTCGGGATTGTTTGAGAGCAGGCGCACTCGGGACACGCCTAATGTCTTGAGCATCTGAGCCGGCAAGGCGAAGTCGCGCTCGTCGGCCTTGAAGCCCAGCCGTTCATTGGCTTCGACGGTGTCGAGACCTGCATCCTGCAACTCATAGGCTTGTAGTTTGGCCATGAGTCCGATGCCCCGGCCCTCCTGCTGTTCGTAAATGAGGATGCCCGCGCCCAGTTCGCGAATCATGGAAAGCGCCATCTCGAGCTGCTGGCGGCAGTCACAGCGCAAGGAATGAAACACATCGCCGGTGAGGCATTGTGAGTGGATGCGTACCAGCGGTGGAGCGGACTGAACGTCACCCATCACCAGGGCGACGGCCTCTTCCACATGACTGTTTCCGTCCGAACCGAATTCGGCGCGAAAGCCATGAATCCGGAACTTGCCCCAGCCGGTGGGAAAATCCGCGGATGCAACTTGTTGAACTGCGTTAGCGGTCACACTCTGATTATAGCGGGCAAGCCGACGAGTAGGAGATCCGAAACATGAAAGATCGCAAGAAAGGGCCGCCGAAGTGACGGCCCTTTTGAACCGTGTTGGGTAGCTTAGATTACGTCTCTCACGGTTTTAGTTTCCAAGGTCACCGTATTGTTGCTGGCCTCACCGACGGCGTACATCAACGTGACTGACTGCGCGTACAGGTCGACGGTCGTCCCGGAAACCAAAGTGGTTGCGCCTTGGCTTACGGTAACGGTATAGCTGTCTGCGGGAAGGCTGACGTTCAATCCCGCTCCCGGGTTGACCGTGTACGTGTACGACTTCTGAGTGGTTGTGTTTTGCAGGACGAGTGTGACGGCAGAGGAATCAGCCGCCAAGCCAAACATTACCCGTCCCATGCCGGCGGTCACCGCGGAAAAGCTGTTGGTGAAGGTCAGCAGAGTTGGAGTTCCCGTTGTGCTCAGCGCCAGCACCGCCGAGTAATCCTTGCCGGAGTCGACCGTAATCGTGGTATCGAGCAACGGCGAGTTGCTGCACGGGGCCAGCGTATTGGCGGGGCTGATCTTTACGTCATAACTTCCAGGGATGAACGTTAGTGGGTTCGGCATCGCTCCGAAAGGTATGCCGTGTTCCGCGCAAACTTCGTCGTTGAATAGCACATCCACTGGAAATGCTGGGTCGGTGGACGTGGAGTAATCCAACCCCGGAATTCCGTGGAACAGATACAGGGTAGCGTTTTCGGAAGCGGCCATTGCGGTGCTGAATGCGGCGCAAAGCATGGCCAGTGCGAAAGTCAGGCGAAAGCATTTTGTCATAAGTTTCTCCAAGAACGGGGTGGAGGTGGCTATTGGCCAAATAGCCAGCATTGACGGTGCTGAGCGCCGCTCAATAACTATCTGCTAATGTCGGTGAGAGCTTGCTGCTCTCGGTTGGGTGAACCCCACAGCTCTGTGAAAGTTTTGCAATCTCTTAGGTCGAACAAAAATATTTTCCGCGGCAATCCACAATCGCCTTCACCACGAAGCAACTCGCCGCAAAACCCTGGAATATGTTACAGCTATTTGAAATGCAATTCGATAAAGCGATGAAACCAACCCGACGTCTGTTCCTGACAATCTTTTCCTTGCTCGCATTCCTGATCGTATTCATGCCCGCCCTCGCTTATGCCGCAGCCGCAGCACCGGCTGCGCACTATGAGAAGTACTGGATGTACGTCGGTACCTACACCGAGGAAGGCAGCGCCAGCAAGGGCATTTACCTTTACCGCTTCGACCCGCCTGCCCTGAGCGGAGCCGAAGGGAAAACCGCCAAGCTGGCATTCATCGGCCTGGCCGCGCAGGTCATCAACCCTTCCTTTCTTGCCGTAAGCCCGAATCACCGCTTCCTTTATGCGGTCAACGAAGTCGGCGACTATCACGGCCAGAAAAGCGGAGCCGTCAGCGCCTTCGCCATCAACCGCGCCACCGGCAAACTGACGCTGCTTAATCAGGTCGCATCGAAGGGCGCTGATCCTTGCTACATCACCGTGGACAAGACTGGGAAGTATGTTCTGGTGGCCAACTACAGCGGCGGCAGCCTGGCCATGTTCCCCGTGCTTGAAGATGGCAGATTGGCTGAGGCTTCGGTTTTTGTGCAGCACACCGGGCATGGCGCCAATCCCCAGCGCCAGGAAGGACCGCACGCGCACTCCATCGACTTGTCTCCCGACAACCGTTTTGCCGT
>Ga0187769_10001966_pt1 | contig 11905 bp, 15 predicted proteins | sample 0116_SJ02_MP02_1_FD_133140 | JGI IMG/M metagenome (GOLD analysis project Ga0187769, IMG submission 133140) | Tropical peat soil microbial communities from peatlands in Department of Meta, Colombia - 0116_SJ02_MP02_10_MG | ecosystem: Environmental > Terrestrial > Soil > Wetlands > Peat | place... | reverse complement strand
GTGCGCCATGATGCCGAAGTTGCGGACCTTGCTCAGGTCGGTCAGCACGTCCTTCTGTGCCACAGAAGTCTTCCCACTCTTTCGGTTGCTTAGTTAGCTATCTTTCGCGGTCGGTTTGCGCCCGGCTCGATCGCCGGCGACTCTCACCACCGGTAATGCGCAAAGGCGCGGTTTGCCTCAGCCATCTTGTGGGTGTCCTCGCGTCGCTTGACGGAGGCCCCGAGGCCATTGCTGGCATCCAAGATCTCGTTTGCCAGCCGCTCGATCATGGTCTTCTCCCGGCGTTGCCGCGAGAAGCTGACGAGCCAGCGCAGCGCCAGCGTGGTCGACCGGTGGGGAGGCACCTCGACAGGCACCTGGTAGGTCGCACCGCCAACGCGGCGGCTCTTCACTTCCAGGGCTGGCTTGACGTTGTCCAGTGCCCGCTTGAGGGTGATGACGGGATCGGTGCCGGTCTTGTCGCGGGCGTTCTCGAGCGCACCATAAACAATGCGCTCGGCCAGTGATTTCTTCCCCTTCAGCAGAACTTTATTCACCAGCTGGGTGACCAGCTGCGAACCGTAGACAGGGTCATTGACCAACGGACGCCCGGGCGCGGGCCCCTTGCGCGGCATCAGCTCTTCTCCTTCTTGGCGCCGTAGCGGCTGCGAGCCTGCTTGCGGTTCTTGACACCCTGGGTGTCGAGCGAACCGCGGATGATCTTGTACCGCACACCCGGCAGGTCCTTGACACGGCCCCCACGCACCAGCACCATCGAGTGCTCCTGCAGGTTGTGGCCTTCGCCGGGGATGTATGCCGTGACCTCGACCTGACTCGTCAGCTTCACACGCGCGACTTTCCGAAGTGCCGAGTTCGGCTTCTTCGGAGTGGTGGTGTACACGCGGGTGCACACGCCACGACGCTGCGGGCTGCCCTTCAGAGCCGCGGTCTTGACCTTGGCGATCTTGTCCCGGCGACCCTTGCGGACCAGCTGCTGAATGGTTGGCATCTACCGGCTTTCTGTGTTCGACGTGTTTTTAGCGGTTTCCAAGTCTCTGTACTGCAGTTACACCCCGCCGCGATACCCCGCGGCCGGGTGTGTCGCACGTGTTCGGCACCAGATTTATCTGTTGCATCTGGACATGCGGATTCGCCCGGCATCCACTTCCTTACGGTCAGGCGCCGTAAGCCGCCAGGCACGAGCACCCACAATACCCGCCGCCGGTCTGGCAGGTCAAAGCGACTTAAGTGGGCCTTAAGTAGGCCCAGCAGCGCCGGGTGCGGTGCGCCGGTCCAAGCTGGCCGCCAGCCGCAGCACCATATCGGAGAACACCACGTCGGTGTCGATGTCGTCCATGACGCCGGTCATTTCCAGCAACACGAACCCGTGCATCGCCGACCAGAACTCAAGCGCAGCATGGAAGGCCTCGTCGCCGTCGAGACCGTAGGAGGACAACACGGCGATCACCGGTGCCGCCGCGCCCCTCGTCGCAGCGGTGTACTCCGGGTCATCACCGCCCAACGGCATTCGGGTGAACGCCGAGTACCGACCGGGGTGGTGATGCGCATAGCTGCGGTAGGCGCCGGCCATGACCAACACCGCGTCATCGCGGGCGCGCCCCTCGCCCACCCGGTTCAGCATCGTGATGATGTCGTCGATAACCCGTATCCGCACGGCACGACGCAGGTCCTCCAGGCTGTCCACATGGTTGTACAGCGACGGCCCTTTGGTCCCGAGCTGCGTCGCCAGCGCGTTGATGGTCAGCGAGTCCCAGCCCTCCCGGTCCAGGAAGGTAAGTGCGCCATCGACGATGCTGTCGCGACTCAGCTTGGCCGGGCGGGCCGCGGATCGGCCGGCACGCTGGCGCCCACCCGCTGATGACGGTTCCGGCTGAGCTGCCATGGCGATTGCCCTTCGGTTGCGATGACCGTGTCTCGGCGGACTTTGGTTCAACTAATGACTCTAGTTGACAAGGCTTTGAAATAACCGCGCCAGACGCTGGGCCGGCGGTTGGGTCCGCTACACGCCAATAACCTGTTCATCACGCAGGCGAATGCACGTAGGCTTTTCCGAGGCTCAATCTCTCCAGATCACCCGCGACAGCGAAGGGGCCCGCCGTGGAATGGACACGCCTCGCCGGGTCGCTGGCTACCTGTGCCGTCAGCTTCGCTGCTACCCCGGCCGCACCCGCGCCGACCGCGCACGCCAAGAATGGCGACACCCACGTCGTGGGGCAGGGCATCGAGCAGGTACTGGACTGTAACGATGCCACCCTGATGGTCAATGGCACGCAAAACATCGTCACGGCGAAGGGAAACTGCTGGGCGGTGACGGTGATGGGCTCGTCCAACACGGTCGTCGCCGACTCCGTGACGCACGACATCACCGTCTATGGCTACGACGAGACGGTGTTCTTCCACAATGGCGACCCGATCATCTGGGACCGCGGCCGCGAGCTGGGCATGGTCAACCGACTCCAGCGGGTAGGCCCCTGAAGCAAGCTCAATCGCTGCCCACACCGACGCCCAATCGACGAATCGAGGAGCAATGCGCGCCCACACTCCCGCATCCAGACTGGCCGCCGTCGCCCTGGGCCTGGCTGTCGCGCCGATAGCTTTCGGGCTGGCCGGCTGTAGCTCTACGGCCAACCCCCCCGGCGGCGCCCCGACGACCTCCGCGACCGCCACGACAACGCCAAGCAGCGGAACCGCGGCACCGACCACATCGACAAGCGGCGGAAACACGACCGCCTCAGTCGAGATTGGCAACACACTGAACTACGGATCGTTCAACACCACCGCGAACCTTGACTGCGCCAACGGCAAATCCGTGAACGTGGCCGGATCGAACAACACGCTGACCGTCGCCGGAACCTGCGAGACCGTGAGCATCGGGGGCACCGGCAACAAGATCACCTTCGACAAGATCAACACCCGCCTCACGGTGCTGGGCGTCGAGAACACCATCACCTACAAGGACGGCGACCCGAAGGTGGACAACATCGGCACCAACAACACCATCAAGAAGGGCAGCTGACCCGTTAGCTCGCGGGTGCGCCGTGGCGGCCGGCTCCCCCGGCGAACCGTCCGGCCCCTTCCGTGGCTTCGGCGGCGACACGGGAGATGCTGGCGAATTCGACGTCGATGGCCTGGGATTCTGACAATCCCCACTGGTGCAGCGCCGAGAGCCGATCCGAGCGCATGCACTGCTGCGGCAGCGCTGCCAGCTCAGCGGCCAGCTCCTCGGCCGCATGTCGGGCCTGGCCCTTGGGCACCACCCGATTGGCCAACCCCATTGCCAGCGCCTCATCGGCCTTTACCGCGCGGCCGGTGAGGATCATGTCCATCGCGCGGCTGTGCCCGATCAGCCGCGGAAGCCGCACCGTGCCGCCGTCGATGAGCGGCACTCCCCATCGGCGGCAGAACACGCCGAACACGGCATCCTCCTCAGCCACCCGCAGATCGCACCACAACGCCAACTCCAGACCCCCGGCGACGGCATAGCCGCTGACCGCGGCGATCACCGGTTTGGACAGCAGCATCCGCGACGGGCCCATCGGGCCGGGACCGGTCCGGTGCACGGCATTGGCCTCCGGTGTGCCGAATGCCTTCAAATCCGCTCCCGCGCAAAAGGTTCCGCCATCGCCCCACAACACGGCCACCGACGCCCTGTCGTCACGGTCGAATTGGTCGAAGGCCGTGTACAGCGCTGCGGCCGTCGGGCCGTTGACAGCGTTGCGCGCAGCCGGCCGGTTGAGGATCACCGTGGTCACCGGGCCATTGCGCTCAACGCGCACCGGATCACTCATCTCGCCTCCAAGAGTTGGGTTACGTCACGTCGCTCCGCCAGTTCAGTGGCAAAGTCATGGTAGGCGGCGCGCAGCCCGGCGCCCGGCCAATCGGCGGGCAGCAATTCGGCGGGAAGCACCGGGTCGGTGAGCAAGTGGCGCACCATCGCTGCGGCCACCACAAACCGGCCGGGAACGTCAGTCGCCCGGGCTATTTCGTCGATCAACCGGTCGCCCGTTTCTGCCCATGCAGGCAGGTCCCACAGCTGGCCGGCCAGCTCAGCGGGCGCGTCATCGCGTGCCTTGAGTACCCGCACCCGGGCCGCAACCTCGGGATCCAGCTCGAGGTCGAGGTTGTCGGGCCGCATCCACACGCCTTCACGCAGTTCACCGAAACGCTTGTGGTGCATGGCGGTTCGCAGTGTGGCCCGGGTGCGGGCATCGTTGCCCACACTGGTGACGATCAGCATGATCCAGTCTTTGTGCCAGGCTCGCACCCGCGGGCGCATGGCATCGTCCTGACGGCGCTGGCGGGCCAGCAAGCGATCCGAGAGCCGGTAGCCGTCGGCGGACCGGATCAGGTCACCGGCACTGACCATGCGGGTCAGCGCGACCCGCAGCGTCGTCTCCTTGATGCCGAAATCAGCTGTGAGCCGGATTAATTCGCTTGCGCTAGCCCACGCCGGGTGGGCGCCGAGCAGCACGCTCAGCACAACGGACCGGGCGGTCATGTTCGGCATGGTTCAGACCCGGGATGCTTGGCGGCCGTAATCGCCGAAGGGCTCGTCGCGATGCCGAACCGCATCGCGAAAGCCGTGCTCGACCGCGTCGGCGACGAAGGCGTGCCCTTCCGGGGTATGCCGGGCGACACCGTCGAACACGGTGCTGACCATCCTGCTGGTGGCCACCCCCTGTTGCAGCAGAGCGGAATTCAGGGCGAGCTTGACCATGATCAGCTGATTGACCGGCACCGCCGCGATCCGCTCCACCAGTCGCTCGGTGCGCTCGTCGAGGTCTTTGGCGTCCGGCGCCTCGACCGCGAGGCCCCACTCGGCGGCTTGCGCGCCGGTGATGCAATCGCCGGTGAGCAGAAGGCGTTTGGCACGCTGGTCACCGAGCCGGTGCGCCCATAGCCCGGCCGCCGGGACTCCCCACACCCGCGTCGGCGGGTAGCCGATCTTGGCATCGGCGGCGGCGATCACCTGGTCGGCGTGCAGCGCGATGTCGGTGCCGCCGGCTACGCAGTAGCCGTGGATCTTGACCACCGTCGGCTTGTCGGCGTGCATCAGGCTGGAGAACCCGCGCACGAAGCGACTCATCATCTGGTAGTCGATCATCGGGTCCCACGGCCGGTCCGACATGTGGTTGATGGCCTGGGTCTTACCGTCGAGCACCGTGCCCTGGTAGGCGCCGGTGCCGCCCGCAGAGCCCGTTCCGTCGGCGTATGCCGACAAGTCGAAGCCCGCACAAAAACCCTCGCCGCGACCGGACACCAGGATCACGTGCACGTTGGGATCCAGGTCCGCGCGCTCCACCAACGCCGAGAGTTCCAGGGGAGTGTCGGCGATGATCGCGTTGCCCTTCTCCGGCCGGTTGAAGGTGACCCGCGCAATCCGGTCGGTGACCTCGTAGGTCATCGTTTTCAGGTTGTCGAAATCGACCGGCCTGATCGCGTGAGTCACAGTGCGACTCAGCCTTTTACCAGAGCACGCTCGAGGATGGGCGCCAGGTCCAGCCCGGCCGGCATGGTGCCGAACGCCCCGCCCCAGTGGCCGGCGAGCCGGGTCGTCAAGAACGCCTCGGCGACGGCGGGATGCCCGTGGCGCAGCAGCAGCGACCCCTGCAGCGCCAGGCAGATGTCCTCGGCGACCTTGCGGGCGCGGTACTGAATGGTCTCGAGATCGCTCAGTTGCTGCCGCAGGTTCTCGACGTAGCTGTCCAGCCGGGCATCCTGGCCCGCACTCTGCGCCAGCTCGTCGAACAGCACCTCGACGCAGTCAGGGCGAGTTGCCATGGCGCGCAACGTATCCAGCGCGCTGACATTGCCCGAACCTTCCCAGATGCCCATCAGCGGCGCCTCACGGTACAGCCGGGGCATTCCGGATTCCTCGACATAGCCGTTGCCGCCCAGGCATTCCAGCGCCTCCGCGGCGTGCGGGGTAGAACGCTTGCAGACCCAGTACTTGCTGGCCGCCAGGCCGATGCGGCGGAATAGCGCTTCAGTCTGATCCCCGCGGACCGCGTTGTCGGTGGCACCGGCCATCCGCATCGCGACCATCGTGGCGGCCTCGGCCTCCACGGCCAGATCCGCCAGCACGTTGCGCATGAGCGGCTGGTCGATCAGGTAGGCGCCGAAGGCCTTTCGGTGCTGAGCATGGTGGATGGCGCGGGTCAGCCCGCTGCGCATGCTGGTGGCACTGCCCAACGTGCAGTCCAGCCGCGTGAGGTTGACCATCTCGATGATGGTCGGTACGCCGCGACCTTCCTCACCGACCAACCACGCTGTGGCGCCGTCGTATTCGACCTCGCTCGAGGCGTTGGCATGGTTGCCGAGCTTGTCCTTGAGCCGTTGCAAAAACATCCGGTTCCGGGTTCCGTCGGGCAGGATCCGCGGCAACATGAAGCACGACAGACCGCCGGGTGCCTGCGCGAGCACCAGGAAGATGTCGCACATCGGCGCCGAGGTGAACCACTTGTGACCGGTCAGGCTGTAGGTGCCGTCGGCGTTCGAAGTCGCCTGGGTGGTGCCGGCACGCACATCGGAGCCGCCCTGCTTCTCCGTCATCGACATGCCCGCGGTGATACCGGGCTTGGTGGTGGCCAGCTTGAGCTCCGGGTCGTACTCGCGGCTGGTCAGCAACGGCTCGTAGACAGCCGCCAGCTCAGGGTTGAAGCGCAGCGCCGGCACGACGGCATACGTCATCGAGATCGGACAGACATGGCCAGGCTCTACGGTCCACACCGAGGTCAAAGCCGCCCGCACCACGTGCGCACCCGGCCGCTCGTCGGCCCACGGTGCGGCGTGCAGGCCATGGCGGATCGCCGTGCGCATCAGCTCGTGGTAGGCCGGGTCGTATTCCACCTCGTCGAGGCGGTTCCCGTACTGGTCGTGGGTATGCAAGACAGGTCGATTGCGGTCGGCGAGCTCACCCCAACGCTGGGCTTCGCGGCTGCCGTTGATCGCGCCGAGCTCGTTGACCTGTTCCAGACCCCACTGACCGCCTTCACGGATCAAGGCCTCGACAAGCACCGGGGACGTGGCGCAGTTGTAGTCCTGCAGGGGCGGAACCTGGTTGGTGACGACGTGGGTGTCTGGCATGCCACCCATGTTACATTTTTCCAACGATCGCACAAGAGACGTAACACTAGCGCGGATGCGCGGCGAAGAACTCCCACAGCTTCTGGGTAAAGAAGGAGGGCCACTCGACGTGGCCGCCGCCGTCGATCGTGATGAGCACGACGCTGCGGCCCTCGGCGCATCCGGCGGTCGAGGTGGTGACCGGGCCGTCGGTCGTGGCGGCCGGGGCGCCGCACTGATCCACGTTGCGCCAGAACGCATTCACCTCCGGCGCCGAAGGGCCGTTGATGACGCTCGAGCCCTGCCCACCGTCATAGGGAACGATTCGATCCGCGGTGCCGTGGATGTGCATCACCGACGTCGGATGCGGCGACCGGCAAGGGTCCAGCTGCGTCGCCGCATCCGGGCCGATCGCGGCGAAAACACCGGTGTTGCACGCCAGCGTGTAGGACATGATGCCGCCGTTGCTGATGCCGGTGGCGTAGACGCGGGAAGAATCGATGCCGACGTTGCGGGTGATGTCAGCGACGGTGGCGGTGATGAAGGCGACGTCATCGACGCCTTGGCGTGCGGGCCAGCCGCAGCAGCCTCCGCCATTGACGTTCCAGGCCCTGTTGATGCCGTTCGGATAGGCGACGACGAACTTGCCCGTGTCGGCCAACTGGTCCCATTTGTAATCTCTTTCGGCCTGCGTGGCGCTGCCGGAAAAGCCGTGCAGCACGACCACCAGCGGAGCCGACGCGGGTACACCCGCGGGCTTGTAGAGCCGGTAACTGCGATCGTGTCCCCCGACACTGATGTGGTGGATGCTGGTGCCGTTCACGAAGCCCGACGGCAGCTTCTCGTCCTGCCACGGCGCACAACCCGCGAGGATGAGTACTGCGCCGAGAAGCGCGGCGAGCCGACCGGGCACGGCTGGCTAGCCGTTTGTCTTCTCTCGCAGGAACGCGATGTCGTCCTTGCGGCCCTCGTCGGCGGTTTCGCAGATAACCGGAGCATCGGCGGCCTTGACTGCCGCTACCAATAACTCGGTATCGATCTGACCGCTGCCCAAGTTGGCGTGGCGGTCACGACCCGAGCCCGCCGTGTCCTTGGAGTCGTTGCAATGCACCAGGTCGATGCGACCGGTGATGGCCTTGATGCGATCCACGGCATCGACCAGCGCCTCACCCGCCGCCCATGTGTGACAGGTATCCAGGCAGAAGCCAATTCCCTTGTCGCCGATGATATCCCAGAGCCGCGCGATGGTGTCGAAGTGGCGGGCAATCGCGTGGTCGCCGCCGGCCGTGTTCTCCAGGTACACCGGTACCTTGGTCGCCAGCTGGTCGAGCGCCTTGCGCCAGCGCTGGAAGCCCTCGTCGAGGTCGCTAACGTCGGCGACATGGCCGCCGTGCACGATCACTGCCGCGGCGCCGATATCGGCCGCCGCGTCGCAAGTCTCCTGCAGGATCTTGCGCGACGGGATCCGCACGCGGTTGTTCGCCGACGCGACGTTGATCAGGTAGGGCGCATGCACATATATCGGGAGGGCCGCTGCTTTCAGCAGCCCCGCGTCCTCGCGGGGCTTGGGCGCCTTCCAGCTCTGCGGATTGCCGAGGAAGATCTGCACCACGTCGGCACCCTCGGCCTCCGCTGCGGCCAGGGGGTCGGTCGGGCTGACATGCGAACCGATAAGCACGTCGGCCAGTCTAGTGAGTTGTGCCGACGCGAGCGTCATGCCAGCGCGGCGCCGGGACGCGTCGGTCGCACTGACTTTTGCTGCCCGACGGCTCCACCTAAACTTCCGCCAATGCGGCAGCAACTGCGAGTCGATACCGCTTGTGTGCGGGTGATGGCCACCCGGTGGGGTGCTGCGGTGGGCCAGCTAAATCCGACGGCGGCTCCGGCGGGGCTCGGGTTGTCGTGTCAGGCCAGCGCGGCCGCAGTGAACGCCGCCCACGCCGACGTCACAGCTTTCACGACGGCGCTGGCCGCACGGGTGGATGCCCGCGCAACTCATGTCACCCAAGCCGACGCCCGCTACCTTGCCAATGAGGCTGACTCGGTCAACGAGATGGCCGCTGTGGCCCCTCGGGTGATCGGCGTGTAGCGATGGCCACGGTCGCAGGGGTCCCCTGCCTCTCACAGCTGTTGGCGTGGCCCACAGAACATCTCACGGAAGCAGCCGACCATTGGGAAGCCGCGGGCGGGCGCAGCTATGAGGTGGCCAATCAAGTCTGGCGGGACGAGTTATCGGTCGATTGGCGCGGCAAGGGCGCCGACGCCCTTCGCACCGCGACCCACGCGGACATGATGACAACCAGCACCGTGGCCGACCAGCTGCAAACAGCTGCCAAAGTTGTCCGCATCGGCGCCTCAGATCTTTATGCGGCCCGCTCCCGGGTGCGCTACGCGGTCGAGGACGCCCAAACGGCCGGATTCGACGTGGGTGAAGAAATGTCGGTCATCGACCGCTCCACTGGCGGATCGGTTGCGCAGCGCGCCGCCCGACAGGCGATGGCGGAAGCCCTCGCCGCCGACATTCGCCAGCGCGCCGCACAACTGGTCGCCCTCGATCAACAAGTTGCCGGCAAAGTCACTGCAGCCGTGACCGGGATTCGCGACACCTTCCCACAAAGCCCGACGCCGGAGACGCCGCCGCGGAAACCCAACGTCCAAACCGTCGACAATCACACCTTCAAACAAGACCCAGCACCACCGCCTGGTCCGAGTGCTGATCCACCCTGGAAAAACCTGCCATCACCACGGACATTGGAAGACGTCCGAGATGCGTTGCGGCAACTGCCCAGAGGCAAGAATCCGCCGGTCCGAGAATTGGATACTCCCGACGAGATAAAGAACTTCTGGGACTGGCTTACTAAAAACGCTCGTGATTTGCCGCCGCCCGGCGATACCACGCGGCGGGTGCTGGATGACGGCACCGAGATCAATCTCCGTCCCGACAGCTCATCGGGCGGGCCGACCATCGAAGTAGTCACGCCCGGGTCTGGGCGCAACCCGAAGGTGCACTTGCCGTTGCCATTCGTCGATGACCCGCCGGAGCTGCCCCCGGTGCTCAATGACCCTCCGATGACACCTGCGCCGCCATCGCCCGGCCATCCTCTTCCAACTCCGCTGCCGCCCACGCAGTTCTCCGATCCAGCCGACCTCCCGCCGTGGTTGAAAGATCCGTCGCCGCCGGGATTCACGGCCAGCCCGGTGCAGCAGCCGCCTGGGTTTGAATGGGATCAGCCGGATACGCCAGCACCACGGCTGGCCCACCCGGCGCCGCCACCGCCAGGTGGCCAGTCGTGGCTGCCGGAGGTCGGCCACGATCTCAGTGAGGGAGGCAAGAAAGTGTTCGGATGGGTGATGGTCGGCGGAGTTTTGGTGTGGACAATCCTCTCCGGAGGCGGGCAGGGTGGTGAGGCGTCCGTGCCATGAGCGCATCGTCTCCGTCGCCGCACTGGCGGCCTCTACCATCATCCTCACTTGTCGACGCGTTTTATGAAGACGAGGAGATCGAAGATGTTGTCGCTTTATCCGGAGCTGAGGTACCGGAATGGCTGCAGCGTTTGAGCATTCCCATGAACTGGCAACTAGTTGGGCTCCCCGACGTTCCGGACCAGCTGATAGCGCGGATGGCGGTCTGCGGACCACGCGGTAACGGCGAGTGGGAGGCTACCGACACGATCAGCGTATTCGGCTACACCGGCTGGCCCGTCTTCTACGACGTGTTCCACAACGCCGATCGCACCCTGCGCGATCTCAACGCCACCGGCATCGGCGTCCAGGTACTGCCCGTCCCTCCGATCCAATGGACGGCCGCAGTGCGCAGCAGCGGCATCGCCCCCATTGGTGACCGAAGCGTGTGGGTCCAGCAGAGCAACTATGTGGCCGGTTCTGAGCAGCCGCACGCCGGTCGCCTGATCGTGCACAGCCTCTTCGTCGATACGGCGTGTCGTGATCGGCTGGCCGACGACGTCACCCAGCTCAGCGACGCGGTGCATCAAGGGTTCGTTGCCGCACTCCTCGACGAGTACCGCACCGGCTAGTCGTCGCTGGCGACTACCAGTGCCACAGTGCCGGCGCGGCGGTCGATCAACACGAACTCGAAGAAGCCTGTCAATGAGCCCACGAAGTTGCCCCAATCGTGCTCGGCGGTATCGCGTAAGTCCGGCAACTGATAACGGCTAGTCGCGTTCCGGATCCGCGGGTACAACTCCTTCTCCATTTCTTCACGGCGGCCGTCTGGCAGCGGCGCCGCGTATTCGGCCCAGGTGCGAATCAACGCTTCGGCATCGGAAGCAGACACAGGCGAGAACGCTTCTGGTGTGATGGCGGACAACCAATATGGCCCGTGAATGGTTTCCATGTCTTTCTCGCCGGTGCCGCCGTAGCTGTCGCGGTAGCAGACATGGCGGATCAACAGTGCTAGCACCTCGTGGTCGTCGGCATCGGCCGGCAATGCGAATAGTTTGACACTGACCCACTGATAGGTGTGGTTGCGGAAATTGATGAAGACCTTGCCTTCGTAACCCAACCGCTCCTCCGCGGGCACAGTATTGGTTCCAACACCGCCTGGTTCGCCCACCACTTCCCACCTCCTCAACACGATCGTTGCGCCAAAGGGTTCGCAACGCATATACCCATCGCCTAAAAGCACACGCGGAATGTCGTCGGGAAGCAAGCCACCAGCGTAACGCTCGGCGCCCAACGCCACGCTGGCGCGACGCTCGGCGGGACCGCGCACGAAAAAGCCCCGGGCAGAGCCCGGGGCTTTTTCGTCGCTAACTACCGGTAGTCGCTGTAGCCGTAGTCGTCCAGCGGAACCGCGGCTCCGGTAGCTTGGCCGAAGTCC
>Ga0187769_10001965_pt1 | contig 11909 bp, 8 predicted proteins | sample 0116_SJ02_MP02_1_FD_133140 | JGI IMG/M metagenome (GOLD analysis project Ga0187769, IMG submission 133140) | Tropical peat soil microbial communities from peatlands in Department of Meta, Colombia - 0116_SJ02_MP02_10_MG | ecosystem: Environmental > Terrestrial > Soil > Wetlands > Peat | place... | reverse complement strand
GCCGGAGATCCGGGCGAGCGCCTGCGAATGTTCCAGCCTCCACGTCTTGAGAATGGCGTTGAGCAGGGAGGAGTTCTGGCCGTGGTCGTTGGCCAAGAGCGCGAGTTGGACTGCCGTCCTGCCGATCCACTCCCCAGAGCCAGGATCGCCTGTGGCGGGCGCCAGGCCACCGGCGCGCGCCGTCTCACCCATCGCATTGTGGCCGTAGGCGATGGAACCGGTTCCTGAGATCACCACCACTCCGGGGCCGCTCTCGAACGCTGCGTGGTGCGCGACCTCCATATCCCCAACCACGTCGATTTCGCCGCCGACCCATTCATGCAACCAGCGGCGGATGGTGGCTGCGGACTCCACTTGCGAAGTTCCAGCCACTCCGATGCAGGTGCGCTGGATCTGGGAGGCGGCCATTCCTGCAGCGGCGCAGGCGCGCTCGATGCCATCGCGCAGCGCGGCGCCAGCAGCTTCCTCGCCCACGCGAGCGATCTTCGAGGAAGCTGCACTCGCCCAGCCGAGCACCGAGGTTTCGTTTCCCACCATGCACTCGGTCTTGGAACCGCCACCATCAATGCCAAGGAAGAAGGCCATTGATCTAGTTTCTAACATAGTTGTGAGAAAATTCGTTTCAAGTTTCAGGTTTCAGGTTTTCCCCACTCTAGGCGCGGATGCCTACATGCCCAGGTGGGAAGAGCGCTGGTTTCAACTTGAAACGTGAAACGCCACTGCGGAGGGGCGCATTAACCGGCTCGATCCGATCGACCTGGCGATCATCGCGCTGTATCTCGCCGCCATCACCATCTTCGGATTGCGCTTCCGCAAATCACAACGCACTCTGCGCGACTACTTTCTGGCCGATCGCAACATTCCCTGGTGGGCGATTGCGCTCTCCATTGTCGCGGCCGAGACCAGCACCCTCACCATCATCAGCATTCCCGGGCTAGCCTTCGACACCGACTTGGAATTTCTGCAGGTAGTCTTCGGCTACCTGCTGGCACGCGTGATCATCTGCGCCATCTTTATCCCGCAATATTTTCGCGGGGAGATGTACACCGCTTACCAGTTGATTGAGCGGCGCTTCGGCAGGATGCTGTACTCGCTGACCGCCGGCCTGTTCCTGCTGACGCGCGCGGCGGCGGAAGGTGTGCGCGTCTTCGCCGTGTCGATTGTGGTCGCGATTGCTATTGGCACGGGCGAGGTGGCTTCCATCGCCATCATCACCGTTCTGACCATGATCTACACCTTCGAAGGCGGCATGGCGGCGGTGATCTGGACGGACGTGGTGCAGATGGCGATCTACGTCGGCGGGACCCTGGTCGGATTCTTTACGATCCTGCACGCCGTTCCCGGCGGATGGGCGACGGTGCGCGCGATGGCCGATTCAGCGGGCAAGTTCCGGGTGTTCGATTTCGCGCCCGTGTTGCACAAGACCTACACCTTCTGGGCAGGGATCATCGGCGGCACCTTTCTTACTACAGCCAGCCATGGAACCGACCAGTTGATGGTGCAGCGGCTGCTCTCGGCGCGCAGCGAACGGCAATCGAAAGCCGCGCTGCTGGCCAGCGGCGTGGCAGTCCTCTTTCAGTTCACGCTGTTTCTGGTGGTTGGCGTGATGCTGTTCGTGTTCTATAGAGGTGCGCGGCCGGCGCTATCGTCCGATCGCATTTTCCCTACGTTCATCGTGCAGCACATGCCGCACGGCATCTCGGGACTGCTGATTGCCGCCATCCTGGCGGCAGCAATGTCGAACCTCAGCGCGGCGCTAAATTCTCTTTCGTCAACCTCGATTGTGGATTTCTATCTGCGGCGTAAGCCGGACAGCGGCGAAGGGCGGCACTTACTGGTGTCGCGGTTGGCGACCATCGCGTGGGCGTTAGTCCTATTCGCGCTGGCGCTCCTGTCGCGGCGTGGCGGGCGGGTGGTGGAAGTTGGTCTCTCTATCGCATCGGTGGCGTATGGCGCTTTGCTGGGTGTGTTCCTGCTGGGCGTGCTCACGCGGCGCACGAATCAGCGCGGGGCGATCGTCGGGATGGCGTTCGGGCTGGCAGCCGAGATCTACGTCTGGACCGCAACGCGAGTGCCGTGGACGTGGTACGTCGTGATCGGTTCAGCGGTAACGTTCTTGGTGGGATATGTTGCCAGTGCGCTGTTCGCGGAGCGGCAGGCGTCCGAAGGTGCAAGTGTCTGAGAGCACTTTACGCCCGCAGGGCTGCGAGTTGGCCCGTGATCTGGGCGCAAGCCATGCTGCCGCTATCGTTGTCGGCACGATCATCGGCAGCGGCATCTTCCTGGTTCCCGCCGAGATGATGCAGGCCGTCGGTTCGTCTGCACTGGTCTGCCTGGCGTGGGTAGTGGGTGGCCTGCTCTCGTTTTTCGGCGCCCTGACTTACGCCGAACTGGGATCGATGCGGCCCGAAGCTGGCGGCGAGTACGTCTATCTGCGCGACGGCTATGGCCCGCTCGCTGGCTTCCTCTATGCCTGGACCTGGTTTCTGATCGCGAAACCAGCCTCAATCGCCAGCGTAACCGCCGGACTGGTGCGCATCCTGGGCACCTTCGGCATGCTTTCCTTTCTGCCGAAGCAACTGCTCCACGTACCCGTCGCCATTACCTGGGGACAATTGGTAGCCATCGTTGCCACGTTGCTTATCACGGGCCTGAACTACATCGGCATTCGCAAGGCGGGTGACTTCCAACTTGTATTTACGCTGCTGAAGATTGCCATGATCGCTGCCATCGTGGTCTTGGGATTCATGGCCGCATCGGGCACGTGGCGGCATTTCGCGACCAGTTTTGCGGGCGCGAAGGGCGGCGTGGCGGGTTTCATGGCCGCGCTGGTGGCGGCGCTCTGGGCGTATGACGGCTGGAACGACCTGACCATGGTAGCTGGCGAAGTGCGCCAACCGGAACGCAACCTGCCTATGGGGCTGATCGCGGGCGTAGGTGCCGTCGCGGGACTCTACATTTTCACCAACGCGGCTGTCCAGTACGTGCTGCCGGCATCGGCAGTGGCGGCTTCGCCCAGGCCGGCATCGGATGCAATCGCAGCGTCCGTAGGCGCTTGGGGAGGAGTACTGGTTTCGGCGGGCATGGCATTATCGATGCTGGTCACGCTCAATGGCACGGTAATGAGCGGCGGACGCGTGCCCTTCGCGGCGGCGCGCGACGGATATTTTTTCTCAGCCCTCGCCAGAGTGCATCCGCGGTTTCGTACGCCTTCGGCCTCGCTAGCGGTGCAGGCCGTGCTGGCTATCTTGCTCTTGCTGGCCGCGCCAACTTTTCGCCAACTGTTCTCGCTGGCCATCTTCGCCGAGTGGCTGGGATACATGTTCGCCGCGGGCACGGTGTTCATCTTCCGGCGGCGCGGCGAGCAGGCGCCCTATCGGATGTGGGGTTATCCGCTGGTGCCAGTGCTGTTTATCACTACCTCAGCGGTGCTGCTGTGGTACACCTTCGCGCAGAACCTGAGAAACTCGGCGGCGGGCTCGCTGGTGATCCTGGCGGGCGTGCCGGTGTTCTACGCCTTCTCGAAAAGCAAAACGCTCCGGATTGCCACAGAGACACAGAGGCAGAGAGGTAAATAGATCAATGTCTCTGTGGCGTGAGCGGCTTACACCATCACTACTTCGGCGGTGCGAGCAGTGCGCAACTGCCGCGCCTTCTCGTAGACGCGCACAAATTCGCGCGCGGAATTGGCCCACGAGAAATCCTTGGCCGTGCCGTTGCGCATGAGCGTCTGCCAGCCGGTCTGGTCCTTGAAGGCGGCGAGCGCCTGGCGGATCGTCGCCAGCAAGGCATCGCCCGTGTAATCGCTGAACTTGAATCCGGTGCCGCGCCGGGTACGCGGGTCCCAGGGCTCGATGGTGTCGTCGAGACCGCCGGTGGCCCGTACTACCGGCACCGTGCCGTACTTGAGGCTATAAATCTGGTTCAATCCGCAGGGCTCGTAGCGCGACGGCATGAGGAACATGTCGGAGCCAGCCTCGATCTTGTGCGCCAGGGCGTTGTCGAATCCGATCCTGACCAAGATTTTCTGCGGAAACTGCTGGTTCATCCGGCGGAAGAGGTCCTCGTATTCTTTGTCGCCGGTGCCGAGAGCGACGATGATCATCTCTTCGCGGGCCAAGCGCTCGATGACCTGCGCAATCAAGTCAAAGCCTTTCTGCGCCGCAAAGCGCGACACGATGCCGATTACGGGCAACCGGAGATTGGGATTAGTAACCCCAAAACTCGCCAGCAGGTCTTGCTTGCACGCTTGCTTCCCGCTCAAGTCGTCAGGCGAATAGTGGGCCTTGATGAAAGTATCGGTCTGCGGACTCCACACCTCGTAGTCCACACCGTTCAGAATGCCGCTGACGGTAGCGGCGCGGCTGCGTAGCACCCCTTCCAGTCCGAAACCATATTCCGGCGTCTGGATCTCCTGGCTGTACTTGCGGCTGACCGTGGTGATGTAGTCGGCGAAAACCAGCGCGCCCTTCAGGAAATTCGCTTTGCCGTAGAATTCCATCTTGTCGATGGTGAACAGGTCCCAAGGTAGCATCAGCAGGGGAAGTACTTCCGCAGGGAACAGTCCCTGATAACCCATGTTGTGAATGGTGAAGACCGTAGGCACGGCGCGGAACGCCGGATCTTCCGCGTAAATCGTTTTCAGCAGAATGGGCAGCAGCGCGGACTGCCAGTCGTGGCAGTGGAATACCTCCGGCGCGCCGAAGATCTTCGAAGCCTCGAGCGCCGCGCGCGAAAACAGGGCAAAGCGCTCAGCGTTGTCGGAATAGTCGCCCGCGGGAGTGCCGTAGAGCTGTTCGCGGTCGAAATACGGAGGATAGTCGATGAAGTAGAATTTGACGCCTGAGTGCGTACCGCCATCCAGCACGGAGCAGAAGCGGTACTCGCCGTCGAACGGCACAGTCAGGCTGCGCAGCAAGGTGCGCGGACTGCTGAGCTTGGTCTGGCGGTACTTGGGAAGATATACCTCAACGTCATGGCCGAGCGCGGCCAGAGCGGGCGGCAAAGCGCCCACCACGTCGGCGAGACCACCGGTCTTTGAAAAGGGAACACACTCTGAGGCCACAAAAGCAATGCGCATCCGTCAACCTCCCATATTCCCCGCTGCGGGTGGAGTAAGTGCGGCAGGAGTTTCAGTCTAACCGGCAATTGGAAAGGCGGTCAATTCGAAGGAGTGGAAATGGCAAGAAGCGCAGCCGCAAGCAGCCGGCGTCCCAAGCTGGGACAAAATTTTCTCGCCGACCGCGGTGCAGCCATACGCATCGCCGAGGCCTTGGGAGACGTCTCCCAGAGCACGGTGGTCGAGATCGGCCCCGGAGACGGCGTGTTGACCAACTTGCTGGTCGGGCGCGCCAAGCATGTGATCGCCATTGAACTCGACCGCGTGCTAGGCGCGCAGCTACGCATGAATTACGCCAACCAGCCCGGCATCGAGATCCTCGAAGGCGACGTACTGGCGATCGACTTCGAAAGCGTGCTGCGGCGCCCCCGCGTAGCCGGCGACGCCAATCATCCTTTGCCCCTTCCAGCGCGCGTCATCGGCAATCTTCCTTACTACATCACCTCGCCGATCCTGCAACACCTGTTCTCATTCCACCATTTGTTCTCGATGCTGGTGATCATGGTGCAGCGGGAGGTCGCCGAGCGCATTGCCGCCAAGCCCGGCGGGCGCGAATACGGCCTGCTCTCGGCCACAGTGCAGCTCTATGCGCGCATCGAGAAACTGTTCACGCTGCCGCCCGGCGCCTTCTCTCCGCCGCCTAAGGTGCATTCCACAGTTTTGAGGCTTACCATAGACCCTCAGGACCAGGCCCTGGGCGTGCGTGCGGCGGAGTTTCTTGAGTTTCTGAAGCTCTCGTTTGGGCAGAAGCGCAAGACCTTGGTCAACAACTTGAAGGCGCGCTATGCGGAAGGGGAGATCCGGGCCGCACTGCAGAAAGCAGAGGTCAAAGCCGATGCGCGCTCTGAGGCGCTGCCTCTAGCGAAAGCAGCAGCAGTGTTCAAGACACTGACATCATCCAGTGATCGGATCATCGAGTGACTGAGAAATGCCGGCCCCCAGGCTTTTGGGGCTTGGCTCTTAGTTATTGGCCAAAGCCACGAGCCAAAGGCCCAGAGCGGGAGGAAAGAGGAGGCGGCCATGAGCACGGTACGTCATCCAGCGGTGGCCGGGCGATTTTATCCAGCGCGGCCGGAAGTCCTGATGCGCGACCTACAATCTTACCTTGTGGCAGCAGGAGAGAAGATCGAGGCAACGGGCTGTGTTGTCCCTCACGCCGGTTACATGTATTCGGGGCACGTGGCGGGAGCGGTTTATGCGCGACTGGCCCTGCCGGAGCGGTTCATTGTTCTTTGCCCCAACCACACAGGCATGGGCCGGCCCTTGGCCATCATGAGCGAAGGCGCTTGGGAGACGCCGCTTGGCCAGGTGGAGATCGACCATGAACTAGCGACGGAGCTGCGCCATACCCTCCACTCTCTCTCCGAAGATGACGACGCGCACCGTGCCGAGCACGCGCTGGAAGTGCAGTTGCCATTCTTGCAGGCGCAGCGGCGGCAGTTCACGTTCGTGCCCATCGCCGTGGGTGTCGGCTCGTACGAGCCGCTGGCAGAATTGGGAGAGGCCATCGCGCAAGTGGCCGCGATGCACGAAGACAAGGTCCTCATCATCGCCTCAAGTGACATGAACCACTATGAATCGGACGCGATCACGCGCGTCAAGGACAGCAAGGCCATTGAACCGATTCTGAAACTCGATCCCAGGGGCTTGTTCGACGTAGTGATGAATGAGGAAATCAGCATGTGCGGTTACGGGCCGACCGTCGCCATGCTGACCGCAGCCAAGCTGTTGGGCGCAGAATCGGCGGAGTTGATCAAGTACGCGACCTCAGGTGATGTATCCGACGATCGCGATATGGTGGTGGGATACGCGGGAGTGATTGTTCACTAAAACGGCTGTTGGCTTTAGCGTTTGGCTGAGGTGGTCCTGGCCAAAAGCCAGCAGCGAAGAGTCATTTTCTCTTGCCGGTCACCCGATTCACATTTCCCAATCAGCGATGGCTGCTAACATGACCGCCGCCCCCACCCCCACCTGCGCGTCCGCCGACGTTGGAGGCGCCTGCATGTTCACCACCCCACGCGTGCGCCTGTGGGCTGAACTGTGGTCTCGGTCCTACGGCAGGTGGCGAAGGCCTGTTTGCGGGCGGCTTCGGCGCCGCATGAGGGATGTAGCTGTGCGCGGCAGCAGCCGGCGCGGCAGGGGCGGTGGCCGGCGGAATCAGTGGTCGCAGCGGAACTGCGTTGTTGGTGATCACGCCGTTGTTGGGAGTCCAATTCAAAACGGGAGGCTTCGGAGAGGCTCCCCAAACTTGATGGCTCGGGCCTGAGGAGACCAGGCTATTCGCGGCCGGCGGCGATCCCGGTGGATACGCTGGCTGCCAGCCGCGGCCCACGGTGACGATCCCCGTGCTGCCCGGGTGCGGCGGCGCAGCCGGCGGGTGCAGGGGCACCCAATTTACCGGCGGATTGTTGACGGCCGTCACCGGCGCCCATCGACCCCACGTTGTCCCAGGCATCCAGCACCAACCATAGCCTGGAACGAAGTTCCAGGCACCGTAGCGATACGGCATCCAGCCCCACGGATACGGCGAAACCCACATATAACCGAACTGCGGATACCAGGCCCAGGCGCCATCCATGAACGGGTTCCACGCCGCGCCTACATAGTAGGGGCGCCACATCCAGCCCCATCCCGGAGCGTAGAAGTAATTGCCGTAGTAGGCCAGGTCGGCAAGACCATAACTGTAGGCGGGAGAGAAGCCGTTGTAGCTGGAGTCGGCGCTGTAGGTGCTCGCGGATGCGTACGACTGCGTGTAGTTCGCGCGTTCCTGGTTCCAATCGTCGTAGGAGCCTTCCGCGATGCTCTTGGCCAGGTTGTAGCGGCTGGGATCGCTCAGGTCGAGAGCAAAAGTTTCACCGCTGCGGATCGCGATCTGGTTGTCGCCGGTACGCACATCCACGCCGCCTTTGTAGACCGCAACCTTGAACTGGCCGTTGTCGCCGAACACACGGAAGCGCGCTGGGTGCGATACGTCAATCTGCTGCCCGCCGAAGCTGACGCGAAAGTCCCCGAGGTGGCTGCGGACGTCGAAGTAGGCGGTACCGCTCTGCAAATCCACACTTGTGACCTTCTGACCGGAGTCGCGGAGCACCAGTTCCTGGAATTCGACGGCGGTTGCCGGCGTCAGACGCAAAGTGCTTCCATCTTCGAACTCAATCTCCGCTAGCGCATCTTCGCCGCGTGTCCACAGACGGCTACCTTGGATAATGGGCATATTCAGGATCGCTTGCTCGTATCCTTGCCCCTCGCGACGATCGAGCTGCACGTCCCCGCTCAGGTAGCTCAAGCGCACGATGCGGATGTTGGTATCTAGGGCCTCTGCTGGAACGACCCACACAAAACACACCGCGGCGGCCAGCAGGAGAAGTACGTTCCCCAGTCTGCGGCGGTTCATAGCCGGCTCCTGGACGATCTACCTATAAAATTAGATGCTCTAATTGTACTCCCAAGATGCTCCCGGCCCGGCCCCTCAGGAGGGCGCAAGCTGCTGAACTTGGGGTACTTCTGGGGTGCGCTTTGATTACTTTAGATTCCCTTTGGGGCTGTTTGCGGGAGCCCGCTGCCGAAATCCGAGCGCAGCGAGGGACCCGAATGCAATTGTGTGGCGCGAAAGGAAGGGAGGACTCGAACTTGAGGCGTTTAGCGGGCCCATTCGACGGATTCGCTTCGCTCAGTTGCTCAGGGCAGGCTAAAACCGGAGCCCCGCTGGAGCCTGCCCCTAGCGAAGCCGAGGGGAAATCCCGAGCGTAGCGAGCGACCCAGTGTATGGTGCGAAAGGAGGGACTCGAACCCTCACGGGTTTCCCCACCAGATCCTAAGTCTGGCGCGTCTGCCAATTCCGCCACTTTCGCATTCACAAGTAAGTTACTCAATTCGCGGGTATTGCTGCAACTTCCCGAGTAGTAACGGCTGCCCGGCTTTGGTGCACTTCGGTGAAATTCTGCCCGATTTCTGCCCGAATGGTTTTCCCGGCTTCAACCTTTGTATCGAAACAGGCTGCGCGTTCCGCGTGGACGTTTCATTTCGATTCCCCTTTCCGTTTGCGCTCGCGAGCCGCAACCGCTTTGCGCGCCCGTTCGCTGCGTTGTGCCTTCGTCAGTTTCTGAGCGGCAGCCTTCCCGCCCTTGCTGGAAGCCGGGCTCTCGTCCCACAGAGGGCGGGATTATCGCTTCGTCTCGGATGCCTGGAGGTTCAGGCCGGCGCGTTCTCCATTGATGAGGACGATCCCCGAATCGAGCAACTGCTGCCCGGTGCAGTCGTACTGCGCATAGCACCGCATGGCGCTGAACGGCAGGAAGAACTCGACCGCCAGCGGTTTCTCCACGGCAGGACCCTTGACCGTGGTGCTGAAATTCACGCCATCGAAGCTGGAATCCTGCTGAAAGTAGGCCAGCACCGGCCGCACCAGATGGGAAATATGTTCGTCAAACGCCAACGCCGCGGCGGCGTAGCGGCTGATGAGCTGCTTCTCTTCCAAGGTAGTCGTCATCGAGAGTTGCAAATAGGCGCCCTCGTGGAAGCCGATGAACACAGGGGGGGCGTAGGAGACGAAGTTCGCCTGCGAAGCCAGGTCTCTGAGCATGCGTGCCACCACCTCCTGGTGGGAGGCATCGAGCGTCTTCAGCGTAGTGGGCGTGATCAGACGGACGGGCATGGCCGGCGGCTTGAGCAACGCCTCCGCAACCGAAGGCTCGGCGGAGCCGCTTGGCTGCGGTGGTTTCTCCAGCGGCGGCGCGCGTTTTTCCTTGGCGCGTTTGTTCCAGTCGGGCGGCGCCGGGTCCTCGGAAAGCCACAGCATCGTTGGTTCGCCGTTCAGGTAGGCTCGACCTTCCAGCAGTGCCGCCTGCTGCCCCTCGACGTTCGTAGTATTCACCAGCTTCTTGGCCGCCGCCCGCGGCACGACTAGGACTACGTTCTCCGGATTCTCCGCCCTGATGCCGGATACTTTCCCTCGGATGTGATGGGAGATCTCCAGGGCAAAAGCCTGGAAGTCCTGGTCGGCGGGAAATTGCGGGACGGCGGCTTGCAACAGCGGGAGCATCACGTCGAAAAACGTTCTACGTGCGCGGGCGTTGGCATCCATGGCCGGAGCGGCATAGGACACATAGTAATTGCCAGTGATCTGTAGCACCGTCTGGTTCTCAAATTTGGCGAAGGCGATGGAGTGCTGGTCGAGTTGCCGCTGCTTGACCTCGTCCACATCCAGCACACGGCTGAAATAAAAAGGATAGGGAAACTTGTGGGACTCGATCTGGGCCGCAACCGCCTGCAGCGTCCCGATATAGCGCTGCTGCAGGGTGCGCATCTCCGCATCGGCGATTTCCAGAGGAGAGACTACTTGTCCCATCATGGGTGCTGTCGCCGCCAAGACCAGCAGCGTCCGCGCCAAGGCACTAATTCTTCGCATAAACGACGCCAGCCGAATGGTAAGGCGGGTCCGCGACCGCCCGAATATAGGAAATTAGCGCCTGGATTTCGGACTTCGAAAGAGTGTATCCGAAGGACGGCATCTCGGGCGATTTGTTCAGCGCCGGGCCGCCATGGCTGATGATGGCCATTAGATCATCGTCGCTCATCTTGTTGAGCGTGTCGCCCTCGCTGAAGGCGTGCGGCTTGGTGGTGAGATTGTCGTAGTTGGAGACGCGCTCGCGAGTGGATTCCGGGTCGTGGCAGCGTGAGCAATACTGGAGGTTGAGCTCCCGCCCCAGCGTCTGTTGATATCCAAGAGCCATCTCTTCCAGCTTGAGCTCGATGTTCTTCCCGCCGGCGTCGGTGGTCGTGGCCCGAACCGCATAACGTCCGGCCACTCCGCCCAGGGTGACCACAGTAGAGAGCTGGCCGCTGGAGTCGCTCAATCCCGAAGCCGGGTCGAAGCTCACGCCTGCAGGCCCGCCGAAAACCACAGCCGCCCCGGCGACGGCATTGTTCGAGGCATCACTCACTTGCACCACCACTGGCTGGTCAAGCTGCATTCCCGCCTGCGCTATCTGTTTACCGCCGCTGACTTCCACCAGTACTGCTCCATGCGCGGTGGCTTGCGGCGCCCGGGTGGTCTTCGGCTGGCTGCAGGCAGCGAGCATAACCAGGCCGCCAAGGATCGCGAGCGTGGTTCCGTTCTTCATTTCTTCCCTGCCGGCTTGGCGGACTTCTGGGCCATCAGGAATGCAGTCAGGCTGCGGGCCTCGGCGTCGCTCAAGTGCTGATTGGGCTCGAGCGTACCCGGCCGCATGGCCTGCGGGTTCTTCAAGTAGGCATACACCCAGGCGGCGTTCAGGCGCGCGCCTACTGCCCAAAGCGCCGGCCCGATGTATCCCTTATCTTTTTTGGGATCCACGATGTGGCACGAGTGGCACGCATATTTGGAATAAAAGAGCTGCCTTCCCTGTTCGACGACGTCCGGAGTGAAGCTGGCAGCCGGCATCGCGTCGCGGTCCACGTTCGGAGTCTGGTAAACAACCATCATGTAATCAGTCAGTGTGTTGATTTCATCGGGAGTGAGATTGAACTTCGGCATCCGCCGAATCAGCGTCGGGCGCAGGGTTTCCGGATTTTTCAGGAAACCGACGAGCCAGGCGCGCTGCACCGAGCTGCCTTCCCAACTCAGGTCGGGCGCCATGTCGCCGCCGCGTCCATTGATGGCATGGCAACTGAAGCAGCGCAGGTCCGCCATGAGCCTTCCAGCCTTGCCTGCGGGACGATAGTTCGATTCGTGCACCAGGGCGGTGCGCAGCGCAGACGGCTGCGTCTGCGCGCGTTCGGTCAAGGCCAGCAGCGACGTGATGATGGCGCT
>Ga0187769_10001964_pt1 | contig 11916 bp, 15 predicted proteins | sample 0116_SJ02_MP02_1_FD_133140 | JGI IMG/M metagenome (GOLD analysis project Ga0187769, IMG submission 133140) | Tropical peat soil microbial communities from peatlands in Department of Meta, Colombia - 0116_SJ02_MP02_10_MG | ecosystem: Environmental > Terrestrial > Soil > Wetlands > Peat | place... | reverse complement strand
CGCACGCATGAGATCGGTATTCGCATGGCGCTGGGAGCGCAGAGCCGGCAGGTGACCGGCATGGTGATGGGCAAGGCGCTACTGCTGACGATAGGCGGCGTGACGATCGGGCTCGCGGCGGCAGCAGGCGCGACGCGCCTCATGCAGAGCCTGCTGGTGGACGTGAACGCCATCGACCCTGTGACGTTCCTGTTGGCGCCGCCGGTGTTGGCCGTTGTCGCAGGCGTGGCGGCGTATTTGCCGGCCCGGCGCGCCAGCCAAGTCGATCCAATGGAGGCGTTGAGATATGAGTAAGCTCTGGCGGCGATTTGCATACCTGTTGTTTCGGCGGAGGTTCGATCGCGATCTCGAAGACGAGATGCGCTTTCACTTGGAGATGAAAGCGCGTGCGGGCGGCGGAACGGCCGGCGCGGGTTACGCGGCCGAGCGGCAGTTTGGCAACGCCACATTACTGCGTGAGCAGAGCCGCGACATGTGGGGATGGGTTTGGCTGGAAACGCTCGTGCAGGATCTGCGCTACGGCCTGCGCATGCTGGGCAAGAACCCGGGATTCACGGTGGTCTCCACGGCCACGGTGGCTTTGGGCATCGCGGTCAATTCGACCATATTCTCCGCGGTCAGCGGCTGGCTGCTTAAGAAGCCGCCCGTCGCCGATCCGGACCGGCTGGTCGTCGTGGTTTCGACGAACCGCGCGAGAGGGCTGGAGCGAGGGTGGGTCTCAGACGTTGATTTCGTGGCGTGGCGGAATACGAATCACGTGTTCACGGATCTGGCCGCGGCGGACCCTTACCATGATTTCAGCCTTACGGGAGCCGGTGAGCCGGAGCGCCTGTCGGGAATGCGTGTGACCGCGAACTATTTCCCGACGCTCGGCGTGAGCGCGTACCTGGGTCGCACTTTCGTCGCCGGCGAGGATCAGCCCGGGCGCGACCGCGTCGTGGTGCTGGCGTACGGCCTCTGGCAGCGGCGGTTTGCGTCGGATCCGAGGATTATCGGCAAGCCGATTGCGCTTGACGGCAAGCAGTACGTGGTGATCGGCGTGATGCCGGCTTGGTTCCGGCAGGCGGAGTTTTTGCCGCCCCTGTGGACGCCGCTGGTTCTCGCCAACGAGCAGACAGGTGCGAAGGCGCGCGACGCGCGGGACCGCAGACTCTTCGGGCGGTTGAAGCCGGGCATTGATCTCCAGCAGGCTCGAGCGGAAATGGCGGCACTCGCGTCTCGCGCGGAGCAGAGTGATCCCGAGTCGGAAAAAGGCTGGGGCGCAAACGTCTTGACGCTTCAGGAATACGATATCGAAGAGTATCATGTCCGGCCGGCGCTGACCTTCCTGATGACGGCTGTGGGGCTGGTGCTCGTGATCGCCTGCGCGAACATCGCCAATCTCCTGTTGGGGCGGGCCGCCAGGCGGCGGCAGGAGATCGCGATTCGCATCGCCTTGGGTGCCGGACGCATGCGGGTCGTACGGCAGTTGCTAGTGGAAAGCCTTCTGATTGCCGTGATCGGCGGATGCGCCGGGCTGGTTGCCGCTTCCTGGAGCATTGGCGCTCTGCGCAGCACGCTCAACTTCAATGAAGTCGTCAGCACGATCGCCGGCGACATCGTGCTCGACGAGCGCGTCCTGCTCTTCACGTGCCTCATCTCGATCGGTGCAGCTCTGGTGTTCGGCCTCGCACCGGCGATCCGGGTCTCGGCCAGCGATCCGCAGAGCACGCTGCGCCAGGGCGGCCGCACGGGCGACCTTCGCCGCGGCTGGGGACGTAATGTGCTCGTGGGTAGCGAAATCGCGCTGGCCATGGTGCTGGTTACGGGCGCGGCCCTGATGATCAAGGCCACGGCGGAGGAACTGGCTGGCGACTTTGGGTTTGATCCGAAACGCATCCTGACGGCCGAGGTCGCGCTCACCAATGCCCGTTATGAGAAGCCCGCGCGCGTGAGCGCATTCCTCGAAAGCGTGGTCGAGAAACTCCAGGCGTCGGCCGGAGTCGAAGCCGTGGCTGTGGCGGACGCCACGCCGTTCAGGGCGGGCAAACACACGTTCAGCATTCAAGGCGCGCCGGTTCTGCCTGTGACGGAGCGGCCGAGGGCGCGATATTTTGCCGTCAGCCCGGGCTACTTCCGTGTGCTGACCATTCCGCTCCTTCAAGGCCGCGTGTTCGGCGAATCGGATAATGCGAGTGCCACTCATGTGGCCATCGTCAATCGTGTATTCGTGGAACACTTCTTTCCAGGACAGAATCCGTTGGGGCGCTATATCCGTATTGACTACGGTGAGCGGAACGAATCAAAGCGGAGTCAAATCGTGGGGATTGTCGGGAACATCCGGGCTTCGTATAGCCCAATCGAGGAAGATGCGCAGATGTACGAGCCGTTCTCGCAGGCTCCCGCGGAATCGAACACGCAGATCCTCGCACGCGCGGCGGGCGACGCGAATCTGCTGGCGCCTGCCTTGCGGAAAGCCATATGGTCAGTCGATCCCGATCAGCCCATTGCGAGCGTTCGTACCATCGCGGGAATTATCAACGAAGACGAAGGCGGCGATAACGTGTTCGACACCTTGCTCGGGATCTTCGGCGCCATGGCGCTGGTGCTGGCGGCAGTCGGGATCTATGGCGTCATCTCTTATGCCGTCGCGCAGCGCACACACGAAATCGGCATCCGCATGGCTTTAGGAGCGCATCGCGGCGATGTTTTGCGGTCGGTGATCGGCAAGGGCATGCTACTCGCGCTGGTGAGCGCGGCCATTGGTCTCGGCGCTGCGGCGCCACTGCCCAAGCTCTTTGCCGCCACGTGGCAGGGCTACCACGTGCACAGTCTGGCGATTTTTGTTGGCGTGCCGTTGCTGCTGTTGATGGTGGTCCTGGCGGCCATCTACATTCCGGCGCGGCGCGCGGCCCGGGTCGATCCCATGGTGGCGCTGAGATACGAGTAAACTGCTGGTTCACTCTGCCAGCTTCCCCGCCGCGATCAGCGCCGCCACATCCGCCACATCCTGCTCCATGGCGCGATCGCGAGAGAGGAAATCCGACACCTGGCGGATTGCATTGTGCGCTTTGCGGTTGCGCGCGCCGAGCTTTTCCGCTGCTCCGCGCAGGTCGACGGCTTGCGCGGCGGCCAGCAGCACCATGGCAGTCTCATTGCGCAGGCATTCAAGCGCATCCATCGCCGTGACCGCGGCGTGCATGCCGAGACTCACCACGTCCTCGTTGTAAGCCTCCGTCGGCAGCGAGTGAATCGAGCTCGGCCCGGCGATCTGGCGCACGGCGCAGGCCAGGCTGGTCACGCTCAGCTGCATCCCTTTGAATCCGGAATTCACGCCCGGCTCCGGCACCAGGCTGGAGGGAAGGCCGTTGTTGAACTTGTCATCCACTAGCACGGCCATCAGCGCGTTCGCCCAGTTGGCCATGACCGCGAAATCGATTTTCCAGGTGTCGAGCAGGCGCGCGATGTGGCCGCCGTAGAAATTCCCCGCGCGGTAGAGCGTGCCGGTTTCGGGATCGACCAGCGGATTGTCGTTAGCGGAATTGATCTCGCGCTCGATGAGCGCTCGCGAATCTTCCAGGGCTTCCCAAACCGGTCCGAGCCCTTGCGGAGGGCAGCGCAGCGAGTAACAGCTTTGCCGCCCGGAATCGCCCGCCATCTTGCTGCCCTTGAGATGCTCGCGGATGTGCGCCGCTACGGCGATCTGACCGGGGTGGCCCTTGGCCTCCTGCACCCATGCGGCGAACGGTTCCGTGCCGGCCTCCAGCCCTTCGATCGAGAGCGCGATCGCCGCGAGCAGCGCGCGCAGCACTCGGCGGGCATCCACCCAGACGAGCGTCGCGACTGCGGTCATGACCGTGGTGCCGTTAATCAGCGCGAGGCTCTCCTTGGGAGCGAAGCGGAAGGTTTCGAGACCGGCCAGCTTCAGCGCTTCGAGCGCCGCCATGTGGCGGCCCTGGTACTCAACGCCACCCATCCCGACCAATGCGCGCGCGATGTACGCCGAGGGCATCAGATCGCCGCTTGCTCCGACCGATCCGTAGCGCGGCACCACCGGCGTGATGCCGCGATTCAGCAGCTCGAGAAGCGCTTCCACCAGCTCCACGCGAACTGCCGAGGCGCCGGTCGCGAATGTCGCGATGCGCAGCAGTGCGGCCGCGCGCACCACGTCCGCGGGAAGAGGCTGGCCAGTGGCGCAGGAGAGATGGCGCATGAGATTGTGCTGGAGCAGTTCGGCCTGGTCGGGCGAGAGCGCGAACTTGATGTTGCCGCCGACGCCGGTATTGACGCCATAGATGCTCGTGCCGCGGGCGAGCTGCTCTTCGAGCGCGATGCGCCCTTTGCGGATGCGCGCGCGAGCACCTTCGTCGAGCTCTATTCGCGCCCGGAACCGGGCGGCGCGTTCTACGTCTTCGATCACGAGCGGCCGGCGGCCGACGACGAGCGATTCAGGCATACCGCCGTTGTAGCATTCAGCCGCGCGCGGGGGCAATTCGGCAATACTTGGACGCTGACCCTACTCGATGGTGAAATCGGCTTTGGCTTCCGAGGTCTGATTTCCGATGTGATCGCGCGCCGTGAGCACGATGGTGTATTGGCCTGGGCGGATGTTGCTCTGCAGGCTCAGGTTCATGGAACCGGGTACGTAGGCCTTGGGATAAAACGAAGAGCTCTTCTCTTCTGCGGCCTTGTCCTGCGTGAAGAGCACCTTTCCGCTCGGCGCAAGGACCGCTATGCCATAATCCGCATCGATGCTGTTGTTCGGCCCGAACTTGTAGCCCACAATGTCGAATCGCGCCCACAGCGTGTCACCGGGCTTGTAGGCGGCGATGGAGAGCGGATCGCGATCTTCCTCGCCGCGGTAGAAATGAAAATTGCGGATGGCCAGTGTGTCGCTGGGCGCCACTTCGCGGCCGCGGACCACGAACGGCATCTCCTGCGTAATGGTCACGCCGTTCGCCAGATCGTCGGTCACCTGCACGGTGATCTTGTATGTGCCTGAGGGCGCGATCGGCGGAATCAGAAACTGCTGCCGCACGATCGGCTTCCAGTTCTTGTCCTCGGGCGCGAGCGTGGTGTCCACCTGGTCCGCCATGGTCTCGAGGAGGCGCACACCCTTGGGGTCGAGTGCCTCGATCTTGCAGGACAGGTGGATCTTCTGTTCTTCGGAGGCCTTGAACCCGCCGATGTGAAAGCTCAGGAAAACGAACTGTCCGGGAACGAAAGTGAAACCGGAAGGAACGGCCGGGCCGTCCTCCATGTCGCTGACCACCGGCTTGAGGATGGCGAGCGGTGCGGTGGCGGAATAAGCCGCGGATGCCAGCGCCACCACCAGCAGGAAACGGGCTCGCATAGACTGCCTCGCCACGCCTTTATTCTATCTGGCGTCGGGTTCGTTCAGCAGGCGGTCGAATTTTTTCTTCTGCTCGTCGTTGAGGATCTTGTAAATGCTGCGTTTGCCCGTGGCCAGTACGTCGCGATAATAGTGGGCGAAATCATCGAGCAGCACCTTGAGCTGCTCGGTTTGCGCCGGCGTCAGGTCCAGCTCCCTTTGCAGCCGGTTGATTGAGATTTCCTTGCCGGGATCGGTCCAAAACGCCGCGCGATGCAACCCTCGGTGCGCGCCGTAATTCATCACCAGCCCGCCCGCCGCCGCACCGCACAAAAAGACCGCAAGCAGAGTCACGCAAAAAGCGGCCCTGGGATGCTGCATGACGCGCACTGCGCTGTATGTGCCCATCGGATTACGGCTCGCCCCGGCCTACGGTTCGTAGGACGCGAGCGTCGCGAGCATCACATCCGGGTCTTGCGTGGGCGCTTGCTGCGCCATGACGGCTTCGGGGTCTGGCGGCCCGGAGGAATACTGCGTCTCTCGGGAAATCAGATAGCTGCCCAGAACCGCCAGCGTCATGAGGGACGCAAAGGCGACGCGTTTGGCGAAAACGGGATCCAGCCAGAACACGCTTGCCAGCGACCGGGGACGCTGTTGCTCTACGCGCTGCGCCACGCGGGCGTAAAATCCCGAGCGCGGCGCGATTTCTTCGGAAGCCCGCAGCGCCCCGAAGGCGCTCGACAGCTCCTGCATCTCGCTAACTTCGGTCCGGCATTCGGGGCAGGACTCCAGATGTGCCGTGAATTCTCGCGAGCTCGGAGTACCGGCGAGGTACTCTTCGAGCCGATCCAGAATCACTTGATGCATACGTTTCTTCCCTTATCAGCCCAACATTATTTACCTAACTTCCGAGCGGATCTTCGTCCGCTTCAGAACCCCTCTCACTTCGCCCCGGCCCTTTAACCGGCAACCGGGGTACGATCCAAACGTTGCGCCGCCTTCATCAGCTTCTGGCGGGCGCGAAACAATTTTACCTTAATCGTGTTCTCGTTCATGCCCGTCATCTCGGCCAGTTCTTCCACCGAGCGGCCTTCCACTTCCTTGAGCATGAGCAGCGTGCGCTCTTCTTCGGAAACCCGCATCAGCAGCTTGACCACGTAATCCCGCTGCGCCAGGTTCTGGTCCACCGGCACCTGCCGGTCGACCGCCGGCTCCGTGTTTTCCACCCGCCGGACCTCGTCCTCGCTCAGATCGCTCTCATAAACCAGCTTCCGGACCTTCTTCTTGCGCAGATAGTCGAAGCACTCGTTCACCGTGATTTTGTAAATCCACGTAATCAAGGAACTCCGGAAATCAAAATTCCGAATGGAAAAGTATACCTTCGAGAAAACCTGCTGGGCGATGTCCTCCACGTCGTTGCGCTGCCGGATGATGCCGTGAATGATGGAAAAGACTTTAGATTGATAGCGTTCCACGATTTCCCGGAACGCGGCTTCGTCGCCCGACTGCGCCCGGCGCACCAGCGCCCCTTCCTGGCTGTGTTCGTAGTCCACTCGCTTCCTGACCACCGTCCGGCCGCCGAACAGGGGAAGAGGGAGGGCGCCAGTCGCTAAGCCCATACACTCCTGCCTACGCATCCCGCGTTCCGGCGGTTACATTTATCGCCCGATTCTTCTATGATCCGATCACAAATCCCCTGCAACTTCAGGTCCGCCAACACATCCAACAAGTGACAAACACGCTGCGGCAACGGTAGTTGCCGGCTTGGTAACGACTGGGCAGTGTGGTAGCTTATAATCGTAACGAATTAAAGGGGGTTTCTGCACAGATGGTGCAACTGACCGAAAAGGCCGTAGATAAGGTGAAGGAGATCCTGGCGAGCCAGGAGCCCAAGCCCGCCGGGTTGCGGATCGCAGTCGTGGGTGGCGGCTGCTCGGGCTTCAGCTACTCGATGGCTTTCGAGAACCAGCCGAACATGCTCGACAAGACCTATAACTATGACGGTCTTAAGGTGTTCGTTGACCAGGCCAGCATGCTGTACCTGGACGGCGCCGAGGTGGATTACGTCGAGACGCTGGAGGGCTCCGGGTTCAAGTTTTCCAATCCCAATGTCAAATCGACCTGCGGCTGCGGCAGCTCTTTCAGCGCCTAGGGCAGTTCGCGATTAATCGCCTGGCAACCTTAGGCTGCCGATGGGCGCTGCTGCCGGAGGTATTCGCCGATCTTCTTATCCATCTGCCCGATGTGGTTGACCAGCCAGTCCTTGAGGAAGTGCAGAACGTCGATGGTCACCACCACGCGGTCTGCCGCCACGTCATCCCGGAACTGAAGCACTTTATGGGTGAGGGCGTCGTGTTCCGCCTTGTGCCGGGGGTATTCCGGATAGGAGCTTTTCAGCATCACCTTCTCTTCCGACGCAAAATGGTGCTTGGTGTAGTCGATCAGATCGTTTAGGGTTTGCTGTAGGATCTGCTTGCCTTGACCGCTTGCCATCGCCGAGTGGAAACGATCCGCAAGCTGAAACAGTTTCTTGTGCTGCCCGTCAATTTCGCCGTTGCCTACGCTGAAGTTGTCGTTCCATTGAAACAGGCTCATGCTTCGAAAATCGGCTGGTTGCCCAACTCGCTGTAGGGCGGAGCCTGCGGGTCATTCGTAGTGCAAAGCCTCCAGTGGGGTCAATCTGCATCGCCCGGCGCGCGCAGCTCGCGATCGAGATCCTGTTCCCGGTGTCGGCGGGAACGCCAGTTCCACATCTGGTAGATCTTCTACTACCCATGAGCCGGCCTGCGCTACCGGGTATCGTGAGGCTTCGGATCTCTTGTTAACCCTTAGCGCCTCGGCCGGGGAGCGCTCCGCTGGAGACTCTGCTGCTGCTGCGTGTGTCTCTGCGCCAGTTGCTGAGTCTGCTGCTGGTGCTTCTGCTCCATCTGCTGCCGTTGGGCTTGCGGCGCATTCCGTTGCGCCATGCGCTGATGCTCCTGCTCCTGTTTCTGCTGAAGCTGCTGGCGCTCCTGGTTCTACTTCGCAAAAAGCTTTTCCTGCTGTTGCTGGAATTTCTGGTCCTGTTTGGCGTTGCCGCTGTTCGGAGTGTAGCGCTCCATGGGCGCCAGCTCGCTGGGATGGACCGCGTTTCTGTTTTCGACTCGCGGCGCGTTTTCCGCTCTCGGAGCCTCTGCGGTGGCGCGTGCCGGACCCGCCGACCGGGCAGTCGCCGGGCGGTACGACGGTCCCGCAGCTTTGGCTGCCACTACGTCGTGACCGCTGAATTCCCCGGACCTCGCCGTGGCTGCAATGGCCGGCCGGCCATGATTTACCGACTCAAACGACTGCCGGTTCCCCCTGGCGGCCTCAACATGCTGCGTCTGAGCGGATACTTCCGAGATATGTCTTTCACGCGCGGCCGCCTCCTCGTCAGCGCTTGCCCGCGCCGTGATTCCGCCTTCGCCTCCGTTGTAGCTCACGTTTCGCCAGGTGTTATTGATGACGACCGTCTTGTTGTAGACATTCGTCACGTTCGTCACATGGCTGTATGCGCGGTTGTAGAAGAATCTGCCGCCGTTCCAATACCCTCCTTCATATCCCACGCCAATGTAGCCAAAGCCGTAGTTGATGCCGCCGTAGAATCCCACATGCGGCCCCCAGTAGCCGTGGTGAAAAACAAAGAAACCATCGGCCCAGCCCCAGTACCCGGGCGTCCAGAGGAATCCGGGTTCCGGCGCCAATATCCACGTACCCGGCACCCAGAAATATCCGTCGACGTCATCGTAAGCCCAGTATCCGGGAGTCCAGATGTAGCCGTCGCCCGGACACACAGGCTGCACGTAGACCGGCAGCGGCGGCGGCGCGATCCCAATCGAAAAAATAATGGCGGCCGACGAGGTGGCCGGCGTCAGCATCATGAGCGTGAATAACAGTAAGCCAATCCAGAGCTTTGTCCGCATCGTTGCAGCTTCCTCCCGCGCTTCAGGTTACTGCAATTCGATGTCCTTTTGCACGCGGAAGGATGGCCGAGATTTGCAGAAGTCGGGTCAACTCGGCTACCTGGTTCATTTTGCGGCAGAAAACCCTTTGACGGGATTCGGATTAATTGATGTTCATGTCGGCTGACGGCGTGTAATTTCTGGAGCCGCGGTGTACACAAGGGCACCGACAAAAGGTCGCGTTGGCCGCTTTCCACCAGCCTGCCGCTACACCAACTGATACGCGGTCACCAGCGGCGTTTCGCCCCAGATCTCCGGATAGACGTAAATGTCCGCCAGGTTGATGGTGTTCTGCCAGTTCACGTCCTGCATGATCCAGGTGTCGGACCGGCCGTTATCCATGCTGCCGTCGTAGTTCGGCCATAGCTCCGCAAAGGCCGCGTCCGCGGCGTTGGGATAGTCAAACAGGATGCTGCTCGCCAGAGCGACCTTGCCGTGCTGGCCGGGATGGACCTGAATTCTCACGTACGTGACGAACTGCGGAATCTGGGTGAGATTCAAGACGCCGGCTGGATCGCTGGCCGTGGAGAATGGTCCCGACATTACCGCGACCAGCTTGGAACCCCGCGACCCGCCGGGTGGGCCGTTGTAACTGGGTACGGTGATCACCGCTTCGAGCGAGCTCGCGGTGACAGCCGCCGCGCCCGCGCCTAACAATTTTCCGAACAGTTCGCGCCGGTTCATACGGTCCTGTAATAGAAAGAATCCGCAAGCGGCGTGTCGCCCGGGATGGTTGCGTAGACGTAGATCTGGCTGATGTCGATGCTGTTCTGGCCGTTGGGATCCTGCACAGTGAACGCATCGGCCTCGCCGCCATCGGGAACCGGGTAGAGCACCGCGATGGCATTGCTTTCATCCGGCAGCAGATCCGGCCCGCCCACCAGGATCTTCGACCACTGGCCCAGCTTCGGCTTGATCGTGAGCTTGGTGACCATCCAGGAACGGCTGAGTAGCGGGACCGGCGCTCCCGACACCGTCACCGGCCCGCCCGAGGGAGACATCACGAGCATCGACATCGCGGTCTACACCAGTTGGAACGCCGTGACGATCGGCGTCTCTCCGGCGATCTCCGGGTAGACGTAGATCTGGCTCAGGTCGATGGTGTTCAGCCATTTCGGATCGCTCAAGATCCAGGTGTCCGAGCGGCCATTGTCGAAGCTCGCGTCCCAGTTGGGCCACAGCTCCAGGAATGCCGAGTCGGCAATGTTGCTGGATCCCGAGGCCATGGCCGGTCCGCCGATGGCGATCTTGCCTTCCTGGCCCGGGTGCGCTTGAATGCGCACGTAGGTAGCGTACTGCGGTGCGGCGGCGAGCGGCGCCACGCCGTTCGGCTGGCTGGAAGTGTCGAATGGGCCGGTGAGAATCGTCACCAATTGTGAGCCGCGCGTGCCGCCGGCCGGTCCGTTGTATTGGCTGCCGGCGCTCTGCGCCCGCAACTGGCTCACTGCGAACGCGGCTGCTCCCACGCCCAGTGCTTTTTGAATCAGTTCGCGCCTGTTCATACGGTCTGGTACCCGAAGGCCTCCACCATGGGCGTATCGCCCGGAATGGTTGCGTAAACGTAGATCTGGCTCAGGTCGATGGTGTTCTGCCCTCCCTGGTCCTGCACCGTGAAGGCGTCTGCCTGGCCGCCATTCGGAACCGGGTACAGAATCGCCATGGCGTTGCTTTCATCGGTGCCGAGATTGGGGCCGCCGATCAGAATTTTCGACCATTGCCCGAGCCGCGGCTTGATCGAAACTTGGTTCACCAGCGTCGATGACGTTGCAATGGGCGCGGGTGGGCCGGAAACCGGGAACGGGCCGGATACCGGCGATGGGGACAGTACAACCATGTTTATGATTTCTCCTTGATAGTGAGATCGACTACTGCTTCCTGTGCGCGGCGCGCAGGTCGCGCTCCTTGCCGATGTAGATCAGCCGCCCCTCGGCGTCAAATACTCCGTGCGTGGCGCCGGGATGTTCGGTCAGAAAACCCGCCAGCGTGGACGAGTAGTTGCCCTTGGCCGCAGGAGCCTTGACGAAATGACGGTAAATGGCCTCGGTCAGCGGTTCGACGGTGAGTGGATGTTTCAACGATGGCTCTCCTTAACAGATGATGTGCCGCGCCAAACCTCGGGCGGTCACTCTGACTACTTGCAGCTTCCTTAAACTTTGGAGTGAGTGCGGTGACGAGTTGCTCTCGCTGCAGCCGCGTAGAATCGACACTTAGGCCTCTTCCAAACTCAGGCCGACTCAAAAGTGAGTAGGGGCCGGGCACGCCCGGCCCGATGGCTTTCCACCTTCTTCAACCGCTGGTGTAAAGTGACAGGGAGGAAGGATGCGTCTAATGGCTCGAACGCAGAACTACAGCTTCGTCCGATACGTGATTGCCGCCCTGGCTTTGCTGGTGCTCACCGCGGCATGGCTGCCCGCCGCCAGCGCGGTTGCCGGCGTCTGGGAGTGCATTTCCGTCACGCCCGATGGCGACGAGATGCACTCCACGCTGACGCTCACCGACTCCGATGGCAAGCTCAGCGCGACTCTCGTCAGCGACGACGGCGACTGGAAAGTCTCCGACCTCAAATTTGACGGTAAGGTTCTCTCCTTCACCGTGTCGCGCGACGCCGACTACACCGTCTCCCTG
>Ga0187769_10001963_pt1 | contig 11923 bp, 7 predicted proteins | sample 0116_SJ02_MP02_1_FD_133140 | JGI IMG/M metagenome (GOLD analysis project Ga0187769, IMG submission 133140) | Tropical peat soil microbial communities from peatlands in Department of Meta, Colombia - 0116_SJ02_MP02_10_MG | ecosystem: Environmental > Terrestrial > Soil > Wetlands > Peat | place... | reverse complement strand
GAGTAAGCGCCGAAGAGGCCACGCGCTTTGGCTTGCCCTGTGGTGGCACGATCGAGTTGGTGCTCGAGCCGCTAGGCAAACAAACCAAGATCGATGACTTGCTCGAGCGGGTTGCAGCCGGTCAGCAAACGGCGCGACGCCTGGACTTGCGCAGCGGCGAGGTCACTTTAAGCGACGGTCAAGGCTTTACCACGCTATCGGTCGATGATTCGGTGTTAGTGAGCGTGCACGGTCCGACATGGCGCTTGCTAATCATCGGTGCCGGACAGCTCACGCAGTACCTTGCGGAGATGGCGTTGGCGCTCGATTACCAGGTAATTGTCTGCGATCCGCGCGAAGAATATGCCGACACGTGGTCAATGCCGGGAACAACGCTCGTTCGCACCATGCCCGATGACACCGTCCTGGAGTTTCATCCCGATCGACACACGGCGATCATTGCCCTCACGCACGATCCCAAGCTCGACGATCTGGCGCTTATGGAGGCGCTGCGCTCGCCCGCGTTTTACGTCGGCGCCATCGGATCGCGCAAAAATCAGGAAAAGCGCAAGGAGCGCCTGAAGGAGTTCGGCGTCACGGACAGCGAGCTTGATCGGCTGTTTGGGCCCGTTGGACTAAAGAACGGCGCGCGCACGCCCTCGGAGATTGCCGTCTCCATTTTGGCGGAATTAACCGCCATCAAGTACGGCTACCGCATTCCGCAGCCCGTCGCTGCCGCGGCCGCATCTGCGGTCGAATCGGGTTGCACAACTGCGTAGTTGGGCTTCAAGTATTGGAGACTTTGATCGCCGGGATCTTCGCCGACAGATCGCGCGCGCGCTCGGCGATGCGGATCGCCACCCGGCGCGCAATTGCCTTGTAGGTTCGTGCGATGTCGCCCTCGGGATCAGCCACCACGGTAGGATTTCCGCCGTCGGCATGCTCTCGGATTCGAATATCCAGCGGCAAGGATCCGAGCACCTCGACCGAGAACTGCTGCGCCATCTTCGCCGCCCCGCCGGAGCCGAAGATATGCTCCTCGTGACCACAGCGCGAACAAATGTGCGTTGCCATGTTCTCGACAATGCCAAGAATGGGAACCCCCACTTTCTCGAACATGCGCAATCCCTTGGCGGCGTCGAGTAGCGCGATGTCCTGGGGCGTTGTCACGATGACCGCTCCAGTAACAGGAACTTGCTGCGCCAAAGTCAACTGAATATCTCCCGTTCCGGGCGGCATGTCGATTACCAGATAGTCCAGGTCGCGCCAGTTGGTCAGGGTCAGCAGCTGCTGCAGTGCCGAGGTCACCATCGGGCCGCGCCAAATCATCGGTTGGGTCGGATCAATTAAAAACCCGATGGAGCTGGCCTGAATTCCGTGACCCTCGAGGGGATCAAAGGTCTTGCCATCTTGACTCGTAGGCTGGCCAGCGATGCCGAGCATGGTTGGCTGGCTGGGGCCGTAAATATCGGCATCGAGCATGCCAACGCGCGCCCCCTCGGCAGCCAAGGCTAGTGCCAGGTTCGCGGCCACGGTGCTCTTGCCCACGCCCCCCTTGCCGGAAGCCACGGCAATGATGTTGCGCACATTCGGAAGGACCTTAAGTCCCCGCTGCACCGTATGCGCGACGATCTTGAAGTGCACTTCGACCTGCACCTCGCCTGCGCCCGCGGATCGCAACGCCTCGATGATGCGCGCGCGCATCGGCTCGATTTGACTTGCCGCCGGATAACCGAGCTCCACGCTAACTCGCACCACACCGCCCGAGACGTCCACCTTGGACAGTTCGCGTGAGCTAACCAAGTCCTTGCCGGTATTCGGGTCAACGACCCCTGCCAACACTGTTTTGACTTCTTCGAGTTCCATTGCCATGCTGCCGCCGCAAAACGCGCTCCCTTGTACACAATCGAAGAACGCAAGCATACGGCACCGCTGCCGGCCAAAACCCCACCGACTGATAGACTGCGCGTTTGACGGCCACAAGGGGCACTCGCGCGCAATTGGCGATGCGCGCAGCCCATCGAAAGCCCGCCTTTACCCGCGATACGTCGCAAATGACGCAACGAGAACTTTTTGTGACCACGGCGCTGCCCTATGCCAACGGAGCGCTGCACATCGGCCATGTCATGGAATACATCCAGGCCGACATCTGGGTGCGCTTTCAACGTCTGCAAGGTCACAAGGTGCATTTCGTCTGTGCCGACGACGCGCACGGTGCGCCAATCATGATCGCCGCAGAAAAAGCCGGCACTACGCCGCAGCAGTTCGTCGCTGCAATTTCCGCGGCACGCAAACCCTACCTTGATGGGTTCTTGATTGATTTTGACCACTGGCACTCGACCGAATCACCGGAGAACGTCGAGCTGTCGCAAGACATCTACCGTCGGCTGCGCGCTGCCGGCCTCATCGCCACCCGTGCGATCGAGCAGTTCTACGATCCGGTCAAGCAAATGTTTTTGCCGGACCGCTATATCCGGGGCCAATGCCCGCGCTGCGGTGCCCAGGACCAGTTCGGCGATGCCTGCGAGGTGTGTGGCGCGGTCTATGCGGCGACCGAGCTACGTGACCCGAAGTCCGCGCTCTCGGGCGCCGTGCCCGAGCTGCGCAGCTCCGAGCATTACTTCTTTCGCCTATCCGATCAGCGCTGCCGCGAGTTTTTGCGCGCGTGGATCACCGGCGGGCGGCTGCAAAGCGAGGTGGCCAACAAGGCCCGGGAGTGGCTCGATGGCGACACGGGCCTGGCAGATTGGGACATCTCGCGCGATGCACCCTATTTCGGTATCGCCATTCCGGACGCGCCGGGCAAATTCTTTTATGTCTGGCTTGATGCTCCGATCGGCTACTTGGCTTCGCTCAAAGCGTATTGCGCGCGCCGCAAGATCGATTTCGAAGCCCTGCTGCAAAATCCGAACACCGAGCAGATTCACTTCATCGGCAAGGACATCATCTATTTTCACACGCTGTTTTGGCCTGCGATGTTGCATTTTGCCGGCCAACCCTACAAAGTGCCCGACCGCGTCTACGTGCATGGATTTATCACCGTAAGCGGTGAGAAGATGTCCAAGAGCCGGGGTACGGGAATCGATCCGCTGCGCTATCTGCAACTGGGGATGAACCCGGAGTGGCTGCGTTATTACATCGCCGCCAAGCTCAACGCGCATGTCGAAGACCTGGATTTTCACCCCGACGATTTTCTGCAGCGGGTCAACAGCGATCTGATCGGCAAGTACGTCAATATCGCAAGCCGCGCCGCGACCTTCATTACCCGGCATTTTGACGGACGGATGCTCGAATCAAAGGCTGGGGCCGACGCAGTGGCCTCGGCAGCCGCGGGAATCGACGCCGAGATCGCCGAGGCCTATGAGGGACGCGAATTTGGCAAGGTGGTGCGTCTGGCGATGACATTTGCCGATGAGCTGAACCGGCAGTTCGATGCGGCACGCCCTTGGGAGCTCGTGAAGGATGCATCCCAGCGCGAGGCGCTGCAGCGCATTTGCTCGCAATGCCTGCGGGGCTTTCAGTTCTTAACGCTATGGCTCAAACCGATATTGCCCGCCTTGGCGCGCGCCGCTGAAGAATTTCTGGACTGCGGCAGACTCAGCTGGCAAGGCAAATTAGCGCCGCTGCGACGCATTGGCACCTACACCCATCTGATGGGGCGCGTCGAAAGACGACAGCTCGACGCCTTGTTCGCACCCGCCGAGGTCAGTGCCGCAGCTGTGTCGGGCGAAGTGGCTGCGGTCGCGACCAATGTGGCGCCGGAAGGCGCCAGCGGTTTGCCGGCAACGATCTCGATCGATGAATTTGCGCGGGTGGATCTGCGTGTTGCACGCATCCTCGCGGCTGAGCAAGTGCAGGGCAGCGACAAGCTCCTGCGGCTTACGCTCGATGTCGGGGAGCCGCGGACACGCGAAGTGCTTGCGGGAATACGCTTGGCCTACAAACCCGAGGAGCTCGTCGGCAAGCTCACCGTCGTAGTGGCCAATTTGGCACCGCGCAAGATGAAATTTGGAATGAGCGAAGGCATGGTACTGGCCGCAAGTGCCCAGGCGGGTGAGCAACCTGCCGGCATTTACCTGCTCGAGCCCGACAGCGGGGCGCGGCCCGGGATGCGAGTGAAATGATCGCCGCTGCGCGCAGGGGTACGGAGGACTCATGGCAAGATACGAATCCGAATTAACAACGTTTTTGCGCGGCTTGCGCAACACGCATCCGGGCCTGGAGCACCGGCAGCAGGAAGGCCGTGCGCTTTGGTGGGACCGAAATCTGGATCCGGACACTCTGCGGCGCTGGCGCGAATCGCGCGTGCCACAGCCGGCGTACGTCTATTACGAACCGATCAAACCGGCTGCAGACTCATGAGTGTTGCATTACCGCCGGCCGCAGCGGTATTGGTCGTCACCACCTGTTCGGCGACCAGCCGGTCAAGCGCATAGCGGCCCTGCACCGAACGCAGCAGTGCCACGCGCGCTCCGGGGCGCTGCGCCAGCTCACGACGCAACGCGCGCGCGAACTGCTCATCGCCGCCCGCAAGCAGGGCCACATCGAACGCTTGTTTGCGCCACTCCGGGGTCCAATCAATGCACGCCCGCACGGACTGCGGCAAAACACTAAGAGCGGCCTGTAGAGCGGAGTCTTCAGGCAGCAAGGCACGGTTTGCGCTCGCCACAACAGCCGCAAGCTGGCTGAGCAAGGACGGAAGATCGATTTTGGCATCGGCGCCCAGGCAAAGCACGCGGCCGCGCGGCCGGTACTGGAGAATATTGGATTCGCCCGTGGGCCCGGGCAGATCAAACCGGCAGCCAATCGGTGTTTCGATGATATAGGCCCGGCAAATGCGCAGCAGCGCTTCGTCGCCACGCTCCAGCAGCCAGCCCTCCAGATCAGCCAGCGCGGTCGGCGGTGGGGCGGTTCGTTTGGCGCCAAGTAACTTCGGCGCGAGCGCTTGCAAGGTCGGCCCGCGTCGCAAACGTGGCACCGTCCACGGGCCACCGGCCTTGGGACCGGTTCCGGACAGGCCTTGGCCGCCAAAGGGTTGCACGCCGACCACCGCGCCGATCATGTTGCGATTAACGTAGACGTTGCCCGCACGAATACGCGAAACGACAAATTCGATCGTTTCGTCGATACGGCTGTGGATTCCACAAGTCAACGCATAGCCTGTCGCATTGATCGCTTCGATGAGCTCGGGCAACTGCTCGCGGCGATAGCGCAAAACGTGCAGCACGGGACCGAAGACTTCCCGCTGCAACTGGCCAATAGCGTTGATCTGCACAATTGCTGGGGCAACAAAGGTGCCCTGGGCACACTGCGGCGAAAGCGGTGTGCGCGCCAGAAGGTTCGACTCGGCTGCGCCTGCAATGTGCGCTTCGATGGCCTGGCGCGCGGTATCGTCGATGACGGGGCCCAGATCGGTTCGGCGCTCGATCGGATCGCCCACACGAAGCTCGGCTGCCGCGCCGATGAGCATCTCCAAAATCGCGTCGGCGACTTCTTCTTGCAAGCACAAGACCCTAAGAGCGGAGCAGCGCTGGCCCGCGCTATTAAAAGCCGAAGTGAGCACGTCTTGCACGACTTGCTCGGGTTGTGCGCTCGAATCGACGATCATTGCATTTTGCCCGCCCGTTTCGGCCACCAGGAGCGTGTCGCTGCCTGCGGGCCGATCGGCCAGCGCACGGTCGATGAGCGAGGCCACTTCCGTGGAGCCGGTAAAGAGCACCGCGCCAACGCGTGCATCGGCCGCGAGCATCGCCCCCACGGACCCATCCCCCGGCAATAGTTGCAAGCTCGCGCGCGGAACCCCGGCCGAATGCATCAGACGCACTGCCAACGCGGCAATAAGCGGCGTCTGCTCCGCGGGTTTGGCCAAAACCGTATTGCCCGCGGCGAGCGCCGCACTGATTTGTCCCGTAAAGATGGCTAAGGGAAAATTCCATGGCGAAATGGCTACGACCAATCCCATGGGTTCGTCGCGTCCGGGCCGTAGCGCGCGTGCCTGCTGGGCGTAGTAGCGGCAAAAATCGATCGCTTCGCGCACTTCGGCTGCCGCGTCCGACAGACTCTTGCCCGCTTCGGACACGGCAAGCCACATCAGGTCATCGCGACGCGCTTGGAACGCATCAGCAATGGCTTCGAGTACGGACGCGCGGGCCGCGCCGGGCATTTTTGCCCAGACCTCGGCGTTGCCCGTGGCCAGGGCCGATTGCACGTCGCGCGAGGAGGCGGGCTGCACCGTACCCACGATGTGCGTGCGCCGTGCGGGGTTGTAGATTGGCTCGGGATTGTCTTGGTCCGGATCGAATCGATCCGACGCTAGTATGGGGTAGGCAGTCCACGCGCGCGCAGCGGCCGCGTGGAAAGATTCGTTTAGCTCTTCAATGCTGCGCTCGTCGTGCAAGTCGATGCCCGTCGAATTGCGCCGTGCCGGCAAATACAAATCCGCAGGCAAGGCGATCGCCGGGTGCGGGCGTCCGCCGGAGCGTGTGCAAGCCACGAAAGGATCCTCGAGCAACTCATCGATCGCCACGCTTTCGTCGACGACGCGGTTGACAAACGAGGAGTTGGCGCCGTTTTCCAAAAGCCGCCGCACCAGATAGGCAAGTAGCGTGTCGTGGCTGCCCACCGGCGCGTAGATGCGACAGGCAAGATTCAAGTGTTCGGGACCAACGAGCATGTCGTAGAGCGTCTCTCCCATGCCGTGCAGACATTGCAGTTCGAAGCGTGAAACGCCCGCGGCCTCGACGAGTTGCAATACCGCCGCAACGGTCAGGGCGTTGTGGGTCGCAAACTGCGCAAAAATGCGATCGGCGTGCGCTAAGAGGCGGGCCGCACAGGTAAGGTAGGCCGCGTCGGTGTGCACCTTGCGCGTGTAGACCGGAAAATCCGCATGAGCTTCGATCTGGGCACGCTTGATCTCGCTGTCCCAGTAGGCACCCTTGACCAGACGAACCGTTATGCGCCGGCGCGATTGCGCGGCGGCTTGCGCGAGCCAATCCACCAGCGGCAGGGCGCGCTTTTGGTAGGCCTGAACAACGATACCCAGCCCGTCCCAATCTGACAGGCCCGGATCCGTTGCCAGACGCGCGAATAGCTCCAGCGTTATTTCAAGGCGCTCGCTTTCCTCCGCGTCGATGTTAAACCCGATGCCCGCGGCGCGTGCCAAGCGGCATAGTTCCTGCAGCCGTGGCAACAGTTCCGCCATCACCCGCTCGCTCTGCAGCGAAGTAAAGCGCGGGTGCAGAGCCGAAAGCTTGACTGAAATTCCCGGTCGAGCGCTCAAATCCGCTTCGGGGCTCGCTGTCTCGCCCGACGTCGAAGCGCCCACCGCTTCGATCGCGTGCGCATAGGAGGCAAAGTAGCGCAGTGCATCGCCGGCCGTCAGTGCAGCCTCGCCCAGCATGTCGTAAGAGTGACGATAGCCGTGCCGCTGGGTGTCGCGCGCGCGTGCCAGCGCCTGTTCGATCGTGCGTCCCAGAACAAATTGCTGTCCCAGCAGTCGCATGGCGATGTCAACGCCCGCGCGTATGAGCGGCTCGCCACCGCGCGCGATCATGCGACTGAGCGCCGCGCTCAAACCGGCATCGCTGTGGGTTGCGACCAGCCCACCGGTGATCATGAGTCCCCAAGCCGCGGCGTTGACAAAAATCGAGCGGCTTGTGCCGATATGGGCGCGCCAGTCGCCCTGCGCGAGCTTGTCGCGAATCAGGGCGTCGGCCGTGGCGCGGTCCGGTATGCGCGCCAGCGCCTCGGCAAGACACATCAGCGCTACGCCCTCCTGGCTGGAGAGCGAGAACTCGCGCATGAGTGCATCAACCCCGCTGCCGCGGCTGCGCTGCCCGCGCAGTGCACTGATCCAAAATCGTGCCTGACGCTGCGCCGCCTGCCAGCGCTGGGGCGACAGCGGAACGTGTCGCAGCACGTTGGCGACGCTCTCGGCCTCGGCAAGCCGCGTTTGGCTGCGCACGCCCGCAAGCGAAGGCACAGATGGCAAGTCGTTTAAAATGGCCTTTTCCTCCTCAAGATCCATTTTATTGGCTTGCGTGACGGCGCTTTGACCGATGGCGAACGGGCCAAAGCCGGGCAAATCCTCGTCGGATCACAGGCAGTTCGATGACTACCGAAGAACGCGTAAACGAAATGGCCGCGCCGCCTGTCGACGTGCCGCTGCTTGTGCCCGACCGCCGCCTACGCGATCCGCAAGCACCGATGACACCGCAGGTGGTCGATGGTGTTGCGCTCGCACGCCTGTACGGAGAGCCGCTCTTTGACTTACCGCAGGACCTGTACATACCGCCCGATGCGCTGGAGGTTTTCTTAGAAGCCTTCGAGGGACCGCTGGATCTGCTGCTGTATCTCATCCGGCGTCAGCATTTCAATGTGCTCGACATCCCGATGGCGCAGTTAACCCAACAATACCTCGCCTATATCGAACAGATCCGTGCGCGAAACCTCGAACTGGCGGCCGAATATCTGCTGATGGCAGCATTGCTGATCGAGATCAAGTCCCGCATGCTGCTACCCGTGCGCAAGGCCGACACCGGGGAAGAAGTCGAAGACCCCCGCGCCGAGCTGGTGCGTCGACTGGTAGAGTACGAACGCATCAAGCTGGCCGCGGTGCAACTCGATGAGCAGCCGCGGATCGGGCGGGACTTCCTGCGTGCCATCGTCGCAATCGAGCAGTCGATTGTTCCCCGCTACCCCACGGTGGTTATCGCCGATCTGCAAACCGCCTGGCGCGACATTTTGCGCCGCTCGCGACTGCACGCGCATCACCACATCGCGCGCGAGGAGCTTTCGGTTCGCGAGCACATGAGCTTGATACTCAAGCGTCTGCAGGGAACGCGGTTTGTCGAGTTCGCGGAGCTCTTCGACCCACGCCAGGGAACCGCGGTGGCAGTCGTGCACTTTCTCGCCTTGCTCGAGCTCACGCGGGAAGGTCTGGTTGAAATCACGCAGGCGGTACCGTTTGCTCCGATGTACGTGCGGCTCTCCTTCACGCCCAGCTAGTACTTCGCGCGACGCTGCCCCTGCACGCGAGGCGCCTGATGTATATCCCATCGCACTTTGAAGAACAACGCCCGGAGGTACTGCACGCTCTCATGCGTGCCTATCCGCTGGCAACGATCATCACCTTGACGTCAAGCGGCATCGTCGCCAATCACGTTCCGTTGCACCTGCACGTGGATGCGACCGGCAACGCGGCGCTGCGCGGTCATGTCGCGCGGGCCAACCCGTTGTGGAGCGATTTTGTGGACGGCACGCAGGCACTGGCAGTTTTTCAGGGGCCGGACGGCTACATTTCGCCGACGTGGTACCCGACCAAGAAAGAGCACGGCAAGGTCGTGCCAACCTGGAATTACTGTGCGGTGCACGCCTACGGCGCTTTGAAGATCCACCAGGACACCGTCTGGATCCGCGCGCAGGTCCAGGCACTGACAGCCTGGCAAGAGAGCGCTTCGCCACAGCCCTGGGCCGTGACGGACGCCCCGCAGGAGTTTGTCGATTCGATGCTGCAGCAAATCGTCGGAATCGAGATCGCCATCACGCGACTGTATGGCAAATGGAAGGTGAGCCAAAACCAGCCCGAACGCAATCGTGCGGGTGTAATCGAAGGTCTTGCCAAGCGCGATGACCTGCGCGCAGCACAGTTGTATGCACTGATGCGCGAGCGCGAACCGCGCTAATTGCAAATTCGCTCAGTTGTCCTGTAATACAACGAGCTGCAGCGCCGAATTAGGCGCAGTGGAGCAAATACCGCTGCTCGGATATTGGCAACCGGCGACAACCAGCGTCTGAACCGAGCCCGCCGTCAGATCCAGCACCACTCCGGAGGCAGTAGGCAGCACGGGCGATTGGAGATTGCTTGGGACCAGCGCCACCGTGTACGAACCCGCGGGTAAAGACAGATACTGCGAAGCGCCGGTGTACGCAAGACTGCTAACTAACGGCGGCGAAGTCGGCGTCCCCGATTCATCAAGTGCCACTACATCGACCAGATTGGTGCCCCCATTGTTTATGTCCGGTGCCAGTTGCACCACGCGCAGCTTGGCCATACCGCTGGCGGGCGCTTGCAAATTGTCTTGCAAGGCGAGCAGCTGCAAATTATTTGGCGCAACTTGGCCAGCTAGGCCAACAGCAAAGATGCTCATCGCGGTGCCAGACGCAAGCGCCAGGTCGCTGCCCAGACCGCTAATTTCCGTCGCCTGACCGCTCGCGGTGAAGGAGATACGGTACGCCGCCGGCAGCACGTCTTGGTAGGCGCTCGCTGCGCCCAGTGCCATGGAGGAGTCAAGCAAGGTTCCACTGGAGCCCGATGAGCCTTGGGCATCCAGATACGCATCGACCGAACCGAGCGCCGGCGCAAAATTCCCCACTCGAACCTGCACCCGCTGATCCAAGATCTGATAGACGTTGCTGTTATCGTCCAGCGAGAGCAGCGAAAAACTGGCCGCCGAGCCGCTGGTCGGGATAATTGCGAGCAGCAGGTCGGCGCCAGAGTCCAGGCTGATCCGCCCTGAATCAAAGACAACGGTCTGCGTCACATCGCCCGAGACAATGGCCCGTATCCGATAGTCACCCGCATTGACCACCAACGGCACCGGCGCGACGGTCGCCCCGTCACCGGCATAGGAGACTGCTGGCAGGGTGGCGGTGGCAGGCAAGGCGGCCGTAGGCGTGGTGACAAAAAAATCCAAGCTACCCACGGTCGGCGTTGCGCCAACCAGTGTGAGCCGCGCCTGAGCTGAGGGCACTGCCGAGTTGGTCTGGCCGACCACGAGCGAAGTCAGTCCCGCTTGACCTTCGACTACGAACACCGAATAGTTATAACCGTCACTAGCGTCAAAATTGCTGCTTACCGCAACGGTCGTGGTGCCAGTAGGCTCGAACTGAACGCTGGTGCTGCCCGAAGGAACGGTCTGAAACACTGAGGCCTGCAAAAAACCCATGTCGGTTACGGTGCTCGCCGAATTTACCAAGACGTCGAAGTTGTACGGCGCACCATAGGCCGCATTGACGACGCGCAGTCCAGGCGAACCGGAGCCGCCGCTGCCGCCGCAAGAGCTCAACACGAACGCAAGAAGCGCGACGGCAAGGCCCGCCACACGCAACAAACACCGCATGGGTCCATGCTACCTCAGCGCGGGTGATCACTTTTGCGCATCTGCTCCCTAATAGGTGGCGGTGGCAGACACATCGAAGCGCCGAGTTGTAACGGTTTGTTATTCCGTCGTAAAAAATCCCTTCATTTTGTCCATGAAGGACTTGGCCTGGGGCGAGTGCTTGGCACCGCCCTCTTTGATCGACTGGTCAAATTCGCGCAGCAATTTTTTTTGCTTCTCGGTCAGCCGCACGGGCGTCTCGACCCGCACATGGCAATACAGGTCGCCGGGGTAGCTGGAACGTACCCCCTTGATGCCCTTTCCGCGCAGTCGGAAGGTCTTGCCGCTTTGAGTGCCCTCGGGTATCGCAATACTGACTTTTTCTTTAAGCGTACCGACCTCGATATCTCCTCCGAGCACGGCTGCCGCGATCGAAATGGGAACCTCGCAATGCAAGTCATCGCCGTCGCGCTGGAACACCTCATGCGGTGTGACGCGTATCTCGACGTACAGATCACCAGGCGGACCGCCATTTACTCCCGGCTCGCCCTTGCCCGCGAGGCGGATGCGCTGACCTTCGTCGATACCCGCGGGGATCGACACCTCTAGCACCTTGTTGTGCTTTACGCGGCCGTCCCCATGGCAGTTTTGGCAGGGATGCATAATGACGCGCCCGCTGCCGTGGCATGTCGGGCAGGTCTGCTGAATCGAAAAGAAGCCCTGCGCCATGCGCACCGCCCCTGATCCGCCGCACGTAGCGCAAGATTTGGGCTTGGTGCCGGGCTTGGCACCAGTGCCGCCGCAAACTTCGCAGTTTTCCCAAGCAGGCACCCGGATATCGGTGG
>Ga0187769_10001962_pt1 | contig 11924 bp, 7 predicted proteins | sample 0116_SJ02_MP02_1_FD_133140 | JGI IMG/M metagenome (GOLD analysis project Ga0187769, IMG submission 133140) | Tropical peat soil microbial communities from peatlands in Department of Meta, Colombia - 0116_SJ02_MP02_10_MG | ecosystem: Environmental > Terrestrial > Soil > Wetlands > Peat | place... | reverse complement strand
CCTTTGCCCTGGTGGCAACGAAATCTCGAAGGAATGAAGACCCCGCTCTACCGGTTCAACAACGACATGGTGTTCATCGACGGGCAACTTCTCACCTCCAAGGGCTGGGAGGGAGAGCTCGATCCGCATTCCTATTACGTCGATTACGAGAACGGATATGTGTATATCGGGACCGATCCCACCAACCGGCTGGTCGAGATCACCGCGTGGGACAGCGCGCTGGAGCGCACCGCCGGGCCGGCGCACGGCAAGGTTTCCGATGGGAAGGGCCCGGCGATTCGCGGTCTCACGTTTACGCAATATGCCTATCGTGCCTTGGAGATCGAGGGCAAGAAGCACTTCACGTCGGCGGACGAGCCGACCAACGAGCCCGTCGGCCTCTCCGACCCAGCGACATATGGCAAAGAGGTGACGCGCACGCTGATCGAGAATGTGAGCATCAGCTACTGCTCGCGGGTGGCCGGCTATTTTCGCGGCGATGGGCTGGTCATCCGTAATTCGCTCATCAGCGATACCGTTACAGAAGGCATCTACGTGATCGGTTCTTCCGATGTGCTGATCGAAAAGAGCATCTTCCGCCGCAACAACATCAAGCAGTTGACCGGCTATTATCCGGCAGCGGTGAAGATCTTCAATCAGACGTATCGCGTGACCTTCCGCGACAACCTGATCGTCGACCAGCCTTATTCCAATGGCGTGTGGTACGACGTGGGCAACCACGATGCGGTCATCGTCGACAATTGGGTGGAAAACGCGCTGAACGGCATCTTCATCGAGATTTCGAACAGCGCCACGATTGCCGGCAACGTGGTGGTGAATTCGGGCAAAGGGCTGGCCGTGTTGAATTCATCGAATGTGCATGCCTACAACAACACCTTTGTGAACTCGCGTGTGAGCTTCCAGCGCGACGATCGCACGGCAGTGGGCGATGTCTTCGACTGGCACGCCACGACCGGCCCGGGCCTGGATCGGCGGGAAGGCCACATCTTTGTCAATAACGTGATGGCGGCGACGGAAGGGTACCGCGAGCCGCTGCTGCAGTTCATCCAGAAAGCGACGCTTTGCGGCAAGCTGGTGCGCCCGCAGGCCAAGGAGGTCGATGGCAACGTCTACATCCGATCCCCGTTCGCCTCCGGCTGGGCGCCACTGATTCTCGATGCTCCAACGCCGGGGGAGAATTGCTCCGCAAAGGCTGCTTCACTGGCCAAGTTCCGCACGCTTGAGCCTGGGTTTGAAAAGAACGGCGTGGAGATCGATCAATCGCCTCGCTCGGTTCTGAAGGGACCCGACCTCGGGAACTTCCAACTGCAGCGCGCAATTGCAGGTGCGCCCGCCAACGACCTGCTTCCCGACGATGTGCGATCGCTTTTGGGGTGGAACGAAGCTGAGGCAAGGACGCCCGGCGCGTACCCGCTGCAGTAGGTCTCCGACGACAGGAACTGCTTTCTTGAGTTCGTGCTTTCCCGGGTTCGAAAAGCGGAACCCGGGGCACCCGGACTGGCACAGAGTCAGGTTGCCATGGAGCTAGCAAGCTGCTGAAACGAATCGCCTGCACGAACCATCGCTCAGGGGCTAGAGCCCCGCTCATTTTGGGGCCTTTCCGGCACGACTGAAGTCGTGCCCTGACACTTCGTGCCTCCTCCGGAAACTTTTCAGCAGGCTGGCAGGGCACGGCTTGATCGGCGGCGAGCGCCGTCTGAGAGAAGAGGAGGTGTTGCCAGCCGCCCAGAGATCAGTAGACATGCATCAACTCGATGTTGCCTTGAATCTCCGAGGCCAGGCTCCCGGCGTCCGGGTAGAGCTCGCCGACTGCCTTGTTCGGCGCCGCACCGATCAGATCCGCGTAGGGGGCGGCCTCACATCCGGGAAATGCCGCAAAGCCAATCGAGTCTGCCATTCTGCAGCTCAGGTTGACCAAATCGGCCAAGCTCCATAGATCGTCGTTCCTTGGGGGGCCATGGTGCGTTTGAACCACACGATCGAAGGGGCCGGGAAGCATCCAGCTCAGAACCAGTTCGTGCCCAGTCTCGCAGTGATCGAAACCGAACATTTTCTTTTCCAGCGGCATGATACTGGCCGGCGAACCGCGATGCGTTTCGAGCAGATGCGCATACTTGTCCGGTTGCAGCACACACAGGGCCAGACGGCCCACGTCGTGCACCACGCCACAGGTGAAGGCACTGCCGTGGTCGATACCTGTGCCCGCGGCCAACTTCTCGGCGATGAAGCCGCAGGCTAGGTTGTGAAGCCATAGGTTCTGTATCCTCAGGATGCGGAGATGCGTGCCTAGGAGCTTGACCATCGCGATGCTCATGCACAAGCCCTGGAGGTTCTTCATTCCCAGGCGGTGGATGGCGTGAAGGATGTCGGTGACGGGAAAACGGTGAGCGTAGAGCGCGGAATTGGCGAGAGTCAGCACGGCGCTGGCAAAGGCCTGGTCAGAGGAGATGAGTTTCGACAGTTCGTCCGCCGACGCATCTTCGTCGTCGATGAGCTCTACGATCTTCGCGGCCACCGGCGAGAACGGAGGCAGCCGAACGCAAGACCAACTCGCGATAGGCAGCTTTTCTGTGTTGTCGTTTCCGGTCGTATCGGACATGTCTGACGGCCAACGTTTCTTTCGCGCTTCGGCGCAACTTTGCGCTCCGGCGCCACCGCGCGCTGACGTACTCCGTAGAATCATCGGCAGAAGACCCGAATTCAATCAGCAGGAGGCTCGATGAAGCAGCGAAGTCCGATTCCGTGGACCTCGGGAGGCGATTCAGATAATGGGTATGCTGAGGCTCTGGGCGGCGCAGGCTTACCGTTTGACCCTGCGGATGCGTCTAACTAGACTGGCAGCAGGTTTCCTCATGCCGTTTCGCCGCTTCGCACCGATGACTGTTTTGGGCGCCCTCTTGCCTGGCGCCATCTTCTTTTTCTTTGCCGGCATGCTGCAGGCTGCGGCGCAGTCGCCCAGCAGTTCTTCGTCTTCGGAAAGCCTTCCCCCGGGGCAGATGTACGCCAAAGAGAAGGCGCCTTCGCTCGATCCGGCTGGGCCGACGATCTCGCTGATCAGCGCCGAACCGGTGTTCGCCATGGCGGCGGCGCTGAATGCCTGCGGCTACGACGAGGGGCTGGAGGAAAGCGATCCCATTCGCAAGCACATCCGCGACGAGATGAGCCAGGCGTTTGCGCAAAGCGAGGAGGCGCGCGCCAAGCGCGACGCGCTTTGCCTTTACATCGCGCAGCACCGCATGACCGGCTCGGAACGCGACATCGCGCAGTACATCTCGCTGGCGCTTTATTTGACGGCGCCACCGGAGCTGGAAGTCACTGCCGACCAGACCGAGATGCCGCCCGATGCCACGCAGGTGGCCGATATCGTGCCCATTCTTCGCGGGTTCGCAGCCGCTGTCGATCTGCACGGCATCTGGCTGGCCGCGCACCGCACCTACGACGCAGCGGCCGACAAGCTGCACGATCCGCTCTCGCAGATGATCGTCGCCACCAACATCTATCTCAAGATGCCGGCGGCCACCTACAGCGGGAGCAGGTTCATCGTGGTCATCGAGCCGCAGCTTTCGCCGAGCATGGTGAACGCCCGCATCTACGGCACGGATTACGTGGTGGTGGTTTCTCCGGTGAACGGCGCGCTGCGCCTGAACGACGTGCGGCACACTTACCTGCACTACGTTATCGATCCGCTGCTGTACGCGCGCTCCAACGCGATTGACCGCGAGCAGCCGATCTTGAAACAGATTCGCGACGCGCCGCTGGAGTTCCGGATGCGCTCCGACGTGGTGCCGCTGACCATCGAGTGCCTGATCAAAGCCATTGAGGCGCGCACCATGGATGCGGGCATTCCCGAGTACAAGATCCCGGCGGGGGTCGATCGCTCGCAGCTGCCGATCTACGAGCGGCAGCGCCAGCTCTACGTGCAGAAGGTGGACGCGGCGAGGTGGGCGCAGGTGCAGCACGACATGCGCCAGGGTTATGTGCTCACGCAGTACTTTTACCAGCAGCTGATCCTATTCGAGAAAGATCCGGCTAGCCTCAAGGACACGATCGGCGAGATGGTCTATAGCATGGACGTGGAACAGGAAGTAAGCCGGGCGAAGCAAATCGAGTTCGATCAACAAGCCGACGAAGATGTTCTGCAGCGCAGCAAGCCGCGGCGGTTAGCAGGTCTGGACCTGGCGGAAGCGCAGCTGGCCGCCGGGGACGTGGAAACGGCACGCGCCATGGCGCAGAAGGTGATTGCCGGCGAGACGGACACGATCGCTGCAACCGCCGATGCGGCGCGCGCTCATTTCATCCTGGCCCGCGTCGATCTCCTGTCCGTGCATCCCAATGAGACAGAAGACGAGGCCGAAAGGACGATGGATGACGCGGTCAGTCAATTCAAGAAGACGATCGCGACAACCAAGGACCAGCGTTTGGCGGCCTGGTCGCATATTTATCTGGGCCGCATGCTCGACCTAGAGTGCAAACGCGACGAGGCGCTTGCCGAGTACAAGGAGGCGCTGGCCTCGCGCGACGGGCAGCTCGACACGCGGCTGGCGGCGGAGCGCGGCATCAAAGCGGCCTACGTGCAGCGCGGCCACGAGAAGGATTGCGAGGAGGACGACGCGGACGCGAATCCTGCCACCCCGGGGACTGCGCCGCCGGGAGCACAAACGCCGGACGGTAAACCGTCGCCCAAATAGAGCCACGGCGGCGCCGCCGAGGTGGATCGACGCGTCATAAACAAATGGCATGAGGTTTGCGCTTGGGGAGGCGCGGACAGGCGCAGGATGTGCCGCTGCAAATGCGGGAGAGGCTTGCGAATGGGTAAGGCGGGCGAAAAAGGCGAGCGAAGGGCCGATGTGGGGGAGCTGGAATCGGCGCTGGGCTACGCATTTGCGAAGCGGGAGTTGCTGGTGTGCGCCCTGACGCACCGGTCTTTGGCCAATGAGCGAAATCATGCAGTGGCATTCGAAGTTTGCGCAGAGCCGGCGGTCGCGGACGGCGATAACGAGCGCCTGGAATTCCTGGGCGACGCGGTCCTGGGATTGGTTGTGGCTCAAGCACTGTACGCTTTGCATCCCGAGTGCAGCGAAGGCGAACTGACGCGCCTTCGATCGCTCCTGGTCAGCCGTCAGCACATGGCGCACGTCGCCCGCCAAATCGGCCTGGAGAATCATCTGCGCCTGGGCCGCGGCGAAGAACGAAGAGGTTTGCGCAACAAGAGCACTGTGCTTTCGAATACGATGGAAGCTGTGATGGGCGCGCTATTTCTCGATGGCGGATTGGATCCTGTGCGGGTCTTTGTCAACCGGGAGGTGGTTGCGCGCGACGCCGAACGATTGGCCCTAGAACTCCGGTCGGGAGAGGCTTTGGGGAACTACAAGTCCGCGCTCCAGGAGCGGTTGCAGGCCACGCGCGCCGGATCCCCTGTGTACCAGGTGAAACGGGAAAGCGGCCCCGACCATCGCAAGCGATTTCTCGTCGAGGTTGGCCTGAAGGGCGTCAATGGCGAGCCCGGAATGCCGTTAGCCCGCGGCATCGGCCGCACCAAGAAGCATGCCGAGCAGGATGCCGCGCGCCGCGCCCTGGAACGGATGGCAACGGGCGAGCTGGCGACGTTGAGCGAAGAGGGTGCTGAGGCCAGTGAGACGGAATTGGAACCAGAGGAGCAGGCTGCGCCGTGATGGGCGATGCTCCAGCACACGCTTCTGCTCCGGTGCCGCCCGATTCCGCTGCGGCGGCCGCTCGCGCGCCGGCGGCATATGACAATCGCTCGAGGCTGGCGCGGTTCCGCCAGCACTTACCCACCGTCCCCGAAGCCTTGGCTTCTTTGCTGGTGCTGGTTGTGGCGACGCTCTTTCTGCACACTTTTGTGCTTCAGCCGCTGGTGATTCCTTCCGAGAGCATGGAGCGGACGCTGCTGGTCGGCGATTTTCTGCTTTTCAACAAGCAGATTTACGCGCCCGCAGGCCGGCTTACGTCCTGGATCATGCCCTATCGCCCGGTGCGGCGCGGCGACATCATCGTGTTCCATCACACGCAGCCGCCTTTACTGGTCAAGCGGGTGGTGGGCATTCCCGGCGACCGCATTCGCATCGCGGAGGGCCAGGTGTACGTGAATGGCATGGCGCTCAGCGAGCCATATGCGGCATTCGAGCCGGCGCCTGCCAATCCCTCGCGCGATAATTTTCCCGCGACGATCTACTCCGATCCCGAAGTCGACATCGACTGGTGGCGGCAGATGCAGGGCCTCACCGACAACGGTGAACTGGTGGTCCCGGCAGGAGAGTATTTTGTTCTCGGCGACAACCGGAATCACAGTAAGGATTCGCGATTCTGGGGATTCGTGCCGCGCCAGGCGATCATCGCGCGGCCGCTGGTGATTTACTTCTCGCTCAACCGGCCGTCTTCCACCGATGAAGGGCAAGCCTCGCTGCGAGGCGGGGATGAACGGGCCTCGGATGATAGACTCGGACACGAACGGGAACCTTCCGGGAAGATCGCGGGATTCGCCCGGTGGCGGCGCATTTTCCGTGTGGTGCGGTAGGAGTTACCCTTCATGCGGCACCACGAGCGAATGCGGCCCCGGACAGTTTGAATGGCAACTCGGGTCCTTATCTGAAGCCCCTGAGGCCGGAAGCGACACTGCAACGAGCCAGAGAATGACGAAGACGAAGACGCGAGAAGCCAAGGAACCCGCCGAAAAGGGCTCCGAACCAACTCCCGCTAAGGTTGAGGAAACGCCGTTCGAGGCAGCCGCCAGCATCTGCTCGGTGCTGGTGGTGGGGCTCTTCATTCTCACCTTTCTGGCGCAGAACTTCGTGATTCCCTCGGGTTCGATGGAAAAGACGCTGCTGGTCGGAGATCATCTGGTCGTCGACCGCATCACGCTGGCTCCGCCCACGCATTGGATGCCGCTGGTGCACTATCGCGAGCCGCGCCGCGGCGATATCGTGGTTTTCATCAAGCCGGTCGCGGAGCCGGAGCCGGATGCGGAAGGCAAACCGCAGTACTTTTTCCTGGTCAAGCGATTGATCGGAGTGCCGGGAGATCGCATTCATCTACGCGATGGCATCGTCATTTTGAACGGCGTAGCTCAGGCGCAGCCGCATGCCCAGCCCACCACGCTCGAGAATTACCAGGCATTTCTCGATGAGTTCCCCTCGGTTCCGCCATACCCGCAACCCGGCGGGGCTACCGAGAGCTGGGCAGTCGACTTTCCCAATCATGTGGTTGACGGCGACCTGGTGGTGCCGCCGGGAATGTACTTCATGATGGGGGACAACCGCCACGACAGCCTCGATTCGCGCTTCTGGGGCTTTGTGCCCCGCCAGAACATCGTGGGCCGGCCGCTGTTCAACTACTGGTCGTTTGTCACTGCCGAGTCGCAGTACGATCAGACCGGCCTGGTCAACCGGCTGGCCTGGATGGGCCACGTCGCCCTGCACTTCTTCACGGAGACGCGCTGGAGCCGGACGCTCCACCTGACGAAGTGAGAATGCAGCTTCCGGTGGCAAGCCCGTGGCGATTCGCGAGAATTCCGCACCGGCCCTCAATCTTCCATGCCCCCGAAAGCCATGTTTTTCGAAATTGAACAGAGACGGGAACTTTGGATGAGCCAGTCACGTATGTCCCTTTCTGGGGGCCCGGAACCAAATGATCCCATACAGCAGGCTGGTTAGCTTTCTGCTGATCGCTCTTTTGGCGTCTCCGCTTTGCTCGCAGACTTCCGAGTGGAAAGATCCCTCACCGAGGCGGTTTCTCTCAGTGACCGTAGAGAATGGTGTGAAGCTGGAAGTCCTCGATTGGGGAGGTCGCGGTAAGCCGATTGTCCTACTGGCGGGCGGCGGAGATACGGCCCATGTCTTCGACGATTTCGCGCCCAAGCTGCAGTCATTCACACATCATCATGTTTATGCGATCACGCGGCGCGGCTTTGGCGCCTCCGGATACAAAACCACAAACGATCCTGCAGATCGTCTCGGCGAGGATGTCCTCGCTGTCATTGAGTCGCTCACGCTGAAGAGACCAATCGTCGCGGGCCATTCGTTTGCCGGGGCCGAGATGAGCTGGATTGCCAACAACCATCCAGAACGTGTCGCGGGCCTGATCTACCTCGAAGCCGGATATTCCTACGCCTTCGACGACGGTCATGGATCCAGTGTCATGGAGGCGATGGCGCTTCATGCGCCTCAGCCGCCGCCGCCTGTTGCAAGTGACTTGGCCAGCTTTGGCGCGCTCGGCCGCTACTACGATCGCATCAACGGCTTTCGATTTCCGGAATCCGAACTGCAGCAACAAAGGGTGTCGGCTCCAAATGGGGCGGTCGGAGACTATCGGGATTCTCCTGGTGGTGGCATGTTGATGCAGTTGCTGACCCATCCGAACAAATACAGCCGCATTCCCGTGCCAGCGCTCTTCCTCTTCGCGAACCCGCACAGCCTGGGAACCTCGGTCGACCAAAGTACCGACCCAGCGGTCCGTACCGCCGCCAATAATTATTCGGTTGCGCTGTCGGCCCTGACTGAAAAGCAGGAGAATGCGGTCAAGAACGGAGTTCCTACCGCCCATGTGGTCACCATTCCAGACGCGAATCATTACATTTATCTGTCTAGTGACGACAAGGTTTTGAAAGAGATGCGCACTTTCATTTCTACACTGCACTAGACACTCCGCCCTGTCATTTCGGGCTGGGGGCCAGGGACTGGAACCTTGCGGTCCTCCATCAGCAGCTAGAATCTACAAAGACAATGGCAGACAGCGCAGAGAACGGGCACAGGCGTCGCAAATGGCTGCGACCGTTCCTGGCAGCCGGTGTGATCCTTCTGCTGGCTGTCTTTCTGCCTCCTTTCGTCAGCGTCAGCCGGTACAAGGGCCGAATCACGAACCTGATTTCGCGCACACTGGGCAGGCCGGTGCGTCTCTCGAATGTCGAGGTGCGCGTTCTGCCATGGCCAGGATTCGTGCTGACCGATCTGAGCGTTGCCGAGGATCCTGTCTACGGCACCGAGCCGGTGCTGCACGCTAGCCAGGTCACGACTTCCATCCGCCTGCTCTCGCTTTTGCGCGGCCGCGTGGAGATCGGCTCGATCAGCGTCGACGAAGCCAGCCTGAACCTGGTGCGAGCGGGGCCGGGCCAGTGGAACCTCGACACGCTGTTCCGCACCGCCGCAGCGCAGACCGGGCCGCGCTCAGGCGCTACCGCCCCGGTACGCCTGCCCACGCTGGAGGCGACGAACTCGCGGATCGATTTCAAGAATGGAGTGGAGAAACTGCCATTCTCGCTGGTCAACGCCGATCTCACCATTTGGCAGGAGAATCCGGATGAGTGGCGGATTCGCCTTCGCGGCCAGCCCGCGCGCACGGATGTGAGCCTCTATCAGGAGGAGACCGGCGTGGTGCGCATGGAGGCCAGCGTCCGCCGCGGGCCGACGCGGCGACAGATGCCCATGCAGCTTGATCTCGAGTGGCGCGAGGCGCAACTTGGCCAACTGGCCCGCCTGGTGACCGGATCCGATTCCGGCTGGCGCGGCGACCTTACGGGCCAGGCGCATCTGGCAGGAACCGCAGACGCGGCGCAGATCGCGATGCGGCTCCGCGCCTCCAGTGTGCATCGCGAGGAGTTTGTTCCCGCCTCTCCGCTCGACTTCGACGCCAACTGCAACTTCCTTTTTCACTACACGGAGCGCAGCCTGGAGAACCTGGTTTGCGACTCGCCGCTGGGCGACGGCCGCATTCATCTGACCGGCGAGAAGCCCTCCGCCGCGCCGCCGAGTTTTACCGTGGAACTCAATCGCGTTCCAGTCGGGGCGGGCCTCGACGCGCTGCGCACCCTGCGCGCCGGGCTGCAGCCGGACCTGGAAGCGGCGGGCACGGTCCGCGGAAAGCTCGTCTACAAGGAGGGCGGGGCGGAACAAAACGCAACCCGCGCACAGAGAACAGAGACCAGAGAACAGAGAGAAGAGAGCAAGGAACAGAGAGCCGGGCCGCTCACAGGCAGTCTGACGGTGGAGAATCTGGTTGTTAACGGCGGCGGACTGACGCGGCCCATTCAAGCGCCGAAAATCACGCTCGTGCCGGAGATGCCGGGAGCTGCTTCCTCCCACTATCCCGCCGCGCCGGCAGCTCGCATTCCCGCCGGATCTGCTCCCGCAACCTTGGCGGCTGCGCACGGCGCGCTTGCTGGAACCGTGGCGATTCCGGCGGGGGGAACCATTCCGCTGACGCTTGGGTTTCGCTTTACGCTGGAGGGCTACCAAGTGGGGGCGCATGGCCAGGCGAGCATTCCGCGAGCCAGAGAGATTGCCCACGCCGCCGGAATTTCAGAGACGGGAGCTCTGGGCTCGCTGGCCGGCGACCCCCTCGCCGTCGACATTGTCGCTCAGGGACCATGGCTTCCCAAAGAGGGGTTTCCGCCCGGCGAGGTTTCACCGCAAGAGGCGGCTCCCGTGCCGCGAGCGCTATCGCCGAGCCCTCCCGCGGTTTCCGCGGCGCCTCAGGACTCCGACACGCTCACCGGAACCGTTATCGTACGCAACGCCAATCGGAAAGCCGATTATCTTGCCAGCCATTTGCAGATCGCCGAAGCTACGCTGCATCTCGGCTCCGGCGCTATGCGCTGGGACCCCGTGGTTTTCAGTTACGGCCCGCTGAAGGGAACGGCGACGTTGACGCTGCCCGAAAGCTGCCGGCCACAGATCGAACAGAGCTGTCCGGCGCAACCCGCGCCGGTATTCAGCATCGCATTCGAAGACCTCGACGCAGCGTCGTTGCAGGCCGCGCTGCTAGGGGCGCGCGAACCCGGCACGGTGCTTTCCAAGCTGATCGATCGTCTCCGCCCCGCGACCGCGCCGCCGTGGCCGCGGGCGCGAGGCGCCGCCACTGCCGGCTCGCTCGTTCTGGGTCCGGTGAAGCTCAAAAAAGTCGCGGCTGCTTTGGCGATCGATCCGGATGAAGTGGACGCTTCGAACCTGCAAGCGAATTTGCTCGGCGGGCGCGTGCAACTGACCGGGACTCTGCATAAGCCGTCGACCGATCAGGAAAAGCCGTCTTACTCTTTGGCCGGCGATTTCGAAAGCATAGACGCGAAGGCGCTGGGGCAGCTTCTCGGCGTGCGGTGGACCGGCAGCCCCATCAGCGGCAGCGCCAAAGTGGATTTGACGGGTTACACTGCCGCGGATCTTGCCGCCTCGGCCAAAGGCACACTGCACATTGAGACGCGATCCGGAAGCATTACTGCGCTCGCGAAGGCTCAGACCGAAGGCGAGGCCGGAGCCGATCAGGTTCCGGATACCCTCGGCCGCTTTGGCCGTCTCGCCGCCGATGCGACAATCGCCGACGGCGCCGTGACCCTCAGCGAGATTCAGGTTGTTAGCGGCGGACGCAAGCGCTGGGCCGCGGCGACGGTCACTCTCGCGAATCCGCCGGCGGTGAGCTTCGAAGCGCCGAAGCCGCGCGACGTTGCGAAGCAATGAGTCTCAATTTATCCAAGCTGCTCCTACACCCGTGAAAGGCAAGGCTCGCGATAGGCAAGCGGTAAACGACGCACCGCGCCCCAATCCCTGATCCCTGATCCCTGTTCCCTGCTTTATTCGTTGGCTTCGACCTTCCGCCCGTGGGCGTCTTGTACCGGCCGGGTGTTCATCCGGAAGAGGCTGGAAAACACGCGCAGTTGGTCGCGGCTGATGCTCAGGTCCTCCTCAAAGACGAACCAGCGCACGCCCTCGATGCAGGGCGGCGTCACTTCCGACCCGATGTAAGTCCAGTAGCCGGGGTCGGCAGGCAGGAGCCCGCCCGCGCTCACCATGTCCATCACCTTCGCCGTAGCGCCCGCCGTTTTGGGCAGGTGGTCCCACAGTGTTGCCAGCAGCGCGTTGGGGGCGCCACGGTTCTCGTTCAGCCGCACGGCCACAATGGCCTCCTTGCGATCGGCGCTG
>Ga0187769_10001961_pt1 | contig 11925 bp, 13 predicted proteins | sample 0116_SJ02_MP02_1_FD_133140 | JGI IMG/M metagenome (GOLD analysis project Ga0187769, IMG submission 133140) | Tropical peat soil microbial communities from peatlands in Department of Meta, Colombia - 0116_SJ02_MP02_10_MG | ecosystem: Environmental > Terrestrial > Soil > Wetlands > Peat | place... | reverse complement strand
GCCGCTCGGGATTGTTGAGCGCCGCAAGCAGCACCCGCACGTGCGCCAGATCGAACTTGTGCGTCGGAGCCTGCGCCAGTTCGTGGCCCAGCGCGTACATGCGCGCAACCGCGCTTTGGTAAGAGCTTTCAGCCATCATTTCTCAGCTTATCAGGTTAAGATTCTCAGGTTCGATTCGCCACAAGGTGCAGCTTAGCAGCCGGGTAGAAGCAGCCAACGGGACCGAAATGAGGTTGAGCTGAAAGCTGAGGGCTGGTGCCTGAGAGCTTCTTTACGCCGCTGCCGGGCTCATAAACTCCAGTGCGCGGCTGATATACGGCTTCAGCTGCTTACGCGGCACCACAGCATCCAGCATGCCATGCTCCAACAGGAACTCGCTGCGCTGGAAGCCTTGCGGCAGCTTTTGCCGGATGGTCTGCTCGATCACTCGTGGTCCTGCGAAGCCAATCAGGGCGCCGGGTTCGGCAATATTCAGGTCGCCGAGCATTGCGAAAGAGGCGGTCACGCCCCCGGTCGTGGGGTCGGTCAGCACCGAGATATAGGGAACCCGCGATTCATCCAACCGGGCCAATGCAGCGGAGATTTTGGCCAGTTGCATCAGACTGACCACGCCTTCCATCATGCGCGCCCCGCCAGAAGCCGACACGATAATCAGAGGCACTTTGGATTGGATCGAGTGCTCAATGGCGCGGGTGATGGCTTCGCCGACGACCGCTCCCATGCTTCCGCCAATGAACGAATATTCCATCGCGCTCACAATCACCGGACGCCCGTTCAGCCTGCCCCGTGCGTTGATGACGGCATCCGTCAGCCCGGTTTCGGCTTGAGCTTGCTGCAAGCGGGAACTATACGACTTAAGATCCACAAATCCCAGCGGATCAGTCGAGGCTAAATTGCTATCGAAAACCTCGTACTGGTTGTCATCGAGCAGCAACGCCAGCCGGGTTCGCGCGTCAATGCGGAAGTGTTTATCGCACTTGGGGCAAACATTCAGATTCTCTTCCAGATCCTTTTTCCAGATGATCTGGCGGCAATCGTCACACTTCACCCACAGTCCCTCGGTGCGGATCTTCTTTTGTCCCGAGGTGTCCAAATCGCCGGATTGTCGCTTGAACCAGGTCATGAATCAGTTCTCAGTACCGAGTACTGAACAGAAACGCCACTCCTTACCCGGTACTCAATACTCGATGCCTTTCTGCGCCATCACACCCTTCTCGTAGGCATGCTTTACCTGGCGCATCTCGGTCACTGTATCAGCTAGTTGGACAATTGTCGGATGCGCGTTCCTGCCCGTCAAGATCACGTGTACCATGTCCGGCTTCTTTTTCAAGGCATCTACAACTTTCGCCGCATCGAGCATTCCATAGCTGATCGCGTAGTTGATCTCGTCCAGAATGACCAGATCCCACGCGCCGGATTGAATCGCCCGCTCGGCCTCGGCCCATGCCTCCTCGACCATCCGGACATCCTCTGGATCGGGCTTCTCCGTTCCAACTTTCACAAATCCGCGGCCCATCTGCTTCATAACAAATTTGTCGCCGAACGCCTGAACGGCATCGAGTTCCCCGTAATGCCACGAGCCTTTCAGAAATTGCAGCATGAGCACCCGCATGCCCTGGCCGACGGCGCGCAACGCAGTTCCCATCGCGGCCGTAGTCTTTCCCTTTCCCGGCCCGGTATTCACGATGATTAGTCCGCGACGAACGTCTTGCATGTTAGCTGGACTTTGATTGTACCTGTTCGGGATACGATGGCGTCAGTGCCCCAGATGATATGGATGCCCCTTCAGAATTGTGAACGCGCGATAGAGTTGCTCAAGCAGCACAACTCGCGCTATTTCGTGAGCGAGCGTCATTTTGCCCAGCGAAAGCACGAGTGTGGCGGCCTGCCGGGCCTGATCGCTGAACCCATCCGCCGAACCCACCGCAAACACCAGCGACAATGAAGAACGGTCTTGATACTCTCCCAGCCACTTCGCGAACTCTTCCGAAGAAAGCTGCTCCCCGCGACTTTCAAGCAGTATCAGCGCGTGCTTTGGACGCGCATCGCGTGCGCACAATTTCAGCAAGGCGGACTCGTCTTTGAGAGCAACCCCGTCCACCTCGACGTAACGCCCCAGTCGCTTCAGGTATTCGTCGGTGAGACTCTGGATCGCCGGTTCCTTGGTTTTGCCGATCCATGCAATCTTTAGCTTCACGATACGGATTTAACCACAGAGGACATGGAGGGACACAGAGGTTAAACTGAAGGGCACACCCGGCTAGGTCTTCTTCCCCGACGCCAGCACCACCACAGCACCAAACTTGATGCTATCGCCGTCCCGGTAGCGGTTAATCTCTTGATAGACCTCGCGGTTGATCTCGTCCCATTTGCGTGCGGGAACTCGCTCCAGAAGCGGGAGAAATGGCGTCGAAATCGCCCGCACCTGCTCCCAAACTTCCTGGGCTGTGCCCGGCCAAGTCCACGGAACATGCTCTGTTTTCTCTTCGACTTCGGGGAAGCCCGCTTCTCGCAGCGCAGACGACAGACTTCCGGGGTGTGAGAATTTGAAGGGATCGGGACCGCCCGGACTAAGCGCCGGGCCTCCAACGTGTTTGACGACTACGCCAATCATGCTTTGCCAGTAAGGCTGCTCGAAGGTTCCCCACACCACGAAGCAGGCTCGCGCTCCAGGTTTCAGTACGCGATGTGCCTCGCGAAGCGCGCTCACGCAGTCCTGAAAGAACATGACCCCGAAGCGGCTTGTCGCAAGGTCAAAAGTATGATCCGGGAAAGCCAGTTGATGCGCATCGGCCTGTTGAAAGGACACATTGCTTAACCCGCGCTCTCGCGCCCGCTGGGCCGCAATCTCCAGAAGTTCAGAACTAAGATCTAAGGCCGTGATATGTCCTTGGGGGCCGACTCGGGATGCAATGGTGATCGCCGGTTCCCCCGTGCCGCTGGCCAGATCCAGCACCTTCATGCCCGGCTGCGGCCCGGCGTAGTCCACCAAAGCCTCAGTGACATCGCGCCCCATGGCTGCCGACTTCGCTTTCCACTTCTCGGCCGCAATCAGCCGGAACGAGGATCCCCAGTTACTTTCCATCTTGGCGGTTGTCATGAGTGTGGATTCTCTGCGTTTGATCCCGAACGAGCAAAGAGAGTATATAGGACAGCAGTAAGTTAGCCGGCAATCCGGAAAATGAGCTCGATTGCCTACACACAACTCGATACGGTTCTAGGTCCATTATTGCTGGTGGCTGACGACGCTGGTTTGCGAAGCATCTGCTTTGCGACACGGACGGGACCGGCACTGCCCGATCCCTCGTGGCACAAAGACGAGAGTCGGTTACGCGACACAATCCGTCAGCTACGAGCCTATTTCGCCGGAGAGCTCACAACTTTCGACCTGCCGCTTGTGCCCGAAGGCACGCCGTTCCAGCTCAAAGTGTGGGAACGTCTCTGTGAGATTCCCTACGGCGAGACAATCTCATACGGCGAGCTGGCACGTCGTATGGGCAATCCAAACGCCGCGAGAGCCGTCGGCCTGGCCAATGGTGCCAATCCGATTCCTATCGTAATCCCCTGTCACCGCGTTATTGGCAGCAACGGCAAACTCACCGGATACGGCGGCGGCCTGCCGATTAAAGAAAAACTGCTCGCACTTGAGCGGCGCCAGCTCCGGCTGCTGTAAGCGTCAGTGTATCTGACCCGCCCCACGACTAGGTCATCCCGAAGGCCTGCGTTTTTTCCAGCAGGCCGAGGGATCTGGCGTGGAGCACCCTTGAATCCGACGTAGCTCCGCGCGAGATCCCTCACTCGGCTGAAGTGCGCCGAGTTTCGGGATGACCCCATGATGCTGGATGAGTCAAGTAGGTTGTTGCCAAGCCACCTTTTTGAGCTTATAGCGGCGCTCGGTTAACATAGAACCAACTGGTGAGTCTCTTTTGCCCAGCATACTATGAAGAAAATTTGCCTATTCGTGACGCTTGCCTTGGCCTGCGCCGTTTCCGCCCAGGTGCCAGTTAATCCGGTTCTCCGACCGCCCAGAGGCGCTCAGGTCGCCATCGTGGTCTTCGAGGACCTCGAGTGTCCCGATTGCCGGCGAGCGGCCCCGCTGCTGGACGAAGCCGCCAAGACCTACAAAATTCCGCTGGTGACTCACGATTTCCCGCTTCCTTTCCACAAATGGTCGTTTGACGCGGCCGTCATCGCCCGCTATTTCGACGCGCAGTCGAAACAACTCGGCCACGAGTATCGCAACTACATGTTCGAACACCAGCCCGAAATTACGCCGGAGAATATGCGGGCGTTTTCAGAGAAATTTGCCGCCGAACACAAGACTAGTCTTCCCTTTGTGGTCGATCCGCAAGGCAAACTGGCCGCTGAGGTTACTGCCGACCGGGACCTTGGCAAGTCCATCCATCTGGAACATACGCCGACCATCTACGTTGTCAGTAACAAAAGCCAGGGGAAACCATTTGTGGAAGTGGTGGACCGGACGCAGTTGTTTCAGTTGATCGACGCGATGAAGGCAGATTAATCAGCGGTGGAACGGACCTTTCGCCCGTTCAGACGCAAAGTGTGAGTCATCAGCCGCGCTCGAACGCATGCTTCTTTTCCAATTCCTCCAAAGCGGCTCGCGCATCAGACTCGAACGTCGCCGCCTGGGCCAGCAAGGTTGGAGTTGCTGTGGCAAATTCCCCTTCCAGCTTAATTAATGCTTTCCTTTCCAGATCGCGTGCGACTTCCAAAATGTGATCGAATGAACTTTCCACGTACAGCGCTTCCGTCGGATCGCCAACCCAAGCCCCTGACACCAGCCGCTGCGTCTGCCAGTATACTTTTCGCGCCAGCAGGCGAGACATTTCTTCGTCACTGGCCTTGCCGAAAACCCACTTGTTGCGCTTGAAATCGTAATGACGGCTGGAAAAGTGTACCGGCACGAGCTTCCCGGATTTCAAAAACTCGAGTTGCCGACGGTCCACCTCTTTGCGGAGGGTGTTAATCACCGGCCCCTCGGCCTCCTTCGGTTCGAGCGACGGCATGACCTCGCGCACCGTGGCGGAAAGGTTCACCGCAACTGGCGCATGCAGCCCTTCCGCGCTCTCCAAACGTACGTCGCCATGAAGAACCCAGAAGTCTGCCCCAGAAGTGGATTTATGAAACGGCCATTCGAAATGGAACGAAAGTGGCAGCCCGGCCAGCGTGACATAAATGCGCGTCTGTGGGGCGCTGACTATTTGAACATTCATCGCTGAATCAGCAGAACATTCTAAATTCTCTGTGTCCCCTGTGTCCTCTCTGGTTATCCCTCCGTACACAACCACAGAGGACACCAAAAACACTGAAGCACGCAGCCCGATTACCTGAATCTCCACTTCAGGCGGCAATTCTAGGAACCAATATGGGGCTCAAGAGCTGGTAGGAGGTGAAAGTGACACGGCTTGTCCCACTGTTTATTTTTCTGATTCGTATCAACTAGGATACGGCCAGTGCTGAACAAGCCGCCTATCGTAGGCGCTTATCTGCCTGTGGCGGCAGCCCGTGAAACCTCGGCCTTCGGCCACATTGCGGCGATCTTCGCCACCACGTCCTGGATGCTCCGGCCAGTGTCGAGATTGGCGTCCACCGCTGGGTGTCGTTCTCCGTCGGTGTGCATCACCAGAACACGCGCCCCCTCACTCACCCTCTTGACTATATAAGGAAGGTGATGCCGGTCATTCTTGGTCAAGGTAGGACCGAGAACCACCAGGTCGTACTTCGCTCGGCGCAGTGCCTCTTCTACCGCTTTGCGGCCTAGAGCCGTCTCGACCTGATATCCAGCGTCTCGAATGGAATCCGCCTGAGAAGCCAGCACCTCTGCATTGCCTTCGGAATAAAGAACTTTCAGTGGGGATGACGATTTCGTTGCGTTCGCCATGTGATCAGAGCCAGCCTTTCTTGCCGCTCTATCACCGTAGCAACGCTTAGGCACCCGGAAAATGTAACCGAAGACCAAGCCCAACCGGTGCCAGACCCCCCGACCCGCCCTTCTCCGATGTAATATCACTGTCGCATCGCGAAGGCTCGACGTACAATACATGTCGAGTTGAATCGCATTGACGGAGGCACACAGGTGCGCGTCTTGGCGGTTTGCATCCTCCTTCTCGGTCAGTTCTTCTTCACCAACGCTGCCGTTGCCCAACAGGGCAACTCCGACCAGAACTCTGCAACTGCATTTTGCGACTTCGACGACGGCCAGGAAATCAGCATTCGCTACAACAGTTTGGTAGCGGATTCCAAGGATGAACCTCGCAACGGCAAAGTTTGGACACCGGGCGGCGTTCCGATGACTTTGTTCACCGCCGCTCCGGTGACACTTAACAACTCAACCATTCCCGCCGGCGCGTACAGCGTGTACGTCATTCCAGGCAAAAAAGAGTGGACTCTGATTGTGAACAAGAACGTGACGGCGGGCGCAGCTTACGACGAGCGGCAGGATGTGGCGAGGAGCCCCATGGAGCTTGGCGAAGTCGAGACCCCTCCTAAGGAGTTGCAGGTCTCGTTTGCTCACGTTGCACCAAAAACCTGCAGCGTTCGCCTGTACTACGGCAAGACGGGAGCGTTCACGGAATTCAAGGAGAAGTGAGACTCCTGTATCGCCAGTGGCCTTCAGCGGCCGTACTCCTTGATGTCGCCATCCACCGCGACCGCCACGTATTTGCCGGTTTCGACATCCCGGAACTGTACGACGCGATGACCTTCCCGCGCGAGCTGCCCCCATCGGCTGGGCTTCTCCGCATTTTGTTCGATCGCCTGATACTGTCGCCCGCTCATGTCAAATCTTAAAGTCCTGAGCCGTTGATAACTCGTGCGCGTCACCGCCACAGTTTTTCCCTGGATTGCGACTCTGGTGGCAACCATCATTTGCTCCGCGACGGACTTCATCAGTTCAAGATCGAGCATATTTTCCCACTGAGGATGTCGAAACGAATCAGAATACCGCCAATCGCCAGCCCGAGACGCTCAAAATATTACTCCGGCTCCCACCATTTACCATTTCGGCTCTTACCAATTAAGATACCGGCCTACGTTGCGCTGACGCCCATTCGCCCGGTCGAGAGAAGCTCGACAGCGATGATTTGCTCCTTCCGCATTCCCCGTGTTGGAATAGTCAGGAATCGTCCGAGGAAGTATGGCTCATCGCGTCTGTCCCTGGTGGCTTGGGTACTTTTTGCTGAACCCGCTCCGTCGCCGCAGCCAGAACCCGAGCAAGATCCTCGCACCCTATATCCGCGAAGGCATGACCGTACTTGAGCCGGGGCCGGGCATGGGCTTCTTCACGCTCGAACTGCTGCGCCTCGTAGGCAGTTCCGGCCGGGTGATCGCGGTGGATGTTCAGCCCAGGATGCTCGCCAAGCTGAAGCGTCGCGCCACAAAATCAGGCCTTCTTGATCGGCTGGATGCCCGCATCGCTTCTTCTGATTCGATGGGCATCACGGATCTGCAGGGTTCGGTGGATTTCACTCTGGCTTTCGCCGTGGTCCATGAGTTCCCCGACGCTGCTCCCTTCTTTGCTGAGGTCGCCACGGCCTCAAAACTCGGCGCAGAACTGCTGCTTTCGGAGCCGAACGGTCACGTGAAAGCCGCAGATTTCGAAGCTGAGTTGCGCGCCGCGGACAATGCCGGCTTCAAGTTGGTGGACCGTCCAACCATCCGCCGCAGTCAGGCGGCAATATTGAGAAAATCCTAGTGGTGTCAGCTTTTTCCGGCAGCCGCGCTGGCAGCGGAAGGCGCCCCGACCCGAACTTCGCCTTCCAGCGCTCCGCGTTGAATGAAGCTCTGGATGCGTCTTACGGTTCCGAGTGTTAGTTCTTGTCCCTTAACAACGAGAAGAACTCCGTCCTTGGTGCGCAGGTCTTCCTTCATGATCATGCCCACACACAGGTCAAGAACATTGATCGCTCTTATTTCGGTCGTCTCCCCCGTTATAGGCAGGTCAGCCAGGGCAGAAACAAATTTCGGGTCAAATCCTTCAGGATTGCCGCTCAGTCTCTCGAGGGCTTCGCACTTGATAGCTCCGGCACTCAGCAAGCGGTCGAAAGCCAAACTTACCTTCAGCAATTGAGCCCCGTTCTGAACCACCTCAGCGCGTGCAGCTTTTATTTTGGCCAGCGGCTCATTCTGCATCTGGATCATCTCCGCCACACTTCCAAGACGAGGAATGTTGATCAGCAGATCGTGCCCCACTGCGGGATGACCGTTGAACCTCTGCCGGTCTTCTGCAGAAAGGGGCTGATTGGCGTGAACCGCTTCCAGCAGGTCAGGTGTCAAAGTCGCACACCCCAATTGGGACAGCATAGCCGCAATCTCGAATTGCCAAATCTCTTTAAGGCCCAGATGCGCCGCCATGTGCTTCACGTATTGGCGAATCCGTGAGGCGTTGCCGAACGCCACCGGATTGGTCAAACTCAGGGCTTCAGTCATCACGCGGACCGTGTCTGCGAGCGTATTCTCCAGCACCTCCTTACCCTCGTGGACTAACCGGTATTGATCGATGCAGGCGCGCAACGTGACGATCAATTCCTCCGGTGACACGGGTTTGTTGAGGAAGCGGAAAATTCTTCCTTGATTCACCGCCCGCATCGCCGCTTGCACGTCAGCATAGCCAGTCAACATCACTCGCACCGTGTCTGGGACAAGGTCATGCACCTTGGACAGGAACTCCGCGCCGTCCATGCCCGGCATGCGCATGTCCGACACGACAACGCAGTAAGGAGCATTCTCTTGAAGTTTGCGCAGTCCCTCTTCCCCGCCTGCAGCTACGTCGGTATGAAACTCCTTGTACAACGAGCGCTGAATACCTTCCAAGACGTAGGGTTCGTCGTCGACAAACAGAACTCGCGGTCGTGCCGCGGATTGGGACGAAGCTTGGTCGGAAGTGTTGTTCATTTTGCCTCCACATTCCCTTGTTTGCGTGCCCTGATGGGGATGCGAACGAAAAACGTTGTGCCTTGGCCGAGTTCGGTGTCAAACCAGATCTTGCCCCCGTGCTTGTTCACTACGATGTCGTGGCAAATTGTCAGCCCTTGCCCGGTGCCCCTGCCAACCTCTTTGGTGGTGAAGAAAGGCTCGAATACGTGGGCGCGCGCCTTATCCGGAATGCCTGTTCCGTTGTCCTTGATCTCGACCTGCACATCCTGTTCAACGGTCCGCGTGGAAATCAGCAACTTGCCTCGGCGCTCCTGCTGCTGGCAGGCGTCACGGATCGCATGCGCAGCGTTAATAATGAGGTTTAGAAACACCTGGTTCATCTCGCCGGACAGGCATTCCACCGCCGGCAAGTCTCTCTCGAACTGCGTTTCCACATCCGCGATGTGTTTCAGTTCGTTGCGGGCTACGGTGATCGTAGTTTCCAGCGCATCATTAATGTCGGAGAAGGATTTTCCGCCACGATCCGAATGGGAAAACTTTCGCATCGCGCCCACAATTTTGCTGATGCGATGAATCCCGTCGATCGATTGCTCAATCGCTTTTGGCACCTGGTCCTGTAGCCAGCCAAGATCGGGGCTCGACGGCTGCCCGTCTCCATTTGTGGGAGCCAGTTCCGCAGGTTGTGAAGCAGGGCTGATTTGAGCCTGGATTTGGCTCCACGCATCCTGCAGAAAGTGCACGTTGTCAGAGAGGTATTGCACGGGAGTGTTGATTTCGTGGGCGATGCCCGCCGCCAGCTGACCGATGGATTCCAGTTTTTGTGCCTGTTCCGCCAGCTTGCGCTGGCTGATGTCGCGGGCGGAGATTACGAAGGCTTCAACCTCTCCCTGGGAATTGCGGATAAAGCTGGCGTGTGATTCCACGGTCAGGTAGCTGCCATCTTTACAGCGCATGCGGTACTCAATCATCTTGCCGACCCCGGTTTGCCACGACTCTCTAGCCGTGCGCTTGACCATTTCCTGATCATCGGGATGGATTTGATCAAACGCTATGGTTTTCCTTAACTCCTCGGGGGCGTAGCCAAACACGCGGTAATAGGCGGGATTGTTGTAGATTCGATTTCCCCTCTTATCCACCACCGCAATCAGATCGGCGCTGGCTTCGGCGATGGACTTAAACAGTTGTTCCGATCGCCTCTGAGCTGCTTCGGCAGCTTTTTTCTGGCTGGTATTCCAGAAGGTAAGAACCGCTCCAATCAACCTGCCATCTTGCCGGACCGGGTGCGACCAGACTTCTACAGGAAAGTACGAACCGTCCGCTCTCCAGAAAAGTTCATCATCCACATGCGCGGGTTCGCCTTTCAGAAGGGATTGAAAGAGCGGGCATTCCGACTCGGCGCAGGGCTTCCCGGGAGCTCGGGAGTGATGAATCTTCCCATGAGCGGAGTTGCCGATGAGGTCCCGCTCCGACCAATATCCCAGCTGCTGCAGCGCCGAGAGGTTGCAAAACGTGCAGTTACCGCTCAAATCGATTCCGATGATTCCTTCCACGGTGGAATCGAGCAGCAAGCGCACGCTCTCGGCTTCCTCGGTCAGGGTGTTGTGCTGGGAAAGCAGGTTCTGTTGCAACCGCAAGATTTCCTGTGCCTGGGAGGAGAAATTGCGGTCCACCAGCGAAGCGAGCAAGGCCAACCCCAACATTGTCAGGGTGATCAGGATAATGGCAGAGCTCGCTACAGTGGATATTCCCCACGAGTGCGAGACATCGGGGGAGCCGGCCATGGGCGTGAACGTCACTGCAGCCATGCCCGTGTAGTGCATGCTCGGAATCGCCAAACCCATCAGCAGCGAACTGCCTGCCTTCACCGGCCAGCCGCCGCGTTTCGCTTCCCGAAAATGAGTTGAGAGCCAAAGGGCCGCCAGACAGGTGATCTCCGCCAACACCACTGACAACGCAACCAGGCCACGATGGTAGTGGTGCATAGCTCCCAACCGCATGGCAGCCATTCCGGTGTAGTGCATGAGCACAATCCCGGTACTCATGAAGACGCTCCCGATGAGCACACGCCATAACTTGACCTGTTCGCCACTGACCACAAACAATGCCACCAACGAAGCCATGATCGCGGCCAGCAGGGACAGTCCCACGGTCGGCAGGTGATAACGAACCTCAAGCGGAAGGCGGTAGGCAAGCATGCCGGTGAAGTGCATCGCCCAGATTCCGGTTCCCATGGCAATGGCGCCGCCCACCAGCCAGGCTCGTTTGGCCAGGCCGACCGCGGCAGTAACGCGCTCGACAAGATCCAAAGCTCCGTAGGAAGCCAGAATCGAAATGAGGATGGATAGCGCTACCAGGCGGTAGTCATAACTCGACGATAGAGGCATCAGATTCTGCACCGCGCAGGATCCCTCGGCGTCGCGCTTAGCGACTGACGGTCGGGCGCACCTGTCGCCAGGGCAACCCTAAATCATCGGCGTGGCCGCAGGCTTCTTCAGTAATTTGGGTTTGGGAAGACAGCGCCGGGGCGGGGATAGGTTTACCGCGCGACGTGATTGTTCCCGATTTGGAACTGGAAACCCGTGCGCTTCGCTCGGATGCCGAAGCGGCTGCTACAAATTCGGCGTCTTCTTTGCGATGAGGTTTCTGATTTTCTCGACGAACTCCACCGCCGGCATGTCTTCGGTTTTCTCTTTGCCGCGGGTGCGGACGTTGACTTTGCCGGATTCGGCTTCTTTATCTCCGACCACAAGCAGGAACGGAACCTTCTGCAGCGCGTGCTCGCGGATCTTCGCGTTCATTTTTTCGTTGCGTGCATCGACATCCACACGCACACCTGCGGCCTTGAGCTGATCGGCAATCTTGTTTGCATAATCGACGTGCCGCTCGGCGATCGGAATTACGGCCGTTTGCACAGGTGAGAGCCAGACAGGGAATGCTCCAGCGTAGTGCTCGATCAGCACGCCAAACAATCTCTCGATTGATCCGTACAGCGCGCGATGCACCATGACGGGCTGTTTCCGAGTGCCGTCT
>Ga0187769_10001960_pt1 | contig 11935 bp, 10 predicted proteins | sample 0116_SJ02_MP02_1_FD_133140 | JGI IMG/M metagenome (GOLD analysis project Ga0187769, IMG submission 133140) | Tropical peat soil microbial communities from peatlands in Department of Meta, Colombia - 0116_SJ02_MP02_10_MG | ecosystem: Environmental > Terrestrial > Soil > Wetlands > Peat | place... | reverse complement strand
TTCTTTTTCGATGTAAAGATCGGCGGCGGGAACGTAAGCTTCGGGCTGATAGTAGTCGTAGTAAGAAACGAAATACTCGACCGCGTTGTGCGGAAAGAAATTCTTGAACTCGTGATAAAGCTGGGCCGCCAGCGTCTTGTTATGCGCCATGACCAGTGCCGGACGGTTCACCGCCTCAATCACCTTGGCCATGGTGTAGGTCTTGCCGGAGCCGGTGACGCCCAGCAAAACCTGATGCTGCTCGCGGTCGTACACGCCGCGCAGCAGCGCCGCAATCGCGGCTCCCTGATCGCCCTGCGGCTTGTAATCGGAAACGAGTTTGAAGTCCATGGAAAACAGCTCTTGGCCGTTAGCTCTTAGCCTTCAGCAACACCAATGGGACCAGCGATGCCCATGTGGGGAGGCGCGCCCTCGCCCGCCATGCCCGGCAAAACTCGCCTTTTTTTCCCCTCTCCAGCTAGATAGCGCCTGCACAGAAAGCAATTTCGCCAGCCGAGAATCTTTCCATTATAACTGGCGAATCAGCGCCCATCGTCGTCCCTACAACTCGGTACTGATCTGATTCAGCGTTCCGAAGAAAAAACCACCCGCTAGGCGGGTGGTTCTGGGGCGGGAGTTTGTTCGGAGTTGGGCTTGGACTCCGGGGCTTCGGCTTCTTGAATTTTGAGCTTAACTAGGTTCAGCCAAGCCTCAAGATATTTGACGCTGCTTTTGGAAAGCGGCGAAGGCCAATTTAGAGTTGCTATACCTTCGGTCAGCGAGAATACCTCTTGCATCATCGTGCGCCCTCCAACTTGTTTCAGTATTGGAGGCGGAGTGAAAAGCGGTTTGGCAGCGGGCGGGATCGCCGGAGCCTCCCTAACTGCGACCTCTCCAATGGGCAAGCCAGTCAGCGAATCGTCCACTAAGACGTATTGCCCATCCTCCGAAATCTCCCTAACACGCTTGGGATCAATGAATTGGTCAACGCCTTGCGAAGTCCATTGAACATAGTCGCCAATTTTTATGTTCGGAGTCTCATCAGGCTTTTCACTATCTGCCTCAGTGGAAGATATACTAGCAGAATCATCTAGCTTTGCAAAGGAAATTGTGTCCCGCAACTCCTTTATAAAAGAGGGTATGGAGTTGATGTTGAAATCCCAATCCACTTCTAAGCGGTAATTTAGCTCTACGTCAGACGGGAGTCGCCCGTTGTACTTGCGCCACAGGTCGGCGTGAATTTTGGGCTTCAGTGCGGCATCCTTTATTGCGTCGGCCCTCTCGGTAGAATTGGGCCGTTTATCGGCGACGATCTTGCGACCCAAGGCCGAGATTTGAAATGTCCTACCAGACGTTGATTCGATCTCATCCAGCAACCCAAAGCTCTTCAGCGCCGCCGCTGTAAGCAATGCGCCGCTACTGGTGGGCTTGTAGCCCCAATGTGCCGCTGCCGCATTAAAGCTGGCCGGATTCGTGTGTTCTTCGGTGTAGAACTCATCCGCTCGCTTAATCGCCTGAGCTAGGGTGATGGCCGGGTAAGCAGGGCTTCTATGTTTCTTCGGTTTCGGCGGCGTCGGTGTGGCTGCATTTGTTGCCATAACGTTTCATACCTCCAATCTCCGACAGCCTAACAGATTGCCAGACATTACGCAAGCCCTATCTTGTTGAGATAGCAAAAATAAATCTTTGAGATTGCGAGATTTGGTGTAAGATAGGGTCCATGCAAGAGAGAAAGCCAGTGACCGAAACGCGGGAAGGCGCATGGTTACTGGCTTTTCTTGCGTCTAGCGATGGCGCTGTAGGGAAGTGGTTAAACCCAGTCCCCTTGAAAGGGAACTCCTTAGCCGGATACGTCGGTTCGAATCCGACCAGCGCCTCCATGAAAGGAGCGGATCATGAGACCGCCACCATGAATGAAAGCACTCGCCGAATAAACCACAACCCTTAACCCAAAAGCCCCGCCGCTGGCAGGAACCAGCGACGGAGCGAATCCAAGCGGGCAAGCCCACTCAGACCTCAATCAGATTGTGAGGCTTTTTCCCGCGAAAAACAAGGGGAAAAGCCATGACCTGCGTAAGGTGCCAACACCAAGAAACCAAGAAGTGCGGATTCTCCGGCAAGCGAAGATTGCAGAGGTATCACTGTCAGCGTTGTGATTCTACGTTCGTTGACCCTACCACTGAAAAAACTTTCAGCAACCACTACACTGACCTCGACACAACCGCGAGAGCGTTGGAACTCATGATGGAAGGAACATCTGTGCGGGCAATCTCGCGGCTGACCGGGCTTCACATCGAAACAATTCTCTCGCTCATGCTCACCGCCGGAGAAAAATGCCAGCGTCTACTCGATGCCAGGATTCGCGGACTGCGTCCGAATCTGGTACAGGCGGATGAGTGCCACGTCACTATCGGATGCCACTCTAAGCGCCTTCGCCATGATGCTCCCGAAGAATGGGGCAGTGCATGGACATGGCTGGCCCTCGACTCCGAAAGTAAGTTAATCATCTCCCACTACATCGGACAGCGCGATGCCGATAGCGCGTGGTGCTTCATGCAAGACCTACGGGCAAGGACTGAGAACGTATTCCAGTTAACGACGGATGGGTTGAAACATTATCCGATGGCCGTAGACGCGCACTTCGCAACCTCGATTCATTACGCATCGCTAATCAAGATGTTCTCAATGCCGGACATTATGGGGCCGCACGACTGGTTTAGCGCCACGAGCCGGGTAACGGGGACGATCCCAAAAGTCCGATGCGGACGCCCCGAGCCGCGCTTTGTGAGCACTTCCCATGTGGAACGGCTCAATCTCTCAGTACGGATGCACCTTCGCCGCTACGCACGCCGCACCAATGCCTTGAGCAAGAAACTAGCGAACCACAAAGCCTGCTTCGCGCTATGGGTGGCATGGTACAACTTTGTCAGGGTGAACGCCGCCGTGAGGATGACGCCCTGTATGGCGAGTGGAATCACAAATACGATCTGGACGATGCGGGATTTACTGCAAGCGGAGGTATAGCCTATGGCCTTTAAGCGCTTTCAGGACGTGGATGCTCGTTTAGGCGATCCAAAACCATTAACCCAAGAGGAAGCGCGAGATGCAATACCATTCATGCGCCACATCAGCGCCGGTAGTCTTCAGCGATATACGGCGGAAGTTTCCCTTATGAATGTGAAGGCGGTTCAGGATTTTGATAGGAGCAGTAGCAGACTAGCAATGTGGATGATGATCCTAGTTGCGGGACAAATAATCCTTGGACTTGCGCAGGTCGTTGTGGCGCTTTCCCGTCATTAGCCCCGGAACGTCGAATCAGATCAGTACCTACAACTCCGCCAGCACGGAATGCACCAGCGAAATCGCGATGGATCCCTCGCCCACCGCAGAGGCAACGCGCTTCACATTTCCCGCGCGCACATCGCCCACGGCAAACACTCCGGGCAAGCTCGTTTCCAGCATCAAGGGCACACGCGGAAGCGGCCAATGATAGTCGTGCAAAACCGGATCCAGATCGCGTCCGGTAAGAATGAAGCCCTTGTTGTCCATCGCCACGCAGCCTTGCAGCCACTCGGTGCGCGGAGCGCCTCCGGTCATGATGAACACGTGCCGGATGTCATGCCTCGAGGTCTCGCCGGTGTTCTTATCCTGCCAGGTTACACTCTCCAGTTGCGTGCCGCCGTCAAGGCCGACAATCTCGGTGCAGTAGTGCAATTCGATCGCAGGATTTTCCTCGATGCGCTGGGTCAGGTAACGCGACATCGTGTCCGACAGCTTTCCCGAACGTACCAGGACATGAACTTTGCTGGCGGTCTGTGACAGATACACCGACGCCTGGCCAGCCGAGTTTGCCCCGCCCACCACGATTACCTCATCTTTCCCGCACAACTGCGCCTCAATGTAGGTTGCTCCGTAGTAAACGCCCTGGCCTTCAAACTTGGTCAAGTTTTCGATCTTCGGCTTGTTGTATTGCGCGCCGCTGGCAATCACCACCGAGCGCGCGCGAATCACCTGGCCGCAGTCCACGCTCAATTCATAGGGGCGCCGGTCACAATTCAGTTTCAGCACGTTGGCGGCGACCAGCACCTTGGCGCCAAACTTCTGCGCTTGCGCAGCGGCGCGGCCCGCCAATTCCTGTCCTGAAATTCCGGCGGGGAATCCCAAGTAGTTTTCGATCCTGGAACTCGAGCCCGCCTGCCCGCCAGGGGACTCGGCCTCGATCACCAAAACGTCCAGCCCTTCCGATGCTCCATAAACTGCCGCCGCCAGGCCCGATGGTCCGGCGCCAACAATCACCAAATCCCGCACTTCCGAGGCGGTGATATGTTCGTTCAGTCCCAGACACCTTGCCAACTCCTTGATCGACGGGCTGCGCAGCACCGTGCGGTTGTTGCAAATGACCACGGGGATCTCCTGCATGGTCACGTGAAAGCGGTCGAGCATCTCCTGCGCGCCGGTGTCGAGGTCGAGATCGACGTAGGCGTGCGGATGTCCGTTGCGCGTGAGGAATTCGCGCAGGCGCAGTGTCTGGGCCGAGTGCCGCGATCCCAGCAGGATCACGTTGCCAAGTCCGCTCTTGATCAGAGCCACCCGGCGCAGGATGAAGGCACGCATGAAGATTTCGCTCAGCTCCGCGTCGCGGGCGACCAGCGCGCGCAACTCATCGCCGCTCATCTGCAGAAATTCGCCGGCCTCGGTAACCCGGCCGCGCACCAGGCACCGGCGGCCGGTGATCATGCTGATTTCCCCGGTGAACTCGCCAGCCTCGTGTTTGACGATCGGGCGTTCTCCCGGCAAATCCGGCTGCACGATTTCCATCCTGCCTGAGAGCATCACGAAAAACGGAACTTCGCTGTCGCCCGGCTCAAACAGTATTTCCCCCGCTTTCACTTTTCGCAGCCTGCTCAAAGCGCGGATACGGCCGATTTGCTCGGGCGTGAGAACGGGAAATGCCTCACCACGGATGTCGGCGAGCGGAGGTGTGATCTGGGCAGACATAGTTTCTCCCGGCAAGCGGATTCAACCAAGGCTGAAAATAGTAGATGACGCTTGGAACGGTTCGGCTTCAAAACGAAGCTTTGCCCCGTGCCCATGCAAAGCGAACGGGCCTCACTTGGCCTGTTTTTCCTTCACGTCTTCTATGCTCACAATTTTCGCCGTGGCGCGGAACTTCTTGTACTCGCGGTAGGTCTCATCCTCGTCCACGTTGAAGTTCTTGAGCAGGGCCAGACGCACATCTATCTTCACCGCGACGTGCTTGGGCAGCCAGACCTCGTCGTTTACCCGCGTCTGCTCGACCACAATGCGCGATCCCTTGTGAACGCGCGCCAGAAACCATCCCAGCGAAACCGTGTCGATGCACTCGACATCCAGCTTTGCCAACTGGGTATCGTCTTTGTCGATCCACACCCGGCCGCGAAATTTCGGCAGGAACTTTGCCTCTTTCATGCGCGGCTCGTATCCCGGACGCGGCTCCGCGTCGATCACCCAAGCTTCACGTCCTCCCAGGGATTCCGTGCCAACCAGCCGGAAGTTGTAGGCATCGGCCACCTCAAGCACGAACTTGCGGCCATCTTCGCGCTCTTTCTCTTCTTTCTGCTCGCGTTTCCTGCGCGCATCTTCGGATTCGTTCCTGCGTTTGTCGATGATCTTCTGGACTTTTTCCTCTTCCTTGGCCGCGTCCTTCGAAGATAGAGGTTTGTCATCCTTCTCGGTCAGCCGCTGCACCTGCTCGCCGTAAAGCTCCATCACCTCGTAGGTCTTCTCTTCCCTGGACTTCACCTGCCCTTTGCCATCGAGCTTGTGTTCTTCGTCGCGCTCAATGTAGGTGTAATCGCGCAGACGCTTGTCATTCTCCATATCTTTGTCCGCGACCACACGGAACAACCGTTGCATCTGTTCCTGCGAGAGCGCACCATTCGCATCGGGCTTCAGGTCGGGCAGGGAAGAGGCGGGCGGCCCTGGGCGGGAAACGGGGGCCTCCTGCTGCCCGAAAACCTGCAGGCCGGCAAGCACAACAACAAGCACCCAAAATAGTTGAGTGAGACGTGCCATTCTCATGATCGAGATTAACCCCTTAGAAGCCGGGGAGTTCCGTCAGGACGCATGAAAATCTCTTCGATCATTTGTTGTTTGTCTTGTACGCCTTTCCCAGGCACTCCGCCTGGAATAGCCGCTCGTCCAGTCGATGCAGGCCCTTGGCCATGGCTGGAGTGATTAGCGGATAATGCCTGATCTCGAACAGGTGAAAGACGATGAACCAAACTGGCTTGTCGGTGGTCATCCAGTGCTGGCGATCGAAGCGCTTCAGGTTGACGGGAACCGAAAATCGCCGCAGTGTGCGCTCGCGGCGCAGATTGAAGTAGCCGTTGAAATAGGTCAACGCCAGTTCGCGCAGGGTGCGATGGATGGGTTCGCGCCAGCGGCATCCGGCGTAGTTTGATTTGGCCACCGCGCCCCAGCCCCCGTTCTGGCGAAAGATGGCGATCACGTGGTCGGTGTCATGCTCAGCCTCGAAATCGAGCAGCAGCGGGGGATATCCGTTGGCGCGCAGCGCGGCCGCGGCGAAGATTGCGCCCTCCAGGCAATGCGCCGTTTGCTCGGCCAGCACCCGCCGCGGCGACCAGGCCGTGTCCGCCAGGTGGTACGGGGCATCGTCGAGAAATTGCTGGATGCCGTGAGGGTCCTTCATGCTGCGCAGCTTGCGCAGCTCTTTTGCAGTAAAACTGCCCGTCGCATCGCTCATTGTCGCATGAGTTTACATGAGAACAGGGTGGGAGAATAGGCGCGATCAGCAGGCTCTGGCAGCTAAGCGAAAATCTCCGCTAGTTCCCCGGGCGTGTCTACGAGCACATCCGGCGGAGATTCTTCGAGCGTATGCGGGGCAAATCCGTAGGTCACGCCCACGGTCCACAGGCCGGCGTTGCGCCCAGTTTCGACGTCCACATGGGAGTCGCCAACGATCACAGCCTCTTCCGGACGAACGCCATGCTCATCGAGCAGCTTCCGCGCGCCTGCGGGATCGGGCTTCTTGGTGACAAAGCTATTTCCGCCATAAACCTGCTTAAAGAACGGACCCAGACCGAGTGCCTCAACGATAGCGCGCGATGGTATTACGGGCTTGTTCGTAAGAACCGCCATCTGCCGCGGAAAGCCATTGGACGAATTCTGAATCCCGTTGAGCGCCTCGGGAATGCCCGCGTATACCGTGGTGTGGTCGAGTTTGTGTTCGCGGTAGTAAGAGAGAAAAAATTGCAAGCCTTGGCGCACGATCGCCTCGTCGGCCGCCTCTCTGCCAAGCGCGCGCTGAATCAGGATGGGCGCGCCATCGCCCACGTAGCTGGCAATCACGTCATCGGGAAGCTCCGGGCGGCCGATGTGGCGCAGGGCGGCGTTGACGGAGTGCACCAGGTCGAGGCGCGAATCGATTAGCGTGCCATCGAGGTCGAAGATGACCAGCTTGATCGAGTCAGGACCGAAAGCGCGGTAAGTTTGGATCATGCTCTTTCAGGATAAATGATGGAGGGATTTGGCTGTCAGCGCTCTGCACTCGGTTTTCAGCATCCGTGGTGGCGCTTCTTGATTTTAATCCATATTTCTAGTAAGATTGAAATATGCAGACGCCCCTTGGCAGGAATAGCGAGCGCGTGGCCAGGTATGCCGACATGTTTTCTGCAATGGGCACCGAGCCGCGGCTGCGCATCATGCAACTGTTGCTCTCGGCGCATCCCGAAGGGCTCGTTGTTGTCGACATTCAAGACGAACTGGAGATTCCGAACTCCACCCTCTCGCACCATCTCGAAAAGTTGAAGACCGAGGGCCTCGTTCAGGTGCAGCGGGAGGGGACTTTCTTGCGTTACACCGCAGCCACCGAAGCTCTGCAGGAGTTGCTGCAATTTCTGTACGCGGAGTGCTGCACGCGCAACAAGGCAATCAAGCCGGAACAAATCGTTCGAATCTGCAAGTAGGAGACAGACCATGAGCACTGCCGAGACAGCCAGTAGCGATACGGCAATCCGGGAAGTAGTGAAGCAAAAATATGGCCAGGCCGCATTGCGCGTGAAGGCCGGTGGCAGTTCATGCTGTGGCGCGGCCGCCGGCGCCGGCTGCGATCCGATCACAGCCAATCTTTACGACGCCATGCAATCGGCGCAGATTCCCGAGGAAGCGTTGCTGGCATCGTTCGGCTGCGGCAATCCTACGGCTCTTGCCAAACTGAATCCTGGCGAGATTGTGCTCGATCTCGGCTCCGGTGGTGGCATCGATGTGCTGCTCTCGGCAAAGCGGGTCGGCCCAACCGGCAAAGCCTATGGCCTCGACATGACCGATGAGATGCTGGCCCTGGCCAACGAGAACAAACGCAAAGCGGGCGTCACGAACGTGGAGTTTCTCAAGGGCGAGATCGAAAACGTTCCTCTGCCCGACAACTCGGTGGACATGATCATCTCCAATTGCGTGATCAACCTATCGGCGGACAAAGATCGCGTGCTGCGCGAGGCATTCCGCGTACTGAAGCCGGGCGGCCGCTTTGCCGTGTCCGATGTGGTGACGCGCGCAGAGATGCTTCCGCAGATTCGCCAAAGCATTCTGGCATGGGTGGGTTGCATTGCGGGAGCGCTGGAAGAAAACGACTACCGAAGCAAGCTCGCCGCTGCCGGATTCGAGCGCATCGAAGTCGAGCCAACCCGCATCTACCGCGCGGAGGACGCGCGGGAGTTTCTGGCCGGGCAGGGAATCGATGTCGATGCCATCGCTCCGCAGGTCGACGGCAAATTCATGAGCGCATTCATTCGAGCCGTGAAACCACAGGCCAAGGCTTGCTGTGGTCCGACGTGCTGCAGTTGACTTGAGTCCTCGACTTTCGCACGAGCGATGACAACGCCAAAACCCTACAACGTTTTGTTTCTGTGTACGGGCAATTCGGCGCGCTCCATTATGGCCGAGGCCATCATGAATTACAAAGGCGCGCCCAACTTCGTTGCCTACAGCGCGGGCAGCCATCCCTCTGGAACGGTCCGGCCGGAAGCGTTGCGGCAGTTGGAAAAGGCGCATCTCCCCACCCAAGGTTTTCGCAGCAAGAGTTGGGACGAGTTTGCTGCGCCTGGCGCTCCCAAGCTCGATTTCGTGTTCACCGTGTGCGACAACGCAGCCAACGAAGTCTGCCCGATATGGCCGGGGCAGCCGGTGACCGCGCACTGGGGCGTGCCCGATCCCGCTGCCGTGTGCGGCACCGCTGAGCAAGTGGAAAGAGCCTTCCGCGACGCCTTCTTTCTGCTGGATCGAAGAATCAGCCTGTTCCTCAGCTTGCCACTCCCTATGCTAAGCGGGCTCTCGCTGAAGAAAGAACTCGACGACATCGGACGGCAATGAACTTCTGTTCCGGGGCAGGCCGGCGCGATAGCCTCGTATAATTCCCGCATGGCGAAGAGCTGGAAGACGCGGTTGATTCATTCCGATGTGCAGGTTCCGCAGGGATACCGCTCGCTGGCGAGTCCGGTGTATCGCGGCTCGACCACGTTGTTTCCCGACGCCGCTTCGGTCGACGACCGTTGGGACCAGCACGAAGTCGGCTATACCTATGGCCTTTATGGCACGCCCACCACGCTGGAGTTGGCGGGAAAAATCTGCGAACTGGAAAAAGGTTATCGGACCATCATCACGCCCGGTGGCCAGGGCGCGATTGCGCTGATCAACTTGGCTTTTCTGAAGAGCGGCGATCATATCTTGATCCCGGAGAACGTCTACACTCCCAACCGGCATCTTGCGCGCCATGTTTTGCGCCGCTTTGGAGTGGAAGCTGGTTTTTATCCCCCGGAAATTGGCGGCGGGATTAAGGACCTGCTGCGCGAGAACACGCGCCTGGTCTGGTGCGAGAGCCCGGGATCGATCAGCATGGAGGTCGAGGACGTGCCTGCCATCGCCGCGGCCGCGCATGCTTGCGGAGTGCTCGTGGCGCTGGATAACACTTGGGCTGCGGGAGTGTTTTTCGACGCCTTCGAGCATGGCGTCGATATCACCATGCAGGCGCTGACAAAATATGTTGGCGGGCATAGCGACCTGCTCATGGGTTCGGTGACCGTGAAGGATGCCAAGTTGTACCAGCAACTGGGCGCGACCCAGCAAGTTCTGGGCAGCGCGGCATCGCCAGACGATTGCAGCCTGGCCCTGCGCGGCCTGAAGACCATGGCCGTGCGGCTGAAGCACATCGAGGCCTCGGCCCTGCGGATTGCGCGCTGGCTGGCAGCGCGGCCGGAAATTGAGCGCGTATTGCATCCTGCGCTCCAGGGTTCGCCGGGGCATGACCTGTGGAAGCGCGACTTCACCGGATCGGCCGGCGTATTTTCCATCGTCTTCAAACCCGAAGCCACGAAAAATGAAGTGCTGGCGTTTGTCGATAATCTCGAGTTGTTCGAGATCGGTTACAGCTGGGCTGGTGTTACCAGCCTGGCCGTAGCCTATGACTTCCATGGATCGAAAGGGCGTCCGGATTACGGGCACCGCATCGTGCGGCTGAACATCGGATTGGAAGATACTGAGGACTTGCTCGAAGATCTGGAGCGCTGCCTACGCCAAGTATGGGGCCGGTAGGGCAGGCAGCCAACCTGCCGATTACCAAAGTGCCTAGATTCCCCTAGGCAAGAACTTGCATGTTTCCCAATCGCCAATTCCGATTTACAATGCAACCTGCCCGGTAACGCTCTGCACCTTATTTAATCAGGCGGAGAATTCATATATTTCTTCTCAGGGAACCGGATGGCGACAACAAAAACCGACCCCAAGCTGTCCCTCACAGGCAACAAGAGGTCGCGCAATTATGAAGGCCTAACCCGCGAGCAACTGATCGAAGCCTACCGCATCATGTACACCTCCCGGCGCATCGACGACCGGGAGATCCTGCTTAAGCGGCAGCAAAAGATTTTCTTCCAGATGTCGGGCGCCGGGCATGAGGCCATCGGCGTGGCCGCCGGGATGGCGCTCAAAGCGGGTTACGACTGGTTTTATCCTTATTATCGCGACCGCGCACTCTGCCTGGCGCTGGGCGCTCAGCCGCTGGAGATGTTTCTGCAGGCGGTGGGAGCGGCCGACGATCCCAGTTCGGGCGGACGCCAGATGCCTTCGCACTGGGGATACAAGCGCCTCAACGTGGTCACTCAATCGTCGCCCACGGGATCTCAGATTCTGCAGGCGGTGGGATGTGCGGAGGTGGGCCGGTATTTTTCGCGGCACCCCAAGGCGGCGGAGGTTCCGGCGGCTGACGACAAGAAATCCGATTATCGCCAATTCAAGAATGTGACCTTTCACGCCGACGAAGTCGCCTATGTTTCCCTGGGCGATGGCACCTCCAGCGAAGGCGAGTTCTGGGAGGCTATGAATGCCGCCGCCCTGAACAAACTGCCGGTAATTTTCTGCGTGCAGGATAACGGCTACGCCATTTCCGTGCCGGTGGAAGTGCAGACGGCGGGCGGCAGCATTTCGCGGCTGGTTTCCGGCTTCCCGAATTTTCATTTCGCAGAAGTGGATGGCACCGATCCGGTGGCGAGTTACGGAGCGTTCCAGCGCGCCGCGCAGTATTGCCGCGAGGGCCACGGGCCGGCGTTTGTGCACGCCCACGTCATCCGTCCGTATTCGCACTCGCTCTCCGACGATGAGCGCTTGTACCGTCCCGATAGCGAGCGCGAGCGCGATGCCACCCGCGATCCCGTTTCGCGTACCCAGATGTTCCTGCTGCGCGAGGGCATTCTCGACGAGAAAGGCATCAACGAACTGGAAAAGAAAGTTGAAGAGGAGCTGCAGGTCGCGGTGGATCAGGCGCTGGAGGCCTTGCCTGCCGCTCCCGAAAGCGTGACCCGGTATGTGTATTCACCGCATATCGATCCCACGTCGGTGGCCTTCGACACGCAGGCGTTGGCCGGGCCCGATTCCCCCGACGGCAAGAAGCCGGCGGGCAAAACCATGG